>Ga0308169_10000885_pt1 | contig 38590 bp, 25 predicted proteins | sample PhyBR1_2_FD_202139 | JGI IMG/M metagenome (GOLD analysis project Ga0308169, IMG submission 202139) | Phyllosphere microbial communities from UC Gill Tract Community Farm, Albany, California, United States - DLSLSB.R1 | ecosystem: Host-associated > Plants > Phyllosphere > Unclassified | place...
GGGCCCATTGGTAACAGACGAACAGAAAAAAGAACATCTCATATTTTTGTACGAATACATTGAGAAAAATTAGCATAAAAACCTTGATTTTGTTAAAGACGTAATTGATAGGATACTGGGATCAATTGATGTGGAAAGTTATGAAAAGAGAGTTATCTTTGCACCTTTTTTCCTGTATTCGCCCACTCTTTTAAAAACATTGGACCGTTCTAAAAAACTTCAAACCTGGTTGTCATTGCATACAAACAGGTCTACAATCAAGTCTCAAGCTTTGTGCGATCTTTGGAAGGATTACATTTTTGCTAATTTATCTGATTTTAACCTTTTGCGATGTAGTTATACAATCAAAGATGTTGCTACAATTTTGTCTACCTTCAAAGATGTTATTAAGGATTTGGCAATAGGTTTATTTGCTGAGTCTGAGCCGAAGAATCTAGTCGGGATACTCAAGAGTTTTCTGTCAGGCAATAAAGTCTTAGAATCATTGAACATCTCAGCTAATGAGCTAGAGTCGAAGGATATTATTGAGATTCTAAAACCTGTTAAGGATGTTGGATGTTTGAAACAGTTGAACGTATCTGATAATTTAATTAATGCTGACGGAATAAGATATATAGCTGATTTACTGATGGAAAATGGCTTAGACAGCTTAAGTATCGGAAACAATCCCTATGATAGTGGCAGTATAGAATATTTAGAAAACATTATCAAAAGAAAATGGGCAAGAAGTCAATACGGAATATATACTCCAAAGCCAGGCGATTATGAAAAGTATTATCTTTTTGTTTTGCATCGTAGATTCTGAAACATCGGTGATATCTACAAGAATTTTAATGAATAAAAATTCTTTAAAATTTTACTTTTTGTATTTTTGTGCACTATCAAAAATTTTATATGATAGGCAGTATTGTTATTTCACAAAATTTATAATAACTTCAAGTACTGATGATCTTTATAACAAAATGCTTTTTTGCACTTTGTCTTTAGCTTATTTAACAAAAAAAATAGGATGATTAAACTTTTCAGCCTTAGTCTGCAAAATTTTTACACAGGATTTATCTATGCAACAAAGTTTTTAAGAGGTTAAATAATAAAGTTAAGCTGAAAATTAATTAAATGCTTTGAAATGATGTATTTTTATTGCAATACTGCCATTTTATTGATTGTCTCATTTGTAGAATCTTTTGTAAAAAAATTCAAACGTTTTTTTGCAGGCTTTATGATTCACAAAACTCTTCAATTTGCAAATAATGAAACATTTAGGAAAAGTCAATTTTATAGCCAAAGCTGTGCATTTGAGAAACACAAATACAATAAAAAAACACTAAGCATTCTAAATATACTATTGGTAAGCAATAAAATTAAAAGTATATTTCTAGCCCTATGCTGAATACTATTAAAAAGATATTCTCAAAAAATCAAAAATTCAGAGGAACACTTACAGTACAGAATGAAGAAAATTTTAATGCAACTATGACAATTTGTAATGCAGAGCTGCAGATAACAGACATAATATCACCTACTACCATTCCTTTCAATTCAATTACAGATTTGGAACTCAAAGACAGACTTCTGTCTTTTATTTGCAACAGTGAAAAGTTTGTATTTGAAAGCGATGATTCCTCTGTAATTTACGAGAGGATAAAATCTTACACCTCAGAAAAGTCTATTTTTGGCTGCAAAAAGCTCGAATATTTCATTTATAACACAGATGAAAGGTCTTTCAACCTGTATGAGAAGCCTGTGACGTTGAAGATTATATATGATAACAAATACTACCTGAGAATCGAAGATCCATCGGCTGTCATACATCTGGAAGAGATTAAGACCAGCACACAGTACTACATGGACCAGCAGAACAACAGCTTTGTGTGGTCTGTTTTTACAGATTCACTCTTTCATACGTTTTGCATAAAATTTGCTGATAAAATAGAATTCCTGGAGTTTCTAACGAAGTATGTGGAGAGCAGTTACAAGTCAGTGAACAGTGACCAGGAGGAGCATAAATTCTTTGAAAACATGGTTAAGTTCAACATGAATCCCCAGGAGCCTGTGATTACCTCTGAGAATGATGCAGACACAGATGAATATGACTGGAGAGAATATGATGAGCCTGATAAATCAAAGGCAGCTGATGATGCAGCTAACGAGCATTTGATTGTTGGGAAGGAGAAGGTGTTTGTCACTAGGGGGTCTTCTCTTGGGATTTTCAATGCGACTGCGGACGATGTAGTGTTTCAATCAAGCATACAGAATGCATTCAAAGATCCCTCTAAGATAATTACCCACAACCAGGACCAGAACCTATTGGTTCTTGATGATAATGAACGAGACAAGTTGCAGCTAATGGACCTGAACAGGGGTGAGGTTATAGAGAAGTGGGACATTGATAATGAAATGAACGATTATTTTGACAGCTTTAAGTTTTCCAATGACTCTACACTGATAGGGCTGTCAGATTATTCACTGTTCCGCATTGACCCCCGACTGAAAGAGAAAATCGCAGAGAAGAACGAGTATAAAACAAAGAATGAGTTTTCCTGTGGTGTCACTACAGAGTCCGGGGATGTGGCAGTTGCATCCAAAAAGGGAGACTTGAGGCTATACAATAAAATAAATATTAGGGCCAAGTCCCTGCTTCCTGGCTTTGGCGATGAGATTATTGGCATTGACACCTGCAAGGACGGATCGGTTATTCTTTGCACCTGCAAGAACTACATTCTGGTGTATTTAGCAACAAGTGACTATTCTAAGAGGCTTGGAAAAGACAAGCCTACGCCAAAGCGCTTGCAACTAAAGCCTCAGCACCTGAGTCTTATCAATGAAGAAGTGTCTTTTACTCCTGCCAAATTTGACAGGGATGATAGACTGATTATTACCAGTACTGGAAGGTTTGTTGTAAAGTGGAAGGTGGAGGATGTTCTTGCCGGATGTGTCTACAATTACTCTTTGAAAGCACTTTACGACACCATTGTAGATGAGAAGTTTACTTTCAATGGGAACGATATTGTTGTTGCTTTGCCAAATGATGTTAAGAAGGTTACAGAGGCGGACTTGAGACAGCCTAAATGAGCAATATGAATAAATATTTGTTTTTGAGATTCAGCTGCAAATTACCTTATGCTATTAGATTTTATAAGTACAATGCCTGCTATTGTCTTAACACTACCTATTATTATTATATTATCGACACTGAGATTATTTAGAGGTTTGGTGAGACCATTGAATTCTCTTTGCTGCTGAGATTATTGAATCCTCGTATGCTGTATCAATAAAAAAGCATGTTGCTAAATATTAATTAAGATAGTAATTGATAAAAAGCTTGTGGTTTGCCAAGAAAAAAATATTTTAGTAATTTTTGTTTTTATATCAGAATGTCTCCAATGCAAGTAAGAAAAGCTAAAAGCAATGTGTTTCGTTGAATATGTGCTTGAAAGTCTTTGTATAAAAACATAAATCAGAAATTTTACTAAAGTTTTCCTTAAGAGGAAGTATTTTCAGAATATGCCCTATGGAAGAGAATATTCTTATTAAAGTGCTAGAGTACGGGAAGGTATCTGACTTAAACGCATTCAAAGCCATTTCTTCCTCTCTTTCTCTAGAGTTTTACTGTGAGAGCAATCCTGTTCTCTACACACTTTCTTCTGAGAATTTTGTGCTGGATATATCAGAAGACAGCTCTTGTGTCCTGACTTTCGTTGATGACTGCCTAAATTCCAGATTTGCATACATTCAGGAGTATCTAAGTTTCTATTCGAGAAAAAAGAAGCTTTTCTACTTTTTGTTGAAGTTTTTGATTAGCTGCACTTCCGAGTCTGCGGATAATAAAGCAAAGAACGATACTTCTGATTCTGAAATTAGCAAAACAGGCAAATATCTATATTTCTGTGACTGTATTGCTACTGAAGCATATTGCAATTCTTTTAATCTAAGCTCGATTTCAAAATCAAATTACAACATCTTTACCCATAGGGAATATGACACTGATTGTCCGATCAGAGCTTGTGCCCTTGTTCCTTATGTCTATACACACGGCAGTTCTGAAAACCTAGCCAATTTTTTTACTTCTGAAGAATTCTCCACAAAGCATATGCTCAGCTTTCAGGATCCATACTATGAATGTAAAAATATAAAAGTGTTGAGAAATGGTGTATTTATAAACGATGAAAGATCAAAGATAGCCAGTTTTGCCTTTAATAGAGGATTGACACTCAAAGATTCTGTTGATTTAGCATCGAAATTGTAATCTTAGATTGCAAGTGAGATATCCCTTTTTAATTAGTTTCAGTAGGCATTTATAATTAAATTTTGTTGATACAACCTTTTAAATAGTTATAAATAACAATTATGCTGCAATTGTGTTATTTATTAGTGTTGCGGTCAAAATATTATAGTTAGCTAGTTAGTTAGTCATAAAAGTCTTTATAATGTTGTTTTTGCTCAAGATTTTTAAGATTGTTGTTTTGTGCTTACTTTCGCAAGATTACAGTCTTGCGGCAGTTTTTATAAGCAAAGTATTTATCAAGTTTTGTATTTATAGAATATAGCTGATCTTGTCTATTTTTACTATTAAAGAAATCTTACAAGCTTTTTTAAATTGCCCTTATGGACATTCTAAAATTTCTTTATCTTAATTTTATTCCTATTGCTGCCATTCTCATTCCCTCATTGATCTATCTTGCTTATAGGCTATTCCACACAAGCTTCTATCGTTACATCCACTACTCTCAAATCCCAAGAAGTGGCTTTGCTTTCAAAGGCATCGTGACCAAGGTTGGAGATGGTGATGGATTCAAAGTAGTGCATATACCTGCTCTCAGATCCAACAGTACCAAAAACATACCATCTCTTTCAGTGCGCCTAGCTGCCATTGACGCGCCTGAAGTGAGATATTTTGACAGGCCAGATCAGCCTTTTGCGCAGGAAGCCCGATTGTTCCTTAAAAAAATGATCTTTGGAAAAAAAGTGTATGTCAAAGCAATCAAGCTGGATTTATACAACCGCATACTAGCTATTGTTTATGTTAGAAAAGGCCTGTTTCAATGGAAGATTGTCAATTTAGAAATGATAAAAGCAGGGCTAGCATGTGTCTATGAAAGCTCTTATACGACATTTGGAGGAATGGAGAATATTTTTAGGAGGGAACAGGAGATTGCAAAGTATCATAAAAGAGGAATGTGGAAGGACAGTTCTGTTATTTTGCCAATGGAGTTCAAGAAGATTCATAGAAAAGCAATGTCCTAGATTAAGCATAATATTTTTAGGTTTTCCAGTCTCAAATGAGATTTACTATTTTAAAGCCTGCTGATTTTGAAATTATGATTCATTTTGGACCAAGTGCCGATTTCCTACAAGAAGTCTGGACTTTTCTCTTTTTCCTTTCTTTTGTAAAATAATACTTGCTAATACCGATCCTTTAATAATATTGTCTCCAGAAATGAAGTAATCACTTCCATTGACAAACTTTGCTGCCACACGAATTGTTTCAAATATACTTTAAAAATGACTATAAAAAATCCTCAAACCTGAAATCAATTTATTAAATTCTTAACACCATTCAACTTGTTATAAAAGAATGCTACAATTACAGAAACAACTAAAAGAAGAATAGCTATGGCTATTGAGGCTGAAATTCTTGATCTTTTAATGGTGATGTATTCAACCTCCCCAACAATACTGGAAAAGTACAAGGTATCATCCTCCAAAGCAATCCCTGTAATAGGATCATCTGAGATATGCATCTTTGTCTGGAATATGCCTTTGTTGTATATTACAGCATCTCCCTTGCAAGTGGCTACAAGCACTTTGTCTTTGTGGATATTAAAACATGTTATTTTTGGGAGGATGTAGCTCTTTTGTGCATTCCCGACAAAATACAGGCGCCCCTCTTTCGTCAGATTGCTAAAAAAGACAAGTGTGTCATCATAACAGTAGATCTGTGACATGTTCCCTTCAATAATATACTTTTGATTTTTAAATACAAACACACTCTTTCCGTTTTCACGGAGAACCTTGTGAATATTGGCCTTGTAAATAAAAAACCCATCCCAGTTGGTTGCAATGTCCTGTGTCCCAGACTCGTTTTCAAACACAAGCTTGTCGCCTTTTGACAGTATTTTGTAAAGATATTCCTCTGTTGGCGTGTCTACATCAGAAATGGGCTTCATCTCGATTTTAATGGATTTTGGATTGTTCAACGGATTGCTGTAGCCGTATATTTCATTGTTAAATAGCAAAAAAAGATTGGAGTTGAAATAGGACATTAAAATAGATTTCTCCAATTTGTGCAGCAAATGAAATTTTCCATCAAATTTCAGCAGGTAAAAGATGTTTTCAGTTATGGCTGTAACGTAGATGCATTTCGTATCCAGCAGTTTCTTAATGCTATTGTCTTCTTTTCTGGCCTCTTTTTTATTATTTTTACTATCTTCTATGTTCTCTACTTTATTGCTGCTTGCTATTTCTAATGTCTCACTATTTAAATCTTCTGAGCTGCTGTCTCTACCATCAGAAATAACAGATTCCTTCGTCTTTTTGTATTCCTTGTACTCTATTCTGCTACCGTCTTTATAAACCTGTATGCTCGTCACCGGGTCTGCTGTCTCAAAGACATCTTCTATCTTTAAAGCGTTGCTATCTCTGTTCGCAGATGGCCTTAGAATAGCAACAATACCGTTTCCCTTTCCGTACTCTTTGCTACCTCCTCCCCCGGCTGCAAAAATATAATGCTCAGAACTTTGTAAGTCAAATATTGGAATTTTAGTATCTACCATTCCCTTTCCCCAGTCTTGACAATTTTATTTTAAATAAAACATTGTTTGATAATTTTCAAACAGGGCTCTTGACTAAAACTTGACGGTATATTTAAAGCCTACCTGATTTATGTACAAATCCTGTTTAGGACATCTGTAAAAGTCTATCAACAATAAAATATTAAAATATATTTTAATAACCTTGTAAAAAGATAAAATTTTGTAAAAAGTTTTATGAGTTTATTTCGTATGTCATTTTGAGAAATATAGTTATTTACCTTGCATCTGTTGTAAAAAGATAAAATTCCCCCTAACTTATGCTTCTACACTTTAATTTATTTATTCATTAAAGCTAAGCTCAGGTAAGTGGCCTGACTTAGCCTCTGATCAAGTTTCTCATTAGCTTCTAAATCAATGTACTTTATGGAAGAACCTCTGAATGAAATCATCTCAATGTCCTTGAGGGCAGGATTCGTGCTGGGCAGTCCCTTAGGATCTATTCTTATATTTAGAAAAACATCAACACTTTTGAGTGTCCCTGTGAAGAGCATGTTGTTCTTAAGAGTTATTGTGACTTGTGAGTTCAAATGTTTTCTGAAGTACTCGTAAAAAAGCATTGGGGCAAAAAGAAAGGACTATAAAAAGCACTGCAGCAGAATGTTAGAAGAAGCATTGGTAAAGTATGAGAATAATAGCATCTTCTTTTTGTACTTGTCAAAAGACATAAATTTATAGAAAGGCATATGAACTAGAATAGTGCAATCAGTGATCCTTGTGGATTAAGCTTTAAAGACTCATTTTAGTGGTGTCACTGAGCCATTGTAAACAAAAATGTGATAAATTGAGCTTAAACTTCCATTTTAATATCATTTTATTTGGCAGACCCATATGATTGTAAGCATTTTAGAAAACTTAAGTCATTACAATCCAGTAAGCATTGTATTTTACGTCTTTAAAAGTGATCCACTTTTAGCAGTTGTTGTACTTCTACTGACATTGCTAAGATCAAAGAGTTACTTTGAAATTCCAGACAAAAATGGCTTGAATGGTGAAGCTTTATTGTATGAAGAGTTCAGTGATTCTTTTATAAATTGATAAAAGTAGAAATAAAAAGATGACTTAAAATAGAAATTTACTTCCTAATAAATCTAACAATTGGTAAAAGTAGAAACAAAAAATGACTTAAAGTATGTTCTGTAACTGTTGCATAAAGAAATAAGATATGCTCTAATAATTAATCAGCATAAAGGCTTCGTTGACCTTGGAATTCCTCCCTTTGTTCATCTTTGAATAAATATTCTCATCAATGGCTATGATCAGATCTTCTCCGTAGTATTTGATCATTTTATTGGCAATGAGTGTTCCAATGATATCCTCTTCGGTAATGTGTGTTTTTTTAGACAGTGCTTTTACTGAAATGTCCTTGGATTGTGACAGCTCCTCAAGAATCACCTCCAGCCAGTAGGAACGATACGAGAGAAGGCCCAAATCGCTCAGCGGCTTCTCAGGCCCTGCTATTTTCTTGTCCTTTTTAGACAGCAGGTAAGAAAAATCAATCAGAATCTTCCCATACCCCTTCCTTTGCTCGTAGGGCAAGGTCAGGATGCAGGCTAGATTATAGCCCAGCTCAGACACCTTCTCCTTAGAAAAGTACCCCACAATTTGGTACCCAATCTCATCCTTGCGGCAGAGAACGTAGAACATGAAAACATCAACATCCCAGTACAAGGATTTATGGTCCAGGAAAAGCTTGGAAAGAAGTGCTAGATTTCTACAGTAGTTCTTCTGAACGTATCCGTCGATCTCAAAAAACGACAGCTCGCCTTCTTCGTATATCTTGGTTCCCGGAGGATGTCTAAGCTCACAAGATCTGCAGTGATAGGACAATTTTTCCTGAGTGGAAAAATAAAACAGACAAAATTCGCAGAGAAAAACTGTGCCATTTTTTATGATTTCCTTAGGGTATGGTGAGAAATACCAGGTATTTACTAGATAATCTCTAATAAAAATATTCTCAAAATTTCGCATCCTAAATTCATCATCTGGAACTGCCACAACAGCATGGCTGGCAAGAGGATTCTCTGCTTCTTGTGCTGCTCTGTCTTCTGTTTCCTCCTTTTTTGCCTCGCCTGGCCCTTCCTTCTTTGACTTTTTGTCCTCTGTTTTCTTCTTCTTCCGTGGAATTTCTATCTCTGCCAGATTGTTCAAAATCAGCTCGCTGCCATCCACCCACTTGTCGTATCTTCTGTTTAGTCCCAAGTAGTGAATATAGAACAGAAGCCTATCCCCTTCTGTCTTCTTAGATATTATCTCACACTTTATTAAGCTAGTCTGGTCGACCGGGCTTATGATTGGGACTTTGAAGCCTAGGGAGACATTTTCCAAATCCATGGATAGAAATATTCTCTTTCTTAACAATAGTCTTTTCGAAAATAGAAAACATTCTGCAAAACAAGAAGTCTTAAAAATTTGCGAAAAATATTTGTTTAATCACAGAAATACCAGTGCATTCTGCTGTTGTGGGCATTATAAACATTGGCACATTGATACATGAATGGCAAACTGTAAATTAGTCTGATAAAACAATACAATTTCAAAATTTTTGTATTTGACAAGTTAAAAAATAATATTCATATTTAAAGAGTGTATGATCAAATGTAAAATTATATTGAAAAATATTCAATAGCTTTATATTGTTAAATAAGCACATGCAAGCTTATTGAAAAATTCTTTTTGTGCTTTACACACGTTGTACTGGCACAGTCATCTATAAACTTTTTTGGAAAGAAGTATGAGAATTGGCAGAGCAACATATATTTTTAAACTATTCTTTAATCTAAGGAGAATATGAAATTGACCAATCGATATAGAATTATTTTAAATAAAATTTTTCAAAAATCCCCTGAAATGAAAATATTATTCAAAAAGAATCAACTTTTATCTAAAATACTTCTGCTTTCGCTGTATCCCTCTGCCATTTGTAGTAGCATATCTACGAAGAAGAAGAGTATTTTGCCAACTGATGATGATACTTATAGTATAAACTATGAGAAATGCATGCCAAGTACGATAGATTTACGAAGAGCTTCGGATGAATCAGTCTCCAACGGGAATAGTCCTTCTTCTAACAACAAACAGGTGTCCTCTCATGATAGCAATCTAGCATCCCGCGATAAACTCCCTTCGAAGAATAGAACTACTGATCTTCCTTCTTTAATTCAGAATCCACGGCTAAACAACGAGCAGCCACCTCCCTACAGTAGAGTTTGTCCTGATACTGGAATTGTTTATACTCCACCACCTACCTTCAGTGAAACTTTTCCTGAAGTAAGAAATGCTAATCCTCCACCACCGCCACCTTATGAAGATTCTCATTCTGAGGATAACAATACTTATCCTCCACTTCCCTACGATCTTCTCTATCCTATCCATCGCAATACTGATCGTCCATCCTCTAATGGTCAAAATATCCGATCTAGAAGTGAGAATCCCTCTTACTACAACATTTACAATCCATCCCAATGTAACCTACACTTTTCATCTCCCACTGAAAGCTATCCTGACTCTAAAAAGTCGAAAGTAGGTTCTAAAGATTTTGACGATGGTGTGGTCCACTCAGCACAGCCAAAAGATGCTAAAGAAATGAATGATCGGTTTTTAGGTCATAGAAAGCACTCTAGTTCTTAAATAAATGTTTTAAGAAAAATTGTTGACATTATGCTTTTCTAAAAAATTATAATTTGATACAGCCAAAGGCAGATTCTGAAAGAATTATTTCCCTCATATCTATGCTGTTGTGGGAAACTTTTGCAATAATATGGAAAATCAGTTGTAAGAATCAAATCTTTGTAAAAATTGTCAACTTATTTTTCAAACAACTGCAAAGTAGCTATCGATATTGCTTTTAGTTGCGCAAAAATAGTTTTAACTTTAGATTGACCAGATTCTACTTTTTATTTCTTAGCAAAACTGTAAAAGAATTTCTAAAAATAAAATATTTCAATTCTTTTGTTAGAAAAACATAATTGTGATATGAATGATGCTTGAAGACGAATATTGAAATTGTGCAGCACTTACAATGCTCTCATTTGGCTCTTTAATGGCAACTTCAATATCTATCCAAGTCCTTTTGTAAATTTTCTAAAAAATTATATTTTAAAAATTTTAAAGGATCCCAAAATGCAAAAATTTTCTAAGAGACTAAAGATTGTATCTGAAATCCTACTTTTGTTACCAGCCACAAGCTTTTGCGCGGCTGTTTATCCGAAACTAGATGGCCTTAATAACAGCTCTCCTAATAATAGCGATCCTTCTGCTCCTTTTGCTCCTTCTCAGAGCCAAATCTCAGATTCTGGCAATTTCGATTTTGTATATCCTAGACCACCACCGTATACTCCCCACAGAGAAAGTCCACCGCCTTATACTTTCTATCCTGACAATGGTAATCAACCTCAGGACTCTGCAACTAATCCTCTTGAAGATCTTTGTAATCTCCTACCAGATGATGAATGCCCTACTAGACAGAGACCTAATGATGCAGTTGGGCCTAATAATGCTGTTTCGGATGCAAATGGACATCAACATGCTAACAGAGATGCATCTCGTCCTGCTCGAAAAAAACCTGCACGAAAAAGGGGCAATAACAAAAAAAACAGAGGAAAGCAAAAGGTCGAAGATCAAGAGCCGGAAAGTGAAGATCTTGCTGATGATTTAAAGCAAATAACATTAATTGATACTTCTAAAGTCAACATGCAAATTTTAAGATGTCTTGCTACAAACTCTCCAACAGATAACAGAAAGTGCAATTTTTATAAGATTTATGACATTAAACTCAAGATGATATTAGAATTCTTAGGAAAAGCGTATGAGACTTACGATTATGGAAAAATAAAGGATCTGATTAAAATAAAAAGAAGAGACCATCAAAGTAGTAGTGAAATGTTTTACTACTTCAAAGGCTTTTCTGATGTTTTTAATGCCAAGGTCAAATCTAAGATTGATTTTTCGTATAGAACAAAAAAGTCGCCTGCTAGAATTTGGAGAGGCTTCAACATTTGGCTTCGGCCCAATAAAAACAGTGAAGAAATATTTTCCAACCAAATTTTAGATCTTCTAAAAGATTGCAAGCTCCTGAACACCGCGGAAATGCTTCCGATAAATGAAGTTATCAGCTTTTTTCTGCACAACCTTGACTATTTGATGCGTAGCAGTGCTTTTGTAGATCGGAAAGATGCTATTGAAAGGATAAAGACCAGCATTCTTGCTGTTTCTTTCCTGTTTGAGAAGCTTGATGAAGTCAGTACAAAAGATCAGACGCTTATAACAAATTTTGATGGATATAGACGCAGTATTTACGGTCATTATTTCAGATTCTATACTGATAGATTCAAGAGAGATACTGTTGATTGTGTTGAAGGTATCAACGCTACGTATTTAGATACCTCGAACAAACCCTATATCTATAATTTGATCTGTAGTTTCAGATGTATCGTTGCAATTCTTAACTTTTATACAGATATTCATTTTATGGTAAAAGAGAGAACAAAGAAAGCTGAAGGTGGCATTAACTCACACTTGGTGTTTTTAATGTCTAATTTAGTGATGTTTTCTTTGGATCCGACTATTGAAGAAAAAGTTCTGTCTGATCTGCTGCAGCAATCTAATCTATGGCTAGGAAACAAAGCCAAACCGACCAAAATGTTGTCATACGAGCAGGTATTAAGGTATTTCAGACCCTTGCAAGATATTTTGAAAGGACTGGTTCCAGAAGTTGCCACTGACACAGAGAAAAGACGAAGAAGCCTGCAGTTCGACAAGAAAATTAAAGAAATTTTCGTGAAGACTGGAGGTGTAATCCAAGCTAAGTCAAAAGAGCCAGTGAAAGCCATAATTTCTGATTCTAAGATTGATTGTGCTGAGTTTTACACCTTTGTTGATATTGTATTATCCTTAACAGGTGCCAATATCAGCTCCTTGAAGCATCAAGATCAGAATGCTTTTTCAGACCCAAATTCTATCTTTGCCTCTGCTTTCAATACGTCTTGCTTCAAAAATTCGATGAGATTGGTGGGCAAGTTTCCTAGAAAGCTTCATAAAGCTTACAAAATAATGAGTTCAAGAGACGATAAGCTTGCTGAATGCAGCCTTAAATCTTTTATTGAAAAAAGCGATGAGGTTGGTAAATTTTTTACAAAATTGTTGTCAAAGGATGGGTTTTTTATAACAATTTTGCTGAAACAAGACTCAGATTTAGTGCTACAGAAGAATGAAGCCATTAATACCAAAAAGAAGCTTCATAGGCTGCTTTATTTGCTTTCTGGAATTCTAATAGCCGTTAATTTCCTGGCTGTTTGTCTTTCAATCAAACAAAATAATTAAACTATTTAAGCTTTTAATATCGAATAATTTAAACTATCTAAGCTTTTTATATTTCACTTAGAGAGAATTTACTAACTTAAACTTACCATTGACAAAAACAAGCTGATTTCGACCTCTGATTTGAAAATATAGAACAAAGGTTTCTGCCAAAAATAGAAGATTTAAATGACTAATTCTGTGTCTTTCTAACGAATGTTTAATTGTAAAACAGATAAAAAGAACTCTGGTTGTAAATTTGCATACTGCTCTCTCTGAGTGAGTCTTTTGTAAAAATAAAATTGTAACAAAGCCCAGGATGATAAAGAGCAAGGAATTCAGCAATTTAAAATTAGACAATGTCAGAGCCTCTGCAAACTATAACTTAATCGCTGCTTTTGGCTTCCGTACTTGTGTTATTCTTGATTCTGAATTGGAAATTATTCAAAAATACTTGGACTCAAATAAAATGGAAAATTTTTATTGTGGCGAATTTTACGAAGATAACAAAATTTTATTCTGCATGGGAGGTGAGTCAGGGGTTATTAAGATCTTGGATATAAAGGAAGGGCTCTTGTTTGGGCATTTAAAGGGGCACATGGGGGCAATCCTGAGTATAAAAATTTTCCACAACTACATCATCAGCAGCGGGGCGGACAGCTCAACAAGATATTGGGACATTACGACAATGTCCTGCATAGGGGTTTGTGGCGGACTTTTAGGCCACAAAGACCATGTCCTGAGTGTTGATGTGATGCACAACAGCGAACTGATGGTGACTTCAGGCACGGACTGTATTATAAACCAATGGGAATTCAAGACACACATAGATAAGTACTTGGAAAACAAGACATACATTTTCAATGACAAGCCTTTTTCCTCGTTCAGCGGTGTTCACAGGAGTGCTGTGAGCAAAACAATGTACTATGGAAATATGATTGTTTCTCTTGGAAATAATATAATATCGGTGATTTACAATAATATTGACAAAAAAACCATCCAAAGAGACTTTGGCATGGGCAAAGATGATCCTATTATAGTTGGCAACATTGAGTTATACGAAAACTGCAAGACATTTACTATTAAGAATCACGTTCTGATTGGAATGAGCACATCAGGCGATATTTACATTTTTGATCTTAGAAATATCAGAGACGAGAAGACACCATTTATTTTAGAATCAAATGTAGGCTCAGTGGAGGATTTTGTGTATTTAAATGAGTTTCTGTACATTACTAATGGCAAGTCTATAAATAAGATCAAGATGGACTTGTCTAGGTTTGACTGAGAATTTATAAAAATTAAAATGAAAACTGGATTCTTACAATTCTTAACAAAATCTTTTCTGAAAGTTTCTCAAAACTATTTATGTAGTCTTTCTTGCCGAATGAGTTATATTTTAAATATGAAGATTAAATATTTATTTCTTTGTATTCCAAAAGGGCTAAAGACAGCATTTTTGACAAAATGAAGCCACTGAAAATACTAAAATAGTTCTTTTCAAGGCTTTTGATGGCACAAACATTCGAGCAAAAATCGAGAAATTCCAAAATGCGATCGTAGGCCACATGTTCGTAGTTCAGAAACATAAAAACAATCTTGAAGTAGCTAAAAAACGAACTGAAAAAAATAGCAAAGGAAAGATTAAAAAACCTTATTTTTGTTAATGAAATTTTTAGGAGTAAAATGTAGAATAAATCTTTCATAATCTGTCTTTTAAAATTACAGGGCACCACTAGTTTTGTAAGAATGTACAAAAGAAGAAATTTAGCATACCTCAAAGACGTTATTTCTACATTTAGCAGCTCGTGGTTGAACACTTGCTCCTTGAGCAAAAGAATATCGATGTACTTCAGTGCATCATTGGCCTGCATGTATTTATCCAGCTTTTTTCCACAGCTATGGCACATGTTTAGAGACTTTAGATTTTGTTTTGATTTGGTATTGCATTCTACACAAACCATTTGAGGATCAGTGAAATTATGAAAATTTTATAGAATGTTGCATTTAAAAGAAAAAATATACAATTTCAGGTTCTCATATCTCAAATCCTAGATTTATTTCAATGGCATCGGCTTAAATTATAAATAGAAAGACAGCCAGAGACAAGCGATGCTAAGCAAAACAACGGGTAAAAATGTATTTCCTAGTATTCAACATATGTCTTAGCATTGTTTAAAAATAAATGAAGAAAAAACAATAACAATTTATCATTTAAATTGTGTTATAAGGGCTTTAAATTGTTGGGCGGAAACACCCTCATGATAGTTGTGCATAAGAAGAAGGAGTTGTCAAGTGCTGATCTGAAATGCATCTGCTTAGGGCCTTTGGCTATTGGAAGTGACTCAAAACAAATAAAGTATGTTGAGAAAGATGGAGAAGTGATGCTAGATTCAAATGTCAGCGCCCTAAAGGGATTTGAAAATGGTATCTTGTTTGGACTGGCTGATGGTCAATTTGGATTCCTGAATGAGAATGATGAAAAGAGCCACATAAAGCTTCACAATGCAAAAATAAGCGCTATCGACAGCAACTCCCATTCTATCGCCACTGGGTCTTGGGACAATACGGCAATTCTGCTAAAACGATCCAGCAAAAGCACAGCCATATCCATAAATGAAAGCTTCTATGACAAGTTTACATTCCCGCACCCAAATGCTGTGTGGGCTGTCAAGCTCCTTGAGGAGAATACATTTGTAACAGGCTGTGCGGACACAGTAATAAGAATATACAATTTATCAGGTGTGATGAAGAGTATTGATTATCATAACAGCGTAGTGAGAGGCTTACTTGTAGATGACAGCTGTATATACTCTGTAGACAACTATGGGACGGTAATGAAGATTTCCAGGGACGGAAAGATATTAAAATGCAGATTCCTGAATGAGATGTGTTTTTGTATAGCCGCCTTTGAACAGCTGATTGTAGTTGGAGGCAGAAATGGCTCACTGTTTATCATAGACAATGAAAACCTGATAGTGTTGGAAAAGATCACACTGTCGTGCCCTAACTGCTGGTCAATAGGAGTCAAGGATGGTGAAATCATGGTCACTGGGAGCAATGGCATATTGTATTTTTTAAAGGCAGGAGAAAAAGGAATTGAGGGGGACAATGCAGCCAGTACTTCAACTAGTGCTGTTTCCAAAGACGGAGAATATAATTCAGGTTCCCAAAAATACAAAATCAAGGATGGTAAAGTATACGTTCAAAAAGGCACAGAATGGGACTTGATTGGAGAGACTGAGAAGACTTTTGACCATTCATTCAGCGTAGAGCTGGAAAACAAGGTTTATACTCTTTCATTTAACGACTCAGATAATGTTCACGAGGTTGCATCGAAATTTATTGCAGAGAATAAGCTTGATAAGGCGCATCACACTGATATTGTAAATTATATAAATGCCAACTTTAAGAAGTCAACTATTTACAAGAAATATGAAACCATTGACATTTCTGGCATTTCGAAGGTTTTGGGAGACCACCCGATTCTCGAAGTTTTAAAGAAGGTTGTGGCGGGAGAGAACTTTTCACTTTTAAAGTCTGACCCGCAGAACATCTACCAGATCGAAGATCTTCTCCTGGGAGGAAATGATATTCCTCTGTTCATAGTCCTGGACATTTGCAAGTACCTTGCCTTCAAAGGCCTTATTTTGGATCTAAGCTTTGTTTTCAGGTGCGATTTCTTGGACAAAAAAGAAGCAAAGGCATTTGTCTATCTAATGACCAACATCATCGAAGATCCTCCTTTTAACATCAATCCCCTCAATAAGAAGATTAGATCGTTAAAAGACAAAGGATACCTGAGCGAAAATGATCTATCAAAGTACGATGAAAACTATTGTATTAAAAATAGACAAAAGACCTATTAGTATTAAATCCTTTTTCTACCAGACATTCTTGATTAAGCATTAGTGCTATTCTTGTTTTGCGATCATAAAATTTTTAATTCTTTCAAAACTGAAGGTTATAGTTTAAAAACATTTTTAAGCAAATGCTGTGAATGCCTGGGCTACTCAACAGTTTAACAAGCCAAAGATAATTATCAACGTCAATAAAAACTAATTTTAAACTTTAAAAAAATAAATTCTTTGCTTTACAAATATAAAATTCTTTTAATTTACATTTAATGTATGCACAAAATATCATCGTTCTTCAAATTATACTTCACAACAACATTCTTTTTTATACAAACTTGGTTCCCAGAATTGTGCTTAAAGAGTTCAAGAGCATCGTTTACAGGCTTCCCAAACACCTTGAAACCACACAGATTCCTTACACACAGAAGCCCCTTGTTCATTGCCATCCTGACCTTAAAATAGGAAATCTCCTCGTTGTGCTTTGCTATAAACTCGTGGGCAAATCTAATGGCATTGTCAAAGTGTTGAAAAACTAGTCTGAAAGAATCTCCTTCGTTTGCCACCACATGCCCCAAATGCCTTTTTATAAGAGCTTTCACAATCTTCTTGTGTGACTCCACAAAAAATTGCATTTTTAGAGGATTTTCATTGTAAAGCTTAGTGCTGTCTATTATGTCTGTGATAATCAAGATTGACTGCTCAAGAGGAAACTTTATGCTTTGGTCTGTGATCTTGAGGCAGTTTATGCTCCCGTGAGGTTTCAAGCTCCTGTTTTGCTTTATTGGCTCTGCTTTTTTCACTGGTATTTTTCTTAATATTTTCTGAACGTCAAGAATAAACGTGATACTTTCTGCTATTAGGCATACTTGGCGAATTACTAGCTGGATAAGGAAGACTGTGACTTTACTCAACAATTGTAAAGCCGTTAAACGTGACTTTTGCATCAAGCGAGGGGCTGAAATAGTTTATTTTTTTAAAAATCTTAAGAAATCGTTGCTTGAATTGTAAATTTTCTAAAAATAGACTCGCAGTCAATGTTTATTTAAGCTTTATCTCTCAAAAGTATTTTGCTGTCGAAAAAATATTTATGAGACTTTATTTTTCTTTACGAAAGGAACAATTTTACAGAAAATTGTAATTGATTTAAAATTTTTAAAAGCGGCCCATTTGCCTTAAGGCACGGCTGTTCTGTATTAAGCAGCATTCTTCCTGTTTTGTTTGAAATGGCTGCTGCTTCTTGCTTGTGTAAAGTGTCTATTTGTGATGAAAATCAAAATTGTGCAATTTTTCTAAGAAAATTGATAAACTTAAAAAATTTTAGGAAATATTGCAGTAACAGGTTAATTTTGTATAGACAAACTGTGTAAAGACATTGAGAGCACAGATTAATGACAAAAGGGCGAGGTATTGTTGAGAGGAGAAAAGAAGTTTTGCTAATAAATCAGAAAAAAGATTAAAAGTCATTTGTGATCAAGCTTTTTGGCTTTTCCTAAAAATTGACTGGCTAGCCATAATAAGCACACAAAAGTAAAACAATATCAAGTGAGGCTGTCTACAGAGTTTTAAAAAGTGACCGTAGCCCGATTCGAACGGACGACCTTCTGGACTGGAATCAGAAGCGCTACCACTGCGCCATACGGCCTCAAGTTGGGGCAAAAACAAAATTATCACGTGTGTTTCTTGTTGTTTTTATCTGTAAGAATCCCCAGACCTCAATGTAAAATACGTGTGTATAATCCACAAAACAGCAATAATGCCACAAATCAGAAAAAATGACTATTTTATTTAAGTAACTTCCTGATTGAAGCTTCAGAATCCATGCTCTTCTTCATTACCTTGGAAACAGCCATTTCGAAGTCTTCCTGCGTGACATGCACCCGCCTCTCTCTCAACGCAAACATTCCGGCCTCTGTGCACACAGCCTTAACCTCAGCACCACTGCTTCCGACCAGCTTGTCTGAAATTGTTTCCATGTTGATGCCTTTTGTCAAATTCATTTTTCTGGAGTGAATCTTCAGAATTTCAAGACGAGCGCTGGCTTTTGGCGCAGGAAATTCAATTTTTCTATCAATTCTACCAGGCCTCAGGAGAGCAGGGTCCAAAATGTCGATACGATTGGTGGCCATTATAACCTTGATTTTGTTGCATGTTTCAAACCCATCCAGCTGGTTCAGCAACTCAAGCATTGTCCTCTGTACTTCACTGTCGCTTCCTTTTCCTCCATCAGATCTTGTAGACCCTATCGAATCAATCTCATCCATAAAAATAATGGACGGTGCATGTTCTCTTGCCATAATGAAAAGCTCTCTCACAAGCCTAGAGCCCTCACCGATGTACTTCTGCACAAGCTCAGAACCTGAAACTCTTATGAATTTGCACTGAGTGTGATGGGCTACAGCTCTGGCCAACAGTGTTTTCCCAGTTCCCGGTGGCCCATACAGCAGAACTCCTTTCGGCTGGGCAATTCCAAGATTCTCAAACAGTTCTGGGTGCTTTATCGGCATCTCAATCACCTCCCTTATTTCCTTTATCTGTTCATCCAGTCCCCCTATCATTGAGTATGTGCTGTCGGGAACTTTCTCTACCATCATCAATGAAACTATAGGATCAATTGATGTTGGGAGGATCCTGTGGATATCATAAATATCAGGTCTTAGGGCTACCCGCATCCCTGGCTTTAGTGCATCATAGTCTACTTGGTCTTCTACATTGACAGAATACTTTCCTTCCGGCTGGGTCTTCACTAAACACTTTCTTTTGCCCATTTTGTTTACAACTGTTCCAACACTGGAGGGTGACTCTTGCACAATGGATATTTCTTCCCTAATTGTCCGCACCTGCTGGTTTAAAGAGCTACGCTGCTGCTCCAGTCTCTTCATGTGGTTCTCTATGTTTCTTATCTCTGACTCTACAATTTCTTGTTTGTTGTCGAAGAACTTTTCACAATATGATGGCATTCTAAGGGCATCTTTTCGGGGCTTCTTATTCTTAAACAAGGAGCTGCCCTGCATTGATTTGTATGCGAAAGCTAAACAACTATTTACTGCTCAATGCCATTTTTCTGTGTTATACTTTATCTTTCTATGCTTTTTATGCTAAAAATTCTAGAAATTTTTTTTTATAAATTCAGCAATTTCTGAGTCCCCAATCAAAAAGCACTCCGAAGCCATGGAATGCGGCATATGACGTATTCTGCCATTTGGAGCACAGCACGCTTGAAGGAAACAGGTCTTTTGTAAGACTTTGTGCCGAGATAGCATAAATTTTAATTTAAGTTTTATTTTGCCAAAAGTTGCATTTTAACAGCTCTGGTTTTGCCAGAAAAATGCATCTGTTTTACACCTAAAATTGCTGAGTATCTGGCAATTTACAAAGATATTTGAAAATGTAATATAAATTTTTACAGTAACTTTCTGAATGTTTTTAGGCTTAAAAGAACTCATTTGGTTTGTAGGCGTTCTTCAGCAATTTCATCTCTTCCTGCAAATGATAAATCTAATTAACCTCTCAGTTTAATGTAATCTTTTTAATATTAAAATTCTTATAAAAATATTCTTGAATTTTGCATCCGCATGGAAAATTTTTATTTACGAAACAGACAATTGCTAAAATTTAACAAGTCTACTTCCCTCTACAGCACAGACTGCTGGATAGACCAGAATGTTTTATACTTTAGAGAAGACAGAATATCGCTCCCCTTCAATGCCGTTTACCTCCAAAGCTTGGCATACGACATTTTTCTAATTTCAGACGATCAAAACTTGTATAGGATAAATAAGCATGTGAAGGAAATAGAAAATTTCGGCTGTTTGATTGACCGCATTTATGCTGTTGGGTGCGAAAAAGACAAGGTTATAATTGTAACAGACAAGGAAATTCTATATTTCAATGCCTACTTTGATTTGACAAAAAATAAAAATATTGGCAGTCCAGTATTGAATTCTGAAGATTCAGGCGAAAATAAGGCAAACAGTCCAGAATCAAAAGATAAGAGCATGACTGAGAGCTTCGAAAACTTCAGCCTACATAGCCCCCGCTTCAACAGTCTGGTTTTTGGAGATGGTGTTTTTGCCGTTATCTTTCCTAAGGCTATGCACATATTTAACTTAGACCTTGAGCTTGTCAGCTCTGTTTCTCAGAAAGTTAAAAGTGCTGTTTACATTGCAAAGTACAACAAGTTTGCTTGTGCCATCGGATCTACAATCATGTTTATTGAGCCTAATGGATTGGAGCATGGAGATCCACTGGTGGCTGAGGCCTCAGTTCTCATGAAACTTGCTGTTGATGGAGCTGAAATACTCTTGGCCTGCAATAATGGAACTATTTCTGGCCATTTTATGAAAAACTTTTTCTGGTACAACAAATTTAATGTCTCAGGCAAGCTTTTTGGCACAGAAGACAATGCTATTCTCATTTTGCAGGGCCATTCAATCTTCAAATACCATGTTTACAGAGAAACCAGCGAGAATTTTGTCATTGATGGATCAAGCCTTTATTACACAAACCTCGGACGTGCGTGCATTCCCCCTCCGTTTTATTACAAGCAAATCAAAATTGATGCTCAGATCAAGGGGTTTTACTACGATCAAAGCTTGCTTTTTATTATGTCTGAAAAAGCAATAGAAAAACTGTCAATTGATGGCAATGATATGATACACCACCTAAGCTGCATAAGCTATGAGCATTCTGATGATGTTGCTGACATTTTAGTGTTCAATTCCAGCATTTTAATTAACAGGGGTGGGTATGTAGAAGTTATTGGTGAAAAATTTCCTGAGATTGAAAATTTTATCAACAAGATTGAAGAAGTGCAGAATGACTACAAAAACAGCAATTCTGCAGCTGTTTTGAATATTATTAAGCTGTTCAAATTTAAAGACACTCCTGCATGCTTGTTTTCTAATGGATTAGTTTTGTATGGTCGTGTGTTTGCCTTCAATTTTGACATTGGCATGTCTTTTTCTCTCCAATCTGATGATTCCAAAATATATTTTCTAAACTCTGGAATCTTGCAAAGTGCAGACATTCCAAAAGATGGAAATACTGATGGAAATACTGATGGAAGTATTGATGAAAATATTGAGTCTCCAATAATGGGGAAAACAGATATTGCTGGAGTTTGTTCGTTCTTGTTATATCGTAATTATCTCATATACATTACAAAAGACTTGCTTACTGTCTTAGATCTTTCAACAGGAGACAAGTTTGATAGCTTTGCTGACGATAACACTGATATTCTTTGTTTGAAAGACAACAAAATCATTTTGTACACTAGATTTGGAACATTGGAGTCTGTCACAAACAAATTGTTTAGCATGGCTTTAGTCCGCAGTTTTATTCAAAAAGGTGATTTTTCCATAGCTGCAGAGCTTTGTGATTACAATCATGTTGACTTCGCAATCTTTTTTGAGAAAAAAGGTTTCGATGTGAAAAACTTGTCGTCATTTTCTGACTCTCACGCTTTATCTCTGTTCCAGGCCATGAACATTCACATTCCATCTTGTTGTTTGGAAAATGAGTATCTTGAAAGACTTAATTACAACTTTGATCCAAGTTGTGTTTTGAAGAACTCTGAGTTTGTGCCACAACCGACTAATTTTATTGCCCTTGATTCTGTTCTGCATATTTTTGAGAATATCAATCGCATTCCTGTAAAAATTAGTGCTGAAACACTTTTTGCAGAAAAAAATTCTGATCAGGTAAATTTTTTAAGGCAAGAATGCACTGCTTTGGATGAGCTGATCACTGTGAGTTCTTTACCAATTACAATAATCAACAGTTTTCTTAAAAATCTTACCCTGACCCAGCACTTCTCGACAATTATTAACATACTCATTGCGATCAACCGGATGGACTTATGTTTCTATATTTCTAACATACAAAAAGTGGTTAAGCTGCTACTGACAAAGATATCTCCAGAACTGATTGCTAAGGAATCCATTAAGACAATGAATATCGATACAATAGTTACAGTTCACAAGCTTTGCCAAAGAGATTCCGCCTCATTTTTAACGTTTTACAACTCTTGCTCAAATATTGAATTTTCCTTGTCAGAGTATCTTGAAGATCGCAGATCTGCCTTGTTTTATCTCGTAAAGTCTAAAATGCCTTCATCTGAAGATGCTAACTCAAGCATGTCTTCTCAAGAAATTATTGACTATGCTGCCAAATACAATATGCTTGATACACTTATCATGTATTCCTATTTTCATGTATTTGACTTTTGCTTTTACCCGCTTGTCGCAAAGTTCAAAGAGCCCTTGGACCAGTTTTATTTGTTCTTAAATTCTGGAGACACCCTCAATGCGCTGACTACGGCTAAAAATAACTTGTTCTGGCAGGAGGCACTCAATATTGACTCTTCAGAAGATAATTGCAGAGCTTTCATAGATCTGCTCACCGGGAAATCGAGGTTTGCTGAGGCTGGTGAAATATACAACGACTATTTAAAGGAACATGTTAATTCTATTTCGTATTTTTTGAAGGGAAAGAAAATAGCAAAGGCTTTTAGTGTGTTCAAGTCTTGCAGCAGCGATGATGTAAAATCGATGGAAAGCTTGATCAAGAAAGTTTGTGTAGGATTTTTGAAAAGTGATCTGATTGTGCTAAATGAATTGAAAGAGGAGTACGAGAAATACAAGAACAGGCTCCAGACAGTTCGAGACAGGCTTAACGAGAACATAAACGACAGCCAGACTTCATTTTCACACTCGTCCCATAAGAGCTCAGAAAGAGCCCTGACAAAAGATAGGCCAGGAGGAATATATGAAAATGAATTTGTAATGAATAAAATCAGGGACGTTATTCTGAGAATCATACTATTGCGTGAGGAAGATGAAGAATTTTTAGAGGTTTTCAGGCATTTTGAGGAAAATGATATGATTGATGTTTACAATGAGTCTTTTGATCCTCTTAAAACATCACTGAGAGCTGAGATTGACTTTTTGTGGGATTACACTCGTACTGATTGTGACATTGAACTGCCAAAGGTGCCAAAACCTGAAGTTTCTGAATATTTTGATTAAACTTTTATTTTTCAGATGCTATTAAAATCGAGCATTTAAAGCCACGGCAGGTTTTTATTAACAGTATTTGATAAGCAATTTGTTTGTCTAAAATTTTTTTCTAAGATCAAAAAACTTTTCAAAACACATGAAAAGATGCCATATTAAGACATGCTTGTTAAGCATCTTCTTTATTTCTATAAATTATTTTGATAGGCATTTTTGATGGCAGCACTGATTAGCATGCAACTTCATTGGTCCCTTTAAATTTAATTTTATTGGGTGGTTTAAAGGGGAGTGTCCTCTTTAAAAGCTGAGTAATCTCCTTTTTAATATGTCTTCGGAAGCAAATGAAATATTCTGCAGGATTTGCTATTCTGAGACAAATCCAATTACAAAAGCGAAAGACCTTATAAGCCCGTGCAACTGTATGGGATCAGTGAAGTATGTCCATTATACCTGTCTCAAAATATGGAGAATTAAAGGCAAGGCGTTTAGCGATATCAAAAAATGCGAGCAATGCCATGGATTTTACAATATACCGGGCGAGAAGCCATTACACTCGTTCTTTGTTTCATTCATAACCCTTGCTTTAATTTTAATATGCCATTTAGCGTCAATCTTGTTTTTTAAAAATATTTTTGAGGCATTTGCAACGATAATTGAAGAGTTTGGCAGCGACACCTTCAATGATAGTAGCAAAGGCTTAGTAAAGTTTGACAAGACATACCATTTGTGCTGCATTATGCTTTCGATAACATTGTACATGATTTTTGCCTCGTCCAAGCTCTTATCAATATTCAACTATGTTTTTACCTTCTGGAGATTGGTCCATTTTGGGTTTATGATAGACAAGGCGCTTTTTACAGTATTTTCGATCTTCTTTTTAAAGCAAATATACTGCGAGATGTACGAGAAGATAGATGGCCTATATTATTATGTTATGAATATAAACTGGATGGACAATGAAGTCAAATGATATACCTGAATAAAATTTTAAGATTCTTTTTAATTTGATAAAAATTGTTTCTGCAAGAAGCGATAATTTGTGTGTTTAAGAATGTTTGTGTTGCAGATAAGTTAATGTTTTGCCTAAAAATGTGTTATTTTAAATAGGAGATATCCGAAACATTGTACCTTTCGATAAAGAACAGAAATTATTGATTTAGAGCATTTTTGTGATGAAATATGCCTGCAGAAGTTTGTAAAAATACGTTCTATTTTTACCTGCGCAAAATATTTCTCATGAAAAGCGTAAAATATTTTACTTCCTAGAATTCTTCACAGAATAAAGACAAAATTATTTATTAATGAAAATTATTCATTCAGGTATTTTCTTTCCAAGGCATGCTTAATTAAGGTCAAATATAAATGTAAGATGGAAAACTCGGGCCAATAAGGATTGACGAAATCGACAGAGGTTCCTCTTGCAACTTGGTTCACTAAAAAATCGCTTAACCTCTTCTCCCCGCTTGTTCTAATAAGTAAGTCAATGTCATTGTCAAACTTGTTAATGGCGTCTGCCTCATCTGCCGAGGAGCTATAACCAATAAACAAATTTACCAATAACTTTGCCTTCATAGAATACGTCTCAGAAATTTTTTTTAATTTATCTCTGACTTCTGGATCCAGCATATGGATTCTCCCGTAGATCTTTATTTGGATAGGAAGAGAATGATCAAACAGCTCGGCATTCTTGATGTAGTCCATTATTTCACTAATGTCATTCTTGGGCCTGTTGAAGTTCCCGATTGCAAAACAGAAAAATGATACTTCTTTAAAATTGTTGAGATAAGCAAATTTGATAATCTCAAGGATCTTTTTAAAGCCTGTGTCAACCTTCATCTTCCCAGAAGGCAGGTCTGGCTTTGTCGCTTTCGTCTTCATGAATCTAAACTTTGATTTGACGTATATTTGAAGATGTCGGAAAAACTCATTAAACAGTCCAGAGTAATATCTAGGATTTGTCGGTTTTTTCTTCATTTGTGTTTTTTTAAGCCATCTCCTGTTGCCATCGGCAATAAAGGCGACTGACAGATTTTCAAACAAGCAGTTTTTCTCTTTTGGATGTCTTCTGTTCAGAAAGAAAAACTTGCACAGGACTGCAGAAACACGGTTCAAAAAGGGCACTAGTGTTCTGTTATTTACTATCCACTCTATCATCCTGATTATAACACACACAATTTTCTGTTTTCTTGTAAATGGAGTCATCGGAAGCTGAAATTGGAGCAATATTTTTTGGACAAATTTTTAAAAAATTGAGCACAGGCAAACCTTAACAGAGGAAAATGCTGTTCTTCAAAAATACGATTGAAATGAACGCTTGAAGAAACTTAAGCTTTGTTAACAAGAGTGTAGAATATTAATCACACTTATTTTTTCAATTTGCCATTTCCAAGCAAAAGAAGATGTTCTCAATGTACTTTATTTAAATTTATACGTTTTGCAATCCAATTAAAACAGAATAAGGCATGCATTCAAAACAAAGAGAATTTTGTACAGAACTTTGTTGTGAAAATAATCATGCTGATAATATAAGCTGATCTGTAATTCAACAGCATATTGCCTATTTTTATTTCATGTAAAAGCTTTTCTAGCTGAAACTTTCAGTCGTAAAGTGCGAACATAGAAATGTGTTTGATGTCTTCAATGTCCTTTTTTTCTATTTCTAGCCTGTTCTGTGTGTCTACTTCTTCTCTCTTCTTCTTTTCTGTCTCCGCTATTTTGTGCTTGATGTTCAGAGAGTTGGAACAGATTTGATCCAAGAGATGGTCGTAATCTTTCAATCTCTGCTCATCGCTGCTCAGGCCATCTGCAACCCCATTCATTTTTTGTTCGTAGGCTTCTAGCTGGTTTTTGTACACTCTCTGCTGATCATCAAAAATCATCGACTTGTTTTTCTCTTCATTTATCTTCTTCTCTAACTTCTCAATTTCTATCTCTTGGAGCTTTATTTGCCCGTTCGTGTGTTCAATCTCTTCTTTGAGATTTTCAATTACGCTTTTGTTGTTCTCGGCATAGCTTTTTGCCTCGGCTGTCTTTGATTTGACAGAATCGCGCTCCTTTTTTAGATCTTTCAACCGTTTGTTGATCTTTTCCAATAGGTCCTTTAACCCTGACAATTTTGATTCTATTTCTTTCTGTTTTTCCTTTGACTCTCTGATTTTAGATTCAATATAGAACTTTCTTGCCCGCCCTGCGTTTTTAATGTCCATGTTGTGCTCGTGAATGTACTCTTTTTGTAAATCAACAGTTTTTTTAGGTTTTAGCAGCTCTCTCAGAATATCTTTGTCAAGTTCTGTCTTATTTGGTTTTTTGTTCATATAATCGTAGAAGTCGCTCTTTTCATCAGCCATAATAGGTTTGTATTTTCTTTCTGGATCATAACTTCTGTCTTTTGGAGGTGTTTTGTTATTTTCACTTTTAGGCTTATCTGGCGTAATTTTAATTTCTGGCTTTTCCTTTGGCTTATCTTCTTCTTTTGGCTTATCTTTTTTTTCAGGTTTGTCTTTAGGCTTGGATGGCTCTTCTCCACTCGTCTCTTCTTGCTCTGACAGCTCTTTATTCTTTTTCTTTTTTTTCTTGGGGCTTTTTTTCTTTTTGATTGGCTTCTTCTTTTTTTTTACAGGTTTAGGTTTGTCTGATAGCAAGTCCTCAACTGCTGATGAACTTGAGCTGCTTTCAGAGTCATCCAATTCTACTGCTTTATCTGGTTTTTTGTTATGTCTTCGAGGCATACCACCCATTTTGTTAGCTAGAGCTGGAAGATTCATCATAAGACTATTTGGGAATAATGATCTTTGTGGCAGCACAACCCGTCTTTTTTGAATTGGAACAGCATAGCTTTTCAAAGAGCTGCTAGGCGAGATATTTTTAGCCAATAAAGAATTCAGCGGGAAGTTTGCAGTAAATCCGTTGACGGGAGCAGACATTCTGATCATATTTGGAGGATTTCTAGGTATTTGGTTTGGAAGTTGATTGTAAGGATTCTGGTTGTTTCTATTTGGGCTTACAGGTATAATGAAGTTAGGCTGTCTCATAGGCATGATACGCTGGGGTGTCTGCAGGCCCATTCTGCTGGATAAGTTTGGATTTTTGTTGAAAGCAGCCCTAACAGCTTGTGCTCTATTCACTATGCTGCTCCTGATACCAGAGTTATCCAGCAAAATGATGCTGCATAGAGTACAGGGCAGAACAATCAAGATTTGCCTCATATTTTGCATGTTTTTGCAAGATTTATTTATGTTTCATTTTTTTCTTGAAACGGAATTTTTAATTTTTTAAAACAATGTCATTGGCCGACATTCTATTTAACGAAACATGTCTCATGAGATATTTTATGTTGAAATATTGTTTTTTAAATATTAAAACTATACTTTATAGTGAAACGTTGCCTTTGCAGTTATTTTATTGAATGCTAAGATCTTTACTGATCATTTTTCATAATCCCTTTGACATAAAGTAAGACATCTTTGTAAGCTAAGGCTTAAACTGTGCATTTTTTAGTTTCAAAATGTAGAGGATAAGCCTAGTAAAATGTTTAGCTGCATGCTTTTTAGCACAACATCCTTGTTAGACTTGTCTTAAAGAAACATTATGGCATTTTCTTGTTTAATTAAAATCTTGTAATGGCTGTCTCCAGTGTTTTAAGCTTATTTTTCTCAGTTTAATTTAAAATAAACATTGGAATTATAAAATAGACAGGATCTTACGCATGCTTTATTGAATGGACGTTAGAGCATGAAGACAAGATAAGCTTGTAGATTTACTTTATAATTTTTAATTTAGCTGCTGATCAGACTTGAAAGTGGGCAATGAAAATAAGCATTCCAAGTTAATGTATTCTAAAGCACAATTTAATTTAAAAATAGTTCATTCATTTCTAATGTTAAATAAAGTGCAGAGTTTTTGGGAAGTAACAGGCCAATATCGCTGTTTTCGCTACTTTAAAAGAGTTTATGCACAGGGTATTTTTATTATAAAATCAAAGTTTTATGCAAGCAAGGAGATTTTTAGAAAATAACAATCTCGACGCAATTTATCCAGCCCATGCATCAGAGCGAATATGACAAACTTCTTGAAATATTCGAGAAAGAAGAAAGGTTTATTACCCCGCCGAAGAAAAACTACAGCGCTATCTTCAGTGAATCAGAATCTTCTCATAGTGCTGCGAAATGCCAGCTGTTTCTCAAGTGCATGAAGCCACACAAGTCGTCAGAGAAATACAAAAATTTAGAAGAACAGTACTCAAGCATAATCAGGTCTATTACGAAGGACTATAAGCAATTCTACTCTAATTATTTAAATATCATTTCCCAGAATAAAAAGATTGCGATCATATGTTCAAGGGAGCTGAGAAGAAGTTTAAGCAAAACATCTAAGACCAATCCGTCTTTAAAGAGCAAAAAAATCAACAGAGAGTTGAATGGAGTAATTAAAAAATCAACAAGGGAAGAGAAGGGAAAGATCAAGAAAGAGGAGAAGGAAGAGGAAGTTAAGAAGAAGAGAGAAGAAGAAGAAAAGGAAGAGCTGCGACAAAAAAGAAAGTTCAACTACTTGATGAGCCAAACAGAGGCCTTTGCGAGCTTTTTCTTGAATAAAAAAAGAAAAGTGGAAGATCTTGCTGATGATAACGGGAAGATACAAAAGGCAGCTGAGGAGCAGCTTGCCCACATAAGTGAATTTGACCAAGAGAAGGATAGGCCTCCCAGAGACTTGTACGAGGCCAAAGAAGTTTGCCAACCAAAAATTTTAAAGGCTAAGCTCAAAGATTATCAACTAAAAGGTCTAAACTGGCTTGTGAATCTTTACAGCCAGGGGATAAATGGGATCCTTGCTGACGATATGGGATTGGGCAAAACTATCCAGTCCATTGCTTTATTGGGATATCTGTTTGAGGTTGAAGATGTTACTGGTCCTTTTTTAATTATCACGCCTGCAAGTACACTTCACAACTGGTACAATGAATTCAGCAGGTTCCTTCCATCTTTCAAGGTTCTAAGTTATTGGGGGAATCTGCAGGAAAGAAAAGAGCTGAGAAAAAAGCTGAAGAAAGTGAATGCAGTGGTCACATCCTATCAAGTTGCAGTTTCTGACGAAACAATTATGAATAAAATCAAATGGCAGTACATGATTCTTGATGAAGCACAGGCCATCAAAAGTATAAGCTCACTCAGGTGGAAAATTCTTCTAGGATTCAAAGCCCGGAATAGGCTTCTTCTTACAGGTACACCCATACAGAACAACATGCAGGAACTGTGGTCGCTTTTACATTTCATCATGCCGACCCTGTTTGACTCTCTTTTGGAGTTTAGTGAGTGGTTTAGCAAGGACATAGAAAACAAGGTGAAGATAGAAGATGATCAAATAAGCAAGCTTCACACTATCCTGAAGCCTTTCATGCTTAGGAGACACAAGGATGACATCAAGGATGAGATTGGAACAAAAGAGATTATTGACATAGTCTGTGAAATGAGTAATCGTCAAAGAGCACTTTACAATGAGATTCTTGCAAGCAAAATGGATTATGAAAATACCATTATGCAGCTTAAAAAAGTATGTAATCATCCTGATTTATTTGAAAAGCTTGAGCCGAATGCTGCAGTGGGTTCTGGTATCTCTGGTGAGAATGGATATGTTGAGTTTCGGTCTTTTTTAAAAAAGTACATTCCCGAAACGGCTTTGGCTCCTCGAGAAGAGTGCCATGCTCTAAGCCGATCTTTTCTTGCAGTTTTAGATCACAATAAAGAAAAAAATAGAAATGAAAAACTTGTCAAATCTCTGCTTCAATCTGAAAGAAGTTGTGTGGAATCTCAGGAGTTTTTCGATGAGGTCATTAGAAGAAAGAGGATAGTTGAGAATAATTTGAAAAGGTTTAGATTCGTTACTGAAAAGATCTACGACAGGCATTATTCAACCAACATTGACCATGATTTGGAAGAAATAAAATGGATCTCAAGCAGCAAGATCGATAGGCAGACCTATGTTCCGCCGTTGAACACTTTTATTTCCGACTCTGGAAAATTGAGCATTTTAGACGATCTCTTGAAGAAATTGAAAGAAGAAAATCACAGAGTCCTAATTTATTTCCAGATGACAAAAATGATGGATCTGTTTGAAGAGTATCTGGTAAAAAGGGAGTACTATTATCTTAGGCTTGACGGCTCTTCTAAGATCATTCAGCGAAAAGAGTTGGTAGAAGAATGGCAGAAGAACAACGATGCCTTCATCTTCATTCTCAGTACGAGAGCAGGCGGTGTGGGGATAAATCTAACAGCAGCAGATACGGTTATTTTTTACGATTCTGATTGGAATCCAACGATTGATCAGCAAGCTATGGATAGGGTCCATCGACTTGGCCAGACAAAAGATGTTACTGTTTACAGGCTGATAACTAAGAACAGTGTTGAGGAGAGAATTATGGAAAAAGCCAATAAAAAAGACGAAATGCAGAAGATCGTCATAAAGGGCAAGATATTTGAGGGTTCTTTTTAATAAATTAGCATGATAATACCAGTGTATTTTACTGTATTCCAAGACTTGAGAAGCCAGTAATCTACTTTTCTATGTCAACAGCATACCAGTTTTTGTATGAAACATCCTTCAACAACGCAATTTTCTCTCATTTGCCCTGCTCATGAATTTTTGCGAAGAATATCAGTATTATTTTTAATGTCAAAATAGCCCCAATGAATGAACCCAATGAAAGCTTAATGGATAAAGTTGAGGAATGTAAAATGAAGGTGCCGATGAATGCTGATAGAATGACTGTTGTTCAAGAATATGCTAGATGCAGGCTTGATTTAGAGAAAAGCAAAAGAAAAGAGGGCTTGAGTGTAGAAGAAATTGACAAGATAAATGACCAGTTGAGGTTGTTAAGGAACGAATTTTTCAAACGGCTGGAAAATTTTGGTATTTCAGTTAAGTTGAAGAAAGTGGATGAGACTAACAAACTGGTTGTAGAATACAACATTAAGGCTGAGGATGGTTTTAGAACTAACGAAAGCTATGCTGAGGGCGGGTTTGTAGTCGGCAATCTCAAATGTAAAAATGATGTAATTCAATTGCCAGGCAATGTTGAAGAAAAAAAGTGTTCATGTAAAAGCTCTGTTCCAATTGCCAACTTTCTTGTTAAGGACCAGTACCTAAATTCAAGAAATCAGGCCTGTGGTGTTTCAGCAGACACCCAAGTTATCTTTGAAAATGCTGAGTTTTATGAGCCAGCTGAGGCTTGTGAAGCCAAAAGTAAGGTGGCAGAATTAGACACAGACTTCTATCAAGACTGTGATTGTCTCAAAGCAGGAATCATCATTCCTGAGGATTCCATAAGCTTGAATCTGATTAGAATAAATGAAAATTATGTTTTTAAAATGCCTGTTACTGATCGTTCTGATTTGCTCAACAATAAGAATTTGACTGGAACAAATGAAAATTTGGCACTCAAAGCTTCTGACATCTGTGATGCCAATGATAATCAGAATTTAAGAGATGACTTGAAATTCGTTAATGATGAAGATGATGACAATCCTGTAGACTCTCCAAAATGCAGCCTGTTTGGATTTGATTTTTTCTGTTTTTAATAAATCGTTGAATTGCCAATGTCAATTTTTCTATCTCTTTTTTCTATATTCTATTTCTTTTTTAATAAAGGTCTAGAAATGTATTTAATTTATACATCACAGACATTTGCTGTCAGCAATGCAGACTCGTTTAGCCTATCGTTCTTTTTATTTTGCTATTCTGTTTCCTCATAGCTTACAACAAAGACCAGCAATGAAAAATTTCTCCCTTTCAATGCAAATCGATGAAGAGATGATTCTCATTGTCCGCGAATCTGCGAAGCATCAAGAAATAGAAGAAAAGGTAAAACTCAAGATTAAAATGCTCCAGTTTAAAAAGGCTGGATATGAAATGCTAGACAAATTTAGAGAGCCTCTTGTCAAAATTTTCATGGGATTTTTGGCTGGGATTGGTGAAGGAAGCAACGAGGAAATATTGGATAGATTGGCCCATTTAATATCAACTGGAAAGGAAAAAAGACAAATTTCTGTTATTTTAAATTCTAAAGTTAGAGATAAATTTAGGATTCTGGAAATTTTGGCAGAATAGACATTCTAAAATAGTCATTTAAAGCTAAAGAAAAGTCTAACAAGTATAGCAAATTAAACCTAGTTTATAGAAGCATTCCAAATGCTGCTAATAATTAAATAATTTGTATTGTTTTTTAACTTCAAATTTTAAATATTTAAACTATCAAATTTTTGTCTTGAATCAGCAAAACAATTTTAATATAAAAATCTCGCTCCTAATTGTCGAATTTGTTCTGTTATCAAAGATATTTCAGACAAGTTTCTTTTTTGCTAAAATTTTGTAAGTTTTCTATTTGGAACCTAAGTTAAAGGTGAAGATTTTTACAACACAAATGGTGCAGAGGGTTGTTATTTTATCAAACAGCACCTCTGTACGAATAATAATCTTGTAAAATGTCTAGACAAGTCAAAATAATGTATAGCTCTAAACAAGTTTGTAGGATTAGCAAATAAAGGCAGCAGCAATCCCGGTTTCATGTGAAAGCTACTGCTGAATGGCACATTTCTATCGTCGCTAAGAAATTCAATGATAGTTATGCACCTGCTTTATTATTATAATTTTTCCCATTAAATTGTCTGACGATTTTTTCAGAAAGAAATTTTATACTCCGCGTTTAGGAGATTAAGGGAGCAAATGCGGTGACAGGTGTGCTTTCTGAAATACGAGAAGGCGGAAACAAAATTTAATTTGATAAATCAGTTTTCTTTAATTAAAATTTGAGAAATATCTTGCTTTCTGCCCAGCATTCATAAAAGCTTGAACACGTTTTTGCCCAGTGAAAACAAGTCTCAAGCAATGATCAAGGAAAATATTGCAACTGTTTTTTTTGAAAACTCTTTTAGACTTTTATTGATTAAAGTAATTAAACCATGTGGCCATTAAAATACTTTTGAAAATCAAGACTTTGAGAATGTACAGAGGGCTTCATACTAGGCCCACTGCACATCCTTCTTCTACATTATACAGCCACTTTTTGAATTCTAAAAGGCCAGTAGCGGAGGAGTATTTTTGATTTTTAATTTATTTGTTATTTAATAACTAATTATTATCACAAAAATTATAATGAAAAAAAAACAATTTGTGTATTTTTAAAATGTATTTTAATATTATTTGCTATTAAAGCGACTGCATAGGCCCATTCTAAAACGGTGTGATTGTTAAACATTTGATTTGGGATTTAAAAGATTTCAAAATGTCAAGCTGGAAATTTTTTGTAAGTAATGTTTTCATGCTGGCTCAAACGCAAGGCTTTATGTCGCTTACTTAGAAATGATGATTGCTTCTCTCGACTGGGTAGCTTTTCTTGCAAAAAATTACAGACAATCCTTAAATTTTTTGAGTTTTCGGCAGCTAGCAAATAAATTTATAATATCCTGTCTTATTATTCATTTAAAACGATAAAAACTCCTGGTTTTTATCTCAAATAGGTTAAAACTGAAATTTGCTAACCTTTGTGCAGGTCTTTTTGGGGGTATTTTTTCTGCATTTAGTTTTTACATCAGTTTTTTAGACTTTTTAGACCGTAAATATTTAGAATTAAAAAATTTTAAAGAAATAGTCTGGCTGGGCAGTGTTGATAAAACACTGCCAACAGTTGCCTTTGCTTGGTCAATTTAGAACTTCAATATATCATATATTGACGATGTCCTGTCAAATTGATAAATCAATTTTTTTAGAATTTAAATCCAAATTTTTACATCCCCATGGAAAGTGAAAAATATTGTAACGCACAAGCTGAGAGTATGCTGCTCTACAAAAATAGGTCAAAGCAAAGGCGTGATGAGGATCACCATGTACTCATTATCCACACAGGTGGCACAATTGGAATGGTCTATAATGACAAAGGCCTGCTGAATACTAGTAAAGAGGTCTTGAAGAAGCGAGTGTTGACACTTGAGGCTCTTAACTCCTCAAAGGACTTTGACAATCCGACTTTCAAAAGCAAATACGGTAGTTTTACGTATTACTTCCATGATCTGAACCCACTGATTGACTCATCGGACATGAACCATAACTACTACACGAAGCTCATCGGCTACATTGCCAACAACTATGAAAAGTACTCCTCGTTTGTCATTCTGCATGGCACCGACACCATGGCCTATACCACTCCCATGATCAGCTTATTTATAGAGAATCTTTCGAAGCCCATTTTTATAACTGGCTCGGCCTACAGCATTTTCGAAGTTTCTCAGCGCTCAGACGCCTATGAAAACCTTCTTTCGACATTTAATTACGTCTGCAATATAAAAAAGCCGGGTGTTTACTTGAGCTTCAGTGGCAAGCTTTTTTCTTCTAAGTCTGTGAAAAAATTCTCTTGTGTCATTACAGATATGTTTTTCTACCGCACCTGTCTCTGTGAGTCTCCAGACAATATACCAAAGCTGCTTACATCAGAATACGAAAAAAGTCTGCCGGTGCATTTTATAACACCTGAGAGGATAAAGCTGGCATCCCTTTACATTACACCTCTAGATCATATCAACGTGTTTGAAAGAGTGACCCTAAGAAGTGATGAAATTCTCCTTATTCATGGCTACGGTAACGGAAACATTCCTGTGTGCAACAGAATCCTTGATCTCATCAGGAGGCATTCTGAAGTGGGTGGCATTTCGATTGTAATATCTCAATGCCCTGATAGCTATGTTAAACCCCTGTACTCTTCGTGGGAACAATTGCTGAATTTGGGCGTTATATCCTCGGGAAATATGACTATCGAGCTTTTAGCATCGAAGCTTTCTTATTTGAAAGCAAAAAAAGTCCCCGATAGCCTTTTGGAGCTTCTTATTTTCATTAGCTTTGACCGCTCTGATTATTATGATCTGGATCAAAAAGAATTCTGTAAGATCTTGATGAAAATTTTGGAAAAATCAGGCCATATGGATAGCTTTTTTAACTCCTATGATAGCGTGGAGAGTGATCAGGAAACCTTAGAACAAATTAATGCTGAAGATCTAAAAATGATTTCAAAAAATCCTATTATGTACTACAAGGTGTTTAAAAGAAATCAGAAGAACATGTGCTTAGAACAGATTTTCTCCATTGACAGCTTAATTATCAGGTCTATGTTTTTATGTTTTGAAATACTTTTGATTAATAAATTTGTTTCTTTTTAACCCAAAAATTTTGTGTAAATTTTAGCTATTTGCAGATCAGGCATCACTGCTGATGATCTTTTGATTATTTTCGGGCTGAGGCCAGGAAAACATAAGAGAAAATCTAAACATACAAACAAAAACTTTTTAAAATATTTGTTTGATACAAATAGCCAGTAAGTAATCAACTAGAAAAATCATCTTTTCAGAAATTCTTTTTTTAATTTTAAAGAATATCTGAAAATGTTACAAATAGCCTCTGATGTCTAATAAATATCTTGACAACAGAAAACATGAATGGTTTAATTTAATTTTTCTTTTTAGAAAGAGTAAACCTTATCAAATTTAACTTTTGACGAATTATATTTAAAAATTTAAACTTAAAATCCTTTTGCTTTTTCTAAATAATTTCTCAATAATGTGCATGTAGAAGCAATCAAAGCTACTTCTGGATTAGCCAGATGGTTTTTAAGTCTCATATTTTATTAGATTCTTGCTGGAACCTGTAAAATATCCCATTTGCAAGCTGTTGTCTAAAAGTCTTGCTGTCTTGCAAGAAAAGCCCAAGAATTTCTTTTGTAAAATAATTTTTGAGAATGCTGCAAAAGATGCACTTGCTAGTGCACAGAACTTACAAGACCTTCTACCACATTTTGTAACTGATTTCAGCAAAATCTTAAAAAACATTGCATAACTTTTTGACAAAGTTTACTTGTAAAACCTTACATTTTGGTTTGGAAACAAACCTGAATAGTTCAAATGAAGAAAATAATATTGTATCTAGATTGCAAAAAGGCATCGAAAACAGCCTCTCTTCAATATAAAGGAGCATTAATAGTAAAAAACTATCGACTAGAAGATGTTTAACTAAAAAGCATATCTTATGACGAGATACAAAAACTTAGATTTTTCTGAAGTTGGCCAACAAATTTCTCAAATGTGCCAACCTCAGCAGCAAATCTTACAGCGGCTTTTGATACAAACAATAACATGCTATTATTCAAATCTTTTTTCTGTTAAAGATTTCTAGTTCATCTTCTTCTTCTTTATGCATTTTGTAAAATAGAGATAAGCAAAATAGGTATTTGTTTACTTCAACATCTGATTCACATACCTAAACAGGAATACAAATTTTAAAAAGGATTGTGAATTTTTTACAACAGCTTTTCGTCTTTGTTGTTCTAAAAGTACCTCCTGAAGTCAAAAAGCTATGTGCTTAACACTCAAACAGAATAGAGATTATAATTGTCGTAAACGAATACTAGTGATTAGGGCTGTTTCTAGCTCATGCAATCGTACATAAATAAAACACTATTTATTGACATTAATATTTGTCGCTAAAAATATTTGTTCAAATAATATTATTTCAGAGTGTCTAGTTTCATAGAATAAAATATGATGACATTATATTTTTGCATTTAAAATAAATTTATATTTTGATCAGGCATTTTAGATTCAAACATTTTATTTGCTAACTCATCTATAAAACATTCTAAAAGCTAAAACAAGGCAGATCGTAATTAATAAATTATATTTGTCCTAAATTCTGGATAAAAGTACAGTCCGGAGCATAAGTTTACGACACCCCCTTTTTTGCCTTTTTAAGGCGAATTTTTGATTAAATAAATAAAGTAAAAAAAATAAACTTGTTCAAAATTTTATAATCTACATATCTATATATTTACTTGTGATTTCTATTACCTGAATATTTTAAAATTGAAAAAATTGCATTTTTAAGTGTTGCAAAAGTTTATGACAGGTAGTAAAAAAATGTTTAATACTTAGTGTTTGACCCATTTTTGATCAAGACATTGAAAATTATCTCTTCCATAGAAAAAGAATGATGCACTTGTTTTTGTCTGTTTCCATTCAAATATCAGGGTTTCCTTGAGCTGATCAATATTTTCAAATTGACGGCCTTTTGCACATACTCGCCTTACCAGATCGCCCCAGAGGTTCTCTATTGGGTTCAGATCAGGAGAATAAGGAGGCCAGCCTTTTGTAGACCCTGATATGTGTGGCCTGGCATTGTCTTGCTGGAAAACTGTATTAGGATTATTCCTGGAAGCAATAAAAGGAAGCAAATGACTCGCTAGCACACTCTGGTACTTGCCACTGTCAATGCTTCCTTCTATAAATATGATTTCTGATGCTCCAAAAAAATCAAAGCAGGCCCAGATCATTACTCCACCTCCATCCATGGCCCTACGAGAAAGAACAGGTGCATCTTCGCCAAGAGAATGCCAGTAATAGTTATATCCATCTGGCCCATCAAGATTGAATTTTTTCTCATCGGACCAGATGACATATTGGATCATGGGTATTATACGCCATATAGTTTAGTAATAGGGATTATATGCCATATGAATATAATGTTTTAAAAAGAGACTAAAATCAAACAAGTCATTTATTAAGCTCGTAAAAGACCAACTAAATAC
>Ga0308169_10000886_pt1 | contig 38584 bp, 34 predicted proteins | sample PhyBR1_2_FD_202139 | JGI IMG/M metagenome (GOLD analysis project Ga0308169, IMG submission 202139) | Phyllosphere microbial communities from UC Gill Tract Community Farm, Albany, California, United States - DLSLSB.R1 | ecosystem: Host-associated > Plants > Phyllosphere > Unclassified | place...
GCTACCTCGTCGTCCAGCTCGACACTCCCTCCGCGCTCAAAGCCAGCCAGCCGTCAAGACCTCGCCCGCACAGCCCGTCCCTTCGGTGCGCAGCTCCCTCTCGACCCTCGCCGGCTCTCCGTCCTGCCCACCTCGCTGACGCTCCGCCTTGCCTTGCACTCCACAGCCGCTCAACAGCCTCGTACACTTCTCCTGCACGGCGCAGAACGCCCCTCCTGTCAGCCTCGACCGACGAGAAGCCTCCTCGACCGCTCGACCTCTCGCCCCGCCGCTCTTCGCCCCTCTCTTAGCTCGCACACCGCTCGCCACTCCCTCATTCTCCTTGCACACGGTACCACTACGCCGTACAAGAGCGTCGGCCAGCCCGAGCGCTGCGCCGGCTCGGGCGGGCGGCACCGGACGTCGGGGCGGTCCTCCCGCCCGAGCCGCATCGACCCAAGATCAGCTCTCGCTCCGCCCCTTCTCGCTCAGTCGGGCTCGCTCTCGCCACTCGACCGCCTCAGAGACGCGGTGCACCGGTTGCCGTCGTCGCCAGCGACCAGCGCTCGAGCGCGCGCGCGATGTCGGCTTACTCGGCCGTCGAGCGGGCTCGGTTCCTTCGTCTGCGCTCGGCCTCGCCGTCCCACGGCGCAGCGCTCGAACGCACACAGGGACCTTGCTACACGCTGCTTCTGCACGCTCACGCCCTCGAGCACTCCTGCCTGCGCTCGCAGCTCGCCCCGGATTTGGCGCGCGCTCGCTCTCGCTTCTCGCGCTCTCCTTCTCGCTCGACTCGCTGCACGCCGACGAGCTCGCGCTCGAGCGCTTCCCGCCTCTCGCAGCGCAGCTCTGCACCTCTGCATCCACGCCGTCGCCCTCGCCGAGCCGCCGCCGCCGACCTCGCTCCTGCGCTCGCCGCTTCGACGCAGTCAAGCCCGCCGAGCGACGATCTCTTGCTCGTCGTCGCGCTCCCGCCGGGTCTCATCAGCCTGTGCGCGCCGCAGCAGCTCCTCGCACCGCTCACAAGGCTCTCTGCTCTGCTCGTGCGCTGTAGCTCGTTCTGCGCTGCGCGCGGCGGACGAGAGCGCGCGCCGACGAGCGAGAGCGAGGTGCGCGCGGCGGGCGCACCCGGGCGCGCATCCTCATCAGCAATCTGCGCTCGAAAACCTCTCTGCGGCCGCGGAAATGGTCGTACGACGAGCTGCGATGCACGGCGAGGCTACAAGTGCTGCACAGAGGGGGACGAGCTGCGCTTCGAGAGCGGGCTCGGGCTCGGCCGCCGAGTGGGCGATGAGGAACCTCAGCGGCTCGACGGCGGGCGTGGGAGAGAGGAGGGGAGGGTGCGCTAGTATTGATAGGGTAGCTCGATGGCCTCCTGCTGCGCAAACACCGACTGGAGCCACGCGTCCTCGAACCCGTCCAAGGTCGTCGACGGCGGCGGGGAAGGGTAGAACGCCGCCTCGAACGCCGACGGTGTCGGCTGCGAGTCGGGCGAGTCGGCCGTTGTCGCCCATCTGGACCCACCGCCTGCATCGAGAGCTGCGACGCCGAGAGCGAGGTCGACGGCGTCCTCGGCGGACCAAGGGGACGAGTCGGGCTCGGCGGCTTGCCCCTGCGGCGCTGCTCCTGGGTCGGCGGTCGAGGGCGGGGAGAAGTAGGTCGAGGTTGTATCGAGGTCGGAGAGCTGCCAGGCGGGCGTCGGGAGGTCTGTCGAGCGAAGGTGCGGGGTGACGTCGGCTCGAAGGCGAGGGCGGCGCGATGCGGGGCTCGCTGTCGATGCGAGTGGCGGCTCGGCGGCTCTCGGCGGCGATAGAGGCACCGGTACGGGCTGTAGGACGCAGGGAAGCTCGGTAGGAGAGAGGGGAGGAGGAGGTCGGAGAGATGTCGGCGAGGGAAGCTGGCCCTGCGGCGACGGCTTCTTGGCGGCTCGTCGGACGGGTCGGTAGACGTAGCCTGTCGGGGGAGGGCTCGTCAGCTCGTCGAGTCTGGAGAGGAGGGCGAGCGAGAGGGAACGGACCAGGGTACAGCTCGCGGTGCCGCGCCTTCGCCCTCTGCGCCTCGAGCTCCCAGAAGCGCCGCACCTCGGGCGTCTCGTCCCGCCAGAGCTGCCCGATGGCCTTGGCTGTGGACGGGGCATGAGTCAGCTCGTGCACCGGGCGAGCTGGTCGAGCGAGCGGTGGACGCACAGATGTCGGCTTGGGCAACGGCGGGGCAACCCTCGCGCGCCTTGAACTCGTGCGCTCGAGCCGAGCGGTACAGGATCCAGGCGTTGGCGGGTCGTGGAGCGGTGCCAGTCGCCGAGTCGAGCCGCTTGGCGGGCTTGCGGCGGGAGAGCGGGCCGGTCGTGAGAAAGGATGCGGCCGAGGTCGAGGAGGACGAAGACGAGGCGGCGGCCTTCTCAACTTGCGAGCGCTTTTGGTGGACGACACCGTCGAGGTGCGCAGGGTCGAAGCGAGCTGAAGGTGTGCTCATGTCGGGTCGGAGGGTGGAGGTGGACGGCGACGAGTCGTCGAGCGGGTGACGGGGGCGACCTTGTCCAGCTTGGAGCTCGTGCGACGAGGGCGAGCGGCGACGGGATGGCGGCATGTCGGGGTGCGCGAGGGTGCTGGGCGGAGTCGAGGGTGACTCTAGCGCTGCGCTGCGCGATACGCAGGCTGAGAGAAGCTCCCGAGACGAGGGTCGAGACGCGCGCCGGCCGACTCGCCGCTGCGCCAACCCTCGGGCTCGCTCTCGCCGTGCCTTGCGCCTCGTTCCCCGCTTGTCATTCTGCCCCGCCCTCTCGAGCGCAAGTCTCGAAGCTGAAGCCGGCCGGCGTGCCCACGGGCATCGAGCCCGGCGAAAGTGCAAGCTTGACCTCGGCTCGAGCGGGACGCGCTGGCCCGCCTGCTTCTCCAGGTCCACGCAGCGAGCAGAGTGAGCTCCAGATTGTGCCAAGCGAGCGAGAGATCCGCAGGCGATGCCGCTCGTAAACCCGCCCGCACCGACCCTCGTCGATCCGTCCGCCGGCGCACGGACGGGCTCGAGTCGGCGCGCAGCGACGATGCAGCTCGTCCTGCGCATGCAGCGCTAGAGCTCAGCAGAGCAAGACGCAGAGCTCGACCCGTTCGCAGGCGGCCGAGGGCGGCGAACAAGGTCTCGCTCGGCACACGAGCTGCGCCGCGAAAAGGGTTCTCGGCCTCGCACGCCAGCTCTGCGTCGACACGCGTGAGAGATCGAGCGTCGGGCGAGAAGCGGATGAGGGAGCCGTCGAGCGCGTGCGCTGCGCTGTGCCCCCTCTTCGGCGAGAAGCGAGAAGCGAGAAGCGCTGCAGCGGGAGCCACGGCTGGTGCTCCTCGACGAGCCGGCCGAGAGAGCGGGACGACGGCGCACCCTGCGACGTTGCACGCTCTCTCCTTGTCCTGCATGCACGGAGTGCCCCTCCCCGCCGACTCGCCCTCGCGTGGGCGCCCGAGCGCCGCGTGCGCGTTTTCGCCCTACTCCCCCTTGACCGCCTTGGCCGCCTCGCGCTCGCGCTTGCGCAGGGCACGACGGCGGATGTCGAGGTGCAGCTTGCGGTTGTAGTTGAGCCAGAAGCCGGCCGACATGAAGTGGTCGACGACCCACTGCGAGCGGGCGAGAGGAGCGGGAGGTCAGCCGATCGCTCGGGGACGTGCGGCAGGAGGGAGCGGACGCACCTGGACCGGGGCGTGGCCGTGGTAGGGCGTCGAGATGTGTGGCTGACCGACGGCGCCGCCCTGGACGCCGATGTGCGAGAGGACCGAGCCTGCGAGTCGAGCGAGCGCGAGCGAGGGTCAGCAGTCGCTCGCTCGAGTCGGCGTGTGAGAGAGCAAGAGAGAGCTGCGACGCACGAACGTAGGTCTTGGGCGTCGGAATCATCCACGAGCTGCGGCGGATCTTGCTGAGCTTCGAGACCTGCGAGCCGGCGAGGAGGGAAGGTCAGCTCGCTCGTCTCGCACGGCTCGCCTTCGACGAAGAGAAGCACGACGCACAACAAAGTAGGTGTTGAGGAGCTCGACCTCGACGCCGGTGCCCTTGAGCTCGCTGCCGAGCGCCTGCGACCAGGTCGAGAGGAAGGCCTTGCTGCCCGAGTAGACGGCGAGGAGCGGCGAGGGGATGAGCGACGCGAACGAGCCGACGTTGAGGATCAGGCCGCGCTTGCGCGAGACCATGCCGGGCACGACGATCTTGGTCACCTTGAGGGCGGCGTTGCTGCGAGGCAAAGAGAAGGTTAGCCAGCTCGCGCGTGCGGGTCGAAACTGCGTGCGGCGAGAGCGAGGACGCACACGTTGATCTCGACGATGTCGATCATGTCCTGGTCGGGGAGGTCCTGGAAGAAGGTCGGCTCGTCGTAGCTCTTGCCGACGTTGTTGACTGCGCGCAAGAGGGAGACGGTCAGCTCGAGAACCGGGCAGGCTCAGCTCGACGGTGAGACAAGGACGTACCGAGCACGCCGACGTCGAGCGGGTCGAGAGCAGTCTTGAGCGCAGCATAGTCGGCCTTGGCGTCCGAGAAGTCGATGGCGTGGACCTGCGTCTTGACCGACGGGTACTTGGCAGCTGCGAGAGGGACGGCGAGCGTCAGCAGCGTCCCTGATGGAGCGAGAACTGATCGAAGGGGACGTACTGATCTCCTGCGCAATCTCCTCGAGTTTGCTGGTAGTGCGGCTCGCGAGGAAGACGTTGAAGCCGGCGCCGGCGAGCTGGAGGGCAAAGTCACGGCCGATGCCGGCGGTCGCGCCCGTGACGACTGTGAGGGGCGAGTCAGCTCTGCTCAAGGCTCAAAGAGTAGGGGAAGAGGACGCACCGGCCCATGCGCCCTTCTTGGCGCCGAAACGCTTGAGCTGCGCGCAGGGTGGGGCAAGAGGTCAGCGGAGGAGGACGAGCAGAGGTGGGGGAGGGACGCACGTGGATGCCAGGGCGCGCGAGGTCGACGAGCATCCTCACGAAGCTCAGGACGTAGCTCCCAAGCCATCCTGCGCCGACGAGGGCGAGGGCGAGGGTCGTGAGCGGGCAGTCGGTCGCTGTTCGGGGAGACAGCGTCAGCTCCGCTCGGGGCGGGTTGCGGGCAGGGAGAGGGTGCGCACCCCAGCCGAGCGACTCGCGTCTGAGCAAAGCAAGGACCATCGTAGCAGGTGTGGTGTTGGACGAGGAGGAGAGCCAAGCCCGATCAACCTCGTCCTCTTCGTCCTCGCCCAGTCCCCGAGTCTCCTCCCGGGCACGGCTTGCTCTGCACCAGCTACCTCTGTCGTGCACTATTGCGGCTTTCAGCCGTGACCGACGCTCTCACGAGCGACGGTCACCGCCTTGCCCTCCTCGAGTCGATCCCCTCCTCGGGCTCGCCTGCCTCAGCGACAACAGCCTGCGGGGCCAGTCTGACACCACGTGGCTCTCAAGCTTGTGCTCAAGGGCAGCTTGCGCCACTTTCAGCGCGCAAGATCGCGGCGTCCACCACCCTCGTCGTCCGCCAGCTTGTCGCCCGCCTCAGGGCCGCTCGACGCAGCAGCTCAGCCCGACCTTGCTCATTTTTGCCTCTGGGTACCGTTGCACACCTTCATGCGCGACCCTCGAGGCCGCCACTCCAGCGCCTCGTTTAGCTACCGTTTCCTTCGCTCCCGCCTTCTCGCCCTCGGCTCCGCCCGCGCACGCTCTCGACGACATGCGCTCGGCTCCCTGTTCGGCTCGCCGCGCGCAGAAGCGCATCTGGCGCAGCGGGAATGACGAGACACGTCGGCGAGGACGTCGTCCGCGGACTCTCCGCGACGAGGTGCGAGCGGCGGCGGCTCCTGTCCGTCGCTCCGAGCTCTGTCCGTCTCCGGGCTGCAGCGCTCTCGCGCTCTCTCTCGCTCGCTCTCCTGCATCGAGGAGCAATGTCATGCGCCTGCTCCTGCTGCCGCTCCTCCTGCTGTGCGCGCTCGTCGCTCGCGCAGGCGACGGTGGCGACCTCGCCATCACCGCGCCCGGGACGATCTGGAAGACGGACGACAAGGTCCTCTTTGCGTGGAAGTGCGTCCTCCTCTCGCTCTTCCCTGCGCGAGCGAGCCCCGCTGACTCTGACCTCTTGTGCAGCACGGGCAAGAGCACCTTCACGGTCCGCATGTGCGTCCACTCCCTCCTCCTGCTCCTCCTGCTCGCGCCCGCAAGCTGACCCGCCCCTCGTCCTGCTCGCGCGCAGTCTCGTCAACAGCCACGAGACGCTCGAGACCAAGTCGGTCAAGGACAAGTCGTTCTCGTGGCAGCCCGACAAGCTGAAAGCCGGCGGTGCGTCCCTCTTTCCTCACGTTCTGCGCACTGCCAGCTGCACTGCACGCTTCTCAGGAGCTCACGACGCAATGTTGCTAAGCAGACAAGGTGCAGGTGTGGGTGTACGACTCGGCGGGCGCGTCGGGCAAGACGGCGCAGATCGCGGTGCAGCAGGGCGACTCGGGCTCGAGCGGCGGCGAGGGGGGCGGCGGCGAGAAGAGCAAGACGGCTGCGCCGTCAAGCACGACGTCGAAGGCGGCACCGACGTCGAACAAGGCGAGCGGTAGCGGGGTAGCGAGCGAGACGGGCGCGAGAGCGGGAGGAGGAGGCGTGGCGAGCGACGACGCAGGCTCGACCGCGGGCAGCAAGGCGTCCTCAGCGGCGAGTAGCGGTGCGAGCGCGATGGCGAGCGTGCCAGGGCGTGCAGGCGAGGACGACGAGGCCGCCGAGTCGAGCGCGACGTCGGCCGCGCTGGCCGCTTTGTCAGGAGGCTCGAGCGCGACCAGGTGCGTCGAGTCCAGCTTCTCTCTGCCCGCCCGCAGACATTCTACTGACTCGGTCCCTCTCCCAGCGCAACAGCATCATCTGCAGCTGCTGCGACGGGCGCTGTTGACGTTTCGGCCGGCGACGACAACTTGGACTCGTCGACGGTCGACTCCAGCTCAGCAAGGTGCGCTTCAGCTTTCCCTCCTCCAGCTTCCCTCGCTCGTCGCCGACTCTTGGCTCTCCATGCAGCTCCTCGCAGGACTCGACGTCGAGCTCAACCTGGCGGAACCGCAAGACGCTCTACCTCGGCCTCGGCGGGCTCGTCCTCGCCTTCCTCCTCGGCATCGCCATCTACCTGTGCGCTTCCTCTCCCTTCCTCTTCTCGTGCGCGTCCTCTCGAGTCGACGCTGATGGACGATGCGCAACAGCTGGTGGCGGCAAAGCCAGCCTGCGCCCGAAGCAGGCCGACGGCGCTCTCGACGAGACGAGCGCAGCCTGGGCAAACGACGTGTGCGTCCCTCTCCTGTCCCTTTCTTCCTCCTGAGCTCTACTGACGCTCCTCGACGATGCAGCGCCGGCCTCACCTCGCCGTCGTCCCGCCCATCGAGCACGCCGCGCTCCTCTCGGACGACCTCGAGCGCGGCTCGTCTCGCTCGCCCGGCTCGGCGAGCAGTGCGTCGAGCGGCGTGTGGAGCGACGAGGGACGGAGTCGAGGGCGGCGAGGAAGGGTCGGTCTAGATTGAGGAAGACGGTGCCGCAGAGCCGGACGAAGCTCTCGCTCTCGCTCTCGGACCCCTCGCTCGCGACGCAGGACGCTGTATAGCCGCTTTTGTATTGCGCAAATACGCCCGCTCGTACTCCTGCTCTGGTCGTCGTCGCCGAGAAAGAGAGAGGGAGGGACGAGCCGGGCGACCCGAGAGAGAACCGAGAGCTGGAAGAACAGGAGGGGCGAGAGGGGGGAGTGTCTAGTTGTGGCCGTACGTGCTCTTGCGGCCGAGGTCGAAGGGGAGGTATCTGCAGGACGAGACGTCCGAGTCAGCGCTCCGCCGCGCTCTGCAATTCGAGAGCTGCGTCCGCCGCTCGAAGCGGCGACCCGCAGCTCACGCCTGCTCGACGACGAGGGAGACGAAGACGCACTTGTACTTGCGCATGTGGGCGACCTGGCGCCTGAGCGTGATGAACATGAGGATGAAGAAGTACATGACGAGGATGGGCCAGAAGACGGGCACGTCAAAGACGGGGATGCACGACGCGACGATCGAGAACGTGACGGCCTTGGTCGCCGAGTACCTGCGCGCGCGCGAGAAGTAGAGTTAGCGGTGGAGCTTGCGGAGAGAGAGAGTGTGAGAGAGAGGGAGCGTACCAGAACTTGAACTCGGGCAGGCGGCGGATGAAGGGGCGGAACTCGCCGTCGTGGATGTCGCTCTGGCTCGATGGGAGGCCCGGTGCGCCCTCCTCGGCGTCCGTCTCAGCCATGTCGGAGGCCAACGCCGGGTCGAACTTGGGCGTGAGGAAGGCGAGGAACAAGTTGAGGAGGTAGATGCTGCGCGCAGGAGGCGAGGCGTCAGGTTGAGCTCGACGAGGGAGAGGGCTCGGCTGACGCTCGAGGGAGGGGAAGAGGGGACGGACCCGAGAGCATAGGCGACGATGTAGTAGGCCTGGACCCAGAGGATGCGCAGGGTGAAGATGACGAAGAGGGCGGCGGTGCTGCCCCATCGCTGAAAGGTGAAGGGCGTGGTCCGGTCTGCGGGCACGGAGGGGGAGCGCGTCAGGGGTGCTCGCAGGGTGTGTTCTAGCGACTGCACGTACCAAGGAGAGCCTGGAACGACTGTGTGGAGCAAGGACGAGGCGGACGAGCGGACAACACGCGGCGGAGCGGGCGAGGTGAGGGGGGATGGGGTGGACGCGTTGGAGGGGGGAGGGGGCAAACAGGGTCAGGACTGGTCGTCGGAACGGCTCTGTAGGAGGACGCACGCGGTTCCAGTGGCGCACAGCCTCGACGGCGTTGGCGCCTTGGGGCGGCTCGGGCACGTCCACTGCGACGAGGCAACGAGGCGGGGCAGGGTCAGCTGGGGTGGCTCCAGTGAGGCTGTAGAGCGGGTCTGTGGACTGACTGAGTCTGTTAGCGGCGAAGGGAGAGCTGGGAGCGGGGCGACGACGAGCTGGCCGCCTTCATCGCGTCTCGGCTCGTCGGCTGCACTCCGTCGACTCGCTCTCGGTGCCAAGCGAGCATGAAGGCGCTGCGGGTGTGCTCCTGTGCTGCACTCGTCGCCACCCTCGGTGCGTCCACCTCTTCCCTCGCCCGCTCCTTATCGACTCGCCCTCCCCCCCCCCCCCCCCACTGACCGCGTCATCCGGCAGCGCTCGCTCAACCACAGCAGCTCACCTTTGGCCTCTCGACCGGCCAGCAACTCTCAAACCATCCCGCCAACCCAAAGCACCCGACTCGACCCGCCCAACGAGACGCGACGGACGACCACGACGGCCCGGTTCGTCCCTCCCCCTCGTCCCAGTCCTTGTCGGCCGCCCCAGCTGCGCAGTGGAGCGCACCAAGGCTATCTTGCAGGGCATGCGGCGCAGTGGCAGCGCGAGCGGCTCGCAGCCAGGTCCCCACCGCTGACCCTTCTTCCCCTCGTCGTCGCCTCGCACCTGCAGCTCGCACCCGACTCGGCGCCAGACCAAGCCGCGACCAGCGCGCCAGCAGGAGTGCAAGCCGATGACCTCTATGCCCTCGCCCTCTCGCTCCTCGACACCCTCACCGCCCACGCTCCCCCTGCGCCGCCCACCCCCTACTCGCCCCACCTCGTCCCGACCTCGTCCACCTCGCCCCTCGACGCCCTCGAGGCGCGTCTCGCCGGCACCTACACCGGTCGCGCCCTCTCGGCCGTCCGCGCCCGCGCGAGCGCCCTCTACGCCGGCTCGACGCACCGCCGCGCACCGGGCGCGAGGGACTACTCGGTCCGCGGCGCCGTGCGCGCGCTCCAGGGCGCCATCGAGAGCTTTGCGCTCGACAAGGCGCCGCTCAAGGGCACACGGAGAGCGGCAGCGGCGGCGGCGGGAGGAGCGGCGGGCGGCAAGGGCGCGAGAGGGTGGAAGGAGCGGCTCGCGAGCGCGGCGCTCAAGGGCGGCGTCGTGCTCGAGGCCGACGAGGTCGCCGAGGGCATGCGCGAGGTCCTCGAGCTCGCGCGCAAGGCGGGCGAGATGGGCTCGGCGCAGGGCTTCGTGCTCGTCGGCGACTTGTACCTCGTGCGTCGCTCGTTCCTCCCTCAGCTCGCCCACGTCGTTCTGCTCGCTGACGGGCCTCTCTCGCTCGCAGACCGGCCACCTCTCGGTCCCGGCCGACGCCGTCAAAGCCGCCGAGGCCTACACGCAGGCGTCCGAGCGCCACGGCTCGCCCGAGGCGCAGTACAAACTCGGCTTCCTCTACTCGAGCAACTTTGGCTCGGCGTTCGATGGGCTCGAGGGCAAAGGGCACCAGGGCAGCGTGCGTCCCTTCTCTCTCTCACTCCTCTCACCGTGCGCTCCCTGTGCTGCGGCTGACGGTGAACCTCGCGCAGGCGCTCCTCCACTACACGTTCGCCGCCCTGTCGGGCCACACGCCCGCCTCGATGACGGTCGGCTACCGCCACTGGGCCGGCATCGGCACCAAGCAGTCGTGCAAGGACGCCCTCCCCTGGTACAAAGCCGCCGCCGACTCGGCCATCCGCGCCTTCAACGCCGGCCCGCCCGGCGGCCGCCACCTCGCGCCGCACAAGATCCGCCTCTCGGACCACGACGGCGGCGCGTACGGCCCGGGCGCCTCGTCGTCGCGCTCGTCGCTCGTGACGGGCGGCAGCACGGCCCAGACCCAGCACGAGTGGGACGACCTCGTCGAGTTTCACCTCTTCCACGCCGACAAGGGCGACCCCGAGTACATGTACCGCCTCGGCCGCCTGTACTACCAGGGCTTTGGCGCCGGTGGGCTCGGCGGCGTGCGCGGCTTGCCGCGAGGACGGCTCGTGCCGGCGGGCGCGCGAGCGTCGGCGGCGGCGGGAGGAGGTCCGAGCGGCGGCGGCGGCAGCGGCGCCGACGGCCTGTGGGACGGCGGGCGCGACTTCCACCGCGCGTCCAAGTGGTTCCTTCGCCTCGCCAAGAAGGTGTGGCCCTCGGACGGGCGCGAGGCGACCACCGACCCCAAGGCGCGGGCCGGCCGGCTCGGCGAGCCGCCCCGGATCGGCTACTACGACGCGAACAAGGACCGCCGCAGCGAGCAGCGCGGCGTCGACGAGCATGCGGCCATGGTCGGCGGGCTCGCGGCGGGCTACCTCGGGCGCATGTACCTCCGCGGCGAGGGCGTCGCCGTCAACTACGCCAAGGCGTTCCTCTGGCTCCAGCGCGGCATCAAGCAGGTGCGTCCGCCTGCTCCTTCACCTCCTCTCCTCGTCTGCAACGTCTCGTCGTGCTCCTGCTGACGGTGACGTTCATCCTGCAGGGCGACCGCGAGGCGTCGAACGCGCTCGGCATCATGTATCGCGACGGCCTCGGCGTCGAGCGCGACCTCAAGAAGGCCATCCTCCTCTTCCACGCCGCCGCTCAGCAAGACCTCGCCGACGCCCATGTCAACCTCGGCAAGTACCACTTCGGCCTCGGCGACTTTGCGACGGCGACGACCTACTTCGAGGCGGCGATCCGGTTCGACGGCAAGCGGTGGGCCGACGGCTTCCAGGCGTACTACTACCTCGCCGAGCTCGCTGCGAGGGCGTCGACGCCGGCCGGCGGCGACACGTGTCCCGTCGCCGTCTCGTTCTACAAGCGCGTCGCCGAGCGCGGTGACTGGGACCACGAGGTGTGGTGGGAGGCCGAGCGCGCGCGCGAGAAGGGCGACCGCAGGACCGCGCTCCTCGGGTACTGGCTCATGGCCGAGAGAGGGTACGAGGCGGCGCAGAACAACGTCGCGTGGATCCTCGACCGCGGTGCGTCCTCTCCTCCTCCTTCCCCCCTTCCTCCCTCCCTCCTCGTCCAACTTCACCTGTGCCCTGCTGGCTTTCGCCTGCACGTGGAACGTAGCTGACGTGCTTTCCTGGTGCTCGCAGACAAGCAGCGCATCCGCGTCCCCTTCCTCGACGCCGTCCCCGCCTCGCCGTCGCCCGCCGTCAAGCAGCTCGACCGGCTCGCCCTCACCTACTGGACGAGGTCGGCCGCCCAGGATAACGTCGACGCGCTCGTCAAGATGGGCGACTACTACTTCTCGGGCCTCGGCACCGAGGACGGCGTGCCGCAGCGAGAGCGCGCCGCCGGGTGCTACCAGAGCGCGTCGACGACTCGGTTCTCGGCCATGTCGATGTGGAACCTCGGCTACATGCACGAGACGGGTCAGGGCGTGCCGCAGGTGCGCTCTTCTCTCTCTCGCCTCGTCCTGCTCGTCCCCCTCGAGAGGCTCGCACCCCTCGTCCGACCGAGCTGACTCGCCTCGCCCCGCTCGCAGGATCTCCACCTCGCCAAGCGTCACTACGACGCCGCCTACGACACGTCGTCCGACGCCGCCCTCCCTGCGACCCTCTCCCTCATCGGCCTGTACGCTCGCGCCCTCAAGCACGCGCTCTTCCATCCGGGCGACGAGCTCAACGCGCTCAGCCTCTTCGGCAAGGAGCCCGACGCCGACGGCATCGCAGCGGGGTACGCCGAGCACGGCCTGTGGAGCTTCGGCCGGGCTTGGCGCGACGTCCAGCGCTCGTGGGGCATCGACCCGGGTCCTGAGCCCGAGCCGATGCCAGCTCCCGCCGCTCCGCCTCCTCGAGCTGCGCCCGCCGCCGGCGCGAGGGACGCTCCAGGTGCCGCGGGCGGCGCCGAGCGCGAGCCTGCAGCGCAGTACGAACGCCTCGCCGGCGACGAGCAGCAGGCGCCTCCTCCGCCGCAGCCGCAGCGCCGCGACGTCCGGGCGGCGCAGCGCGCGCTCGAGGGCGCCGAGGAGCCGCTCGAGTGGCGCGACTTCCAGGACGGGCGCGGGTATGGGCGCGGGCACGGCGCCGACGAGGACGAGGACGACGAGTTCTTCCTCGACGACGAGGGCGACTTTGGTGGGACGGTCGCCATCGTCGCGCTGTGCATGCTCCTCGCGTGCGTCCCTCTCTCTCTCACTCTCCTCACTGCGTGTTGTGCCCCGAGCTGACGCCCGCTCCACGTTCTGCAGCTGGCTCTTGTACTTCCGCCAGCGGCCCGAGCACCAGGGTCGCCATCCTGCTCCGCCCGTCCCTGCCGCCGCACCTGCCGCCCAGCCTCGCCCGCCTCAGCAGCCGGCACCGACGCCGACGCCGACGCAGCCGGCAGGCGCGCCGCAGGTGCGCGCCGAGGGCGAGGACGAGCGCAACGAGGAGGAGGAGCTCGACAGAGGGCGAGAGGGTCTTTGAGCGGTGCCCGTGTAGCTTTGATCTCTCCCGCAGCCGCAGCAATCCTACTCGCAAGCAGTTTCTGTGCAGCTCGTCGTGGATGCGAGAGCTCGAGAGGGTGCGAAAGCGGAAACGTGGCCGTCTCGGCGCAAGTCCGTCGCGCCGTGAGCGAGCGCAGGCGGGAACGGGGCTTGCTCGCTCCTCCTCCTCGCCCACCCTGGCGCGCGGCGCACGATGGCCAGCGCAGAAGGGACCACACCACTACCAGCACCGCCCTCGAGCTCGCCCGTGCTCGTCGAGACGGCCCTCCTCTCGCTCGTCCGCCTCGCCCTCTTCATCGCCTGTCGACACTACGTCAACAAGTCGCTCTTCTCCGACCTGCGCAACGTGATCCGCGAGGACGGCCTCGCCACCGACCTCGACTCGCCCGACGGCGGCGCACTCGAGCTCGAGGACGCCGAGGACGGCTACTTTGGCCTCGGGGCGGGAGCTGGTGGGGCGGGCGCCGGCGGGACCAAGGCGGCGGCAGCAGCGGCGCGCGAGAGCTTGCACGCTCCAGGTGTAGGGCTCGGTGCAGGGCGGCGAGCGCAGGGCTGGGGCAGCGACGGGCGGCGAGGGTCGCTCACGCCCGGCGGCTCAGCAGGAGGAAGTGGGACCGCCGTCGCTGGGAGGGCCTACACACGCCTCTCGACGGCGCTGTTCTGCCTGTCCTTCTCCGAGAGCGGCATGCTCTTCACGCTCCTCCTCTTCGGCGACGCCGTCAGCGCTCGGTGCGTCCTCCTCCAACCCTCTCCCTCCCTCTCGTCCGTGAGCTGACTCGCCCTCTCTCTCCCTCGCAGTGCACGCGACTTCAACTGGTCCCTCAGCCTCCTCGCCCTCCTCTCCCTCATCGTCTTCGTCATTCCCTTCGGCCTGTGCCTCCTCCTCACCCATCGCTCCCGGTCCAACTTCGCCCGCACCTTCCTCCTCACCTTCGCCCCCTTCGCCCTCTACCTCTTCGTCTTCTACCGCGTCGGGTCCTTGGTCGCCGAGAAGCACGTCGTCGAGGGCTCGCACTCGTTCGGTGCGTCGAGCTCACTCACTCGAGCCCGCCCGACCGGCCTGCTGACCCTTCTCACGCTCCCGCAGGCCTCGTCAACGAGCTCCTCTCGCGCATCTGCGTGCCCGGCGTCATCCTCATCGCGTCTTTATCTGGTGGCGGTGCCGTCAACACGGCGTGGGAGGCGTACGAGTGGCGCTCGGTCTCGTCGAGGTGCGTCCACGCTCCCTGCGCTTCGCCCCTGGCTCTCCCTCGCCCAAGCTGACGCAGCCCCGCCTCGCTCGCAGCGAGCCCGTCACCGACTCGGCAATCACGCAGGCCGAGCGCGCTCTCGCTCGGACCCGTCTCGACCTCCAGCAGCGCAACCGCTCGCTCGCCCTCGCTCGCGGTTCGGCAGCTCGCGAGGCAGAGTCGGCGGCGGGCCAGTCGCTCCTCTCGCGGTGGACGACGACGTCGCCGGCGGCGACGCACCTCAAGAGCCTCGAGCTCGAGGTGAGCGCGATGCAGAAGATGGAGCGGCAGATGACGCAGGACGTGCACCGGCTCAAGATGCGGCAGGCCATGAGGGAGCGAGGCAGGAGTTGGCGAGGTCGGCTGTGGCTCGCCATCGGGTGGCTCTTCAGCCTGTACTGCGTCTGGCGCGTCTTTACTGTGCGTCGTCGTCCTCTTGCCGTCCTTGCCGCGCGAAGAGGCCTGAGCTGACGTCTCTCCTCCCGCTCTTCGCAGTCCTGCATCAACCTCGTCTTCGGCTACACGCGCAAGAGCCATCAGCATGCGGCAGTACCTGTCGAGGGCGGCGCACAAGGCGAGCACCCGCCGAGCACGGTCGAGGGCACCGACCTCTTCACCTCGCTCCTGACCCGAGTCGCCGTCGGCCTGGACGTCGAGCTCGACGTCGCTACATGGTCGCGCATGCTCGGATTCGTCCTCATCGGCGGCATCCTCCTCGCCAACATGCGCAACGTTCTCAGCAGCGTCTCGAGGGTGAGTCTCCCACCTCGACCCGACGCTCGAGCCCGTCTCGCCGCACCTTTCCTGACAGAGCCACCGCCTCCTGCAGATCTTCAAGGCGACCTCAATGGGCATCAGCGCATCGTTCATGCTCCTCTTCCTCGCACAGCTCATGGTGCGTCCACGTCCTCGTCGAGAACTGCTCCCTCGTCGCCGAGCTGACCCTCTCTTCCTCGCAGGCCGTCTACCTCCTCACGTCGCTCATCTCGCTCCCCTCTTCGCCCACCGCCTCGTCGACGCAACTTCTGGACACGCTCCCCGACTTCCAGGTCTTCTCGCGCCTGTTCGACAGCGTTTTCCTCCTCGCCGCCGTCGCCCTCTTCGTCTCTCGGTGGATCGGCCGCAAGTTCGCCGACGAGGCCGGCTTGGCGTCGCAGTACGCGTGAGGTGGGTCTCTCCGCAGCAGGGTATTTATCTGTGGCATCCGTGTTGTAACGAGGAGCGTTCGAGCCGGACAAAGTGGGGAGCGAGGCTGGCTCGCGGCTGTGCTCGGTCCTCGTCTTGGACTCTTGCTTCGGTACGTCCTCCTCTCTCTCTACATCATCCTCGGGCTCTCTCACGCCGTCGTGCGGCTGCCGATCCGAAGCTGACGAACTTCTGCAGACGAGCCGCTGTGCCGCGGCTTCCCCGCCGTCCTCCTCCCCCTCCACTTTCCTCCTCCACCCGGCCGACTCGCCGACCGTACGAGGCCCGACCGGCGCATTCTGCTCAGCTCGCACTGCACCTCGCGGCGCTCACGGTGCGGTGTCGCCCGTGCGGCAATTTGCTCAGCTTGCAGCCCACGCCGCTCGATCGTCTCGTCGCTTGCGAGACAGCACTAAAGGTGCTCGTCCGCATCGATGCGGCCGACTTGGCCGGTGTGCCGGAGCGACGGGCGCGTGCGATTCGTCGAGCTGCACGTCCACCGGCTCGCCGAGGACGATGCTTGGGCGGAGGAGGGCCGGAGCGGCTCCAGGTGGGGGGCCGCTCGACGGCGCGGCGCAGCCGGTTCCCGTTCTTCGTCGCACAGAGCTTGGCCGGCGCTCCCTGCTTCGTCTCCTGCTCATCTCGCACCTCGCAGCGATGCTCACGAAGAGCTCGATCCTCCTCGCCCTCGCCGCCGCGGCGACGGCCGCGCCCGCCCCCTCTTCGCCTCAGCTCTCGGCTCGCAACAACGACGGCGGCGCCTCGAAGAAGACCAACAGCGTCCCCGAGTCGCACTGGAAGGACGCGCGCCTCACGGCCAACGGCTTCACGAGCGACAAGTGGATCAAGGGCTTCGAGAAGGCTCAAGCCGTCGTCGCCGGCCTGACGTTCGAGCAGAAGGTGCGTCGCTCTGTCCTCTCGTCCTCGGCCTCGAGAAGCTCTTCAACAGCAAGCTGACGCTCGTACTCGCCCCGCAGATCAACTTTACCGCGCTTGGAGCCGACGCCGGTGGCTGCTCGGCGCGCACGTACCCGCTCACGCCGGGCGAGGGCGAGACGCCCTTCCAGCTCTGCTTCGCCGATGGCCCTACCGGTACGTCGACCTTCCTCTGCATGTCTTCGAGGCGGATGCGCGACGAGGCGCAGCGAAACGCTCGTGCCTCCTCGCTCGCCGAGGAGAGCTCGCGAGCACGCTCAAGTTCAGCTCGAGCTGACGGCTCTGCTCTCCCTGCAGGCCTCAACAGCCGCTACTCGACCCAGTTCCCGGCGCAGGTGACGACCGCCGCGACCTGGGACATGGACCTCATCCACGCTCGAGCAGTCGCGCTCGCCAAGGAGTACGCCGCCGTCGGCGGCAGCCACCCGCTCTCGATCGTCGTCGGCCCTCTCGGCCGCAGCCCGTACGGCGGCCGCAATTGGGAGGGCTTCACGGCCGACCCGTACCTGTCGGGAGAAGCCGTTCGGGTCACGGTCGAGGGGTTCCAGGATCAGGGCATCGTCGGCCTCGTCAAGTGCGTCCTCGTCTCTCCTTCACGTTCATGAGGCTCCCAGCTGACTCTCATCTACCTGCAGGCACTTTGTCGGCGTGCGTGCGATCCCCCTCTCGACGACCGACAGGAGGACCGTGCGCTGACCCTTCCTCTCTTCGACCTTCGCAGAACGAGCAGGAGTGGCTCCGCATTGGCGCTCCTGAGGGCGGTGTGCGTCTTGCTTTCACTCATCGAGCTTACCCTCCTGCTCGACGTGCCGACGAGCGTCTTCCTCCTGCTCGCCCTCCTGACAACCTCTCCCTGCAGTACTTCAACAACAATTTGAACCAAACTACCGACTCGATCATCGACCAGGCGACCCTTCACGAGCTCTACGTCTGGCCGTTCGCCGAGGCGATCCGCAGCGGCTCGGGTGCCTTCATGTGTTCCTGTGCGTTCTCCTTCCTCGCTCTTCCCCTCCACGCCTCCTCGCTTGCTCCCTCTGACCTACGCCTTCTTGCAGACAACTTGCTGAATTCCACGTCGGCGTGCGAGAACGACGCCTTGCTGAACCAGCTCCTGAAGACCGAGGTGAGCCCTGTTCCTCCTCGTGCTCCTTGACCTTCTCAAAACGACCTTCGCAAAGTCGACCTTCTCAGCGCCGTCGCTGACTCTCTCGCCTGCTCGTTCGCAGCTCAACTTCAACGGCGGCGTCATCAGCGACTGGGGCGCGGCTCACACCGCCGTCGGCTCGGCGCTCGGCGGCCTCGACTGGGTCGGCTTTTCGTCGGCGAGCGGCAACAAGTTCGGCGACAGCCTCGCCGCCCTCATCTCGAACAACACGGTCCCCGAGGGCGTCCTCGACGACAAGATCCTGCGCTGGTTGACGGGCTACTACGCGCTCGACCAAGGTTCGCTCCCCTCGATCGACTTTGACCGGTGGGTCAGCAACAACGAGTCGACCTCGGTCGCCCTCAAGCTCTCGCAGGAGTCGATCACCCTCCTCAAGAACGTGCGCTCGACGAACGAGACCCGCGGCCTCCCTTTCAACCAGCCTCGCGACCTCCTCCTCGTCGGCTCGGGCGCTCGTCCGGCGCCGTACGGGTACATCGCCAACCTGAACGCCGTCCCGTTCTACGCGCCGAGCAGCAACTACGAGGGCTGGAACTCGAACGGCTACGGCTCGGGCGGCTCGCCGCAGGCGTACTCGATCGACCCGCTCATGGCGTTCGTCGAGCGCGGCTCGCAGGACCAGGTCGCCGTTGACTACTACGGCTCCGAGTGCGTCCACATCTCCCTCCAGCCCTTCTCTTCGTGCTCATCGACTGACTCAGCTCCTCGCCCGCCCGCAGCGATCCGACCGAGGGCATGATCACGACTCAGCTCGGCACCAACATCTCGTACCTCGACTCGAAAATCGCTTACGCCAGCACGCCCATCGTTTTCGTCACGGCGGTCGCGATGGAGGGCTACGACCGCACGACTCTCAAGGTGCGTCGCTCGTCTCGCAGATCGCAGCTCGCAGCTCTTGGAGGGCTCGTCGCTGACCTCGCGCTCGGGCCTCTCCTGCCTCGCAGCTCCAGAACAACGGCGACGAGCTCATCAAGTACGTCGCCGAGCGTCACAACGACACGGTCGTCGTCGTCACGGCGCCCGGCCCGATCGACATGTCGAGCTGGCACGACCACGAGAACGTGTCGTCGATCGTGTACGCCTACTACTCGGGCCAGGAGGGCGGGCACGCCATCGCCTCGGTCCTGTTCGGCGACGTCAACCCGAGCGGCAAGCTCCCCTTCACGATCGCCAACAAGGTCAGCGACTACGACCAGGGCGCGCTCTTCAACGGCTCGGTGTCGTACCAGCCCAAGGTCGTCTTCGACGAGGGCGTCTTCCTCGACTACAAGTTCTTCGACCAGAAGAACATCACGCCGCTGTACGAGTTCGGCTTCGGCAGCTCGTACTCGACGTTCGAGCTGTCGGGCCTCGCCGTCGCCGCCAACGCGACCGCGAACCCGGCGCCCGTGCGCGAGACGAACGAGAAGTTCTTCGTCGACGACAAGAACAGCTCGAGCCTGTACGACGTCGCCTACACGGCGACGGCCTCGGTCAAGAACACGGGCGACGTCGCAGGCGCCGAGGTTGCTCAGGTGCGTCCCTCCTCTCGTCCTCCTCGTCGCGCTCCCCTTGTGCCTCACTGACTCGCTCTCCTTCTCGCCTTTGCTCGCAGCTCTACCTCTCGTTCCCTGCCGGCACGCCCAACAAGATGCCTGTGCGCTCCCTGCGCGGGTTCGCCAAGCCGTTCCTCCAGCCGGGCGCGAGCGAGACGGTCACGTTCCAGATCCGCAACAAGGACCTCGCCGTGTGGAGCGTCAAGCAGGGCGGCTGGATCCTCCCCAAGGGCGAGTTCAAGCTCACCCTCGGCAGCAGCAGCCGCAAGGCGGCCGGCTCTGTCACGTTCACCGTCTGAGTGCGTCGTCGTCGTCGTCGTTCGACCTTCTCAAGTCGGGGCGGTCACTGACTCTTCCTCCTCGCCCTCTTCTTTCGCAGGTGCCGACGCCGTTCAGTCTATTGCACCCCTTCCCTCGCATCTGCAACGCTTCTCCCAGTCCCGGCTTTGTTCCCCCTTCGCATTTTCGCTTCGGCCCTCCTCCTTCTCTGGATACGCTCGTCATTGTAGCGAACCGAGCCAGTCGCAACGCAGTCCCTGCGCCAGATCTCTGCCGCCTCTTGAGAGCGACAGAGCGAGAGCGACGACCCGGAAACAGCGAGACAGGACGGACAGGAGAGACGAGGCTCGAGCGCTTCGTCCTCGCCGGACGCCGACGGAAAGTCCGCACTTCGGCTTGCTCGTCTTCCGCTCGTCGTGCTGCGCTCTCTCAGCTTCATCGCCAGCTTCCCTCGAGATGCGCTACCTCGAGGAGGACGGCCCAGCTCGCGAGGACGTCTCGCTCGTCTTCTTGCCCGCACGGGCCGCCTCGGTCGCCATGGCTCTCTCGTCGACCGCCTCTTTCGTCGCCGGTGTCTTTCTCGCTCGGGTGCGTTTCCTATCCCTCTCACCCTAGTTGAGCGATAGCTCATGGTCCGGTGCCGGCAGCTCACGGTCGACGCGCCGCTCGAAACTGGGCACACCGTCCTGGTCGCCTTCACCGCGGCCGCCTTCCTCACCTTCGTCTGCACAGGCTTGATCATTGCAGTGCGTCCTCTTTCAACTACTGAGTGTGTGCCGAGACGTACTGACATGTCGCAAGTGCAGTACGCCCGCTTCTTGCCGCCGCCGACGACAAGGATCTGGGACCTCGTTCGAGGGATCGTCTCGTACCTCTTTGTGCGTGCTTGCCCTCTCGTTCGCTCTCTCTTTCTCGGGCTGACGATCTACGTCTGCAGCTGCTGTGGATCGTCTCCTTCGGGCTTTCGGGCGCCGTCCTCGGCGAGATCCTCCTTCCGCTCAAGTCCTGGTCCGTCCCTTTCGCGCGGCTTTTGCCGTCGCCCTGCAGCTCACGCTCTCTCTCTACAGCACCGGATCGTATCCCTCTCTGTGCCTCACGACGCTGCGCAGCCGGTCCAACCACATCATCGCCGCCCTCTCGATCGCGCTCGCCGCCTCGCTCGCGCTCTGCATCCTTGTCTCGCTCGACCTGCGCTCGACGCACCCGCAAGCGCGCGTCGTCATCCTCCGCTCTGAGCTCGCAGCGCAGCGCGCGCGAGCGGCGCAGGCGCGCAGGGTGCGCGCGATGCAGGCGGCGCTCGAGGCGCCGTTGCTGCGCGGCAACGAGCTCGACAGCGTCGACGAGGGGGGCGTGTGGGCGGCGGTGGGCGGGGCCGGTGCCGCGTGGGAGCGCAGCAGGTCTGCGACGGTGCAGGCGTACGCTGCGAGGGCGCGCTTGCCCGTCGACGACCCGGAAGCGGCGTGGCTGCCCGACGTCGCGCCGCACGGACCTCCTCGCGCTCTAGCCTCGCGCCGCCCGGTCGGGGCACCGGCGCCGATCACCAAGGACGCCCTCGGCGTGCCCGTCATGTTCTCGCCGGGCAAGCGGCACCGGCACTCGAGCCGCCGCCGCGAGGCGACGGACGAGGACGAGAAGTCGCCGCAGCGTCGGCGGGCTCGCGCTCGAGGTGGCGACGAGGACGACAATCAGGACGGCGGCGTGACCTCGACGGCGAGCTCTGAGCAGCAAGACGGCGGCACGTCGACGGCGAGCTCGTCGGACGACGCTCCTCGTGCACGAGCCCGTCGCCCCTCGCACCGTCACCGCCATCCCGCCGACCCGCCCTCCTCGCCTTCTACGTCCACCTCCTCCTCTTCCTCACCCGACGACGACAACTCGGCGACAAAGGAGCGTGCGCCGGGCAAGCGCCACCACGAGCGCGCGCACCCGACTCATCGGCGGCGCAGCTCGTCCTCCCGCCATGCGCACGCGCACGAGCACGAGCGGCCGAGCGAGCACCACCACCACCCCCAGCATCGTCGCGAAGACGACCACGTTCATCGTCGCCGTCGTCGCTCGCACGAGCGGCACTCGTCGAGCGGCGAGACGGACGGCGAGAGCGAGGATAAGGAGGGGCCCGAGCGGCGGCGGCAGCGGCGCAAGAGGAGGGAGCGCAAGCTCGCCGCCGAAGCGCGCACGACGGACGTGAATGCGAGCCGGATGGAGACGGCCTCGGCTGGAGCGGCGGACGCTGCGTAGCTGTCCGAGCGAGAAACTGAAGCTCCTTCACCTTCTCCTTCTCGCTCTCCCTGCTCGATCAACGTGCGCGAGGCGAGCTGCTGCGAGGTAGATGTGCTTCAAGCGGCTCATCGAGAGCGAGAGAAAGGAAGGGAGGGGCTGTACAAGGAGAGAGGAGGGGGTACGACGAGAGGGGCACAGAGGGAAAGCGCGAAAGCGAGTCTTGCGAGGGGTGCGAGAAGGGGTTGCGAGGGAGGGAGGCCGGGTGAAGCTGCTCAGGCGGTCGACGCTGCGGGCTGTGCTGCTGAAGGCGTCGAGGCGGCGGCGGCGGGAGCTGCAGCGGCGCCGTTCGTCGAGGCGGAGGCGGCGGCAGCGCTCGAAGCGTGGCGGGCGTCCATGTTGAGCTGGTGCAGGAAGGGGTCGTAGGTGACTGCAGATCAACGTGACAGAGTCAGTCTCAGGTCGAGCGTAAGCTAGCCCACAGACTGGCGAGCGCCGTGGCCCTCCCGCCGTGAGCAAGCGAACGACGCAGAGAGAGACGAGGACGCACTCTTGCCGGCGTACTCCTTGTCAAGCACCTTGCTCCACGCGCTCTCCTCTGCGTTCCTCGCCTCGTCGGCGCCGCCGGGCCCTCCTCCACCCCTGCTCAGCCTCTCCCTCTCGCGCTCGAACGACGACGCGCCGCCCTCGACGAACGCGGCCGACGCACGGTCGAGGCGCGCGTTGCGCCCGCCGCCGCCGCCGCTGCCGCCCGGGGTCGAGCGGACAAAGGTGCGCTGCGAGCTGCGGCGCGCCGAGGGGCCGGGCGGGGAGGGGAGGTGCGAGGCGGAGCTCGAGGTGGGGGCGAGGGCGCGGGTGCGGAGAGGTGAGTGGTCGGTCGAGGCGGGCTGCTGCGGACAGGAGGAGCGGGTCAGCTCGAGCACAGGGTAGCACGGCAAGCGCAGGGAAAGGCCGCAGACGCACCTCGTCCCTCTCGAGGAGCATGTTGTCATCGGCGGCGGGCTCGAGGTCGCGGTCCGAGTCGAGGAGGTCGTCGCCGGCGTTGCTGCTGCGGCTGCTCGCGGCACTGCCCTCGTCGTCCATCAGGGCGTCGTCCTCGGCGGCTGGGCGCGACATCGGGTGCGGGGCGTGGGTGCGGGCGGCGAGAGGGGGAGGAGGAGGCGGAGTCGGCGCCTGTTGCCCACGAGAGGCAGGGTCAGCGGGTGTGCGCGCGCACAGAGGTGTTAGGAGGTACTCACAGGAGTTAGGCTGCCCGGTCCAGACATGCGCAAGAGCGAGAGAGCGAGAGAGAGGCGAGTCCGCCGAGGTCCCGCTCTCGTCGGCTGATGAGACGACGAGCTCGCTCTCAGTCGAGGACGGTGCAGTCTTGGTACGATTACACGGTGCAGCAATGACTACAGACAGCGCGCGCACAGACACGAGAAGGGGGTCAAGTCGTACAAGGCGTGGGCTCGCTCGCTCAGAACGCAACGACGTTCTCGCTGTCCGCTCCCGGACCCTGCCCTTCACGGATCGCCCGAGCGTACCTGCACCGAGGAGAGCGTCAGCACGGGTGTCGTGCAGCGAGAAGGAAGAGAAGAGAGGAAGAGGACGGACCGCACGGCGCGCCAGTACGCAAGGCAGCTCCCGATGAGCAAGAACGAGCCGACCGTCACCATCGCAAACGCCATCCACTCGTTCGCCGCCATGCTCATGCGCATCATGTCGGCATCGCCGACCCCGTCGCCCATGAGCGTCGGGAACGGCGTCGCGCTCGCCGAGGCTGCGGCTGCGTCCGGGTCGCTCGCGTCGAGCATCGACCCGAACACGCTCCCGACCTGGGTCGGCAGGCTCCCGAGCGCAGCGAGCGTCGCGGGCTCCGTATCGCTGAGCCCGCCGCCCCACCAGCTCCACCGCTCGGCGTCGGCGCCGTCGGCAGGCCCGAGCGCGCCGTTGAGGCCCGTCTCGTCGCCCGACGAGAGCGGGTCGCTGTCGAGGAACTCGGGGTGGTCGGTGCGCTGCTTGAGGTAGAACTGCGAGGGGTGTCGAGAATCAGCGAGAGGGTCTTGAAGGAGAGAGGGAGCGGGAGGGAGCGGGACGCACGCCGAGCTGGATGAGGGTGACGCCGAGGCCGGCGCGCGAGCCGTTCTTGGCGGCGTGCGTCGTGTGCAGGATGTAAGTCAAGATGAAGCCTGCGCGCATGCGATGCGCAATGCCAAGAATCAGTGCCTGCTCGCGAACGAGGAGGACCGAGAAGGAGCGCATCCAACGCACCGACAAACTGGAACGACATGCTGACGAGGAGGTTCCACGCAAAGCTGAACAGGTTGCCGACGGGGAGGCCGTCGACGAGGATGTCGTCGGGCCCGTACAGGCCGGGCGTGATGACGGTCGTCTCCCAGTACTGCGGCGACGGGTCGAGCTGGGCCGCCTCGTACGGCTGCGCGCAGGAGGGAGAACCGTCAGGGGCGGTGCGAGAAGGTGGGAAGGAGAGGGTGGAGGGACGCACAGGGAGCACCTCGTCCTTGCCCGGGCCCTCGCCGACAATGTCGTCGCCGTTCGGGTTGTCGGGCTTGGCGGCGAGGTTGGCGAACACGCCGTCGTTGCCCTGCCCGCCGCCGAACACCCTCCCACCCGCTGCTGCCCCTGCGCCGCCGGCGGAGGATGACGGCGCCGCAAACTGGGGCGGGCGCGCCGGGAGGGGCATGTGCGAGTGGTGCAGGCTCGGCGGCGGGTACGACGACGCCGCCGAGGGGGCGCCGAACCGTGCCGAGGCGCGCTGCAGCTGCTGCTCCGAGTCGGTCTCGTCGCTCTCGTCGTGCGCGAAGAGGAGGCCGTGCGACTCGCGCGCGTCGGCGTGCGGGCCCGAGTCGGCGGCGGACCCGGACGAGCCGGGCGGGCCCTGGCCGCGCAGGCGGGCGACGATGCCGCGCCAGCCGGTCGCTGAGGCGGCTGCTGCGGCGGAGGACGACGACGAGGCGCCGTGCGGGCGGCCGTAGCGGTGCGCGTCGTCGTGGTCGTCGTCGTCGGCGCGGTGGTCGAGGGACGAGGCGGGCGCGCCGTACAGGGACGAGGGGCGGGAGCGGATGGGGACGGCGGGTGCGCGCGCTGGCTCTTGCTGGGGCTCGAAGTCGTACGCGCCGGGGATCAGAGGGGAGGCTGCGGAGGAGGCGGTGGAGGAGGGGGTGGTGGCGGGTCGGGCGAGCGGGTGAGACGAGGTGGGAGCGGCTCGAGGTGGCGAGTGGTGGTGCGAGTGCGGGTACGGGTGCGAGTCGTCGTCCGAGTCGAGGTCGTCGTCGTCTGGTGCGGCAAAGGCGTCGTAATCGGGCTGGAGGGACGCCGAGGGAGCGAGGTCGGCGGGGAGGTGGTAGCCCGCGGTGGACGAGGGCCGGCCGAAGAGGGACGCCATGGGTCGGGTGGGGGCGAGTGCTCGAGTCGGGCTAGTGGCAGCTCGAGGCTGTGCGCTGTGCGAGAGAGGAGGAGGGAGCCGGGTCGGGAGCCAAGACGGAGGCCTGAGGGGAGGACGGCGAGGCCATCTCGCTCTCGTTCTCTCGCTCGGCAACTCGGCTGTGCGGGCCTGCACTGCGCACAACACCGACCCACCGACCCTCCTGCATGCCCCGGTAGCCGCAAACCGAGGCCATGCTCCCCTCGTTCCTCCGTCGGCCTCATCAGTCGCGTCCACCACACTCGTCCCTCCACGTCCTCGCCAACGACGACGACCACGGCGACGACCGCCAGGACGACTTCGGCCGACGCGACGAGGCCACCATCCCGCTCACCAGCTTCGACCCGGACCAGGACGACGACCACCACCCCCACCACCACCACCACCACCTCTCGTCCTCCTCGTCGTCCTCGTCGTCCCGCCGCTCGACCAAGCCCGCATCCGCAGCGGCCAAGATCGTCCACCGCTTCCCGACTCGCCGCATCCTCGCCGTCCTCGTCGTCGCCGTCGCCCTGTACAAGCTCCACCGCCACCTCGACTACGCCCAGCTCCACTCGCACCTCGACGACTACTCGGCCCGCTACAACCCCTGGCACCCAAAGCGCCCGCCCGTCGCCCTCGTCGACGTGAGCCCGCACGTGCGCGTCGCCGGGCGCAGGTACCGCGCCCACCAGGAGCACGCCGCCGACCGCTACTGGGCGTGGAAGGCGCTCCCCTACGCACAGGCTCCCGTCGGCGACCTGCGCTTCCGCACCAGTCGCCCGCTCGAGCCCCTCGCCGACGGCTCCGACGAGCGCGAGCTCCTCATGGACCGCTGGGACCCCGGGTGCGTCCGCCCGAGGCCGCGCGACGACCGCAAGGACGGGCCGCACGACGACTACGACGGCCACGAGGACTGCCTCAAGTGCGTTGCGCTCCCTCCGTGCTCTTCTTTACCTGTTGGCGCTCACGCTGACATGCCCTCACTCGCTCGCTCGCAGGATCAACGTCTTTGCGCCGCAGCAGCGCCCGAACAACACGCTCCTGCCCGTCATGTTCTGGATCCACGGAGGAGGCTTCGTCGGCGGCACGTCGGCCGAGGACAAGTACGACCCGCGCGACCTCATGAAGCGAGGCCTCGACCTCGACGAGCCGTTCGTCTTCGTCAGCATCAAGTGCGTCCCCCTTCCCTCTCCTCCCTTCTCGCTCGACTTTCGCCCAGACCTGACGCGCCCAACACCCTCCCCTCGCCGCACAGCTACCGCCTCGGCACGTTCGGCTTCACCTCGTCGCCGCCCGAGCCCGCCGCGCCGCCGACCGCGCCGCACATCCCGACGCGCGCCCCCTCGGAGCTCGACCTTAACGTCGGCCTCAAGGACCAGCTCCTCGCGCTCAAGTGGGTCCAGGCCAACATCGAGCAGTTTGGCGGCGACAAGAGCAAGGTGACGATGGTCGGGCACTCGGCGGGCGCGATGAGCGTCGGGCTGCACCAGCTGTACAGCAGCGGCATGGGCTTGTTCAGGGCTGGTGCGTCGAGGCGTCTCGCTCCTTCTCCTCCTGCTCGACTCGTTCGAGCCGTCGCTGATGGTCGCAAGCGCTTGCTCGCAGCCTTCATGCTCTCAGGCGCGCCGACCTCGTGAGTCTCGCCCTCTCTCCATCCTTCCTCTCCCTCTCCCTCTCCCTCTCCCTCTAACTCACGCTGAGCTGACTCTCCTCTCGTCCCTCTCCTCGCGCGCAGCTTCCCCGTCCCATGGCCTCACGACGCCTCAGCCCGCACGCTGCATCCGCTCCCCGGGCCCGCCGGGTGCCCGTCGCCCGTCCAGCGCCAGCACGGCCCGCCCCAGAACGAGGCGCTCGTCGCTTGCCTGCGCGAGCTCAGCACCAGCGAGATGTACCAGGCGGCGAGGGGCTTGACCGACGACAGCCCGGTCAACGCCTGGTTCCCCTACTACCCGGTCCTCGAAGGTGCGTCCGCTTCCTCCCTCCTCTCGCTCTTCCTCCTCGTTCGAGCTCGCACTGACGTCTCTCCCGTCGCGCGCAGGCGAGTGGGGCACGGGCGAGGGCGGCGGCGACGGCGCACGAGGCTCGGGCGGCTGGCTCAACATCCGCCCGAGCGAGCGCATCCTGCGCGGCGACTTTGACAAGGTGCCCGTCATTTTGGGCGCCGTCGTCGACGAGGGGACCCGCTTCGTTGACGAGGGCATCAAGGACGGCGAGGACGAGTTCCTCGATGTCGTGCGCGGTGCGTCGAGCGCTCTCTCTCTCTCTTGGAGTGAACGGTCTAAGAGAAGGAGCACTGACTCTCGCCTCGCCGTAGACATCTTCTCGTTCACGTACGGCGCCGTCGAGCAACTGCTCGAGCCCATCCTCGCCTTCTACCCGCCCACGCCCTCGCTCGGCTCGCCGTTCGAGACGGGCTCGTCGACGTTCGGCCTCGCGCCGGGCTACAAGCGCCTCGCAGCGTTCGTCGGCGACATCCTGTTCCAGGCGCCGCGGCGGCACTTCCTGCGCGAGACGCCAAAGGACTTTGGCGAGGACAGCTGGAACTACTTGTACCGCGAGGCGAGGGAGGGAGCGCCGCCGAGGCTCGGAGGTGCGTCGCCGTCTCCTTTCGCTCCTCGACGAGCTCTTCCCCTCGCTAACCCGCTCTCGCACTTGTCGCCTACAGTGCAGCACGGTGCCGACCTGACGGCGTGGTTCGGGCACCCAGATGCGGCGGACGACGAGCTCGTGCGCTTGTCGTGGGAGATGACGGGCTACCTCGTGTGCGTTCCCTCTCTCACTCATCCTGCTCCTCTCCCCTCGCTCGCTCGAGCAGCATGCTGACGTCCTCCTTCGCCCTCGCCCTGCAGCAACTTTGTCACGAACCTCAACCCGAACGGACCGGGCCGTGCGTCGCTCTCCTCCTCCCCTTCCTCGCTTCCCTCAGCCCGCCCGCCCGAGCTGACTCCTCTCACTCTCCTCGCCCGCAGTTCCTTACTGGCCGCAGTACGGCATGGACCGGGTCACGCTCCAGCTCGCGTGCGGCAACACGACGATCGTGCACGACGACGACCGCCTCGAGGCGATGCGGTTCCTCAACGTCAACAACCCCATGTTTGGGCGGTGACGGCTCTCTATAGATCTCTCTCTCTCTTTTGTGCGGGCATTGCATGGGTTCTTCTCGGTCAGCGGGAGCTGCGGGTGCGGCGAGAGGGAGAAGCTTGTTGAGAAGGTCGGGTTCTTCTCGTCGCCGCTGCGACTGATGTGCAGACTCGATCAAGGAGCTTGCCCTCGAGAATGAAAGCGACTCTGGCGATGGGCAGGCAGTGAGCATCGAGCATCGCCAGTCTCTCCTTGACGGTCGCAGCTCTCGAGGGAAGGAAGGGCGCTCGGCGCGCCTCGTCGCGAAGTCCGGGGTCGGCTTGTTGTTCGACCTCTGCCGCTCGTCCTCGCCTCTCCCTCGCCCTCGCAGAGGTCCACGACGAGCACAGCCTGCAGACAGAGCAGCACAGCAACTCGGCACGCACCCGCCACGGTCCGTCCCCCGTCATCCGCGCTCGACCCGTCGTCCGTGCCTTGGCGCCAGCCCACCTCCGCTCACGCCTTCGCCCCTCGCGCGCAGGCCCTCTCTCTTCCTGCAGCACACACGAGGAGCACACCGCCCGCTCGTAGCTGCGCAGAGACCCGCTCAGCAGCGATGCCCACCACCGCCGCCTACCCCCCCTCCTCGTCCTCGCCCGCCTCGACCTCATCAGGCAACAACAAGGCCAAGCCCCGACCGCCGCCGCTCAGCAGCCTCCCGCTCGGCGCAGCAGGGCTCGCCTTCGCCACCGCCGACGACGCCAGCACCGCCCCACCGCTCAGCCCGGCCGTCGTCCTGTCGCCCTCGACCCCCGACTTCCCCGCAGGCCAGCTCGCCCTCCCCGACGTCCACGAGCTCCTCGTCCCCGCGCGAGAGCTGCCGCGCTCGATGACGCCGCCGCTCCTGCGCCTCGACGCAGCCGCCGTCGTCGCCGGGCGCGAGGCCGACGCCGACGGCGACGTCCTCGAGCAGGACGAGGCGGAGGATCGCCGCGAGCAGGACGACGGAGCGGTCCAGGGCGCGAGGCGGGTGCGGGACTCGCTCATGTTGCTCGACTCGAAGCTCGCCGAGATCAAGTCGTTCGGGTTCGGCGCCGTCGTCGAGGAGCAGGTGCGTCTCTCCTCCTCCCTTCGTGCTCGGGCCTGGTCGAGCAGGACGAGGCTGACTCCCTACGCTGCCCACACAGGCACAAGCGTCACATGTACCTCTTCCGGGCGACCTGTCGATGCACTCGCTCGCGTCGTTCGCGACCTACACGACCACGACCTCGTCCGAGGACGCGTTCGACATCGCCGACTTCCCCTCGGTCGACCCGCTCGACTCGGGCTACGAGATCGACCCCTCGTCGATCCCGCGCCCTCGACGCAGCTCGAGCAACGTCATGGCGTTCCCGGTCCCGCCTGCGCTCGCGTCGGTCCCCGGCACGGCGCGACCGTCCTTCTCGGCGGGCGGCGGCGACGAGCACGTCTTCGAGCAGCTCGCGCAGCTCGGACAGCGCGCGAGCGTGCAAGGGCTTGGCCTCTTCTCGGGCGAGGGCGACGACCCGACGCTCGCGCCGGGCGAGCTGGGCGGCGGGCGCAGCTCGCGCTCGTCCTCGCTCTCCGAGTCGTCGACGCTTTCGGACAAGTCGTTCGGCGCGTCGACCCTCGCGAGCTCGGCCGCCAACACGTCGTGCGGGCCTCACACGGTCGAGGAGTTCCCGCCCGACCTGCCGCACCCGTCGCAGGCCGCCGCGAGCTGGTTCGCGACGAGCCCGCCAACGGCAACGCCGCGCGCCCTCCCCTCGCCCATCGACCCGATCCTCGCCAACATCGGCGGCTCGGCGCACCCGGCCCTCGCGAGCCCGTTCGCCGACTTTGGCGCCCGCAGCGGCGCGAGCAGCCCCGTCATGGCCACGACCGGGCTCTCGAGGCGCCCGAGCCCGACGGCGACGCAGTACTCGGCGCGCTCATCCTCGCTGCCGTCGCAGCGCTCACGCTCGCGCGCCTCGAGTCGCGGCGCCGCTGCGTCGCCCTCGCCGCGGGACGAGGTTGCCCCCTGGTCGCTCTCGCCGGCGCCGCCCATCACCGAGTCGGCGTTCGTCACGTCGCCCGAGATGCACTCGCACGAGCTCGAGATCCTCGCCGACGAGCAGCCGACGCCCGTCGCGCCGCGCAAGGACAGCGTCAGCGTCGCCGTCGCCGCCGAGGAGCGCTCGCCCAAGGTCCCGCCGTCGCCCGCGACGAGCTTCGGCAAGACGCTGCGGCGCCTGTCGAGCTTCGGCCTGCTCAAGAAGCGCAAGAGCGAGGCCGTCCTGCGCGACTCGGGCGGCAGCAGCAACATCGGCTCGTCGCCCGTCCTCGCCGACCGGCAGCAGCAGCAGCAGCAGCCGCAGCAGCGCGCGCCGCTCCTCTCCAAGCGCAAAAGCGAGGCGGCGCTCTCGGCGCTCCTCATGCGCTCGAGCCAGCACGGCGGCGACAAGGAGAACTCGGCGGCCCGGCGACCGTCGGGCCCGCACCCCTCGCAGCCGCCGAAGCTCGCGCGCCGGTCCGTCTCGACGCCGAGGCTCGCCGCCAAGTTCGCCGCCTCGGCGCCGTCCCCTCGAGGCGAGGCGCCGCGCCCGCCGATGCCGGCGTCGCCCGCCTCGTTCGCCGGCATGGCGTCGCCGGGCACGCCTTTCGTCGGCCGGCAGCGCACGTCCTCGTTCAACGACGGCGAGCCGCTCGGCTCGGGCAAGCTCAAGAAGCGCCTGTCGACCTTCTTCAACACGGGCGCGCGAGCTACGCAGGACGAGGCGGTCCCGCCCGTGCCGCCGACGCCCAAGGAGCACCTCGCCGCCGCCTCGACCAAGCGCGCGCCGGCGCCGATCGACATCGACATCGCTCGCGCCAACGCGCACGTCATCCGGGAGGTGAGCGAGCCCTCGTCGGCGTGCACGCTCGACGTCGTCTCGCCCGTGCACCCGTCGTCCATCTTCTCGGAGGCGCTCCCGAGCACGTCGTCGCCGGCAACGTCCGTCTTTGTCACGCCTCCGTACCTGGCACTCGCCGCCGTCGAGGCCCAGGACAAGCCCCTGCCCGTCCCCCTCCCTACCTCGTCCCTCTCGGCACCGCCGCACCAGCAGGGCTTCATGTTCCCGCCCTTGCCGTCGCTTCCCGACGGCCACGACACGCGCCTGTCGCTCTGCGGCTTCATGCGCACGTCCGACGAGCCGCTCGACGCGCAGCCGGCCAAGAGCGCCGCCTCGACCGCCGTCTTTCCGAGCACCCGCCTCGCGCAGGAGCGCAGCTCGGCGCGGCAGCGCGCAGGCGAGGGCCGCTCGCTGTCGACCGTCGCGCTCGAGCAGGCGCTGCCTTGGGACCGCCCAGCGTCGCCCATGACGTTCGCGCCCCAGGCCATCGTCGCGTTCCCGGTGCGGCTCCAGCCCGACCTGCAGCGGGCCCTGCCGCCGGCGGCGCCGCTCAGCACGAGCCCGAGCACGCTCCACAGCGCGAGCGCGACCTCGGACGACGACGACGACGAGAGCGGGGACGAGTACGGCTCGAACACGGCGAGCAGCGACGAGGACGACAAGCCGCTCGGCGTCGTCGTGCCCGGCGCCCTCACGGCGCAGAAGAGTCTGCGCCTGACGGCGGCCAAGCGCAGCCGCTCGGAGCGCAAGGCGCGCGAGGCGCAGGACCCGGCTCGGCGCGAGCAGGGCAAGGCGCAGCAGGCCCGCAGCCGGCGCGAGGACCCGTTCGAGCTCGAGCACGCCGCCGCCATGGTCAACACGCCGCCGACCTCGCACGACGGGCACGTCGTCCGCTCGTCGTCGCGCAGCCAGGCGTTTCCGCCTCGGCACGTCCGCCCGCCGCTGTCGCCCATCAACTCGGCGTCGACCGTCGCGACGGTCCAGTCGGCCGGCCACGACGCGCTCCTCCCGCAGTCGGACGCCTCGCTCGAGCGCCGCTCGGACGCCCTGCGCCGCTCGCCGTCGACGCCGCTCGACCCGATGGTCGCCGACTCGGCCCTCACGATCGACTCGCCCGAGGTCGCGCAGCAGCCGCTCCCTCGGCCGTCGCGCTCACCGTTCACCCTGCCGTCGCCCAAGGCCGAGTCGCGCCCGCGGTCGAGGTCTCGGTCGCGCAAGCCGGACGGCCTGACCGTCGCGACGAGCGCAGCCCCGCTCGGCGCGGCAGGGAGCGACTTGCCCCTGCGCTCGCCGATCGCCCTCGGCGCACCGCCCAAGCCGACGTTCCGCCCACCGCCCGTCCCCTCGACCTCGTCCTCGTCCATCCAGCAGTCGATGCCCGCCTTCGACCGCCGACCAAGCTTTGCGACGCGCAAGTCGAGCTCGCCGACGACCTCGCCCGCCGGCACGCCCGCGCTCTCTCGCCGCCCGAGCCTGCACCCCGACCTGCACCCGGGCGCCGCCATGAAGCGCCAGGCGAGCTCGTCGTCGGCCGTCTCGAGTGCAGCGACCGTGTCGCGCTCGGGTACGCTCTCGGCGCCGGGCGGGCGCTCGCGCTCGGGCACCGCCTCGAGCGCGCACCCGCCGCCTCCTGTGGCCGTCGAGACGCGCGTGTACGTCGATGCTGCGTGTGAGCAGTTCGTGCGCGTCAACGTGACGGACAAGACGCTCGCCGGCGAGGTCGTCGCGTTTGCGAAGGCCAAGGGCGCCCTCTCGAGGGACACGCCCGGCGGGGCTGAGGGTGGATGGGCGCTGTGGGAGGCATGGCGGTCGACAGGCATCGGTGCGTCCCTCTCCCTCGCTCCTCGTCGTCGTCGGCTTGACGCATCGCTGACGAGTCGACCTTCCTGCAGAGCGGCCCGTGCGCGAGTACGAGCTCGTCGCCGACGTGACCCGGTCGTGGGACCAGGAGGGCAACGCGCTCTTCTTCCGCAGGACGACCATGTGGCCCATCCTGTCTGCGCATGTGCGTCCTCGCCCTCCTCGTCTCTGCGTCCTCGTGGCTCGTCACTGACCTCGTCGTCCGCCTCCATCCCTACAGGCTCGCTCGCACCCTCCTGCGCCCAAGACCGGCGCCATCCAGCTCGAGGTCAAGAAGGGCAAGTGGTCGAAGCGCTTCCTGACGCTCAAGGACGGCACGCTCAGCTACTCGAAGGCGGAAAAGGTCCGTCTCCTCCTCCTCGCCCTTCGCAGCTCGCCGCTCGCCGAGCTCGTCACTGACTTGCCCCATCCTATCTTCCTCCTCACTCGCAGGGCAAGGACGCGACGACCTTGTGCCAGCTGTCCAACTTCGACGTCTTCCTCGTCTCGGCCGAGCAGGCCAACCGGCTCAAGGCGCCGCGGCCGTTCGTCTTTGCGCTCAAGTCGCGCCTGACCCGAGCGCACTTCGAGGAGACGTCCGAGTGGTGCCACTTCGTCGCGACCAAGGCGCCCGAGGAGGCGGCGAGCTGGGTCAAGTCAATCACCGAGGCCGGCGTGCGTCCCTCTCTCCCTCCTCTCTCTCTCCTTTCTCGAGCGCGTCCTCATCGAGCGCCCGGCTGACTCGCCTCGAGCATGCAGAACCCCTTCGCCCGCATTCGTGAGCAGGCCGTCCTCGGCGCCGGCTCGCCCGCCTCGCCAACCTCGTCGGCCTTCCCCACCGTCTCGCTCCTCGCGAGCGCCGGCTTCGCCCCGACCGACGCGCCGCCCGTCCCGCCCGTTCCCGCCAACGTCTCCGCGCCTCGCTACCCTTCTTCTCGCCCCATCCCGCCCGCCCTCGTCCAGCGCTCGTACACGGCGCCGCTCCCGCCCGTCGGCGCGCCGGGAGCGTCGCTTTCTCGCGCTGGGACCGTCGTCAAGCCCGACGCGCGGCAGTGGGGTGCGATGGACCACGACGAGCGGCAAGAGTGGCTCATCACGAGCGAGCGAGCGGCCAAGCAGGCCAAGCAGCCCCTCCTGGACCTGTCGAGATAGGGGAGGAGGAGGATTCGTCTTTCGCGCGCTCGGTGCCGGCGCCTGTTGTCTCCTTTGAGCTCTTCTTTCCTCTTCACGGTTCTTATGATTCTTCCTTTGCGCACGGCTGCTCAGAGCGCCTGCCCGTTCCCTCTCTTGTTGTAGCACTCCCGGTGGAACTCCTCGACTGCGCGACCCACTCTTGCTCTCTCCGCCGCTCGCTGCAGCTTCACCTTGCTGCTGCTTGCGCTTTCTCTCGACGCTCCAGCTGGCCTGCCAGCGGCTCGTGCGCCGATACCTCCTCTCGGACGGACGAACGCTCGCACCTCGCCCGGACCTCCTTTCTTCGGCGTCCGTCCGGCTCACTCTCCGCCCGAGCTGCGTCCGGCCGCTCGCCTCTTGCCTCTGCTCCGACCACTTTCGCTGAGCGGGACGCAGATGGACGAGTCGCTGGAGGGACTGGCGCTGCCGCAGTTCTCGGGCAGGCTCAGCGCCGACTGGACGAGGCACGAGCAGAGGTGCGCCGGCTTCCCCTCGCTCTCTCCTCCCTGCCCTGCCCGACGTGATCGATGCGCTGACCCGCTCTCTCATCTCTCCACGCACGCAGGCTCAGAGCATGGCTCGCTCTGCGCAGCATCCCACTGCACGCGCACGAAGCGGCAGAAGCGCTTTCGCTCTCGCTCGAGGCGCAGGCGTCGCTCGCGTTCGAGCACGAGGCCGGCGGCGTCGAGCGTTACACGTTCAAGACGGCGGCAAGCTGGTGCAGGGACAAGTGGGCAGGGCAGACGAGGCAGCGGTACGTCGCCTTCGCTGTTCTCTTTTGCTCGGCCGCCGCCTCACGTTGACGGTCGCGATCGAGCTTAAAGGGGCGCTGCGCTGACAGCTTGCTCCCCTCCCTGCAGATGGGCGACAGCTGCGGCCGTCAATGCGCTCAACTCGCGCAGCTTTCGGGAGCGCGGCCGCCGCCACGAGGCGGTCAAGGACCTCGTCAACGACCTCGACCTCCTCTTCTTCCAGGCCGGCCTCAACGTCGACGAGTCTCGCACGCGCATCTTCATCGGGTGCGTCCCACTCCCTTTTGACAGGACGTCGAAGAAGGGAGCGCAGCTGACGCTCGATCCCCTCGCAGCGCCTTCTTCGAGTTCCCTTTCCTCGTCTCTCGCCTCTCGCGCTCGACGACGTACGACGATGCCGTCTCCGAGGCGCTCTTATGGGAGGCCGACATGATCCGCAAGGAGCGCGACGCTCTCGCTGCCCGTGTCGGCCCGCCGTCGACCGTCCACCTCGTCCAGCAGCCTCGCCCGACGACTGCGCCCGACGATCCGCTCCCTGCCCAGCCTCGATACCCAGCTTCCTCCGACTACTCGGCCATGCTCGTCAACGGCCAAGAGCGCCCGCCGACTCGCCGAGACGAAGCGGCGCAAGCCTCGCGCCCGACGACGAGGCTCGAGCGCGAGCGTCGGTTCGACGGGCCCGACAGCCCTACGCCGCACGAGCAGCGTCGCCCCTCGCGCTCGACCGAGACGCTCAACATATCGCTGTACTCGGCCGAGCGCGGCACGGTGCGCGAGTCGCCGCATGACGTCCCTCGAGCGCAGAGCTCGCTCGCGCACTACTTGGGCGCCGTCGAGCCCGATGCTCTCGCCCGTCAGCCCGCCCCTCCTCGGCACCGCCCGACGCTCCCGGCGTCGTTCGTCGCTGCGGCGAGCTACGGCACCGGCGCGACGCTCGCCGTCCCGCCGCAGCGCCCGTCCTTCTCGACGGCGCGCTCGGTCACGCCGCCGTTCGTTACCGAGGCGACGTCGTTCCGCTCGTCGTTCACGTCAGCGGGGGACGGCGAGGGTGACGGCGCAGGGCGCGTCGCCCTGTACGAGGCGTTTCCGTACCCGGCGCGGGCGGGTCCGAGCGCTCTCGGCGGCGGTGCGCGCCGCGAGGACGGCGCGCAGCAGCGTGCGCCGTCGTGGGGCGTTGGCGAGGCGCTCTGGCGCTCAGCGTCGCCTCTCCCGGGCCGCTCGCAGCGGCACGACCTACCGGCGCAGCAGCGCTCGAGCGACGAGCGCGACGAGGACAAGACGCTCGGGAAGGCGTCGCGCCTCGCACGGCTCTTCAAGCGCTCGCTGCAGGGGCATGCGCGAGGGCGCTCGATCGGGAGCGCAGCGGAGCTCTCGAGGCTGGACGAGGAGGGCGGGAGGCCGGTGCAGGTCGGGAGGCCGGCCAAGCCGAGGGGCAAGGTCGTCCGGGAGGGGCTGCAGCTGCCGCCGTGAGCTGCTAGACGAACTACGAGCAAAGACGTGACTCTTACTTTCGGCTCTCGAGACGTTGCAAGCACTGCTCTGGAAGAAGCGAGAGCGACGAGAGGAAGAACAGGAGGAACTGCGACTGCGTTGCATCGAGCGGCTCGTGCTGCTGCGCAAAGAGAAGACGGTGACGGCGTGCCTGTTCCAAAATACGAGAGTCAGCTCGATACTGTGAGAAAGGCAGGAGGGACAGCACGCACCGGCTTGAAGGACCGAGCAGAGCCTGGCTCGACGGCGGGAAGCTTCGAGTGCCGTGTCGGCGACAGGCCGTGCCGTCCGCTCGTCGCTCTTCCTCCGGCCTGACCTGCAGTCCTCGAAGACGTGTGGAGCGGTGGGAGGGCACATGCACGCTCAGAGGACGGGGATGGGCTCCGACTCGACGCCGTCCTCGCCTTCCTCGTCCTCGTCGTCGTAGTCCTCGTAGTCCATCTGCGCGCGAAGGACAGCGTCAGCACTCGTGCATGTCCGAGGAGAGAAGGAGAGGACCGTGGACGCACCATGTCGTACACGACCCGCACGAGGAGACTGCAGCTCGGGCAAGTCGCCACCTCCTCGCCCTTGGCCAACTGAGCCTGCGAGCACGAGCTCCGCTCGTCAGCTGCGAGCGTCTCCCAAGTTGAGCATCGGAGATGAGCGCACCCTCGAGATCTCGAAGCGGTCGCCGCACGGGCACGGGTAGTGGAAGACCTGCGGGCGCGAGGAGCGAGGAGGCGAGGGGTCAGCTCGCTCACTTGTGGGGACAGGGCTGGCATGGACGGGGCGCACCTTCTTGTCGTCGTCCCACGCAAAGTCTTCAATCTCGAGCTCGTCGTCTGTGTGAGGGAGGAAGGAGGGAAAGCCAGCGTGAGCTGATGAAGTTTGGCGAGCGACGACATCGCCTCGCCGGGTGGTTCCAGCGCCTTGACCGAGCCAGGGGAGAGAGTACGCACAGTACGAGACCATGGGCGACCAGTCCAGAGGACGAGAGCGAGCTGGTGGCAGTGCGCGAGCTGGCCGCCTCCTCTCCCGCCGAGCTGCTCTCGCCTCGCCGCAACCCTCCCCGCCGCTGTCGCCCTCCACCGCCCAGGGCTAGCGTGCGTACAGCTACCGAGCACCGCCATCCACCTGGCGACACCCTCGCCGCCGTCCGCCCTCCCGCCATGCCCGCCTCACGCTCGGCCACCTCTCCCCCGCCTCCCATCAGTCGTCCGCCCGCAGCAGCCTCGAACCGCGTCAGGAGCGCGTCCAGGGGCTCGCACGGCTCCCTGGGCTCGCACGGTTCTCGCAGCGCCTTCCGCGCGTCCCTCGGCAAGTCGTCGGTCGCCGGCAAGCCCATCCCGCCCCGATACGGCTCGACGGCCACGGCCAGGTCCGACTCGGCCCTGTCCGACAGCGAGGGCGGCAGCGAGAACGGCCTCGGCGGCTGGGGCAGCTACAGTGCCACCCGCGAGGAACTGCGCGACGGTGCGTCCTCCCTCCCCCTCCCACCCCTTCGACCCTCGCCTGCAGATCCCCCTTCGCGCGAGGCCGCAGCATGGGACCTTATCGCTCACGCCTCACCGCCTCTGCAGGCTCTGCACGACTCGCCAGCCTCTCTCTCGCAGCCCAGTCGGGCATTCCACCACCAGCCGCCACCCCTCCCCTCGCCACCTCGCAGGCGCCGAGCTCCCCCTTCTTCGCTCCCACCTCGCCCGAGTCGCCGCCGACCCCGACCAGCGCCAACCCCGCCCCGCAGTCGGGCATCTCGCTCAACCGCCCCTCGGAGCTCGCCCACCGTCTCGGCACGCCCGCCAAGGATGTCGTCACGGCGACGCGCCTGTCGCCCATCGCCTCCGCCGCAACCTCGCCGACCGCGCCGCCGCACGCCGTCCTCCCCACGCCCGAGGCGCTCCTCTCGCCGCCGCCTCGAGACGAGCTCGAGGCCGACTCGGTCGTGCAGGCCATCGGCACCAGCACGGGCAGCGACGAGCGCACGCCGACCCCGGCGCGCATGCTCAGCGCCGAGCGCGAGCGCCGCGACCGTCACGGCAGCGCCTCGGCGCACCACCCCCACGCGCACGGCCGCAAGGGCGCCCGCTCGGCATCCCGCGAGCGCAAGGCGCGCTCGCACGCGCTTGGCGACGAGGCGGGCGGCGGCGACAGCGACGACGAGGCGCTGCTCGACGACGGCTCGAGCCTCGTCGAGGACTCGGCCATCTCGGTCGAGACGGCGCGAGGGCGGCATGCGCACGGCAACGGCGAGGCGGACGAGCACACGCCGCTGCTCGGCGGGAAGGGCGGGAGCGGCAGCGGTAGCGACGGAGGAGGAGCGGGAGGGCGGGC
>Ga0308169_10000887_pt1 | contig 38576 bp, 63 predicted proteins | sample PhyBR1_2_FD_202139 | JGI IMG/M metagenome (GOLD analysis project Ga0308169, IMG submission 202139) | Phyllosphere microbial communities from UC Gill Tract Community Farm, Albany, California, United States - DLSLSB.R1 | ecosystem: Host-associated > Plants > Phyllosphere > Unclassified | place...
CACGACCAAACACCTCCAGGGCATATTTCAGAGCGGCAAGACCAGAGACTCCCGCTCCGATGATTGCTATGCGGGTCATTGTGTATAGGCCATCATCCTCGGACGATGCGATATCAAGCCGAGCCAGAAAGTCGAGGGCGAGGCGATTGCGGTACCGACGGCAATCTCCGTCCGATCGTTATCGGCTCACATCGCTTGCGGTGGGTGGCGAATTATCGGAGGTTTTTCGCAAAACCCGCCACCGTCTCCTTCTGCTGCCTGTCCTGCCCGTCCTGGCTCGGTAGATGGGGCAGGCGTGCTCTGGCGTGCCGAACCGCTTGCATGGGCTCTCGGGAGCTCCGGCCAGTCGCTCCGGATGCATAGCATCGGACTTGACCGAGAGATCAGAAAAGATCGCCCCGAGTGGCAAAACTCCTTCCTCCTCGTCTCCCCTCGATGCGAGGCTCGTCTGGGACGAACCCCCATGCAAAAAGAATGCAAAAGATAAGGTGTGGACGAGATTTGAACTCGCGCGGCCGAAGCCAACAGATGCTTTAGATCACTGTTGTGTTCTAATCTGTCCCCTTAACCGCTCGGGCACCGCACCATTGCTAATTGGATGTTTGTTCTGTGTTTGCACCAAATATATACCTTCTTTGCTGGCACCTCTGCTTCGAGATCCGTCTGACGTCCCTCTGATGACCCCGGAAGCAAGTCACTGCAAGGCCGTGTGGACGTTTGGAGCCTTTCCAAGGACGAAATCGCCTACTCAGGCCGGGGAGGAGCTGCCCACAGGTTCAAAAGTCCACTTGCCACCGCGCGGCGTTCTGTCACAGTGGTCAGCGACGCGAGTTACGTGCGTGGCCTACCATCACTCGCCTATACTGTACTGGTCCTGATCGCAATTTGGCCGGCCACGCTGAAGAGGGGTATCCGGATGGAATTGTTGCCGCCTCCGGGTCCTTGACTACAGCGACAAAGCTCTACATCGACCGATGCCTGGGCGGCGGGTGGCTCCTCGCATAGATCTTGCATTGGCGTACCCAGGCTGTTTCCTCGTCAAGGTGTCCTTGGATGCACCTTCCATGTCCAGTATTGCATGGGCCGTCCAGCCCGCGAACATGGTGCCACCCGCCCGTGGCGACATGAGCCACTCCAGAGCGCCGCCCCGTGGCACCCATGTCAGAAGAAATGGCTCCGCTTTCCTTCAGGTATACTCGCGCACGACCGATCAGCCCGGGGTAAGACTTTCCCTCCTGCCGTCTCGAGGAGAGTGAAGGTCACATGTCGGTGTCGACGTTTCTCTCCCTTGTTCTGGTCAATCCCGGTGCGCCTCGTGGATAAACAGTTACAAGCTCCGGCTCCCGTCTTGCAAATGGTTCAAGGGGTCTGGGCTCCTCCCAGACTACCCCTACAGCCATCCACGACTGCCAAAGCGCCTACAAAAGCCGTGAGTTGCTCGGAAAGGCGTTCCGATGTCACCCCCAACAAGATTGTTGCCACTCAGCTGAGTGGCGACCTCATGACCAACCGGAAGGCCACGCGACGCGCGCCGGATCTTTGCTCATTGAGCTTTGGCTTCATCCGGCTCGGCTCAATTTCGACCGGGCCTGCTTCTGAAGCGTACGATCCTCACTACCTCGTCCTCCCCTAAGAAGCATCAAGCCGCAGCACAGCTGCTTCCGCCCAGCATGGCGAAGCGGGCGTACCACCACACGATGTACCGTATGTCCACCCCCGCCATACCTCGCCCCGTACAGCGCCTGACCGCAGTGGACGAGGCCGAGGGCTTCATCCTCGAACACGCGCTGATATCACCCCCGCGCGCATGGCCCCCTCTACCGCCCGAGCCAGACCAACAAGCGCGCGTCAGCGGCTTCAAGCGCAAGATGGACTGGGAGGACGAGGCGCGCAAGGTCCCGGACGAGCCGGTCGATGTGGACATGGATGCGATTGTCGCGGCGAAGGGCAACGCCCAAAGCGGGCATGCGAACGGGCATGATGATTCGGAGAAGGAGCGGTGTGTGATATGTCTGATGGCGCTGCGGGATCGGACGATCGTGGGCGTCTGCGGGCACGAGTTCTGCGTGAGTTCAGCTTGTGGACTGTCGACTTTGGGCGGGATGAAGCCGGGCACGAGGCCGGTTGTCGTCGATGGTGCAGGGCTTGTCGGCGAGCAAGACGCCGCTGCTGCAGACGACAGGGAGCAGCTGCTTTGACCCTCAGCACTCGCCACTCGCCATGTCCAGACCAACCCGCTGACACGCAGTTTGAATGCATCGGCGTATGGTCGAACCAATCGCGCCGGTGTCCGCTCTGTTCCGCCGATATGGCCCCCTTCCTGCTACACGACCTAGACAACAAGACCCCGACCAAGGTTCGTGTCCGCGGTTTCCGGCTTGTCCCCGCTAACAGCAGTTCTACCTGCCTCCCCTGCCGCAGCGCCGCAATCCGATGTTCACCATCCCCGGCCCATCGCGAATACGCTTACCCGAGGAGCGTCCTCGCCCCGAAGAGCCGCCCGCAGTGGACGAGCTGGACTTGCAGGTCGAGCGCCGTCGCGAGATATACCAATATGGCCTGTTCGCCAAGGTGCGCCCTGCTCCTGCTCCTGCCCTCCTTCCGATCTTCCCGTGTGATCCGCTGCCCCGCTAAACCCAGCACATCGGGTCCAACCCAACCACAAAGTTCCGCCCAAATCCCACCCCGCGGCAGATCGCCGAGGACCCAAATCTCATACAACGCGCGACGACATTCATGCGCCGCGAACTGCGGGTCTGGTCCAGCGTAGACGTGGAATTCCTAACAACGTATGTCCTCTCACTTCTCAAAGCTATAGACATACGCTCCGAACCTGCCGTGCGACTGCTGCGCGAATTTCTCGACCCGTCAGGCGAACATGGCCCGCGTAATGGACTTGAATTCCCTAATGGGACGGAACATTTCGCCCATGAGCTGTACTCGTTCCTCCGCAGCCCGTACAAGGAGCTCTGGAGATGGGACGAGGTGTCGCAGGTGGGTCGTGAGGTGATGATTGTGCTTGAGGAGGGACTGATGGTAGTACGATGCGGTGCCGACGGGCGAGGAAACGCAGACACGCGCCCCGTCGGTGGTGGACCGTGACGAGCTCGAGCTGGAGCGCGCAGAGGAAGATGAATCCGAGCGCGAGAGAGGCCGTTCATTATCCCGTTCGAGATCAGGCAGCGTACATCGGAGCCGGAGTCCAAGTCGCGATTCGAGGGACAGGTCGTACTCGCCCAGATCCCGCTCGTCGCGGTCCCGCTCGCGCTCCTGGTCATCGCAGAGCTACTCGCGTTCACCATCCCGCTCGCGCTCACGCTCACGGCGTCGGTCGCATTCGCCCCGCCCTCCGCGACCTCAGCTCGACCTCCCACCTCGTGACCCCCGCGTACACGACACATACATCCCCTCGCCTCCTTCGGGTGGACGAAAATGGGACGAGGCGGACAGCTGGGTCGACCCAGAGTATGCGGCCGAGCTGGAAGCCGAGCGCAAACGGCGGGAAGAGCTGCGCGAGGCGAAGCGGGTCCGAGCGAATCCAACCGCGAGTGCCCACACTGTTCCGCTGCGGGAACGTATTGGCGTCGAGCTCTTACCGAGCCCTCCTCGTCGTGCGCTCGCAATGGACGAGCAGGTCGAAGATGGGTCATCGGGCAGCGCGGCTGCACCAGCGGCCGGCCTCAGCATACGCGGCGCGGCGCCGACTGCACCGGCGCGCCTCACTTTGCTCGAGCGGCTCAAGAAGGCCAAGGCCGAGGCGGCGGTTCGGGAGTCAACAAAGCAAGGGAAGACTACACCGCCTCTTGAACCTGTCGTTCCCGCTGCCACCGCCGACGCACTCGAACCAGCCATGTCCAAGCCCGGCGTGCGCGCCGCTGTACAAGCCCGCCTGCGCCTGCGTCTCAAGCTCGCAAGCGAGAAGAAGACGTACGTGTTCAACCAGAACGAGTCGCGCGCGCAAGCCCTGCGCGCCCAGATCCTCGAGGCCAAGGCCCGCCGCGAGGCGGCCGAACCGGACGAGGTACTCAAGACGATGGACAAGGTGGACCGCGCGCGAGAAGTCAGGCGCCGGCTCATGGTGCTCAAGATGATGGCGGCGGAGACGGACAGCGAGCGCCGCGCGAGAGAGCTCAAGGAGAAGTTGATGGGCGAGAAGAAGGCGCGGATGCTCCGGGAGAAGCTGCTGGAGAGGAAGCGGAGCGCGTCGGGGCCGGGCATGGGCGCAGGGGCGGTCGCGGCGGCGGCCTAGACGTGATGCAATTTGCGAGGGTGGAGGGGGCGTTGTAGCATGCATATAGTCAGTAGATGCTGGTTGGTCAGGCCGGCAATGACGGCTTGCCGGGCGGCTATGGAGGTGGCGCTGAGATTGCGCGCCGGGCAGAGGAACGCGTCGCGCATCGCCATGATTCCAGTTGGTTTCGGCCCTTGGTCTTCACCCTCGTATCTTCTCACCATGACCCGCCCCGCCGCCATGTATCAGCACATGCACCGTACTTCGCAGACTCCGGCGGCCCAGCATCGCTCTTGGCCGTCCCACGTTGTCTCACCCCGAGACATCCTTTGACGCCGGCGGCGCGAGACATGCGATGCGTCGAACCTCTGAAGCTAAACAAGCCGGAACGCCGTCCTTTCACAACTGCGACACAACCCGTGCGAGACGGCGCACGGGGCATGTTGAAGCATGAAGCATGCGGAGCACCGAGCGCAAGCGATGGTGATGCAGCAGGAGATGGTTAGTTCAGGTTGAAAGGCCGTGCTGTGTCACGGCGGTCACGGCTGCGGTGTATCATCTGTGTGTCGGTTGCGAGGTTGGATCATCGTCTACCCCTCCTCCCGCTTTCGTCTGCTCCGTTGGCGGGCCCTCATGGTAACCACTTGAACCTCACCACGCAACAGCCGCTCTTCACATTCGCTTGACGGCCTTGCGATAGCAGAAACGAAGTGCTGGGTCGATGAGGTGGACAGGGACGCTCAACGGACTGCGGAGGCGGGTGGAGGATGTGCTTGGACTGGGTAGTGAGGCGAGGAGGTCGATATGGACCTATACACGCGCGGGACAAGAAGCAGAGCACTGGGTCGAGGAGGTGAGCGCCGTGAACCACCTCCCTGGCTGGAGTGGACTGACCGCAGGATGCCAAGCTGGCGGTGAAACGAGCGGGGTTCGACGCGAACGGCCAAACGCTGCCCGACTGGCTGACATACGCCGAGGTACGTCCGTGACGAGCCGGCGCGTCGCGACGAGGCGGCGCTGACGAGCAGTACACCACCACGGTGGAGGGACAGGCGATCGTCACGGGAGCCATCCAAGATCTCCCCCTCACATGTGAGCCGGCGAGGATGTGGAGCTTAGGCGACGGCGCTGACGCCAGACTACGGCGCGTCGATACCGCTCGGGCCGGGATGGGTGTTTGGGGGTTCAGTGTCGCCTGTGGGGTCGGTATCGGCCACTGCGACTGCTGTTGCGACTGCGACGGCCAGCGAGACCGCGACGCTGGCTTCGACGTCCGACTTGTCCAGGGATACCGGCAGCCCAATGTCGACGTCGCAACGCTCGAGCATAGTCTCAGCCGCTCCCCCGGAGGACTCTACTCCCTCCATCAGCTCTGCAACATCGCCCTCGAACAGCATCACCGCACTGCAGCCTCCCATGCCACCGTCATCGACTTCCCTCACCCTTTCCTTCTCATCCATCTCCCCCGCGGCAAGCATAAGCGCAAGCGACAGCAACGGCGGATCCGAGCTCGTCCCCCTCCTCCCGGCCCTGCTCGTCCCCCTCGCAGTCCTCCTCCTGGCGGTCCTGCTCGGCATATGCCTGTACCGCCGATATCGGTCGTACCAACCGTCCTCGATCTCGTCCTCAGAGTCCCCTCGATGGCTCCGCTGGCTCCCCGCGCCCGTCCTGGCGCTCCTGTATCCCTCACGAAGGGGCTACAAGCCCGCCACCGTCCCCTCAACCCCTCCCCCCAGGACCCGCGACCTGCCCGCCACGACCACGTCCGACAATGTCCGATCGCCCAATGAGAAGTCGGCACTTCTCACGGGCTTCACACCGCAACACCACCGCAACTCGTCCAGTCTGTCAAATGTTCGGCCGGCGCAGGAAGACATGCTCCCAAATGCAAAGGCAGAGGGGCAGCGCCACGAACAGTCGCTCATGCACCGCCTGGGCCTCGGTCTCGGGCTAGGCGTCTTCTCCTCGTCTCCTTCCGAACCGCGCAAGCCTAGTGGCTTCACATTGGAGAAAGGCTTGTCCAAAGGGAGCTATACCGCCCTGTCCCCACCGCCGCGCCCAGGCCGGTCCAGGACGGGCACGCTGGACGGGACCAGCGGCAGGAGCGGAACTGGTACCGCCACCGGCACCGGCACCGCCGACCAGGCGTCCTCCGGCAACCTGCGCTCCATACCCGACGAGCAGCTGTTCTACCGCGTTCCCGAGCGAACAGCCTCTTCAAAAGACACCTCATCGGGCAACAGCTCGTACAGAGCCAGAGCTCCAGAGTCGGGCCAGCCGCTGGACGCAGCGGGCAAAGGGTGGTTCAGCCGGTTTTCGTACTCGGGCATCTCGGGCCTCCCGACCGACGCGGCCGCTCCGTTCTGGGTTCGCACCTCCGGCGAGAGTGCGCGCGGAGGGGGGCAAGGTGGAGGAGATGGGAGTGCCAGGCCTGAGGGTGACGCCATGTCGGTCGCGGTGCCGGACACGCCCGGAACGGGCAGCGGGGACGGCAGTCTGGGAGGGAGTCTGGGAGAGTTCGGACGGAGGATGCGGTGGAGCGATGCGGAGAGGTTGAGCTTTCCGATTCCGCCGCCTTCAGCTTTGGTCTCGCCTGCGGCGAGTCCGCGTCTGGGCGGGACGTCTGGGATGGGCGATGCGGGGAAGATGGATAGCACGGGGTCAGAGTGAGTCGGACGGGCCATGCACAGGCGTCGCGAACGAGCTTGGTACGACGATGTGATGGGCACGCTGACGATAGTCGACCGTCGTTACATACGGCCCATCCTGATCTGGACGAACCGGCTCCCGGCGCAAAAACAGCGACCGCGTCCGCTGCGCTGCTCGCTAGCGGATCACCTATCGGCCGAACGCACCAAGACTACAGGCACGCCGCGCTCTCGGCCTTCGGCTCGACCCCCTCAACTCCAACGAGAACGCCCGTGCACTCCCCGTCTCACGGCCCCAGGTCCAGTACGGACCACTCGGGTGATCACTTGCAGGCTGGGCCGCTCATCTCCCCCTTGGCGCCATCTCCATCAGCGCCATCTTCCGCACCATGGTCGCCCGTCGGTCCGGGCTCGACGGAGCATCACGCAAGTCAAGGAGGCGAGGACGCAGACCAACTCGGTCCGATGCGAGGCCTGTTCGTCATCTCCCCTCCGCCTTCAGCCGAAACCGCAGATGAGGGGTCATCAGTCGGCCGACAGCGGATCGGCTTCGCGGGCGAGCCGCTGGTGGATGCACGTCTGAGCAGCGGGGTCCGGGTGGACCGGCGGGCAGTGGGCGAGTTCGGGGAGCCGTTACACCCCGGCCCGAAGAACGTGAGTCCGGTGGGAATGTCAAGGCGGACGGGCTGACGCCAGACTCCGACTCTGGATACAGCGCAGAGCGGCCATGTGCACGAGCTCTCATCGGAGACGGCGTCAATATACTCTCATCCCAGTCGAGCGGCCTCGGGCCATGGCACGGGATCGAGTGGGAGTCACAGTTCTGGACAAGCTAGGACAGTCGCGGGCGCACTGCGGGGCCGGTGAGCCAAGCAATGCTGGTGCAATGATATGGAGCTGACGACAGCCGGAGCCAGCCGCAGATGATCCGGGCGAGTCAGATACAGCCCCTCTCGTTTGGATATGGGGACGACGAGATTCCGCCTTTGCCTCTGTTGACGCCGGACAACGTGCGCAATGCACGGGACGCGCGGGGTTTGCGTAGGGTCGGAGCGGGGGAGGATGAGTCGGAACCGATGGACAGGAAGCGGGAGGGTGGTCAGCGGGGGTGGTTCGAATGGAGACGCGGCGGTTGAATATCAACATGACCGGTGGTGCTATGAGCGGCGAGAGCGGGACACGGCGCGATATCTTTACTTTACGAGAGTGATCATGATGGCGTGATATCATGAGGGGCGGGGCGTCGTTCGTACGTGATCGGGCTATGTACAGATCTCCTTATTGGGATGGCGACCCGCGAGGTGCTGCTGCCGGGCAACGACAAGGCGGGGTAGGATGGGTCATGCCTTAGCGGAACATGCCGCTGCCACGGCCTAACCCATTTCTTCTCCGTCACTGCTCACACCTTTGCCATCCTGCCACTGGCCTTCCACTGGAGCAGCCCCTCGACACAAAGGATGCAGCCAGTTCCATCATCTCAAAGAGAGACCAGCACGACCAAGCCGAATGCAGCGAGGATGTCCTTGGTCTCGCGGTCTCGCGATTTCTCATCTTCTTACTCACAGCGGCACCAACATTGACAACTAATGCTAGGTCCCCAATTCGTCCTCCAGGCGCTCCTGGCCATTCCTCACTGGCTCTCTTCGCCCTGGCATCCGTCTACAGACATCACACGCTACACATGCGCTCGCACACCCTGACCTGCACCACGGGCACCTCGTCTCGAACGAGACTTGGCAGTACGTTGACGAAATACGAAAGCGATGGGGTATACCCGGTCTGAGCGTCGCGGTCGTCGCGCGGGCGCCAGGCGATCAGCAGGTAAGACTGGATGCTGTGATGGAGCCGTGGCCCTTGCCGTGGGTACAGGAAGTCCGGGGCTTTGGTGTGGCCAATATGGCCGGCGAGCCAGTAACTCGCTCCGTAAGTCTCTGCCCCCACGTCCTTCACGCAGCCTTGGCCAACTCGTTGTACCGAGGAAATCGCTGACGCCCAGACCCTCTTCTCCGTCGCGTCCAACTCGAAGCTCTTCACCGCCCTGGCAATCGGTCAATTGATCGGAGATGGCACAGTCGTCCCCGGCTCCCCGAACGACACGAAGCTTTCCTGGGACACGCGTGTGCGGGAGATCTTACCGGGGTGGAAGGGGCGGGATGAGGTGCTGGCGGGTCGGGCTACGCTGCAGGACGTCGCGAGTGGGTCTGCACGACTAGTATCGCCTGCGTGCCCCGCGGAAGGTGGGTGAGGGCTGATCACAGGCATGGTTTTGGGTCTGCCGGAGCACACAAGGGCTTTGCAGTGAGTCGAGACTTGGACCGAGGGATCTCGCTGACTCGCAGAGCTCGAGACCCCTCGTACATCCCCCACATACTCGCTCAGCTCCCGCCATCCCGGGACTTCCGCGCCGAGATGCAGTACAACAACATGTGCTACGCCCTGCTACACCACATCGTCGACGTCCTCTCCCCCCAGCGGAGCCTAGCGCGTTTTGTCCAGGATCGATTCCTCGAGCCGTTGGGTATGGGCCAAACAACCTACAACCACACGGCAGCGCAGGCGACAGGCCGACGGGCGCACAACTTTGCTCAGGTGGGAAGGGATCCTGTCGCTTGCAAGGACGCCTCGTGGAGGACAACAAGCAATGGGTCGGCTCCGCTCATTCCGCCGAAGAGCTGTACTGGCGAGGCCCGTACCACGGGGTGGTTCCTGGATGAAGGGGACGATGGGTTGCATTTGGCGGGGTGGGCAGGGATCGTCACTTCGGCGAGTGATCTAGTGAGTTCTACCAGTCTGTTAGCCTCGGAGCGTGCCAGCCCTCGGCTGCAGTCTAAGTCCTTGCGACGCAACCCACCCGGACATCTCAGAAGACGTCTAGCTGACCCCAGGCTAAATGGCTACGCGAGCTCCTCGAAGCCCAGATTCTCTCCCGCTCATCCATCACAAGCGCCCGCACTGCTCGGTCGATATACGACGGGCGACCACCGCGTCACTTTGAGCTCGGTCCGGAGCTATACGGCCAAGGACAAGTGATCACCTCATACCGAGACCATCAGGTCGCGTTCCACTCCGGGCGCATGTCGGGACATCGATCGATTGTCCTCCGTCTGCCCGACCAGGATATCGGCGTCGCGGTGATGACGAACGGCGGATTCTGTAGCTACGAGGTAGCGCAGACTATTGCAAGGCGGGTGATGGATGAGCGGCTTGGGTTGGAGGCGATTGACTGGGAGGGGAGGCTGGCGAGGAGCGTGAGGAGGCACGAGGCGGGGCAGGTCTACACACTTCCGCCTGATCTTGCGGCACTTCCGGCCAGATTGAGCTCGATCCCGGGAAGGTACCAGAGTCCAGGGTATGGGGTGCTCGATATTGTCCCCCTCGATCCTCGTTCGGAAGCACACGCCATCTGGACGAAGGATCTACCGAACACGATTCGCGGTGCATCCGCGAATGCGACGTTCATCGGACGCCTGCACGATTCGCTTCTTCTGCCCAAGATCGTTTTCACTCACTTTGACGGGAACCTCTTCAATCTCACAGCACCTGTCTACGCCCAAGCTACGGATGACGGCGGCTCGGAGCGGTTCAACGCCTGGCCGTCCCAGGGCCAGGCGGTCTTCGATGGTGGCAGATTGGGACTGGCCAGCAACTTCATACAGGTCTACCCGGATTACCAGTACGAGGGGGCGGACACGACGGGCGACGAGGGGGATGAGACGGGCGTGGATGTGTGGTTCGTCAAGATGGACGAGGCGGGCTGAACGGGTACCCCTGTGCGTTCTGTAAGAGGATGATGCGGGGATGTAGGATGATGTCATGAGATCGCACATGCGTGCGGGATGGGATCTTGTTGTGCGGGAGGACGGAGAGGACCGATGTCAAGCGTAGCTGCTGCAAACGTTTATGGAGCGACAAACCTGTGCGTACCACGTTGGGGAATGCAGATAGATCTGGCGGTGTGTTGGGTACCGGGGACGGAGTGACTATCCTCGCTCGCTCATGACATCACGCCTCGCACATGGATCAAGTCGCACGGTCGTTTCTCGCACGTTTGCCACTCCTTCATCCTGCATCTGAGGACATGGCCGGACAAGTCTTCTCGTCCGTTCGGCAGCAGCACACCACCACGTCGTCGACGCGGCGACGTCGGTGATGGAGGGATGACGAGGCGCAGTCTATAAATGGCTTGTGCGCGACGTCGACAAAGAAGCTTAAGCTGGAGTATCTACATGTGTTCCAAGCACGTTTCATCGTGCGTGTGTGTGTGTAAGTCACCTGTGCACGACTTGCCCGGGGCAGCATGGATGATGAATCTGCGACTTTCACTTAGACCTTGGAGCGAGTCACCGATGCATCACCCACCCTCCACCCTCCCCTCCACCCGGCCGGAGCTCAGCCAAGGATGCGGCCGCGGGCCGTGCCGTAATGACAGGGTCCAGGGACGAGTGCATTGCCGATCCGGCCAGCCGACGACGATCCACAGTGTGAGATTCACGAACGTGTGTGCGGAACCGTGTAATCTGGTTGGTCACTACCAATTTTTCACTTTTGCCGGTTGATTTTGCACCCACCCAGCCCAGCCCTGTTCCACCCAAATGCATGCATGCATCAGCACCGACTGTGGAGCTAGCACACACACTGACACGCGTAGCCAGTCCAGCATCCCATCGCCAAATTTGTCGCCCGCACACATATACTAGTACCTGTAACGGACAGTTGAACCCCCCCCACACTCCCTCGCCAATAACAACACCCACACGGCTAGTAGTAGTCGAAAGCATCCAGGTCGATCGGTTTATCAACGCCAAGACTTGCTCACCTCGGCGCCGTCACGTTCGTTGGATCGCGAGTCGCACGACCACCGCTTGTCCAATCCCCTCGCTGCCCCTCGACGCCCCCCCTCCTCTTGGCCATCGTCCTTGGCATCTAATCGCGCACGTGCGTTTCATAGTTAACCTCGCCCAGCATGTCCCACATGTCCGCGGCCAACACGCCGGCGCAGGGTCCTTTCCCCACCTCTGCGCCGCCGCCGCTCGACCTCGACGCCGGGCTCCGCAAGAAGCCGCACCCGCTATCAAACGGGTCCGGCTCGTCCAGCTCCGACACCAACGCCGAGGTCGACGAGCAGGCCCACGAGGATGCCATCCTCCACCCGGACTGGACGCATGGGTGGAGCAAGGAACACCCGCTGTTCACGGACCTCGCGCCGCAGGACTCGTACGACGTGAACGGTGTCTATTGGGTGAGTCGGCGCGGACGGGCGAGATATGAGGTCGTGAGCCATTGAGCACCAGCTAACCCCAGGCCGACCTCCCCTTCCGAGAGCGCCAGAAATGGGTCAACGCGCAGAGCAACGCCGAGACCAAGCGCGAGTGGAACACGGTCGTCAAGATGTTCAAGAAGGACCCGTTGTCGCCCCTGAGCGCGTACTCGAAGCGATACGTCATGGGCGGTTTTGGTCTCTTCACCGAGGGCTACGCGTGAGTCTCCACACGGCTGACTCGGGCGTGCAGCACTAAAGGCCAGGCTCTTCTCCATCGGTAACCTGTCGTCGCTGTACAAGGCCGTCTGGCCCGCGTGCTGGAGCACGCACACCGTGTGCGATAAGAACTGGATCTCCGCCGTCGACTACCTCCAGATCATCGGTATCATGGTGGGACAGGTGCTTGTTGGAATTGAGGGTGATTGGGTCGGGCGACGATTTGGGTTGGTCCAGGATGCGCTGGTCATGACGCTTGGTTTGGTCATGTTGACTGCTTCGTGGGGCACGAGCCTGAACGGATGGGTCATCTGCTACGCGTGAGTCGCGTCGAGGTCCTCGGAGATAGCTTGCCCTTGGGCTGACCCGCAGCTGGTCGCAGTTCGTCTACGGTATCGGAGTCGGAGGTGAATACCCCATGACCTCGACGACGGCTCTTGAGTCCAAGTCGGTCGGCGTCAACTCGCAGACGGATGACAAGCTGCACCGAGGCCGAAACGTCGTCCTGGCCTTCTTGATGCAGGGTGAGTACATCGACGCGACTTGACGTCTCCCTTTGATCACCGTGGTCCGCGTGACTGACGCCCAGGCTGGGGACAACTGTTCAACCAAGCGATGCTCATCATCCTTTTGCTCATCTTCCACCATTCCGCCAACCCGCCCTACTCGACCGTCTCGGCGCAGTGGACCTACCGAGTCTCCTTCGCCATTATGGCCGCCATGACGCTCTGGCTCGCGTACTACCGATACTACAAGAAGGTGTACTCGTCGACGGCGCTGCAGCGCTCGAAGAAGAACGCCCGGGTCAACCAGTCGGGCTACGACATCCACTCGCTCAAGCTCGTCATGACGCATTTTGGGGGCCGACTCGTCGGCACGACCTCGGGGTGGCTGTTCAACGACTTCCTGTTCTACGGAAACAAGCTCTTCGCGTCAACTTTCATCAACATCATCTCCCCCTCGGCCAAGAACAACGTCATGACGGGCTGGCTGTGGAACCTCGTCAACATCGGCGTCTCGCTCTGCGGGTACTACCTCGCTGCGTTCCTGATCGACCACAAGTTCTACGGACGACGAAGGATGCAGGTCGTTGGATTCTTGGCCGACGCCGTGCTGTTCCTCATCTGCGCGAGTGAGTACACATGCTTGGCGGATCTCCCGTGCCGCGCTGACCCCAGTCTGGTTCCACCAGCTCGAGTCGCCGCAGCACATCCGTGGCTTCCAGACGATCTACTACTTGTCTTCCTTCTTCCAGCAGTTCGGTCCGAAGTGAGTCTCAGTCGCCTCCATTTGTGTCCACGAGCTCACGCGCAGCTGCACGACGTTCCTCCTCGCCGCCGAGGTCTTCCCCATCAGCGTCCGAGCAACCGCGCACGGCCTGTCCGCCGCCGCCGGGAAGCTCGGCGCTCTTCTCCCCGCTGTCGTGTACAACTACGTCGACAACCACACCAAGTTCTGGATCGTGTGCTGGTTCGGCTTCGCCGGATGGATCGTCACCTTGATCTTCATCCCCGACACGACGGGCCTGGACCTCAAGGAGCAGGACCGATACTGGGCCTATGTCCGCGAGGGCCGCGCGGGCGACTACCACGGTATCGCCATCCACCCCCGGCATCTGTCGTGGTGGGAGAAGGCGGTGCTCAAGCGTCATCTCGCGTACAACCCGGAGCAGGACCGAAAGGACAAGGCGGAGGAGCTCCGCCGGGTCTGGGAGGCGCGCATGGCGGCCGCGTCCAAGGAGGGCACCAAGGTCGACAATGATGAGCACGAGGACGGCGAGGAGATCTCGAGCACCGCCACGAGCTGGTTCGAGAAGACGCCGAGATTGGCCGCGCAGAACCCGACGATACCCAAGGAGCGGAGCGAGTGATGCGCGCGCAGTCTCGGGGGTATCGCTCTTGACGGCCCACGGTTCGGGGCCCGAGTGCGGGCTCAGCCGAGCGGGGCGATCATGTCTGCGACGAGTGGGGACGACAGTACAAGATATAATACACTGCCATACTAGACAAACACATACACCATCATGCACCCCCAATGGTTCAGCTTGCAAGGGACTGGTACTGGTCTCAGCTCCAGAGACCCCGGGGAATACGGACAACAGGGCATCAGACCGAAGCCCTCGGAGACGGGTGGCACAGTAAACGTGGCCCCGCACCCGCGGCAAGTTTCTCATCCCGTTTCATGCATCACACACCATCATCAAGTCGCCGTATGTATATACTCTTCCCGCTGATTGTCAGTCGCCTCTTGCCCGGACAGATGCCCCGCAGGATTCAGTCGCTGCGGCGACGGGCGCTGATTACACCCCTGAGCCGTCCGAATGGTCATTCACACCATTCTCATGCCCGTTCGAGCCGTTCACCGGAGCAAACGTTGCGTCCGTGCCATGCGTCCCGTGCGAAGACACGCCTGGAACCTCACCACCGCCCGGTTGGGCTTGCTGTGGAGCCGAAGTCTCCTGCGCTTCCTCACTCCCCTGCTGTGTCCAAGGCTGCTGCGTAATCCCGCGCGCGCCCCCTCTGAAGCGCCTGTTCGCTCGCTCGGCGCGTTCCTGAGCGGACGCGGCAGTGGGCGAGGCGAACCACCCGCCGCCTCTCCGGCGCCTGTTGGTGCCGTTGACGCCGTTGCCATTCAAAGTTGGCCTCCGTTGGGACCATTGACTCTGGCCGTTTGAGGTAGGGTTGGAGCCCCAGTTGGACCCCGAAATGGCGGGAGGGCCTGGAGCGCTTCCCGTCCCGTTCAAAGTTGCAGAAAGCGCATCGGCGCTTTCAGGAGTTGCGGAAGCCGGGCTGGGGCCTTGGTCGCTCGTTCTGTTCGAGTCGTTGGATGCCTGTTGGACAGCTCGGTGGAGGACTCCATTAGAGGACCCCGAGTTTCCGTGAGATGGGTTGACGCTCATGATGCAAAGGCGCAAGGTTGGTACGGTGGTACGATTGCTGGGTGAGTTGCAGCGGGTGGATCAATGCGGGCGACGGCTCTTACAGTCTCCTTATATACCCAGTGCGCTGCCTTCTGAAGTGGAGCTGCGCCTTCTGATGCAGAGGGCTTCAAAGGAGCCTCTGACGATGCGAGGCGATGGCCCAGGTGTTCACTGTTAATGGAAGAGCGTGATACGCGTGTAGCAGACATCAGAAAGCATGAAGGGTTCCACGTTCTGCTCTACGCGTACTGTGACAGGGGACGGTGAGCCGGACTGGCGCCGCGTGACCTGATCACACGATATATCAGTGCACAGCACAGCCTTTCGTCGGAGACACGATGCGTGCGCGTATGCAACGGTACCATTCATCGCACCAGACCTACGGTATTATCACCCCCAACGCAACGTCGAGCCACTTGTTGTAGGAACGGGTGTTCGTGCATGCTACCGCGCCGGCCCCTTTGTCGAAGATACTGACTGGCATGAACTGGCCCTGTCCCCCTTCGAGCCCTGTGTGGGCATGGCGAAACTCGTACTGGGGTGAGCACGTGGCGTTCCTGTCTCGACTGCCGGCCCAGGAGGCCTCAACGTCCACATCCGTGTTCTCGTGCGCTCGACTGTTCTCTGTCATCCCTTGTCGCTCCCTCTCGTGAGCTGCTTCGCTGTCCGCACGAGTCCTGGAAAACAAGTCCTCAAGGGTGGCACGTGTTGGACGCTGCAGGCGCGATGAAAAAAGCCGTGCGGGCAGCCTGCCCTATAGTAAGAAACCCAGTCCGGGCTACTTTGAGATGAAAGCACCATGCATGGTGTGATGGAAGGACCGCCCCGAGTGCTCAGGACATACGTCACTGCCACCTCTGCCCCAACCAAATTCCGCCATGCCTCACTGGACCCAAGGGGTACCATCCACATACCTTCGCCCTACTCTTGACTGGCAGCGGCAAAGACGGGATCACTCAACGGGCTTCCACGCCAATACCGCTTCCCGCCCGTCCGGTGTTCGTCCGGGCCCCACATGGGCCGGTCGATCAGCTGCGAGTCGAGCACCTTTGTGTTGAGCTACGGGTGAGCGTCTGGCCTGGCGGGCGTACAGTGCAAAGTGACGTCGTGAGGCACTTACGAGGTGCGGGCCGAGCTGGTCTATCCGCGTGACGCCGAGCAGGCGCATCGTCGTCTCGATCTCATCACGCAGAACTGGCCGTGAGCGATGACCTCCTGACGCTCGGACAGTCGTAGGCGGGGTGGATGGTCCGGGGCTTGAAGGATCGGGGCTTGAAGGATCGGGAATCCGACACTGTGCGACTCACTCTCGATGCCGTGTATCACCCCCTCTTTTCCATACGTCAAACTATACAAGAATGGCCGACCCAGTCCGACGCCCTTCGCACCGAGGCACACGGCCTTGACGACGTCTGTACCTCGCCGGACGCCTCCGTCGATGTACACCTCGCATTTTTTGAGCACCTCTGGGCAGATCTTGTTGATCTCGAGGAGGGTGTACAGGGCGGGTGGGGCGGTATCGAGCGCTCGGCCACTGCCATCAGCCACCTGTTGTGCCTCTCTCGGCCCCGAGCCCTGCTCGGCGACCACGACCACCATGTGAGGTATTCACCCGCCGGTCGCCAACTCACCCATGATTCGACAAGTAAATGGCGTCCACGCCGAGCTCAGCCGCCTTCATGGCGTCCTCGACCGATTGCACACCCTTGAGCCCGATGGGCAGCTTGGTATGTTGCCTCAACCACGCGATATCCTTCCAGCTCAGTTTCGGGTCGATAAAACCCCCGACGGACCGGCCGATCCCGCCTCCCCGACTGTCCGTCGCGATCTTCCCGCCCGATACGCCGGATTGCTGTCGTCAGCGGGACGTTACATCACGAGATCGGCCGCCCGACGGATCAGCAGAGCGTGACGCCCACTCACCAGCTCGACCTCTGCCCGACTCCGCTCGTCGGCCTCGCGCTTCCCTGGCGCGGCGGCATCGACCGTGACGAAGATTGCCTTGAGACCCAGGCCGTTGATCTTCTCGAGGAGCTTCTCGGTCTTGGCGCGGTTTCGGTCCACGTATAACTGCATGAAAAGCGTCTGGTCGGGCTTGGTCTTGGCACCGATGATCTCGTCGAGCGGGGCCGAGGCGTTCGTCGAGACCTGCGGGGTCAGCGCTGCTGGTCACGGATCGAGGCGACCGAGGCCCGGCATGCAAGGGCAAGGGCCACACAGGTTGAATCCGGACCCCAGAGACGTACCATGTAGATGGTGTCACAGTCACCCGCGCCGGCAGACAACAATCGCTCTCCCTGTGGATGTGCCAAGCCGGCCATTCCCGTCGGACACAGGAAGATCTGGCATGAGTGATCGCCTCATGCATCGACCCAAACGCGGGTGCACCACCTGCTCAACTCACCGGCAGGGATGTCTTGTGGCCGAGCATCTTGGTCGACGTGTCCACAACGTCTACGTCGACCATCACCCGCGGTCGGAACAGCAGCCAGTTGAACGATTTCCGGTTCAGGTCAAGCGCTGCGGTGTGAGCCAAGGTCATCGTCCTCAGGCATTGTCGCCAGACGGCTACTCACTGTACATATCCGTTGCGCCGGCAGACATGTACGCCCACGCCTTACTCGTCAGGACCCGCCTTGCCGCCTCCTGCCGTCAGCGCCCGAGCTACCTCGTACCGCACAACACGGCTCTGGTACGACCCACATCAAAGTCGGGTATACCGATGATCTCCGACAACTCGATTTTGCGCTCCTCCTTCTTCTCTCCCGCAGCAGCGGGTGACACCGCCTGGGGCATCGTCAGCGGATCGACGTTGCCCAAGCACTTTTCGGGGTCTAGGCCGTTCTCGATCGTCCCGGGCGGATGTATCGGCATGAAGATCCCCGTGGCGTCGCGGCCGGCTACGCGGTGGATCGGATTAGCGCCTCCCGGGTGGTCGTGCTTCGCGAACTGAGGTCAGCCCGGCTACGGAAGGGGAACCTGGCTCATGTTATGGCCGGCCGGCTTTGCAGTAGTACGAGACCGTACGGACTCGCGGTCGGGAAGCCGCTTCGAACTCACCTCTGTCAGGTCATACACCTTCCCATCGATCACGACCCAGCAGTCGTCCGGCGTATTGTGCTTCTGCACTTCCGAGAACGGGATGAGCCCCTTGCCCTCGGCCTGGATCGTGTCTGGCGCGGGATCGGCGTCGACCGAGGTGTAACTCGCGGACGAGTCGAGGGAGATGCGCGGGGTGAAGTAGTAGACTGTTCCGAGGGCGATTGCGGTCTGACTCGTCAGCGCACATCTCACCATTGTTCGCTTGTTAGCTCACCGCCCCGGCGTATTGCAGGTTCCGGCTGCTCCTTGAGCTTGAGCTCGCCCCGTCGATGAACGTCGACTGAGCTCTCCTGGCTGCTCGGGCCGTCGATCGGGGGATCGACCTCACCAGAGGTCGCGCGAGGGCGGTGATTCTGGACATCGTCGCTGATGTGGTCGGGTGAGCAGGAGTAGTCGGCGATGATCCAAGGAGCCAATCCGGGGTCTTTGTATGACAAAGTCCAGTGCTACGCTCGTCACGCGCGTCTTTGCCGAAGAGCATGTGGACTGCCAGTGCCGGCCGGACATGACCGGCCCGAAGTACCTTTAATCACCGATAGTTGCCGCCCTGGCCCGCGGGACGCCACACACACCGAGCCCCGACAAGAAGTCGACAGCGAGCCTTGCTTCTAGACCCAAAGGCATACTTGTACTACCCTCCGAAAGTCCCAGCTGTCGTGACCACCACCACCACCACCACTCCCACCACGAACTCCTCACCCTACACCAAATCTACCTCGTCATTTCACCACGATGTCGCGCGAAAACGTCCTGCTTTTTGGGCTTGGAGGAATCGGAGGAGTCTACGCGTGTATCCTCGCCCTGAGCGGGAAATGCGACGTGCACGTCGTCGCGCGGTCAAACTACGAGAGCGTCAAGAACAACGGCTTTAGGCTGAAGAGCCCCATCTTCGGCGACCACGACGATATCAAGTTTGCTGGTGGTGCGTTTGTCCTTGGAGCCACCAAACATGCAGCTGACGACAGTGTGGAAGAGCTGCGAAGATGCCGCCAGAGCCGGAGTGAAGTTCTCGTACGGTGCGTGCCCTCATCTCCTCTTCAGAAAAACTTCCTCTCCCTACGCATACAGCACCTACGAGGCCTGACTCACGCCAGTGCTGTGCGCCAACAAGGCCCTCCTCGACGCCACGCCCTCCCTCAGCGAGCACATCCGACCTGCCGTCGGCCCCGAGACCTCGATCGTCCTGCTGCAAAACGGAGTCGGCGCCGAGGACCCACTACACGAGTCCTTCCCCTCCAACACCATCATCTCGGCTGTAGTGTGGACCGGCGGACGAACGCTGCCGGACGAGGACGGCAAAGCCGGTGCGGAGCAGTTCAACAGGGAAGGTCTGACCATCGGGGTGGACTACCGACAGGGCGGCGACAAAGCGGAAGAGGACGCGCGGTTGGACAAGCTCGTGCAGTGGTTCAAGGCGGGCAAGGGGTCGCCGACGGTCGTCGAGGATATCCAGTCTGAGCGTTGGGTCAAGGTCATCTGGTGAGTGGAGTGTATCTCTGGCTTCGGAGGCCGACATCGCCCCATCCACGACGGGTGGAGTGAGAAGGCTTGAACCTCGAGCTTGTACCTCACTATGCTCTAGCCTTGTCATCCGGCGTCACGCACCCTCTACTCTTTCGTCCCTCCCCTCACCCCCGCCTGCGCCTGCCCACTCAGCACCTCTGACCCCGCTACTTGTCTCCTAGACGCCACTGCCTCCACCCTTCTGCTCCTGTCCCTCGTCTCCCCCTCCTTTCCCCCCACCTGCCCCCGCTCACCACAGGAACTGCTGCTGGAACTCGCTCACCGCGCTCGTCCGCATGCGCACCAACCCCTTCTTCGAGTCCTCGCCTTACGCCCTCCCGCTCTGCAAGACGATCATGCAAGAGGTCGAGGCCGTCGCCAAGGCCAAGGGCCTGACCATCCCCGACGGCAAAGTCGACGAGCTGCTCAAGCAATGTACGGACGTGGGCGGCCTGGGGCTGCCTAGCAGTATGATGGCGGACAACTTCCAGGGCAGGCCAATGGAGGTCGAGGTCATTCTGGGCACGCCGGTCAAGGAGGGACTCAGGTTGGGCGTGCCTGTTCCGACGCTTCTGACGTGAGTGGGCGAGGGTATATCAGGAGTGAGAGGGGATTGGGCGCTGATGAGGCAGGCTGTATACGCTGGTCAAGGCGCTGGACTATGGTAACGCCCATCCGGACGTCAAGGTCGACGGGAAGTAGACTTGGTGCCCGTGTCGTTCGAGGCGCGGTTCCTTTCTGGCCTTGATGCATACATTATGATGAACCGAGGTCGAACACGCTGTCTTTTACAGTCTCTACAGAGCCCCCGTGGCGCAACACAGCCCAGGCGGCATCCACCGTTTTGAGTTTTGCACCTCGCCACCCGGTCATGACCGCCTTCCCAGCCGGGCTAGTGCGTCATAACTCGACCCCACACGTTCCCCGCATCGCGCGTGTGTCTTCCGAGATCATCGTCGTCCCACTCTGCGATGAGGTGTCTCGTCCAATCTGGTCGGAATCGCGATCGACGGTAGAGGAACGCTTGCGCTTACGGTATCGCCTGGGGCCTCGTATTGCCATTTTAGATCGACGCTTAGAGAAGCAGGCCTAGACGCGTGGACATAGACCCAGACGGAGACGCATAGACTGCGAATATTGGAATTGACCTCGCCCAACCCCTCATCACCCCGCCGATAACGTCCACATCGCGCCATGCTTAGATCGACGGTAGATGAAGACCTGTACAAGCTCGTGAATGCTTCGCTGGACGAGCACCAGCCGATCCTGCACCACTGTGAGTTCGACGCGACAGACGGGCGACAAGGTCATACCTCGGCTGCGCGCAGCTGCTCAGGGCGCGAAAACCTCGCGCTGACGACAGTGAACGCCGATACTACCTGGCTCCTGCAGATCCCCCGCCCACGTTTCGACCCCTCGCCCCGGGTGTACTACAACATCATCCTGGACCCGTGGCTGTCCGGCCCGCAAAGCGACCTCGCAAGCTGGTTCAGCCGGCAATGGCACGCCATCTCGTCCGCGTACGAGACTGTTCCCGAAGTGGAGGAGCTGTGTCGGCGCGTCGAGGCGATCGCGAGCTCGAAGCCGATGGCAAGCATCGCCGCGGATGAGAGCGTCATCGATGCGATCGCCATCTCGCACGAGTTCACGGACCACTGCCACAAGGACACGCTGGTGCAGTTTGGGCGGGACGTGCCCGTCATCGCTACGGCAAAAGCGGCGGAGCTGATCCGGGGGTGGGGGCACTTTGAGCGCGTCGTCGAGACGCCGCCGTTCGGCGGGGACAACGCAGCGGAAGACGGCGGCGGCGGCGGGGACGGGGCAGACTGGCGGCGCACGCGCATTGACGCCCTCCCCCGCTGGCTGGGCATCTCCCGCGTCGTCACCGGCCAAGATGCATTCTACTACCACTCGGCCGTCCTCCTCGCCTTCCAGCTCGACCCGGACAAAGCCGCCCAATGTGTCATTTACACCCCGCACGGGATCCGCGCCAACTCGCTCGAGCCCATCACGACCGCCCGGCCGCCGCTGCAGACGCTCGCGATGCTGCATGGGCTGCACGACGTGCGGATAGACTGGGGCCAGCAGCTCAACCTCGGCGCGCATAACGGGCTCATGGCCCAGCGGGCGCTCAGGGCACGGTACTGGCTGGGGACCCACGACGAGGTGAAGAAGGGCGGGGGGATCGTGAGCTGGTTCCTGAGGAGGAAGGTCTGGTCCGTGGCGGATGCGCTGGACCAGGCCGAGGACGAGGAGGGCAAGGGGCTGTTCGGCGGGGAGTACCTGGAGCTGGGGAATGGACAATCGCTGGTGCTGTCGATGGAAGGCGCGGAGGAGGTCGACGAGGTGAATGGCGTGGAGGATGAGTTGTGAGGAGGGGTGGGGCCAGCCTGAGGGAAAGGAAGGCAGGAGGCGGCAGGGACTGATACTGATGGGGTTACCGTGACGAGCGGGAAGGAGGACACGGGCAGATACGGTTTCGCATTCCGGTGTAGCTTATAGTCCTTGTACGGATACTTGCATGTACACATGAGCTCGAGCACAGCCCCCGGCGGTGTCATGTTGCTCAGGGACTTGCAAGGGTGAGCGGGTCTCTTGTACCGCCAACCACGTCGTCCAAGTAGTGGGGCAGGTTATGCAGTCTCGTCAAAAGCTCTATTCATGCATCTCTTCTTACTCGTACATATGCCGATCAATTCTATCTATTCGCGGCCGTCCGCCGCCCACCGCTTAGTGGAACCCCTTCCAGGTCGCCCTCCTCGGCAACAAGTAAAGCGGGTTCAACACGTTGAAGATGCCCACCGCGATGACCATCATCAACCCGTCCAGGATTGCCTGGAGGATTTCCGTCTGGATGATCTTGCTGTCCCACCCGGCGCTGAGCTCGATGGACCGGTATATCCCGCGCGTGACGATGGCGATGGACGAGACGAGGCAGCCCGCGAGCATGATCCACCACCTGGTGAGGTTCTCCCTCGCCTCGACCTGCTCGTCGACTGTAACTTCGCCCTTGGTTGCGCTCGTCGCTACGGCTCCGGTGCCGGCCACGGCGGTTTCGTCGCTGTTGACCGGCGCGAGAGTCGTTCCTGATCCTCTCTTCTTCTTCTCCTCCTCGCCCGGACCGACCTCGGCCGCCTTGGCGCGCTTCGCCGCGATCTGCCTCTCCCTAAAGGCGTACGCCCGCTTCGACGTCGCGCGAAGGATAAAGTCGAAGCCGAGGACGACGAAGATGCCCATCGAGACCAGCTGGAAGATGATGCCAGCAACCATGATATCCGTGGCCGTCTGCGTCGGGGCGCCGGTGCCGGCGCTGGCGCTGGCCTGCCCGCCGCCCACGGCTTGGAGGATGAGCGAGATGATGTCGGCAGTGAGGAACACGGTGAGGTACCACCCGGGGCGGAGGACCGAGTACTGGGGGCCCAGGCGCCGGATGGCGACGCCGAGGATGATGTAGTCAAAGGCGGAGAAGAAGACGGGGGCCATGATGAGCGTGCAGATCTGCATGAGGAAGGGCGTGAGGAGCGTGACGTTTCGGTTGGACCAGAGGCGCCCGGCCCAGCCCATGATTTCGATGAGGCACCCGAGGACGAGCGTGGGGTACACGACCCAGTACTTTGCGCGGTAGGCCTGGTACGAGTGCAGCACTGGCGTGAGCGGCGGCCCGGGGAGCGGACAGGGAAGGGTGTGAAGTGACGGTGAGGGCCAGCAGGCTAGAGAGGAGGGCGGAGGAACATAGGACGGCGGTAAGAACACTCACGCGCCGACACGCCGAAGAGGACGATGAAGACGACGGACCACGCGAGCGAGGGCGTGTAGCCGTAGTTGGACGAGTCGGTGTGAGTGGCCATGGCGCGAGTATGTCGAGGCCGACGTGTGGTCGAGGTCGATACGGTGCGGGGACAAAGTCTGTTGGCTGTTCTTGGAGCTGCTGAGGCAGGTCGGCTGGAGGTGCGTCGGTGTGAGTGAGCCAGCAGATCACGAGTGCGAGTGCCGATCGAGGGCTTGTGAGTTCGACCATGACCCCCGACAACCCCTCCAGCTATATACCGCCCCTCTATCTCATCGACACGACGCACCGGGCACCCGACCCCGCAGCCAAGCCCCCTCCGCTCCGGGCGTGCGGCCATGGCAGATCGCGCGGACCATGCTATTTTGAAATCGGCAGGTGCATTCCCATACCGTTTCTTCCTTCTCGCCTGCCCGTGCCGTCGCATGCAGCATACGAGGGGGGATAGACCGCTACACGCTGCGCCGTGCGAGCCTAGCATGGAGCAGCATGAACCCGACACAACGCGTCACGCCGGCGAGCAAGGTTCATCCGATCGACGGCCAGCCACGAGGTTGGCCGTCGTGATAAGCACGATACAGAGATCGCACACAGGTCACCGCGTCATGATGCACCAACGGGCGATAACAGGCACGGGTCTGTTTCTGTTGGATTCCAAGTGCGGGCGGAGGAAGAGAGGAAGAGAGCGAGGTGAAGTTGCGGTTACGGGGACGCATGCCCGTGTTGCCTCTCACATTCCATCTCGGGCCCTGGGCATTTCCGATTTCCGACGCCGAGTCCTGGACCCGGCTCGCAGGCTTCCGCCGCTCTGTATCCCTGTCGTCCCCAGCTTGAACGAGGCCGCAGTGCATACCGCACATGCTGGCTCGCGCGACCTGTGGTTGACCGGTCACAAGCATGCATGCATGATATGTACAACAAGGGTCCCTGTCTAAACCCCCCCGGCCAGCGCTACGTGAAACCTATCCACGAAGATAGCCGCCCAACCACCGCCAGTGCAATGACAGCCACGACCCATCGATAACCAGGCAGCCACCTCAGACCATCCTCTCGCGCCACCTCGCCCGCAGCGGGTTTCACTTTCGGCATAGCCTCTGGCCGCTTGTCGGGTCTGGGCGTGGCAGTCGAAGAGGGCGGGACGGAGGATGGGGCAGTGGACGGTGTCGAGTCGGTGGTGGCGCTGGGTCTCAAGCCTGTCTGATCAGTCAGACCGGCCCGTGGCTTGGGGGCCGGAGGCGACGCACCGAGTGGGGCTGTTTGCCCATATCTGGCAGATCGGTCATTTCAGGCGTGGCGTACGCCGGGAAGATGTCCTGCGTCTCAGCCGCGGGTTTTGCAGACTTGTGCATCGGGAAAGGACCTACCTTGAACTTGCGGTTGTTCAGGTTGAAGGCGTGGCTCATCTTGGCGAGGGTTTTCTTCTGCTCCGCCGTCGTGCGTATCCCGCCAGCTGTGACTCTGCGGATCAGTCACGCCTCGCTCCGGGGCGACACGACTCACTCGTCCGAGAGCATGAAGCTGAGCAGACCCGTCAGGATGGTCGCGACGGACCACGCGGCGTTCCACCTGGCGTAAGCTCACACGGTCATCCGGGCCCAGTAACTCACGTGCTGGGATGACTGCCGTCAGCTTTGTTCTCAGCAACGCGACACATCTCGAGCTCACTAAGACGTCATGCTCATGCAGATCTTGGTGCCCGTCTCGAAGCGCCCGGAAGGGGTGAACATCTTGACATCGGGGGGTTTGAATGCTGTCCGTCAGCCCGGGCGTGAACGGAACAAGGGGGTGCTGGCTCACGGTAGTCGGACGGGAACCAGATGAGGCCGTGGTACTCTCCGCCCTCGTACGGAGTATCAGGTGGACCGCGCTGGGCGTCAGCGTCGTTCTATGGGGGTCGAGTGATGGGAGGGCAGTCATATGATCTGAATTGAGTGGTGGTTGCAAGCAACGGTAGCGAGGGGCATGTTCGGAAGCGGGCCGCGCTCAGACCTCCTCGGTCACCATGACGCCCTTGGCACTGCCCAAGCCATCCACGCTTCCGGTGTGCCGCAATCCCAGATCAGGCAGACTCACAATGATGAAGTGCCCTGGGCGTCAGCTCGAAACGACGGAAGGGACTCGTGCAGCTCACAGTCCAATATGTTCTTCTCCTCGGGACATGCCCAGATAAACGGCGGCGGCGCCTTCTGCATCGCGAGGTACTCCTGGCGTTCAGCTCTCTTCGGCGGTCTGGCGCGACAAGCTGACCTTCTGGAGCTGGGGCGTCAGCGTCGTCAAGCACGGCACAGCGAGCGGAGTCGAGGCTGAGAAGCCGGTGCGCGGGAACGAGGACGTCAAATGTGGGGCGTGGGGTAAGACTCACCCTCTTCTGGGCCACTTTCGTCGCCATCGTGGCTACCCCTACCGATCTACGTCTTCGTTGAAGATGGCTACGCGGGTGAAAGTAGTGAGTCGGGCGAGGTGAAGGCGGGGGGCGAAACAGATCATCACACGTCCGGGTCCGCTCACCTTCTTTCGACGGCAACAAAGGGCTCTCGGCCAGCGGCGATCTCCGCGAGCATCCCACACGAAAGCCTGGGTCCACCTACTCTACCTACACTGCAGCACAGCACACCACATGTCATCTTCGTGCCATGGAGACGACGGTCCAGGTGCGAGATTTAGAAGATGTCCGCCTCGCCGTGTACCATACCTTCAGAGCCACCGGCAGCGGTCCAAGCGTGGCGAGCCTCGCTGAACAGACCGGCCATGCGCCCTGCGTCGTCCGCGCCGCTTTGCTCCGTTTACATCGATCGCGAGCCCTGGTCCTCTCGCCAGGTGCCCTAGAGGCTTTCGCATCGTTCGATGCAGCGAGCGCCACCTCGGGCTCACTTCCTCGCAGCGCGCAAGGCTCACAAAACCCGGTGCCCGACTCGGTGTCCAGAGGGGACGACGCCCTGGCCCTCGCGCGCGATCGCGACCGCGATCAAGGCATCATCGCGATGGCGCACCCGTTCACGTCGGTCCCTCTCGGCTTCAGCGTGATGGGCCGGTCCCTCCTCTGGTGGGGCGGGTGCGCCTGGGACGCCTTCGCCTTCGCACACCTGATCCCCGAGCAGGGACCCCTGCTCGTGGCGACGCGCTGTCGGGCGTGCTCGACCCCGATCGCTCTCGACGTCACGACCGCACCCCACCCGAGGATCAGACGGTAGTGGCGCACTTCCTTGTCCCGGCGTCGAGGATGTGGGACGACGTCGTGCACACATGCGACAACCAACGGCTCTTCTGCCGTGTCAGATGCGTGGACGAGTGGTGCGAGAGGGAGGGGGTCGAGAAGGGGTACGTCATGTCCCTCCAGACGCTCTGGAAGCTGGCGGGCGGCTGGTACGCTGGCAGATTCGAGAGGGGGTACCGGAGGAGAGAGCCGAGCGAGGCGAGGGAGTACTTCCGTGCGGTGGGCTTGCGCGGGGCGTTCTGGGGCCTCGAGTGAGGGCCTGCTCCTGCTGAAGGGGACTGGCGCGGTTGTGAGAGTCTGGGCATCTGCACCCGGGACGTATGAGAGGGAGCCGTTTCGTTTACGGCTCGCAAGACGGGCCGTGGTATGGCATCGGGTTGCCCATACCATACACCGAACCAGGAACGATGCGTACCTGCCACAGGTTCAGGTCAGGACCTCGTAAGACCTTTCATACAGACGTTTACAGATATCCCTATACAACAAGTACATGTCGGCCCTCAACGACCTACACATCCCCCGTCCGACGTTTCCCCACGCCCACGCCCACCGCGCCCGGTCAGGCTACCGCCCGTCGCATACGGCCTGGCCCCGGTCATTCCGCCTTTCCCCTGCCCTGGATCGGACCGGATCCCACCATATCCTGCCTACTACGATTTCGAGCCCGAAGCGAACTTGCCCAGCTGCCACGCTGCTTTCCCAGCGAGCTTGGCCGCTCCAGCAGCGACCTTGCCCGCTCCGGCGGCGACCTGCGCGTCAGCCCCCTGCTCTGGCTCCGATGTCCTATAGTGGGCGCCGTCCTCCCATGCCTCCCTCGCCGCCTGCGATTTTCCTCCACAGGTGCCCGTCTGAGGCGACTGCTCGCGTAGGGCCCACGACGCGCTCCGCAATGAAAATCAGTCCGGCCAGCTCACCTGCTCCTTCCGCTGCTGTGTCGTGAGACTGTCATACCCCTCCTTCATCCGGTCGCCGACGGACGTGGCCGTCGCGCTGACGCTGTTGGGTATGTACCCGCTCGCCGTCTTTTGCGCCTGGGCGAAGCGCGAGGGCGGGGCAGGCGGAGGTGTGTTGGTGGCTCGTTCTGCCGTCAGCGCGGTCCAGATCATTTCCGTCCATTGCCCCGCATCCCGGGACGTGCGTCGGCAGCGCTCTGTGTGATCCTCAAGTCCGTCCCTCTTTCCCCCCAACATCCCTGGACACCGCATTACCAGACCCTTTCGAGGCTGCTGACCTCATCCTTCCTCGAATCTAGCCATCCTCGTCCACCGGGCAACCGACAACTCACCAGGCCCAACGTTCCGCCTTGGCGGCTCCATCGGCGTCGGCACGCCATAGTTGCTCGGCGGGGGCGGCACGCGGCGGCCCGAATCGCTCGTCTGTCCAAAGCTCGAGGTCGGCTGGCTCGGCGGCGGCGGGACGGGCTGCCGGCCCTTCGTCAGCTCCGAGAGAGAGCTGTACGATACTGGCGCGGCGGTCGGGGCGGGCGGGACGGGGCGCGAGTATGCGGGTGGAGGGGCGCCTGTCGGTGGTGCGGCGGCGCCGGGGGATGGATTCGCGCTGGAGCCGCCGTAGAACGGGTTGGTGAATGTCCGGTTGGACATGGTTCGCAGGCGGGGTGGTTTTTATGCTGCTCGTCGTAGGCTGTATGTTGGGACGATGGGAGGACGATGCTGACTTGGCACCTGAGCTACGAGTAGTACATGATTTCGGCGGTGGTGATGAGCCGATGACAGATGACGCGCTCGCCGCTCGTTCGACCGGATCCTCCCTCGGCACGGAAGCAGATAGACGATCCCCGCATCGTCTCAGACGAGCGGGTTGATAACTTTGCATGGACAGGTGCAAAGCACCGAGTGAGCGCAGGGGTGCGTGCAACGCGTGCATGCGACCCTGCTGATCTCTGCGCACGCAGCAGATGGTGCGCCGGTCGAGTCACGCAGTCACACCCTCCGACACTCGCCAGCTTTCTCTGCCACTTCCGAACCTCCATCGTGCACGCCGTCCTCCTCTCTTTCGACATATATGCGTATGCCAGTGCATCATGCATCTGCGCCTTTTCTGCCGCTATGCTATATCGCGGACTATCACGACACGTCGGCGTCCCCCTCTGGCCGCCAGACACCCTACTCCTTTCCCCCCTTCGCCTCCCCCTCACCCTCACCCCCGCCCACCGCCTTCGCCTTCCGCCGCTTGCTGGCCAAGATCATATCCCTCTTCTTCCTGCTCCGTTCCCTCTCCACATCTCGCCCGCCACCGCCAATCTCCTTCCGCTTGACGGGCACCTGCGCCCTGAACTTCTTCAGGTTCCTGCTCGGCTTCTTCATCTCCAGCATGTACTCGGGCACGTAGCAGCCCGATGCGCGGAGGACGTTGGCGATGGTGCGGAGGTGCGGGGCGTCTTCGTTTGAGAAGAAGGTGATTGCTTTGCCGGGCCGACCGGCGCGGCCTGTGCGGCCTATGCGGTGGATGTAGCTCTGGACTGTTTGGGGGAAATCTGGAGTTAGCGCCGTGTCGTGGGTCTGGTATGTTATCAAATTCGACAGGTTCACACGCCACTTGACGTCTGATGTCCCGATCTGCTCCTGCCCCACCCAGCTCCTGTGCCCTCAACCGCCTCCGCCTCCGCCTCCGCCTCCGCCCTCGTCTCCTCTTTCCACTTTGATTACGCCCTGTATGCCCCGACTCACCATAATTGACCACAACCTTGACCCCACGGAAGTCCATCCCCCGCGCCAGCACCTCCGTAACGACCAGCACGAACGCCGTGCCCTCGCGGAAGGCCTTGATTGCCGCGTCGCGCTGCGCGGGCGTGCGATTCCCATGGACGCTGTCCACGCGCAGGCCGTCGAGGATAAGCGTGTGGTGCAGCTCCTCTGCGCGCGCCACAGACTGCACGAAGATGAGCGACGGGTAGGGCAGGTCGCCCGAGGCGATGAGGTTCCGCAGGGCCATGAGTTTGCCGGACTCGCTGCCTGTGTAGAGGAGAGACTGGGAGACTGTCGTCACGGCCGAGTCTCTGCTTGTCAGCGCTGGACCACCTCTGTCCTGGACGCGCCCACTCACTTGAGCCCCACCACGACGCGCACCCCGCCGTCGCGCAGCCACTTCTTGGTGATCTGCTCGGACGACGACGGCATCGTAGCGGACAAGAAGCACTTCTGCACGTCCGGGTGTGTCACCGCCTTGAGAATGGGCAGGACTTGCGGCTTGAAATCGGAGGACAGGAGGCGGTCCGCCTCGTCCAGGATGAGGTGTCTCGTGCTGGCGTCAGCGGACTCCCTTCCAAATGAACCGCTACACTCACCTCGCGAGCGAGACCAGCTGCTGCTCCAGCAGGTGATGCAACCTCTCCGGCGTGGCGATGAGGAGGTCGATACCGAGCGCATCGGTCTTGGGTGCCTCGCCCGCATCGGGTCCGAACTCTTGATCATCGGCGAACTCGTCCGTGCTCCCCGTCGACTCGGCGTCCGAGTCCATCTCTTCGTCGATGTCGTCATCCTCGCTGCCGTCCTCATCGCTGTCACCCTCGCTGTTCTTGCTCGCCCTCGCACCCGTGAACTTCTTGCCGGGAGCACTCTCGCACACCGCATGCTCCGTCGCCTTCGACAGCACAAGAGCTCTCCACTTCCGGCCCGCGCTGACGGCCTTGAAAACTCCATGGATCTGCACCGCCAGATCATGCGTCGGGACAAGCACCAGGCCCCTGATTCCCTTCCAGTTCTCCTCGCCCTCGCCTTGCGTCTCGGTCGCGCGGATCTCCCTCGCCGGATCCCCAAGCCTCACGAGCGTCGGCAACAGATAACTGAGCGTCTTTCCCGATCCCGTCGGCGCAATGCACATCACGTCCCGGTCGTCCAGGAGGCATCCGCCCACCGCGCACTGGACACCCCACAGGGAGTGGATGTTGCTTGAGCGCAGCGCGTCCAGGAGCGGCTGACCAGCGTGTGAGGTGGACGGGTGTGAGGGGTGCGTGGTGAGTGAAGGGAGGTTTGCATGTAGCGAACGGGGGAGGGGATCCGAGCCGGAAAGCGTGATCTTCTGCTTGGGCGGGGCGGGACGTGTCTCCTGATCGTCCTCGTCGTTGTCGGATTCGTCGTCCGACGCGCCGGCAGCGTCCGAGTCGTCGTTCGCCTTCTCCTTGCCCTTGCGTGAGGCCGCCGCGGCCTTTGCAGACTTGGCGGGTCTGGCGGGCTTCGGCGTGAAGAGCTCGATGTCGTTCTTGAAGCGGTTCTTGTCGAAGCGGGCTCCTCCGGCCGTGAGGAGGTTGAACGTGGATGTCATGCTAAGGTATGATTTGAATGAGGAATGGACAAGTTGATCAGTAGCGAAGATGGTATCGTCGCATGGGCTTGCATCGTCAACATTTTTGTGGTTCCGGCGGAAACGAGCGTGACGGGCAAGACCGACTGTACGGCGACCGCCGCTGATTAGTCGCGGTGCTTGTCGGTAGCTTCCCAGTCTCTCGCATGCATGCGCTTGACAGCAGGGCTCTGACTAACAGAGTGCATGACCTATCCAAGAGCTCTCGACCTGCTCAATGTGCATGAAGTAGGCGAAGGGCAGGGTGACAAGCCCAGGCAGAGCCTGATCAATGATCAGTCACGTGACAGGGCCGGATGCAATGTCCCCGATCTCATTGGCCTCGTTCCTGTCCATCTGTCGATCTGGTCATCGCCCGAACGTGTCTTCACCCAACATGTCCGCAAGAGGACGAAAAGAAGCAGGGCAGCCCGCACAGAAAGTCACAATGATCACCCTGGAGAGCCTGTCCTCCGTCAAGCGTGAACGCCCGGACCCCGTCTCTCCTCCTCCCGTGGCCGACTCTGCCCCGACGAGCTCTGCGATCGCATTTGCTGGTCCCGGGCCGAGCACTGCGACGTACACCTCGCTTCGCCGATCGACCCGCTCCACGCGCATGAACGGCGTCGTTTCGGAGAATGGGGTCAAGGCCGAACCGCCCGCGTCGCCCATCCGGTCCCTTGACCTATCGTCCTACGCGTACACCCCGCCCACCTCGACTCCTCCACGGAAACGAGTCAAGCGGGAGAATGACCCGCCCGCGACGCCGGGGAATGACGGCAAGCCAAAGCCCGCTGCGACGCCACAGTCGGGCAAGAAAGCCAAACCATTTCCCCAGCTCGCGCTGGACAAGCCTCACCCCGAGCCCCCACGGTGGAGGGAGCAGTATCGGCTCATTGAGCGGATGCGGAAGGGCATCGTCGCGCCCGTGGACGACATGTGAGTGTGCTCCCCAACACTGCCTGTCCTCTGTCGTTACCACTCTCCTCGTCTGAACTTGAACTGACTGGCAGGGGCTGCGAACGCCCGCAGACCATCGCCGACGCCGAGCCCAAGGTACGCCCCACCTACCCCCCGCCCACCCTTCTACCTCCCGCTGAATCCAGACACGGCGCTTCCACATCCTCATCTCGCTGATGCTCTCCTCGCAGACGAAGGACGCAATCACCTCGCAGGCGGTCACCAATTTGCACACGACGCTACCCGGGGGTCTGACCGCCGCCTCGCTCGCGGCCGCCAGCCCGGAAACCGTCCAGAGCTGTATCGCCAAAGTGGGGTTCTGGCGGCGCAAGACGGATTACATACAGGAAGCGGCGCGGACGCTCTCGGCTCGGCCGGGCGAGCTCGCGGGGGACGTGCCCGATACCCTCGAGGGGCTGTGCGAGTTGCGCGGGGTAGGGCCGAAGATGGCTTTTTTGGCGTTGCAGTGCGCCTGGGACATGTGAGTATCGGCGGTTCCGCAGTGGGCTTCTTGGACTGTACTGTACACTCTCTTCTAGACTCTTTGTTCCCTCTTTTCCACCCTCTTACCCCCGGGCTTGGCCGTCCTGCCTTCCGATACCACCCCTCCATGAGACACCTTTCAGCCCTTCCCTTCAACATAGCCCGACCTCTCCCCCCTCATCCTCCGTCCCCTCGACAACCATCGCACCCAGATCCCCCGCTGACGGCAGAAACGCCGGCATCGGCGTCGACGTCCACGTCCACCGCATCACCAACCGCCTCAAATGGCACAAACCACCCACGACCGACCCGGAAAAAACCCGCCTGAACCTGCAATCGTGGCTCCCACCGGAGCTGCACAAGCCCATCAACCCCATGCTGGTGGGCTTTGGGCAGGTCATCTGCCTGCCCGTCGGTCCGCGGTGCGATCTGTGCCTCCTTGGCCAGAAGAAGATATGCCCCTCGCGGGTCAGTGGGGTCAAGGCGGAGGGGAGGAAGGAGGTGGTGTACACCTTCACGGCGGAGGAAGGCGAGGACGGAGCGGAGCAGGTGGCGAAAGAGGTAGTCAAGCTGGAGAAGATGGAGGATGTGGATGATGTGAAGGCGGAGGCGAGCGCAGGCCTGCACAGCGCAGCTGGGGCCGTGGCAGCCGTTGAAGGGCCGCTGGTCCGGGTAGAGGTGGGCTATGACGAGGGCCCGCTGGTCAAGCTCGAGCCGGGAGTAGCCACGGAGCTCTCGGCGTAGTCAGTTCCGTCGACAGCGCCATCGGCGTCCGTGCAGCAGAGGCTCCAATGCATTTTGCGCCATCACTCGGTGACAGCAGGCTTGGTCCAATGCTACGCATCGTCCGCTACGCCCGCCTGACATACTCCTCGGGCAGGACGTGCCTGTCAAAGAACGGGATCAACACCTCGCTCGTGAAATTGAACGTGGCCGTCTGGTTCGGATATCCCGCCAGGTCCAAGCCCTCAGTACTGGGCCACGCATGTCCCAGCTTCTCGATAGTCAACCCGACCACCTCCCACCCGTTCCCACTCCACGTCGTGCGCGTGACATCCTCGAAGGGCTCATCCACCACGACGCCGGCCCCGACTGCCCGCTCATCCTCGCCCCTTGCCCATGCACCGGTCCGATCCGCCCGGCTCTCATTCTCCTCGTTCCGCGCCGCCCAATCACGACGCCAGTCCCGCACATCCGGCTCCGGCCCATACCCGCACTCGCCCGGCCGGCGACCATGGAATGGCGTATCGGTATCCTCCACGCCGTGCGAGTGCAACACCGGAACGACCCTTCCGGGATTGCACAGCAGTCCCCCGAATGCCCCCGTTAGGGGGTACAGGGCGGGCGACACGGGCGAGAACGCCGCGAAGAGGGTGGACAGCTCGGGGTGGCATGCCGCCAAAGCGGTGAACCCCCCGCCGTTGGACTTGCCGGAGATGTAGATCCGACGGGGGTCGACCGTGTACGTGCCGGAGATGTCGGCGATGACGGACTTGGTGTACTGCACCTGCGCCATTAGGGCCACGCTCCCGAGCCAATCCTGGCACGGGTAGACTCACATCGTCGACGGAGGCATTGCCGTAGGGCGCCCCCTGCCAGATATGGGTAAAGTTCCAGTCGGTGTTGTTCACGCCCTGCGGATAGGCGGACAAGAACGGCAGCCCGTTGAGCCGCAGAGAAGGGTCTGACAGCCGCGTGATCCGTTCCTGCTTGGACGAGTTTCCCCCGGCTGGGCGTTAGCTTGCGGAGCCTCTCCAGTATCATGTGATACCGCGCGACTCACCACCGTGGAAGCTCAGCACGAGGGGGTGCGGCACGCCGTGCTCGTACGCCTCGGGAACGTTCAAGAGGAATGTCCGCTCGTCCGGGAAGACCCTTTCGACATGCCCGGTCGGCGGACTGGACACTGCGCTGGACAACGAGGTGCTTGCCGTCGTCCAGCCGCTGAGGGTGGTGTACACCACCGTGCAGAGCTTGAGGATCATCCTGGTGTGCGTCGTCTGCCAGTGCTGTCGTCCAGAACAGTCAAGTCGGCTCTGTATGCATGGACGAGTCCCACCCGCTCGTGCGGTCTCTGTCGGAGGGAATACGATACCACGATGATGCATGCACATGGTGCTCTGGCGTGCTCGTGTCCACTCCCTCCGCCGACGTTGTGTCCCCTCTCGGCCGTAGCCGACAGGCGCAGCAGCTGCTCAGACTCCATGGCGTGCTTTATCGTTATCTGTGCATCCGCCGGCTCCAGGAACCTCTCCTTCGGCTTCGCCCGCCGTTCCTTCGCGTTCCCGCAGCCACCCACGTCCAACGAGAGTCTAAACGTCGCGCAAGGTTCATGGCGCAGCGCGGCGATCCCTGCTGCAGCCGCACGCCGTACCTGCAGCCAGGTCGGGGATACAAATATAGACCGCTTAGCGCATTTTGCGACCATTTGGATCTTACTCACAACCGACTTTGCAGCGGCTGAACACCGCTGCGAGATGTATTTTGGGATGTCGGTGCGGATAGTCTCATCGGCGCCGAGGTGGGTCTGCCAGATACGAGCCATGGCGACGATAAACACCATCGCCAGCGAGGGAGCCGTGTTCTCACGCAATCTCTCTCGCTTGAGGGGCGGTCCGTGGCCAATGAGGGGATATGCAATTCAAAAGCGCTGGACGTCGAAAAGCTGTTTCTCTACTCACACGACTCTGCACTCGACAAGCGTTGTTGACTGCATCCTTCCACGATGTCGGCCAGCGAGGGATACGCCAGAGCGCTTGATAAGGCACCGTTACCTGCGGCTGGGACGGACGAGGGCGACGTCCTACACGCCGTTCCTTTATCTCCCGGGATCGAGCGCAGCTCATCCGAGTATGAGACGGACAAGAAAGAGCGAGATGTCGCCAGCTCGGCGGAGAGGACGCCAACGGGCAGCGACCCAGAACTAGGCGGGGAGAAGAACATCCGCGACCTCGATCCCGACAGCGATGAGAGGAAGAGGCTCTTGGCGAAGGTGGAGGAGACGGAGCTGACGCCGATGGAGGCGTTCAAGTGGAATGTGGAGGGAGACCAGTCGCCCTGTGAGTGCGCTCGAGGCGGTACACGGCGTGAACCACAGGGGCGTTGGAGCTAATACCAGTCCCGGAGGTGGCGGCGTGTGTGCCCAACACTGACGATCCGACCATTCCGTGCAACAGTGGGCTTTCCGTGTCGACTTCTATGGAACGGAGCTGAGTGTAGCCGTACGCGCCTGGATCCTCATGACCATTTTCGTCATCCTCTTCGCCGGCGCAAACCAGTTCTTCGGTCTCCGATACGTGAGTGAACCAGGCTGGAAAGGCTTCGCGGCGTCATCGACAAGGAACTGTCAAAGGATGGCTCGAATAATGATCGCTGACCACAGCCATCGCTCACCATTGGTTATGTGGTCGCGCAACTCCTGGTGTTCCCGATCGGACGCGCATGGGAGAAGCTGCCGAGGTGGCGAGTCCCCCTCGGGCCGCTCACATTCGATGTCAACCCGGGCCGGTTCAGCATCAAGGAGCATGCCTTGATCGTGATCGTGAGTTGCGCAAGCATCAGTGGCACCAGTGCGCAATGCAAGGGCGAGGAACATAAAAGCTCACCCCAGTGCGTCAACTTGACTGCCAGTGTCGCGTACGCGAACGGCTCGCTCGTGGCGATCATCTCGCCCGTATACTGGAACCGGGACTTTGGACCGGGCTTCTCGTTCCTGTACCTGCTCACGACGCAAGCCCTTGGGTGGGTCACCATCGAAGGCTGCTGGTGGTATTCGACTGACGCCAGGTTCGGTCTCGCTGGTCTCTCTCGCCGATGGCTCGTCTACCCCGCGGCGCTCATCTGGCCCTCGTCACTCTCCTCGACGGTCCTCTTCCGCGCGCTGCATGAGCCGCAGGACCACTCGCCCGCCAACGGCTGGACCATCACCCGGTATAAGTACTTTGGCTACCTCACCGCTGGCGCTTTCGTCCTCTTCTGGTTCCCGGACTACATCTGGACCTCGTTGGGCACGTTCGCCTTCGTCACGTGGATCGCGCCCACGAACCAGAAGGTCAACACGATCTTCGGGGTGAGTCCGCCGCGACAGGAGTGGTTTCCAGAACTGACGGATCCAGATGAACTCTGGCCTCGGCCTCTTGCCGCTCAGCATCGACTGGACGCAGATCAACTATGCGGGCTTCCCGTTGACGACCCCATTCTACATCACTTGCAATGCGTTCGCCGTCGTGGTCTTCTTCTATCTGTTCCTTTCGCCCATCCTCTACTACACAAACGTCTGGCAGTCGGCGTAGTGAGCATCGCCTCCTCATCATCCTCTTCTGTGGAGGTGGTCAGGGCCAACGCTGACCCCAGCCTCCCGCTGCTCAGCTCGTCCACCTTCGACAACACCGGCAAAGTCTACAACATCTCGCGTGTCATCGACAAGCACTACAACTTCGATCTGGCGGCGTACAAATCCTACTCGCCCATGTACATCTCCATGTCCTACTCGCTCACATACGGCCTGTCCTTCGCGGCCGTGACGGCGATCGTCGTGCACACGTACCTGTACAACGGCAAGGAGATCTGGGCCAAGTTCAAGAACTCGCGCTCCGGCGGAGAAGACATCCACAAGCGTCTCATGAACGAGTACAAGGAGGTGCCGGACTGGTGGTATGGGATCCTCACGGCTGTCGTGCTCGCCCTCGGGTGCTTCACCGTGCGGTACTGGGACACAGGCCTGCCGATCTGGGGCTTCATTGTGGTGTGTTTCGGCATGGGCGTGGTGTTGATTATTCCGGAGGGGATTCTAGAGGGAACGACCAACCAGCGAGTGTGAGTTGCATTTGGCCCGTACTTCCAGAAAGAGCCTGGAGTGCTCTCAGCCCGCGTGCTCCGATCTTGGTGGGATCAGGCTGATGGCAGCTTCCTCAACATCATCACGGAGCTCATTGCGGGTTACGCCTGGCCCGGAAACGCGATCGCCAACATGTGCGTCAAGATGTACGGCTACAACTCGGTCAAGCACGGCATGGATTTTGCCCAGGATCTCAAGCTCGGGCAGTACATGGTGCGTGCTGCCCAGTACTACAAGCCATACGGCTAACCCCCAGAAAATCCCCCCTCGAACGCTGTTCTTCGGCCAGATCTACTCGACCGTTTTAGCCACAGCCGTTCAGACAGGAGGTGAACTCACCACACCTCACACCCGTTCACTGTACCTGACTCGCAGTGCTGCGATGGATGATCGGACACATCGAAGATCTCTGCAAGCCGACCAACAAGGATCGCTTCACTTGTGCCGGCGCGAAGGTTGTTTACAATGGTCCGTGTCTCTTCTCGATTCTGGACCCCGAGCTCGAGCGCACCCGTATGGTGTAGGTAGCATGCGGCTGACCCACAGCAAGCTTGATCTGGGGCACGATCGGCCCTCAACGGATGTTCCAGGTCGGACAGGTCTACAACGGCCTCGTGTACTTCTTCGCCATTGGTCCGGTCTGTACCGTCATTGTTTACCTGCTGTACCGCCGATACCCGCACAGTATCTTGCGATACATCAACGTCCCGATCTTCTTCAATGCTGCCGGCAACATTCCCCCCGCCAACACGAGTAAGTGACTCGGACGTCAAGATCCCTCGTCCTCGTCCAGTCTCCTCACAGAACAAGGACGTTCTGCAACGACTTTTCCTCTATCTGTAGTCCGCCCGGAGCTGACGGCAGCGCAATATTCCCTCTGGTTCATCTTCGGCTTCCTCTTCAACTATCTTATCCGGAAGCGCGCCTTCGCGTGGTGGAAGCGATACAACTGTGAGCAACACCCCACTGCCCGAAGACGCCAAGCCTGAGGCTGACGGCCAGACCTCACGCAAGCAGCGATGGACACCGGCACGGCCCTCGCCACCATCATCATCTTCTTCGCGCTCAGCTATACCGGCACCAAGCTCGTATGGTGGGGCAACACCGTCAACTCGA
>Ga0308169_10000889_pt1 | contig 38537 bp, 22 predicted proteins | sample PhyBR1_2_FD_202139 | JGI IMG/M metagenome (GOLD analysis project Ga0308169, IMG submission 202139) | Phyllosphere microbial communities from UC Gill Tract Community Farm, Albany, California, United States - DLSLSB.R1 | ecosystem: Host-associated > Plants > Phyllosphere > Unclassified | place...
GTGCGCACGCCCGTGATCACGCCGCACAGCATGCGCGGGTCGCGCGACGGCTCCAGGTCCTTCAGCTTGGTCTTGGCGAAGCGCCGCACTTCGGCCGCGTACGAGTCGAACATGTGGCCCGACAGGTAGTAGCCGAGCGCGATCTTTTCCTCGGCCAGCTTCTGGCGGTCGGTCCACGGCGTCGCCTTCACGTATTCCGGCGGGGCGACGAGGTCGGAATCGTCGCCGCCGAACAGGCTCACCTGGTTGGCGGATGCCGCGGCCTGGTCGGCCACCTCGATCGCGAACGACACGGACGCCAGCAGCACCGCGCGGTCCACGCCGAAGCAATCCATCGCACCCGCGCGGATCAGCGATTCGATCGTGCGGCGGTTGATCTGCTTGCGGTCGACGCGCTTGCAGAAGTCGAACAAGTCCTTGAACTTGCCGCCTTCCTTGCGCGCCGCGATGATCGCCTCGATGGCGCCCTGCCCCGCGCCCTTCACGCCGCCCAGACCGTAGCGGATGTTGCAGACCTGCTTGCCGGTGACGGAACGCGGCTCGCCTTCCGGCACGAAGCGGAACTGCGATTCGTTCACGTCCGGCGGCAGCATCTTGAGCTTGCACTGGTCGATCGAATCCTCGACGAGGATCTTGATCTTGTCCGTGTCTTCCATCGCCAGCGACATGTTGGCTGCCATGAACGCCGCGGTATGGTGCACCTTCAGGTAGGCAGTGTGGTACGACAGCAGCGCGTACGCGGCCGCGTGCGACTTGTTGAAGCCGTAGCCCGCGAACTTCTCCATCAAGTCAAAGATCTCGTCGGCCTTTTCCGTCGACAGGCCGTCCTTGGCCGCGCCCGCGCGGAAGATCGCGCGGTGCTCGGCCATTTCCTCGGCCTTCTTTTTACCCATCGCGCGGCGCAGCATGTCTGCGCCGCCCAGCGAGTAGCCGCCGACGATCTGCGCCATCTGCATCACCTGCTCCTGGTAGACCATGATGCCGTAGGTCTCGGACAGGATCGACTCGGTGCGCGGGTCCGGGTAGTCGAACTTCTCGCCGTGCTTGCGCTTGCAGAAGTCGGGGATCAGGTCCATCGGACCCGGGCGGTACAGCGCCACCAGCGCGATGATGTCCTCGAAGCGGTCGGGACGCGCGTCCTTCAGCATGCCCTGCATGCCGCGCGATTCCAGCTGGAAGATGGCGACCGTTTTCGCATCCGACAACAGCTTGTACGACGGCCGGTCGTTCAGCGGCAGCGTCTCCAGGTTGAAGCCGGCGTCCTGCGGATCGAGCGCGCGGATGTAGTTCACGGCGCGGTCGAGGATGGTCAGCGTGGTCAGGCCCAAAAAGTCGAACTTGACCAGGCCGACGGCCTCCACGTCGTCCTTGTCGTACTGCGAGACCACGCCGGCGTCGCCGCCCTGGGTGTACAGCGGGCAGAAGTCGGTCAGCTTGCCGGGGGCGATCAGCACGCCGCCGGCGTGCATGCCGATGCCGCGCGTGATGCCCTCGACCTGCTGCGCCAGGTCGAGCAGCTGCTTGACCTCCTCCTCGTTGTTCAGGCGTTCCTTGAGCATCGGTTCCTCTTCGATCGCCTCGGCGATCGAGACCGGCTTGCCCGGCTTGAACGGAATCAGTTTCGAAATGCCGTCGCAGAAGGTGTAGCCGAAATCGAGCACGCGGCCGACGTCGCGGATCGCGCCCTTGGCCGCCATGGTGCCGAAGGTGGCGATCTGCGACACCGCGTCGCGGCCATACAGGTCCTTCACGTGCTGGATCACCAGTTCGCGCTTTTCCTGGCAGAAGTCGATGTCGAAGTCGGGCATCGAGACGCGTTCCGGGTTCAGGAAGCGCTCGAACAGCAGGTTGTATTTCAGCGGATCGAGGTCCGTGATCTTGAGCGCATACGCCACCAGCGAGCCCGCACCCGAGCCACGGCCCGGGCCGATCGGCACGCCGTTGTTCTTGCCCCACTGGATGAACTCCGCCACAATCAGGAAGTAACCCGGGAACTTCATCTTGATGATGGTCTGGTTCTCGAACTCGAGGCGCGCCTCGTAGCGCGGGCGCTCCTTCTCGCGCACCTCCGGGTCCGGATACAGCTGGACCAGGCGCTCTTCCAGGCCCTTCTTGGTTTCCGCGACCAGGAAATCGTCGATGGTCATGCCCGGCGGCGTCGGGAAGTCCGGCAGCTGCGGCTTGCCCAGCGTCAGGGTCACGTTGCAGCGCTTGGCGATCTGGACGGAATTGGCGAGCGCGCCCGGCAGGTCCTTGAACAGCTCGCCCATCTCGGCCTGCGACTTGAAGCACATCTCCTCGTTGAAGCGGCGCACGCGCTTGGCGTTGGCCAGCATCTCGCCCTCGGCGATACAGACGCGCGCTTCGTGGGCAATGAATTCTTCCTTCTTGATGAACTGCACCGGGTGGGTGGCGACCACCGGCAGGCCCAGGCGCGAGGCCAGCGCCACCGCGTGGCGCACCTGCTGTTCCTGGTTGGGCTGGCCGGCGCGCTGGATCTCGATGTAGAAGTGGCCGGGGAACATCGCGGCCCAGCGCCGGGCATGGCTTTCCGCCTTGGCCAGGTCGCCGTTCTCGATGGCGCAGCCGATGTCGCCGAAATGGGCGCCCGACAGGACGATCAGGGCATTCGCCTGCGGCACGTCCGGCTGCAGCGTCGAGGTGCTGGTGGCCAGCGCTTCCAGCCACTCGGCGCGGATCTCGGCGCGGCCCTTGTGCTGGTTGGTGAGCCAGGCGCGCGCCAGCAGGTCGCACAGCTGCAGGTAGCCGGTGTAGTTTTTTGCAAGCAACAACAGGCGCGAGGGCTTGTCGCGGTTGTCGTCGTTGGTGATCCAGGCGTCGACCCCGACGATCGGCTTGATGCCCTTGCCGCGCGCGGCCTTGTAGAAGCGCACCAGGGCGAAGGCGTTGGCCAGGTCGGTGACCGCCAGCGCCGGTTGCTGGTCTTTCAAGGCGGCGGCCACCAGGTCGTCGATGCGGACCAGGCCGTCGACGATGGAGTACTCGGAGTGGACGCGGAGATGGGTAAAAGTCGGGGATTGAATCGGGGAAGTCATCCGGGCATTTTACCGCGCCGGGCGCAGGGATGTGGATGCTAACCTTGCATCCGAGAATTCGAACGTGGCGCATTTACCAAGCCCGGCGCCATCCCGGGCTTGCATTTTTCAGCGTGTCGAGGTAACGGGTGACGCTGTCTTTTCGGCACCATAGCGCCGTCGCATGCGCAGGAAAGGCTCTTCGATGCTGTTGTAACTGAGCGTCGCCAGCGCCCAGGTCGCGCCATAACTGAGCGCGATCATGATGGCCGCGTCGAGCCAGCCGTTGCCGGTCGGGCGCACCAGGCCGACGCGCTGGGCCAGCAAGTGCAGCAAGCCCATATGCAATAGATAGAAGGAAAAACTGACCTTGCCGCCATGGCACAGCACGCGCTCCAGCAGTATCGGCAGGCGCGGCCGGAAACCGACCCAGGCCAGGATCAGCAGCGCCCAGCCGGCGCTCTCCGCCATCGACCAGACAATCCAGAACGCGGCTTTCGGCGCGGCGCCGAACGGCGCCAGCCGGTGCATGCTTGCCACTTCCCAGGCGACCAGGCCGAAGGCGAGCGGCAGCAGCCAGGGAGCGTGGCGCTGCAGGCCGGCCTGGTATTGCTGGTACAGCATCGCCGCCAGCATGCCGATCAGGAACTGGTCGAAGCGGCCGACGAAGGTGCAGAAATACATCAGCGTGCTGTTATCGTTGACGGTGTAGGCGGCCAGCTTGAAGAAGGCCATCAGCGCCAGCAGCTGGAGCAGGTAGCGTTTGCCGCGCTCGAGCGCGAAGCGCGCCAGGAAGGGGAACACCAGGTAGAACAAAAATTCCAGGGAAATGGTCCAGGCCGCGCCGGTGACCACCGTGCCCGAGGTCGGTGCATGGCCGAGGTTGGTGGCGAACAGGTACAACAGGTCCTGCGGCTGGAAATTGTCGCGTCCGATCGAGGTCGCCACCAGGAAGATGGTGAGATACAAGGGAAGGATGCGCAGCACGCGGTTGCGCACGAAGTCGCGGTAGACGATCGCCTTTTGCGCCAGCGCGATCTGCATGAACAGGAAACCCGACAGCGTGAAGAACAGGCCGACCCCGGTATGCCCTTCGGTCACCAGCGCCGCCCACGGACTGGTCAGCGCCGGGCCGCCGAGGCCGCGGTACTCGAGCTGGAAGTGGAACAGGAACACCAGGGTGGCGGCCAGCCAGCGCAGCTGGTCGATGCGCGGGTTGTACTGCAGGTTCAGCGATTGCATGGTTGCCGGGCTTGCATGAAAGAAAAGTATTGTAATGCGCAACGGCTGCCGGCGCGACGGTATTTCCGGCCCCGCGGCTGACCTGGCGCCGGCCCTGACTTATAATAGAAGGCTTCCCAGAGCATCCAATTCCTGCCCCCACCATGTACGTCAACATTGCCGCCTACAAATTCGTCACCCTCGACAACCTGGAAGAACTGCGTCCGCAATACCAGGCGCTGTGCGAACAGCTCGGCCTCAGGGGTACGGTGCTGCTGACGCCGGAAGGCATCAACATGTTCCTGTCGGGTACGCGCGAGCACATCGACCAGTACCTGGCCTGGGTCCACGGCGACGCCCGCCTGGCCGACCTGGAATGGAAGGAAAGCCTGTCGACCGAGCAGTCGCACCGCCGCATGCTGGTGCGCATCAAGAAGGAAATCATCACGATGCGCATGCCGCTGATCAAGCCGGAACTCGGCCGCGCGCCGTCGGTGGCGCCGGCAACGCTCAAGCGCTGGCTCGACCAGGGCCATGACGACGACGGCGTCCCGGTCGTCATGATGGAAACCCGCAACGCCTTCGAAGTCGACGTCGGCACCTTCGACAACACCCTGGATTACCGCATCGACAAGTTCAGCGAGTTCCCGGACGTGGTGGCCAAGCACAAGGACGAACTGCAGGGCAAGACCGTGGTCACCTTCTGCACCGGCGGCATCCGTTGCGAAAAAGCCGCGATCCACATGCAGAACATCGGCTACGACCGCGTGTACCAGCTCGACGGCGGCATCCTGAAATACTTCGAGGAAGTCGGCGGCGACCACTACACCGGCGACTGCTTCGTGTTCGACTACCGTACCGCGCTGAACCCGAAGCTGGAGCCGACCGAAACCGTACAGTGCTTCGCCTGCCGCGCCGTGGTCACCCCGCGCCAGCAACTGGCGCCGGAATACGTGGTGGGCGTGTCGTGCCCGCATTGCGCCAAGCCGGCGGATGCTGCGGCCGCGGATGCGAACACCGCTGCGGCGCAATAAACACTTTGCACGTGCTCCCGCCGGCGTGAGCCTTACCCCGCCAGCGTGACCGTCGCCCCCGCGAGCGTGATCGTCGTCCCCGCCTTCGCGGGGACGACGTGGTGTTGCGCGGGACGACGTGGTATTGCGCGGGACGACGTGGTATTGCGCGGGACGACGTTCTTTTTCCGATAGGGCCGGGCGAAAAAAAACCTCCATCCCTTGCGGGACGGAGGCTTGGCCGAGTGGCCCGCCGCGGCCTTACACCGCCGTCGGCGAGAAGGTGATGCCGACCGGGGCGGCCGACGCATCCGGTATCGCGCCAACCAGCTTGATGACATGGTCGTTGACGTCGAAAATGCCGTCGCCCGTGTCGAGGATCAGGTATTTGTCGTGGTTGGCGAACTCGACCAGCACCGAGGCGTACGGGGCCTGACCGGCCTTGGCCTGGTAGACGCCGGCGAAGGCAGACAGCAGGCCGGCATTGCTGCCATCGACCGGATTGGCGACGTTGCTGGCCCGGTACAGATCGTTCGACGATGCCGTGAATCGGAACAACTGGTTGCTCGTGTTGCCGGCCAGCGTGTCGGCGAAGATCACGGTATCGATCCCGTTCGCGATCGACGAGTCGCCTTCGTTGAACATCAGCGTGTTCTTGCCCTTGGTAAGGATGATGGTGTCCGCCCCCGTGCCGCCCAGGATGCCAGCGGTGCCGGTGCCGGCCTCCAGCGTGTCGTTGCCGGCGCCGCCCTCCAGGGTATTGCTGCCCAGGCCAGTGGCGGGACCGCCAACCAGGTAATCGTTGCCGGCACCGCCGATCAGGCTGTTCGGGCCGGTACCGCCGATCAGCACATCGTCGCCGGCGCCGCCGGTCAGCTTGTTGATGCCGGCACCGCCGAAGAAGCGTACGCCGGCATTGCCCGCCGTGGCCTCGTTGGAGCCGCCGAATCCCCACAGGACGCTCCCGGGGGCCACGAAGGTGTCCTTGGCCGGTCCCGGCGTGCCGAAGCTGTACACCGTGCCCGACGGGTCCGCGAACATCTCGCCGGATGCCGACTTCAGCACCAGCGTGCCGGTGCTGATGGCGGACTGGGCGCCCACCACCACCGTGGTGCCGCCCACCGCGCCGCCGCCCGCGGTGCTCAGCAGGGGAATCAGGCTATTGGATGCCGTCTGCAGGTACAGCGTGGCGTCGCCCGAACTGGTCACCGCCAGCCCGTCCGGCGTGACCTGGACGCTGAAGTCGATGTGGCCGAACGGGCCGTTGATGGTCGCGCTCGCCTCGCTGCCCTGGTTGCCGGCCTTGTCAACCACGCGCACCGCGATGAATGGATCGGACGTGGACAGGTCCACGTCCGGCAGCGTGATGGTGTGCGCGTCCTGGTCCACCAGGATCGAATCCGAGCGGGTCCAGCCGCCGATATCGGTGCGGTACTCGACAAAGTCGCCGGCATCGAATCCACCCTCGTACTTGAACACCACGTCGGCCGTTGCCAGGCCGGTGGCATTGGCCACCGTGGTCGCGCCTTCGACGTGGTCGAACGCCGGCAGCGCCGCCGGCTTGGTGGCGTCGAGCGTGAAGTCGAGCCTAGTGCGGTTGACGTTGCCGGCCGCATCGTACAGGCGCACCAGCACCGAATGCGCGCCGTCGCCGCTCAGGGACAGCGTGGCCTTGCCGTCGACGGCGCCCTCGCCCTTGACCAGGTCGCCGCCGTCGAACGCGTATTCCCAGGCGCTGCCGCTGTCCAGGCCGCTGACCCTGACATCGCCCGAATAGGTGAGCTTGTCGGTCGCGCTGATGCCGGTGTCCTTGGCCAGCACCACGACCGGGGCCGTGGCGCTGTTGTCGTACACCAGGTCCTGGCTGCCCACGACGGTGGCATTGCCGGCGGCGTCGATCGCACGCAGCTGCAGGGTGGTCAGGCGGTTGCCGTCGCTGTTCGGCGCGCCCTGGGCCAGGTCGAGGTTGTCGATGGTGATCCTGCCGGTCTCCGGGTCGAGCTGCAGGCCGTTGCCGGTCCAGCGCGCGCCGTCCAGGCTGTACTGCAGCTGCTCGCCGGCGGCTGGCTGGGCGCCGTCGATGCGCAGCGTGGCGGTCGCGAGGGCGACGTTGGTGACGTTGTCGTGCTGGGTGTCGCGCACGCCTTCGCTGACCTTGACGAACACCAGCGAACCGACCACGGGCGCCTCGCCGTCGTAGACGATGGCCTGGGTGGCGGCCTGGCCGGCGAGGCCGGTGTCGAGGTCCACGACGCGCAGCATCAGGCTCGCATGGTCGGTGGTGGGCACGTTCTCGATCCACACCTTGTCGCCGATGCTGTACGCATCGCGCACTTCCCAGGTCACGCCCTTGTCGAGCGAGTACTGGATCTGCTGGCGCGGCTGCAGTTCGGCCGACATGAGCGCGTTCACCACGGCCATGGGCAGGTTGGTCGCCAGCGGGTCAGCGGTGCCGGCCACGCTGGCACTCTCGCCCTCGCCCTGGGAGATGGTGGTGAAGGTAAAGGTCTGGGCCGGCGGGTCGATGACCGGGAGCGGTTCGGCCGGCGTCGGCAGCGGCTCGGCCGGCGTCGGCAGCGGTTCGGCCGGCGTCGGCAGCGGCTCGGATGGCGCCGGCAGCGGTTCGGATGGTGTCGGCAGCGGCTCGGCCGGCGTCGGCGCCGGTTCGGATGGCGCCGGCAGCGGCTCGGATGGCGTCGGCAGCGGTTCGGCCGGCGTCGGCAGCGGCTCGGATGGCGTCGGCAGCGGTTCGGCCGGCGTCGGCAGCGGCTCGGATGGCGTCGGCAGCGGCTCGGCCGGCGTCGGCAGCGGCAGCGGCTCGGCCGGCGTCGGCGCCGGTTCGGATGGCGTCGGCAGCGGCTCGGCCGGCGTCGGCAGCGGTTCGGCCGGTGTCGGAACCGGAATCGGTGCCGGCACCGGCGCGGTCTGCACCGGCGGCGTCGGATACACCACCTCGACCGCGGCCGCCAGGCCGCCGCTGCCCAGCGCGTCGACCACGTCGTGCAGGGTCGCGCTCGACGGCATCACCTCGAGCACCTTGTTCATGCTGCCGCCGCGCAGCAGCGATTCCAGCGTCGCCGGATCACCCGCCGCGGTCTTGCCCAGGTCGGCCAGCGCCTGCAGCAGGTTGGCCGGCTCGGCCTGGCCGCGCGCGGTCGCGAACAGCGGCACCAGCTTGCCGCCGGCGCCGAGCGCCTCGACCACGGCCGGGGTGTCGTGGGCGACGTCGGCCAGCTTGACGGCGGCCTTGACCATGGTCGTGAGCTGGTCCTGGGTGGTGCCGGCGGTGACCGCCGCGACCAGGGTGCGGGCGGCTTCGATCGAGGCATAGCCGTCGTAGTCGAGGCCGGAACTGGCCACCGTCGCGGTGAAGTCGGCCGCCGCCTGCGCGCGTAGTGCGGAAATCGTGACGTCGCTGCCTTGCGCACCCTTCAGGATGTCCATCGTCACCGCGGCCAGCGTGGTGCGGCCGCTTTCGACGGCCTCGGTCCAGTATTGCAGGCCGGCCGCATCCGGCGCGCGGTTGAACAGTTGCTGGTAAATGGTGGCGATGCGCTCGGCGGCGTTGTCGCCGCCGAAGCGGACGACGGCTTCTGCCGAGGTGGCGAAGGCGTTGGCGATGGTGCCGAAATCGCCGCCGGCGCTGTCCAGTTGCTGGGTCCAGTAGGCGAGGCCGGCGGTATCGGCGGGACGGCCGTAATAGGCCAGGTAGAAGGAATTGACTACCGAGTCATAATTATTGATCAATTTTTTTCTCTTTCAGGATACGCGCTAGCTTGCGCTTGTAACTTTTGACGCAAAGTATATCCGTACGGAAAGAACAAAAATTGACGGCGTTGATAATAAACAACAACGCCGTTATATTTCCCACACAATCATGACTGCTTCATGGTGCCGGCCCTCAGGCATGCACGGGCGGTACCCCCACCACTTCCGCATCGACGCCGAAGATCGGGTTCACGATCGGCCCGGCGAACTGGCTGATCGCCGCATCGATGTTTTCCGGCGCCAGCGCCCTGAGTGCGCTCTGCGCGTCGGTGATGGCGGCCAGGTAGGCGGATGCGGTCTGGTTCGCCACCACGCCGGAGTAGGCCAGCTGCTCGAGCGTCGTGTCCAGGTGGCTGGTGAAGGCCGTCGCCACTTCGACCTTGCCGTCGATCACGATCTTGTCGCTGCCCTGGGCGCCGTGGGCGACTTCGGTCACCACATTGGCCACCGTCAGCGCCTTCTGGTCCAGCAGCTTGGCCCAGTAATCGACGCCGGCGGACTCGGCCGCACGGCCGAACAGGTGCTGGTACACGGTGTCGACGATCTGGCGGTTGGTCAGGCCGTTGTAGCTCATCATGTATTCCCAGGAATTGGAAAAGTCCTGGGCGATGGCCTTGTAGGCGTTCGGATCGTCCGCCAGGATGTCAGCCCAGTACTTCAGTCCGGCCACGTCGGCCGGGCGGTTGAAATAGGCGACGTACAGTTCCTGCACCTGCGTGTTGGCATTCGCCATGATCTTCCCTCTCGAATATTAATATCCAGTCAATGCTAGCCTAAGCGGGCCAGGCCTGGCGCATGGATGGACGGATACGAAAAAGCCCCGCCGAAGTGGCCGGCCGGGCTTGAGGGTGACATCGGCGCACAGCTGTTCAGCGCGAATAATCAGCGGAAATCATCAGCGAAAATAAGCGGCCACCTCACGTACGCTGTTCTGGTCCAGGGTACCGGCGGCGGAGCGCAGGCGCAGCACGCCGATCAGGTAGGAATAGCGGGCCTGGGCCAGGTCGCGCTGGCTGGTGTACAGCTGCTGCTGGGCATTCAGCAAGTCGAGGTTGATGCGCACGCCGCCCTTGATGCTCTGCTCGGTGGCCTTCATCAAGAGCTGGCCGGAGGTGACCGCCTTTTCCAGCGCCTCGATCTTGTGCACGCTCGACTGCACCAGGCTGTGCGCCTTGCGCAGCTCGACCAGCACCTTGCTGGTCCGCGCATCCAGGTCGGACTGGGCGCGGCCGTAGCCGGCTGCCGCCTGGCGCGTGGTGGCGCTGATCGCGCCGCCCTGGTAGATCGGAATGTTCACCTGCACGCCCACGGTGCGGTTGACCGAATTCTGCGTATAGGTATTGATCGATTCCGCGTCGCCGCGGCTGTAGGCGGCGACCAGGTCCACGCGCGGATAGTGCCCGGCCTTGTTCTTGCTGATCTCCAGGCGCGCGTTCTCCACCGCCAGGCGCGCCGCCGCCAGTTCCGGATTGTGCGCGCGCGCCAGCTTTTCCCAGTCCTCGAAAGTGCCGGGCTGGGCCGTCACCGGGTGGAAGCCCTCGCCCAGCTTGTCCAGGTTGCCCGGGTCCATGCCGATGATGCCGGCCAGCGTCTCGCGCGCGGCGACGGCGTTGTCCTTCGCTTCGGTCAGCTGGGCCTCGGCGATGTCGAGGCGGGCCTGGGTTTCCAGCATGTCGGTCCTGGTGCCCTCGCCTTTTTCGAACAGGCGGTCGTTGACGTGCTTCTGCTCCAGGTACATGTCGCGCGCCACTTGCGAGAGCGCCACCTGGTCGTCGGCGAACAACGCGTCCATGTAGGCGCTGACCACGCGCAGGGCGACTTCGTTGGTGCTCGACGCGAACGCCGCCTCGCCCTGCTCCGCCATCACCTTGCCCTGGCGGTAGCGCGCGATGCCGTCCAGGTTCAGGATCGGCTGGCGCACCTGCACCACGGCCGAGCGGCTGAGGTAATGTGGATGGCTCGGGATGCGGACCGGACCGATCTGGGTCTGCTGCAGCGTGTCGAGGTCGGCGTTGTTGCGGCTGAGCCCATAGCTGCCCGACACGCTCGGCAGCAGGTAGGAGCGGCCGATGATGCGGTTTTCCTTGGCCGACTCCTTCTCGTAGAAGCTCATCCGGTAGGTCGGGTCGTTCTTCAGCGCGGCCTCGTAGGCCTGCTGCATCGTGACCGCGCCGGCCTGGCCCGCGAACAGGGCCGCCGCCAGCGCAATCGCGCCGCGTTTCAATGTGATACGGACCACGCTCACTCCTCCGTCAGCGCCGACTTGGCGCGGTCCAGCACCGGCTTGAGCAGGTAGTTCATCATGGTGCGCTCGCCGGTCTTGACGAACAGCTCGACCGGCATGCCGGAACGGATGTCGAGCTTGTGCTCGGCGACCTTCTTGGCGCCCTGCGGCGTCACTTTCACGCGCACTTTATAGAAGGCGGAACCGGTGCGCTCGTCGACCGTGCGGTCGGCCGCCACCTGCTCGACCACGCCGTCGATGTGCGGGGTGCGGTTGGCGTTGAAGGCCGAGAAGATCAGCTCGGTCTTCAGGCCCGGGTGCACGCGGTCGATCAGGTGGGTCGGCAGCTGGCCCTCGACCACCAGCGGATCGTCGCTCGGCACGATGTCCATCATCTTGAAGCCGGCCGGCACCACGCCGCCCGGGGTGAACACGGCCAGGCCGACCACGGTGCCGTCCGCCGGCGACTTCACTTCCACGTTGGACAGCTCGAACTTCTGGGCCTGCAGGCGCGCCTGCTGGGCTTCGGCTTCCTTCTGCACGTCGGTCAGCTGGGTGCGCACTTCCTTCTGGTAGTCCTGCACGCGCTGCGCCTTGCGCAGGGTCAGTTCGGTCACCTGGCGCTGGGCGCGGCCGATGTTGCCGATGTCTTCCGAGATCGAGCCGCCCAGCTGGGCGAAGGTGCGCTCCAGGTCGAGCAGGCGATTACGTGCGATGTAGCCTTCCTTGGCCAGGTCGCGCATGCCGGACAGCTGTTCCTTCAGGATGTTGACCTGCTCCTTCTTGCTGTCGCGCGATTCCTGCAGGCCCTGGATCTGCATCCTGAGGCCGGCGATGCTTTCGTCCACGCCGCCCAGCTCGTTCTGCAGCGAGGCCTGCCGCGAGGCCAGCAGCGAGCGCTGCAGGCTCATCATCTCGGCCACGCGCGGATCGCTGGCGCGCTGCTCCAGCTGCGGCGGGAACTTGATCGACTTGGCGCCGGCCTGCTCGGCCTGCAGGCGCGCACCGACCGCCAGCGCCGACAGGTACTGGCCATCGGTCATCTCGACCGCCGACTGGGCGACGATCGGGTTCATGCGCACCAGCACCTGGCCGGCCTTGACGACGTCGCCGTCGCGCACCAGGATCTGCGAGATGGTGCCGCCGCTCTGGTGCTGCACCGCCTGGCGGTTCGATTCCTTGGCCACGGTACCGCCCATCGGCACGCCCTTGTCGAGCGGGGCCAGCAGCGCCCACAGCAGGAAGCCGCCGACGCCCAGCAGGACGATCAGCCAGCCCATGCGCGCGAACACGCGCGCGTCGGTATTCACTTCGACCGGCTCGACGTCGTGGGTCACGACGTCCTGCGCCTTGTTACTGATCAGCTTCATTTGTTTCCTTCTCCTTGGGTGGCGCCGGCGGCGGCCGGGGCCTGGCCTTGATTCTGGCCCGCCGCCTGTGCCTGCGCGGCGCGCTGGGCAGCCATCTGCGCCTGCGCCTGCTGCACGGCGGCCTGGGCCGCGGCTTGCGCGTCCAGCGCCTTCTTGTTCGCTTCCTGCAGCGCAGCCAGCACCTGGTTGGTCGGGCCGAACATGTGGACCGCGCCGTCGCGCATCAGCAGCAGCTTGGTGGTGACCTGCACCACGTTCGGACGGTGCGTGATCATGACGATGGTCTTGCCGCGCTGGCGCAGGTCGTTCACCGCGTTCAGCAGCGCCGCTTCGCCGACGTCGTCCAGGTTCGAGTTCGGCTCGTCCAGCACCAGCAGGGCCGGGTCGCCGTACATCGCGCGCGCCAGGCCGAGGCGCTGCTTCTGGCCGCCGGACAGGCCGGCGCCGCCGTCGCCCAGCTTGGTGTCATAGCCTTCCGGGAACTGCAGGATCATCTCGTGCACGCCGGCGCGCTTGGCCGCCTGCACCACCTTGTCGGCATCCACGTCGCCGAAGCGCGCGATGTTCTCGCTGATGCTGCCGGCAAACAGTTCGATGTCCTGCGGCAGGTAGCCCACGTGCGGGCCCAGCTCGGCCTTGTTCCACTGGTAAATGTCGGCGCCGTCCAGGCGCACCTTGCCGATCATGGTCGGCCACACGCCGACCAGCAGGCGCGCCAGGGTCGACTTGCCGGAACCGCTCGGGCCGAGCACGCCCAGCACGTCGCCCGGGGCGACCGCGATCGACACGCCTTTCACGATCGGGGTCTTCACGCCGGGCGGCGCGGCGGTCACGTTGTCCAGGATCAGGCCGCCTTGCGGCGCCGGCAGCGCCATGCCGGCTTCGCGCGCCGGATTCGCTTCCAGCAGCAGGTTCAGGCGCTCGAATGAGCTGCGCGCGCCGCTGACGCTCTTCCACACGCCGATCACCTGCTGCACCGGCTGCAGGGTACGGCCCAGCAGGATCGAGGCGGCGATCATCATGCCCGGGGTGATCTTGTTTTCCAGGACCAGCAGCGCGCCCAGGCCCAGCACCAGCGACTGCATCGACACCTGCACGAACTTGGTGACGGCGCCGATCAGGCCGGCCTTCTGGCTGGCCTCGGCCTGCAGGCCGAGGAATTTGCCGTGCAGCTTGAACCAGCGGCCCATCAGGTTCGGCAGCATGCCCATCGAGTCGATGACTTCGGCATTGCGCAGGTTGTTGGTGGCCAGGGTGTTGGCCTGGATCGACATCGAGTTGGCTTCCGCCAGCGGCACCTTGGTGACGCGCTCGTTGACGATGGCCAGCACGATCAGCACCACGGTGCCGGCCAGCGCGAAGGCGCCCAGCACCGGCTCGAACATGAAGATCACGATCAGGTAGATCGGGAACCACGGCGCGTCGAAGAAGGCGAACAGCGCGCTGCCGGTCAGGAACTGGCGGATGTTGGTGAGGTCGGCCAGCGCCTGGCCCGCGTTGCCGCCGGCCTGCTTCAGGTTCTGCTGGAAGGCGGCGGTGTATACGCGCTTGTTGAGCTTCATGTCGAACTGGGCGCCGACGCGCACCAGCACGAACGAGCGGATCAGCTCGAGCGCGCCCATGAACAGGTAGGCGCCGACGATGAGCAGCGTCAGCATCAGCAGGGTGATTTCGTTGCGGCTGCCCAGCACGCGGTCGTACACCTGCAGCATGTACAGGGACGGCGCGAGCATCAGCAGGTTGACGATCGCACTGAACGCGCCGATCGTGATGAAGGTGCTCTTGAAGGACCGGAGCACCAGCTCGATTTCGCTCTTCTTTTCTAGCAGTTTTTTCATAGGTGGTTGCGGGCCGGATGTTGCGGCATCGAAGCCTGAGGTGATTCAAAGAAATTTATCCGGGCTAATTATCTACCAAATCCGTTCAAATTTGTGATGTGTATCACATTTTTCAACATTTTTAGTTGCGCCGGGGTCACAAAGAATGGGTTACCAAGGATGCAACAATGCGCTTGGCGTAGCGCCAATGAAAAAACCCCGCTGTCTTGCGACAGCGGGGTTCTCGGTGCCGGACCGGTTGTCCGGTCCGGGAGCCAGCGTAAATTACGCGGTGGTCGACACGGTGATGATGCCGTTGGTCATGTGAACCATTTCAGCCTTGACGCCGGTCAGGGTGATGGTGATGACTTCCGGAGTCGCTGCGTTCGAACCGAACGCGGTCTTTTCCAGCTGGATGCTGGTGTCGTTGCCGTTCTGGGTGATGAAGGCTTCCAGGACAGCCGAGTTGCCAGCCGACAGCTTGCCGGTGTTCAGGGTGTAGTTCGAACCGACGTACAGCGAGTCGTTACCCAGCAGGCCGAAGTTCAGGATCGAAGCATCGGTCTTGCCTGCGACATAGATGTCGGCGCCGGCGGTGGCAACCGAAGTGCCGTTCAGGGTGACCGGCAGCAGCATGTCGTGCGACAGGAACGCGTCTTGGGCAGCTTTCACTTGGCCGTTGACCGCTTTCAGTTGGTCCACGGTGGCGTTTGCAGCGGTGACCGCGGCAACAGCATTGTTCAGGTCAATGATAGCGGTGTTGTCGACCTTGACAGCTGCGGTGGCGTTGACTTGTGCAGTCACCAGCGGATTCGCGGTGTCAGCAGCGACCATCTTGTTGACCAGGTCGTTGAACTTGTTGTAAGAGTTCAGCGCGTTGGTCGCGGCGGTCTTCTGTGCGTCGGTTGCGGTGTCGCCAGCGGCGGTCACGATGTCGGCGGTCGACTTGCGCACGGCTTCCAGCTGGGCCAGTTCGGTGGTGATCTGTGCCTGGCTCGGGGTTGCGCCGGCGTCCAGCTTGATGACGGTCATCGCGGCAGCGACATCCTTCAGGGCGGTTTGAGCGGCTTCGGTCAGGTCCAGACGATCGACGGCGGTCTGTGCGGCCATTTGTGCCTTGGCTGCTGCGGCAACAGCGGCGTCAGCGGTTTCCATCGAGGTGCTCGATGCCAGCAGTGCGGTAACGCCCGGGTTCTTGGCTTCGGTCACGCCCGAGACCAGTTGCAGGGCCTTGGTGGTAGCGTTCACTTCGATCAGGCCGGCAACGGTGCCGTCAGCATTCACGATCACTTGTGCGGCGGTGTTCTGCGCGTTGTAGGCGGCCAGCTTGGCAGCCAGGTCGACCATTGCAGCCTTGTCGGCAGCGTTGGCGTTGACGACGGCGGTGTTCGAAGCGTCCAGGGTTGCCATGGCGCTCGACAGGCCCGGCACCTTGGCGATCGCAGTGTTCGCGTCGGTCAGGGCTTTCTGGTCGTTGACCAGCTTGGTGTTGTTGGCGGTCATCTGGTCAGCCAGCAGGGCGGCACGGACACCAGCCGTCGAGTTGGTGTAGTCACCAGCGACTTGTGCGTCCAGGGCGGTCACGGCAACACCGACCTTGTCAGCGATCTGCTGCTCGGTGATCGAGGTCTTGGCGTTGTTGTCGCCGTCGGCGGCAACCAGGAAGTCAGTCTTGGCCTGGGTTGCGACGTTCAGGGCTTCCAGGCCCGACGACAGGGTGAACGGGGTGCCGGCGGCAACTGCGCTGGCAACGGTGGCGTTCAGGGAGGTGGTCGAGACAGCGGCTGCCAGGGTGGCATCGGTGGTCACGCCCGACAGGAAGGTCTTGGCGACGGCGTTGGCTGCATCGCCGCGGTAGCCGTTGGCTTCCGAGGTGGTGTCCAGGGCGGCGGTGAACGCGGTTGCGGCACGGACCTTGTTGGTGTACGCGGTCAGGTCGGTGGTTTGCGCGCCGTCGGCGATCTTGGTCACGACTTGGTCGACGGTGATCTGCTTGGTGTTCAGCAGGTTGGCCCAGTAGTCACGGCCAGCGGCTTCGGCGTCACGGCCGAACAGGTTCATGTAGACCTTGTTGACGATGTCGGCGTTCGACATGCCGGCGAAGGCGGTCTTGTACTCGGCTTCGTTGGCGAAAGCAGCCGACACGCTGGCGGTGTTGCCCTTGGCGCCTTCAACGACGGTTTCCCAGTAAGCCAGGCCAGCCACGTCGGCCGGACGGTTGAAGTATGCCACGTACAGTTTCTGGATGTTTTCGTAGTAGGTCGTTGCCATTTAATGCTCCAAAGAGATCGATCGATCGATTAATTATTTCGTTTATACAGCCTCGGTAGTCTCCGTGCTGTCCAACGGGCCGAATCATGCCAGATCAGATCAAGTTATTAATGTGATCGCCATCACAAAAATATCAAACCAGTTCAAAATCAGGCCATTTTTTCGAGAATTGGGTTAACTGGCTCGCACTCGAAACCCCCGCTCTCCTATATGGCAGAGCAGAGTGCATAACACATTGACAAGGCACGAGTTTATCCGTCAAACAATAATTGGATAGAATTTGAAATATTCCCCAATGAAATAATTGGTGATAATCTAAATTATGCTCGCCATCATTCCGGCATGTGATATTTGGTGAGAATTCACAAACCCCGGTGAATGTGGAAATCACGTTCCTTATTCATCGGAGTTTGACGCGTAAAGATAAAAAATGCCCCGCAAGCAGGGCATCGATATGGACCGGAATGAGCGCGGAATCAGCGCTGTTGCCAATACGTGGCGCCGTTCACGCTGCGCAAGGCATCGACCTTGCCGTCGAAGATATAGGCGGCGCCGCCCTTGTCGTTACTGAGCAGGCCTTGCACGTTCAGATAACCGGCGCGGCCTTTCGTCTCGTCGCCGTACAGGCGGCCGTCGCCGCCAACCGTGCCGGTGGCCTGGAACGGCAGCTTCTCGTCCTTGCTGAAGACGTCGAAACGGGTGCTGAAGGTGCGCCTGCCGAAATCCACGTCCAGCGCGCCGTTCCCGGCCGTGGCCGCGGCCACGGTACGTGAACCGTAGCCATAATCGGTAATTACTACCACGTCGCTGTCGCGCAGCATGAAGCCGATGCTGCCGTTGTTCGGCGCCACGTAGTCGTTGCCCTTGGTACGCAGCAGCGCATAGTCGCCGTTGGTCAGGACCAGCGTCGCGCTGGCCGCCTCGGTCGCGAGGTTGAACTTCGGATAGTAAGCATCCGACTGTACCCAGCGCCCCCACAGGACGCCGCTCTGCACGCCGGGCATGGGCGGCGGCTGGGTGGGCGTCGCCGGCGTCGGCATCACCGGCGCCGGCTGGGCGGGAGGCGCACCCGGCGGCGCCTTGTCGGCGATCGCATTCAGGGCCACCGTCTTCTGCGCTTCCAGGTTCGGGGTCCCGGCGTTCACTGCGCTGCCGGCGGCGCCGTCGGTCTTGGCGACCGGCTCGTCGGCACGCGGCGGCGACACCAGGTCGGGCGACAGCGGACTGCCGCTGAGCAGCTGGGGCGCCGCCTGGCCGCGCGTCACCTGCAGCAGCAGGCCGCGCTGGGCCGCCGACAGTTCGCGGCTGGCCCCGCCCTCGCAGGGCCCCGCGCCCTGCGGGTTGCAGGCGCCGGCGAAGCCGCTGACCACCACGGCGCCGGTCAGCACCGCCACGCGCGAAGTGTGGTCGTCGGTGAACACGGTGAAATCGGTGCCGCGCACGCCGATCGCGGCGACCGGCGTGTTGAAACGGAAATTCTGGCGCGCCTGCTTGACCGCCTCGCCGGACTTGCTGCGGGCGACGCCGCTCAGCAGTTCGAACTTGACCTGGGTATTGGCCGGATTGACCTTGTCGACGTGGTAGGCGGCGATGCGCGCACGGCTGGCCGGGCGCAGGATGAACAGGCCGTTGTCGACGGTCTTGATATAAATATAGCCGTCGCTGCCGGTGGCCAGCAGCTGGCCTTCCTGCACGCCGGCGCCTTCCTGCGCCGGCTGGCCGCCGATGCTGGCCTTGCCCGACGTGAAGATGATGCGTCCGGCGTCCGCCGCGCTTGCAGTGCCGGCGGCACCGGCGGCGATGCACAGGGTAGCGATCAGGTGGCGAATCATGATGTTGACTTTTTTCTCCTGCCCCGAGCTTATAGTGTGCTAGTGGCATGCGGCAGTGATAACCGTCACAATTATAATCGGAACACTTGGGCCTGCTTGTCGGTTTTTTGTCGCCGAAATCATGAACAATGCACACTAGCAACATCGAGGCGCTATAATCTTTCTTTAGTTACAACCTTCGAGCAAGCTTTGAGCGGCGTGGCACACCCTTCCCCACCACCGGCCGGCCCCCTGCCGGCACCCAGGAAAGCCGCGCTGGCGATGCGTTGGCTGATCGTGCTCGCCGCGATCCTGCTGGGCGCCTGGATGCAGTGGGGGCAACAGTCGCAGCTGCCGCGCCTGCCCACGCTGGCCAACGAATGGCTGCGCGACGCCTTCGTGCGCCTGCGCGTGACGAACGCGCCCGAGCCGCGCATCCTGGTGGTCGACATCGACGAAGCCAGCCTGGCCCGCTTCGGTCCCTGGCCGTGGCCGCGCGCGCGCCTGGCCGACCTGGTCGAGACCCTGCTCGCCGATTACGAAGCGCGCGGCGTCGGCCTCGACATCCTGTTGCCCGAGGCCAGCAAGGACGAACCCGGCGTCCAGGGCGACCACCGCCTGGCCCTGCTCGCGCGCCACGGTCCGGTGGTGCCGGCCCAGGCCTTCGATTTCGACCTGGCCGGGCTGCGCCCCGCTCCGGTGCGCGACGGCCACCTGGGCGGTGCCATCGAGGGCCATGCCGGCGGCGTCGAGGCCACCGGCTACATCGCCAATTTCGCGGCGCTGGCCGAGGCGCCGCACATCGGCGCCATCGGCTTCATCCCCGACCCGGACGGCACGCTGCGCCGGGTACCGCTGGTCACGCGCTACGCGGGCAAGGCCTACCCGGCGCTGGCGCTGGCGCTGGTCGACTGCTGCACCGAGGCGGGCAAGAACAGGGGCAGGCTGGCACTGGACGACACCGGCCTGGTGCGGGTCGATTTCCGGCGCGACTGGAACGCGTATACATTAGTGAGCGCGGCCGACATCCTCGACGCGGCGATCGACCCGGCCAGCGCGCGCGGGCGCCTGGTGCTGGTCGGCTCGTCCTCGCTCGGCATGGGCGACCGCGTGGCGACGCCGCTGGCGGCCAGCCGCCCCGGCCTCGGGGTGCAGGCGGCGATGCTCTCGACCCTGCTCGACCTGCAGGCCGGCGATGCCCTGGCGCGCTGGCCGGGCCGCGCGATCGCCCTCGCCTGGTCGCTGCTCACCGCGCTGCTGGTGCCGCTGGCCTTCCCGCGCCTGTCGGCGCTGGCCTGCGTCGGCCTGCTCGGCGCCAGCTCGACCGCCTGGATCAGCCTGGCCTGGCTGGCCAGCCCGCACGACCCTGATTTCAACACGGTCGGACCGCTCGCCGTCAACCTGTTCCTGCTGGCGGTGGCGGTGCCCTACCAGTGGCAGCTGAGCCAGCGCCGCTCGCGCCACCTGCTGCTGACGCTGCGCCAGTACGTGGCCCCGGCGGTGGTGGCGGAACTGCTGCGCCGCGACCGCGAGGATCCCCTGCAGCCGCGCCAGCTCGACGTCACCACCCTGATCGCCGACATGGAAGGCTACACCTCCCAGGTCGAGGCGCTGCCGGTGGAAGAGGCGGCGCGCCTGACGCGCGATTTCCTGGATTGCCTGACCGGCCCCGTGATCGAGCGCCAGGGCACGCTCGACAAGTACACCGGCGATGGCCTGGTCGCCTTCTGGGGCGCGCCGCTGCCGGTGGCGCAGCACGCCGACCTGGCGCTGGACGCCGCGCGCGAGATCGTGCAGCGGGTCGCCGCCCTGAGCGCGGCGCGCCGGCAGGCCGGCCATCCGCCGCTGCGGGTGCGCATCGGGGTCGAGAGCGGGCCGGCGATGGCGGGCGACTTCGGCACCAGCTTTCGCAGCATCTATACCGCGGTCGGCGACAGCGTCAACACCGCCTCGCGCCTGGAGCAGGCCGCGCGCGATTATCCGCACGACGTCATCATCGGACCCGGCTGCGTCGAGCGCGCGCGGCGCCACGTCTTTGCGCCATTGGGCGAACGGCGCCTGCGCGGCAAGGAGCGCCCGACCCGGGTTTTCACTTTTCAGGACAGCATGAAGCACACCGGCAGCACCCCCGACGCCACCCTGGCCGGCGACGCCGTGGCGGGACGGGCCGCATGACACCCTGGCGCATGTCCCTGTCGGCAACCGTGCTGGCGACGGCGCTCGCACTGGCGGGCCTGTGCGCGCACGCCGGCGCAATGGCCAACGAAGCGGCCAACGAGGCGGCCGCCGACCTGGCCGCCGACGGCGACCCCGGAGCGGCGGACACGCCGCAGCAAGCACTGTACCGGGAAGCGATGGACGCCCTGGCCGAGGGCCGCCGCACCGATGCCTCCAACACGCTGCGCCGCCTGGTGGCCGAGCAGCCGCTGCATGCGGGTGCCTGGCTCGACCTGGCGCTGACCCAGTGCGGCCTCGGCAACGTGGACGAGGCCGAACGCCTGTTCGCGCTGTTCGAGACGCGCTTCCAGCCCTCGGCCGACCTGCTGACGCTGATCGCGCAGACGCGCGAGGCCGGCTGCAAGCCATGGCGCCCGGTGCGCTCCACCACCGTCAGCGTCGGGCGCGGCGCCGACCGCAACGTCAACCAGGGCGCCAGCGTCACTTCGCTGGTGGTCGACCGCGGCGGGCCGGTCGAGCTGCCGCTGCTGCCCGATTTCCTGCCCCAGGCCGACCAGTACAACCTGCTCGGCGTCGATCACCTGCGCGAACTGACGCCGAACGGCAGCATCGGCTACCTGCAGATGCAGGTGCGCCGCAACGACGACATGCACAAGTACGACAGCGCCGCCGTCTTCGCCGGGGTGGAATCGCCCTGGCGCGTGCAGCGCATGACGGTGCGCACCGCGGCCACGCTGGGCGCGGTCAGCCTGGGCGGCCACCTGTACCAGCGCCAGGGCCAGCTGCAGGCACGCGTGACGCCGGCGCTGCCGCTGCCGGGCGGGGCTCAGCTGACGCTGCTGGGCAACGCCACCTGGAACGATTACCCGACCCTCGCCAATTTCAATTCGCTCACGCTGGAAGGCCGCGCCCAGCTGGCCTGGCGCGACGGCCCGCTCGCCGCCAGTGCCGCCTTCGGCCTGAGCACCGACCGTGCGCGCGGCCAGCGCCCCGGCGGCGACCGCCACGGCAACATCGGCAGCGTGCTGTTGCGGCGCAGCCTGCCGGCCGGCTTCGGCGGCGAACTGGGCTACACGCGCCAGGCCTGGAACAGCGCGTCGGCGTATGCGCCGGGCCTGATCGACCCGGTACGCACCCAGCGCACCGAGGTGCTGCGCAGCGCGCTGTCCTACCAGGTCGGCAAGTACCAAACGCTACAGCTGGAAGCCCGCGCCGTCAGAAACAGGGAAAACATAGCGATCTTTCAGTACAATAACCGGATTTTGCAGCTGAGTTTGCTGTGGCAGCTCCCCTGATCCATGACAGGATTCCTTCGATGACGTCCGTGAGCAAGACCCAGCCCGCGCCACAATCCGCCGGCGCGCTGGAAGCGAGCCAGATCCAGATCAACCTGCGCAAGATTCCACTGCTGGCCGGCCTCAGCGAAGAGGAAATGCGCGCCATCAGCGCCGAGATCCGCATCCGCCATTACAACAAGCGCGAGGTGGTGCTGCACAAGGGCGGCAGCGGCGACGGCCTGCTGTTCCTGCTGTCGGGCCAGTTGCAGGTGGTCGACATCACCGAGGACGGCCGCGCGATCGGCCTGCGCATGCTGGCGCCCGGCGACTTCTTCGGCGAGATCGCCCTGATCAACCATTCGACCCGCTCGGCCTCGGTGGTCGCGACCACCGACGTGCTGGTGGCCGTGCTGCCAGCGGCCACCGCGCTGCACCTGTTCTCGCACTCGCCCAGCGTGGCCAACCAGATACTCAGGCACCTGGCCCAGAAGATCCAGCGCGACTCCGAATTCCGCGCCATCCTCAGCATCAACAACACGGCGCGCCGCATCTATACCTACCTGGCGCTGATGCAGAAGCCGGCGCCGGGCGAAGGCGGCATGCAGGTGGTCGAGAACCTGCCGACGCACCAGGACATCGCCAACATGATCAACACCAGCCGCGAGACCGTGACGCGGGCGCTGCTGACGCTGGTGCAGCAGGGGATCGTGCAGAAGGAGGCGAACCGGCTGGTCATCCTCGATCCGGCGGCGCTGCAGAAGCTGATCCAGGGTTAGCCCGACCCCGTTACAAATGTACCAATTGTGTGGCAATACCGTAGAGTATAATTTTGCGCTCGAACGGCCATGCCACTTATGAAGAACCACCCGATTCACGCTGTAGACGCGCGGCCCGCCGGGACCGCGCCATGATCCCCGCCACCATGCTGCGCGGCCTGTGGGCCTATCGCGGGTTCGTGCTCGGCAGCGTCAAGCGCGAATTCCAGTCCAAGTACAGCAACGCGATGCTCGGCGCCGTGTGGTCGCTGCTGGCGCCGCTGGCGATGATCGTGGTGTACACCGTGATCTTCTCGCAGGTCATGCACGGCCGCCTGCCGGCCGGCTCGGGCGCGGCCGATACGCCCTATGCGTACAGCATCTGGCTGTGCGCCGGCATCCTCACCTGGAACCTGTTCGCCGAGATCGTCGCGCGCGGCCAGGGCATGTTCATCGAGCAGGCCAACCTGATCAAGAAGATCAGTTTCCCGCGCATCTGCCTGCCGCTGATCGTGGTGCTGAACGCCCTGCTCAACTTCGGCATCATCTTCGGCCTGTTCACCGTGTTCCTGCTGGCCTCGGGCACCTTCCCCGGCTGGATCTTCTTCGCGCTGCTGCCGGTGCTGGCGCTGCAGGTGCTGCTCGCCATCGGCATCGGCATGATCGCCGGGGTGCTCAACGTGTTCTTCCGCGACGTCGGCCAGTTCGTCACGATCGCGATGCAGTTCTGGTTCTGGCTCACGCCGATCGTCTACCCGGCCTCGATCCTGCCCGCCGACGTGCGGCCGCTGCTCGACTGGAACCCGATGGCGCACGTGATCCGGGCCTGGCAGGACGTGCTGGTCAAGGGCACGGCGCCCGACTGGGCCGGCCTGGCGCCGGTGGCGCTGCTGGCGCTGCTGCTGTGCGCCTTCGGCCTGCGCCTGTTCCGCCGCCGCGCCGGCGAAATGGTGGACGAACTCTGATGGGCGCGATCGTCGTTTCCAAGCTCGGCAAAGCCTACCGCCAGTACCCGACGCGCTGGTCGCGCCTGGCCGAATGGATGCTGCCCGGCGCGCGTCCGCGCCACCAGCTGAAATGGGTGCTGCAGGACATCGGCTTCTCGGTGGCGCCGGGCGAAGCCGTCGGCCTGATCGGCATCAACGGCGCGGGCAAGAGCACGCTGCTCAAGCTGATCACCGGCACCACCCAGCCGACCACCGGCAGCGTGTACATGGAGGGCAGGGTCGCGGCCCTGCTGGAACTGGGCATGGGCTTCCATCCCGATTTCACGGGACGACAGAACGCCTACATGGCCGGCCAGCTGCTCGGCATGACGGTCGAGGAAATCAGTGCGCTGATGCCGCAAATCGAAGCCTTCGCCGAGATCGGCGACTACATGGACCAGCCGGTGCGCGTGTATTCGAGCGGCATGCAGATGCGGGTGGCGTTCTCGGTGGCCACCGCGCGCCGGCCCGACATCCTGATCGTCGACGAGGCGCTGTCGGTGGGCGACGCCTACTTCCAGCACAAGAGCTTCGAGCGCATCCGCCAGTTCCGGCGCCAGGGCACGACCCTGCTGCTGGTCTCGCACGACAAGCAGGCGATCCAGTCGGTGTGCGACCGCGCCCTGCTGCTCGACGGCGGCCGCCTGGCGCGCGAAGGCGCGCCGGAAGAAATCATGGACTACTACAACGCCATGATCGCGGAACGCGAGAATGACAATATGCGTGCCACCGTGCGCCTGAACCAGCTTGATGGCGGCAAGCTGCAGACCGTGTCCGGCACCGGCGAAGCCACCGTGGCCGACATCGCCCTGCTCGACGAACACGGCGCGCGCGTGGAAGTGGTCGACGTCGGCGCGCCGGTCACGCTGCAGGTGACGGTGCGCGCGCACGCGCCGATCCCGCGCATGGTGCTCGGCTACATGATCAAGGACCGCCTGGGCCAGCCGATGTACGGCACCAATACCCACCTGAAGGAGCTGCCGCTCGACGACGTCGCCGCCGGCGAGGACGTGGTGTACCGCTTCGCCTTCCCGATGAACCTGGGCCCGGGCAGCTATTCGGTGGCCACCGCCATCGTCAGCACCGACACCCATCTCGTCAACAACTACGAATGGCGCGACCTGGCGCTGGTGTTCACGGTCGTGAACATGCGCCGCCCCTACTTCGAAGGTTCGGCCTGGCTCGATCCGGCCGTCGACATCCAACGCACATGAGTTTCATTTCCTACGCCCAGAACAACGAGGACGTGCTGCTGTGGCGCGCGCTCGGCCACGTCGCGCCCGCCGACGGCTTCTACATCGACGTGGGCGCCAACGACCCGGTCGAGCATTCGGTCACCAAGGCCTTCTACGACGCCGGCTGGCGCGGCATCAACATCGAGCCGCTGCCGGCCCACATCGCCGCCTTCGACGAACAGCGCACACGCGACGTCAACCTGGCCATCGCCGCCGGCAGTACGGACGGCAGCCTGACCCTGTACGACGTGCCGGCGGTGCGCGGCTGGGCCTCGCCCGAACCGGAGGTTGCCGCACTGCACCGCGCGGAAGGGCATGCGGTGGCCGAGCTGACGGTGCCGGTGCGCACCCTGGCCGCGGTGTGCGCGGAGCACGTGGCGGGTCCGATCCACTTCCTGAAGATCGACGTCGAAGGCTTCGAGGGCGAGGTCCTGCGCGGCATGGACTTCGCGCGCTGGCGGCCGTGGGTGCTGGTGATCGAGGCCACCCTGCCCAACAGCCGCACCACCAACCACGACACCTGGGAACACCTGGTCACCGGCCAGGGCTACCGCTTCGCCTGGTTCGACGGCCTGAACCGCTACTACGTGGCCGCGGAACAGGCCGCGCTGCTGGACCGCTTCGGCATCCAGCCGAACGTGTTCGACGACTACATCCCCTACCACCTGGACCGGGCCTGGGACGCCACCCGCCGCACCGAAGAGGCACTGCAGGCCAGCGACCGCCACCTGCGGCGCGCCCGCACCGACCTCGACGACACGCTGCGCCGGGCAGATGCGCTCGAGCACGAAAAGCAAGCGGTGCAGGCCGAAGTGGCGCAGGCCCAGGCCGACATCGCCGAGGCCCAGGCCGAGATCGCGCGGCTGCGCCACGACCTGCAGCAGGCGGTGACCAGCGGCCAGCAGGTGACGCTGTGGGCGCAGGACCTCGAACAGCGCCTGGTGGCGGCCATGAACAGCACCTCGTGGAAGGTGACGCGGCCGCTGCGCCAGGCCGGCACGGTCGTCGGCATGCTGCGCCGCCCCAACCTCATGCGCCGCGCGATCGGACGCGTGACCTCCAGCAATCGCATGCGGCGTACCCTGATTCCGCTGATGCTGCGCTATCCCTTGCTCGGCAAAGGCATGTCGCGCGTGCTGCGGACCGTCAAGCAGCAGCCGGAGCAGGCGCCGGAAGGCGTCCCGGTACCCGATGAACTCAAGGGGCTGCCGGCTTCGGTGCGCAGCGTGCTGGCCGACCTGCGCGGCATCCGCAACAAGCAACAGGCAGACAACTGATGCGTATCCTGATCGATTTCCTGGACGGCGCCGAGGCCGTCGATTCCGCCGCGCTGGCACGGGTGCTGGACCTGGCGCGCAGCGCCTCCGCCAACGACATCTGGCTCGCCGTGCCTGACAGCCCGGTGGAATCCGAGGCGCTGGAACTGGCCTTCGCCGGCCTGCTGCCGCGCGCACGCATCCGTCCGTTCGCGCTGACCGGCGGCGCGGACATGCGCACGCCGCTGCGCCGCCACGCGCTGGCCAGCCTGGCGCCGGACGTGGTGCTGGCGCTCTCCCCCGCCGCGGCCGCCGGGCTGGACCTGCCGTCGGTGGTGCTCGACACCGCCGTCGACGCCGACACCCTGCTGGCCCGGCTTGCGGCCACCGCGGCCGAGCCGGCGCCGGCGGATGCGCCGGTACCCGCCAGAAAACCGCGCCTGGCCTACGTCTCGCCGCTGCCGCCGGAACGCTCCGGCATCGCCGACTACAGCGCCGAGCTGGCGCCGGAACTGGCACGCTACTACGACGTGGAACTGGTGGTGGCCCAGGCCAGCGTCCGGGATGCCCGCCTCGACGGCCTGCCGCAGCGCTCCGTCGACTGGCTGCGCAGCCACGCGCACGAAGTCGACCGCGTGCTCTACCACTTCGGCAACTCGCCGGTGCACAAGCACATGTTCGACCTGATCCGCGACGTGCCGGGCGTGGTGGTGCTGCACGATTTCTATTTCGGAAACGTGATCGACCACCTGGAACACAAGGGCACCCTGGCGCAGGGCTTCCTGCGCGGGCTGTACGAATCGCACGGCTACACCGGCCTGCTCGGCCTGCGTACCGAAGGGCGCACCCCGACGGTATGGAAATACCCGGTCAACAAGGGCATCCTCGACCATGCCAGCGGCATCATCGTCCATTCCGAGTACCCGAAACAGCTGGCCCGGGAATGGTACGGGCCCGGCGCCGCCGACGGCTGGCGCACCATCCCCCTGCTACGCGGCAAGCAGGAAGGCGTCGAGGCGGATGCCCGCGCGGCGGCACGCAAGCGGCTCGGCATCGGGCCCGACGAGTTCGTGGTGTGCAGCTTCGGCATGCTCGGCCCGACCAAGCTGAACAAGGAACTGGCGGCCGCCTTCCTCGACTCGCCGCTGGCGCATGCGCCGGAGTGCAGCCTGGTGTTCGTGGGCGAGAACGACCCGGGACAATACGGCGCCGAGCTGCTGAAGACGATCCGCACCCGCCGCTCGGCCGCGCACATCCGCATCACCGGCTTCGCCGACGCCGCCGCCTACGCCGACTACCTGGCGGCCTGCGACGTCGCGGTGCAGCTGCGCCGCTCGTCGCGCGGCGAGACCTCGGCCGCGGTGCTCGACTGCCTGCTGTACGGCGTGCCGACCGTGGTCAACGCGCACGGGTCGACCGCCTCGCTGGGCGACGACCTGCTGGTCAAGCTGCCCGACACCTTCGCGCCCCAGGCGCTGGCGGACACGCTGGCGACCCTGCGCACCGACCCCGCCCTGCGCGCGCGGCTGTCGCGCCGCGCCAGCGCCCACATGCAGGCCGAGCACGCGCCCGCGCATGCGGGCCGCATGTGCTTCGACGCGATCGAACACTTCGCGCGGCGCGGCGAGCACGCCGCCTACCGGGCCCTGGTCGCGGCCGCGGCCCCGCTCTGCGCCGAGGAAGACTTGCCGGCGCTGGCCGGCGCCATCGCCTTCAACCGCACGGCGCAAGCCCCGCGCCAGCTGTTGATCGACGTCTCGGCGCTGGTCCAGAAGGACCTCCGGACCGGCATCCAGCGCGTGGTGCGCAGCATCCTGCTGGCGCTGATCGCCGATCCGCCGCCCGGCTACCGGGTGGAACCGGTGTTCACCACCGGCGGCAACCGCGGCTACCACTACGCCCGCAAGTTCGGCATGCAGTTGGTGGACGCGCCCGGCCTGGCGCTGGAAGACGCGCCGGTCGACTTGCGCCCGGGCGATGTGTTCTTCGGCCTCGACCTGTTCCTGAGCGGCACGGCCCAGAACGAACCGTGCCTGCAGGCGATGCGGGCGCGCGGCGTGGAAATCTACTTCTGCATGTACGACGTGCTGCCGGTCCTGCGTCCGGAAGTCTTCCCGTTCGGGACCGACGAACACTTCGAGATCTTCCTGCGCGCCGTGCACCGCATCGCGGACGGCGTGGTCTGCATTTCCCGCGCGGTGGCCGACGAGCTGGCCGGCTGGTTCGCGGCCCAGGGGCTGGCGCGGCGCCGGCCACTGCAGCTGGGCTGGTTCCACCTGGGCGCCGACATCGACGCCAGCGCGCCCAACCGCGGCCTGCCGCCGGATGCGCGCCAGGTGCTGGATGCGCTGGCGGCGCGCCCGAGCTTCCTGATGGTCGGCACGGTCGAACCGCGCAAGGGCCATGCCCAGGCACTGGCCGCATTCGAGCTGCTGTGGAAACAGGGTGCCGACGTCAACCTGGTCGTGGTCGGCAAGGAAGGCTGGCTGGTCGAACAGGTCGCCACGCGCATGGAAAACCACGTCGAAAAGGACAAGCGCCTGTTCTGGCTGGCCGGCATTTCCGATGAAATGCTGCTCAAGCTGTACGCCGGTTCGGCCGCGCTGCTGGCGCCCTCCGAAGGCGAAGGCTTCGGCCTGCCGCTGATCGAGGCGGCCCAGCACGGCATTCCGATCGTGGCGCGCGACCTGCCTGTGTTCCGCGAGGTGGCGGGCGACCACGCGTATTACTTCAGCGGCCTGGCGCCGGACGACCTGGCCGGCGCCATCGGCGCCTGGCTCGCCCTGCGGCACGAAGGCCGCGCGCCCGCCTCCACCGGCATGCCGTGGCTGACCTGGGACCAGAGCGCGCGCCAGGCGGTCGACGCCATCATCGGCGCCAAGTGGTACCGCACCCTGCCCGGCCAGGCTTGAGACAGCCGGGCGGCATCGCGCCTGGCCCATCCTGAGCGGGTGCGCGCATGGGTGCGCTCCTTAACAGTGCGCGCCCTGCTTCCCCCCTTAGAATCGTTGTCAATATCGTCACCGGCAGGGCCGCGCTCGGCCCTATTACCGTTGCGAATTGAATCGAGAGGAATCACGATGGTGATGGGGAGCAACAAGGAAGAAGGACTGGAAAAACCGCTCGACGAAAAAGGCGGCCAGAGCGCGGGCGTGCCCGCGTCAGGCGAAGTCGAGGGAAATGCATACAGTCCCCTCGGCAACCCCGGTGTCAAGCACTGGCAGGCCAGCTTCATCAGCCGCGAAGGCTTGAACGACCGCGGCGACATCTTCTTCGCCGCGGTCGAGATGACCCGGATGCCGATGGTGGTCACCGATCCGCGCCAGCCGGACAACCCGATCGTGTTCGCCAACGGCGCCTTCTTCGACCTGACCCTGTACAAGGAAGAAGAGGTCCTGGGCCGCAACTGCCGCATGCTGCAGGGCCCGGATACCGATCGCCGCACGGTGGACGAGGTGCGCAAGGGGATCGCGGAACAGCGTCCGGTCTCGGTCGACATCCTGAACTACCGGGCCGACGGCTCGACCTTCTGGAACGCGCTGTTCCTCGGCCCGGTGTTCGACGAAGAGGGCCAGCTGCTGTATTTCTTCGCCTCGCAAATGGACATCACCGAGCGCCGCAGCTCGCAGGACGCCTACCTGCAGGCGCAGAAGATGGAAGCGATCGGCCAGCTGACGGCCGGCATGGCGCACGACTTCAACAACTTGCTGCAGGTCATCAACGGCAACCTGGAAGTGGCGCTGGTCAGCCTGGACAACCCGGCCGCCGCGCGCGAGGCGCTGGTACGGGGCCAGCGTGCCGCCATGCGGGCCGGCAAACTGACGCAGCAACTGCTGACTTTCGCGCGCAAGCAGCGGCTGGAGCCGAAGCGCATCAACATCAACTCGCTGGTGGTCGAGTTTTCCGAGATGCTGGTGCGCACGCTGGGCGACAAGGTCGACCTGCGCCTGGACTTGCGCCCCGGCCTGCCGCCCTGCATGCTCGATCCGACCCACCTCGAGATGGCGCTGCTGAACGTGCTGATCAATGCGCGCGACGCCATGCCCGAGGGCGGCGGCGTCAGTGTCGGTACCTCCATCGTGCGCGACGAGGACCGGATCCACAAGCACAAACTGCCGCCGGGTACCTATATCACCCTGTGCGTGATCGACAAGGGCAGCGGCATGCCGCCCGAAGTGCTGCGCCGGGCCACCGAACCCTTCTTCACCACCAAGGGTCCCGGCACCGGGCTGGGACTGGCGATGGTGCATGGTTTCGTGCAGCAGTCGCGCGGCAAGCTGGAAATCGAGAGCGAAGCCGGCAAGGGCACCACGGTGAAGATGATCTTTCCGGTGGCCGACAACACGCTCGATGCGGCGGGATCGGTGTGCCAGCGCGACGCGGCATCGCCCTCCTCCACCGGAGGCAAGCACGCGGACAAGCCGAGCGTGCTAGTGGTGGAAGACAACGACGACGTGCGCGAACTGGCCGTGAGCGTGCTCGGCCTCGCCGGCTACAAGGTGCTGTCGGCGCCCAGCGGCGAACAGGCGCTGGCGCTGATCGAAGGCGGTGCCCGGGTCGGCCTGCTGTTCACCGACGTGATCATGCCCGGCGGGATGAATGGACTGGAGCTGATCGAGCGCGCGCGCAGGCTGCACCCGGACTTGCCGGTGCTGGTCACCACCGGCTACATGGACGACCTGCCGGACCGCGGCCGCTCGACCGACCTCAAGATCCTGGCCAAGCCCTACCGCCACGAAACCCTCCTCGAGGAGGTACAGGCAGCGCTGAAAATCCCAGGCTGAAGCGGCAGGCGCCGCATGTAAAACGGGGCGCCATGCGCCCCGTTGGCATTACTGCTTCGGCACGCCGCCGAGCAGGACCGCCAGCTTCTGCTTCGACCGGGCCGGCCCTGCCGCCGGTGCCGGCGCCGGCTCCTGGCGCGGCGCGGCCGACGGCTCGTAGGGCTTGAGGAACCACGGATCGACCTTTTCGCGACGCGGCGCGTAGCCGCGCGGGCCACGGTCGCCGCGGTCGCCGCCGCGCTCGGCACTGCGTTCGCCGTTGCGTTCGCTCGTGCGTGGCGCCTCGCCGTCGCGGCGCGGACGACGGTCGCCGTAGCGCTCGTTGTCGCGTTCGCCGCCACGCGGATACCCGCCGCGCGACGGCGGCACGTAGCCGGTCAGTTCGCCGCGCGTGATGGTCTGCTTGATCAGCTTCTCGATATCGGCCAGCAGGCGCTCGTCCTTGTCCGAGTAGACCGACAGCGCATCGCCGGTGGCGCCGGCGCGGCCGGTGCGGCCGATGCGGTGCACGTAGTCTTCGGCGTTGTACGGCAGGTCGTAGTTGATCACGCACGGCAGGTCGGTGATGTCGAGGCCGCGCGCGGCGACGTCGGTCGCCACCAGCACGTCGATGTCACCGTTCTTGAAGGCGTCGAGCGCGGCGATGCGCTCCTGCTGGGTCTTGTCGCCATGGATCGCCGAGGCCTTGATGCCGGCCTGCTCGAGGGTGCGCGACAGGCGAGAAGCGCCGATCTTGGTGTTCGAGAACACCAGCACCTGCTTCAGGCTGCGCGAACGGATCAGGTGCAGCACCACGTCGGGCTTCTGCGCTTCGTCGACCTTGTACAACACCTGGGTGATCGCCGTATTGGTGGCGTTGCTGCGCGCCACTTCGATGGTCAGCGGATCGGTCAGGAAGCTGGAGGCCAGCTTCTTGATCTCGGGCGAGAAGGTGGCCGAGAACATCAGGTTCTGGCGCTTCTTCGGCAGCAGGTTGATGATGCGCTGCAGGTCGGGCAGGAAGCCCATGTCGAGCATGCGGTCGGCTTCATCCATCACCAGCATCTGCACCTGACCCAGGCTGATGTTCTTCTGTTCGACGTGGTCGAGCAGGCGGCCGGGGGTGGCGATCACGATCTCGACACCGCGGCGCAGGATCTCGGTCTGCGGCTTCATGTCCATGCCGCCGAACACGACGGTGGAACGCAGCGGGGTGTGCTGGGCGTAGGCCTTGACGTTGTCGGCGACCTGGATCGCCAGTTCGCGCGTCGGGGTCAGGACCAGCGCGCGCACCGCATGGCGCGCCGGCGACATGCTGGTGTTCGCATGCGGCAGCAGCAGCTGGATGATGGGGAGCGAGAAGCTGGCGGTCTTGCCGGTGCCGGTCTGGGCGGCGCCCATGACGTCGCGGCCCTGCAGCACGATGGGGATGGCCTGGGCCTGGATCGGGGTCGGATGCACGTAGCCCTGGTCCGACAGCGCGCGCTCGATCTCGGGCGCAAGGCCGAAATCGGCAAAGCGCACGGTCGGCGCGCCATCATCATTGGTGGTCGGTGTTTCAGACATGTGTTCTTTCGGGCAGTAAATCGTTGCGTCTATGGCCTGGCTGCGCGGCCGGGCTGCGGCCCTGGCATGACCAACACGGGGAAACCGGGGTGACGGGACACGCGCACGCAGCGCATGGCACGCGGCGGCGGCTTGGAACGTAGACGCGGACATAATGAGTCTAAACCGCGCTCAAGGTTACCCGAAATTGCAACCCCTGTACATGGAATCCTGTCTTTTCGCATGCTCTTTGCCCATTTTTCAGGCACAGCCTGCTTTACGTTCCGCTTTACATTCCGCTTTACATTCCTTTACCTGGCTTTACATTGGCCCGCATTCATTTCCCCCGGGCCCATCCGATAATTGATGTAACGAAACAGATAGAAGGACTGCAATCATGGTTGCCAGCATCAGCAGCAGCGCCAGCAGGGTCGCCAGCCGGGCCGACTCGCTCTTTTCGAGGCTCGACACCGACAACCAGGGCTACATCGACAAAGCCGGCCTTGCCAGCGCCCTTTCCAGCGCCGGCGACCGCGACGCCAACGACACCGGCGCGGTCGACGACATGTTCGGTGCGATCGACGGCGACAGCGACGGCAAGGTCACCAGGAGCGAGCTGACCGAGGCGATGACGAACGTGTCCGGCCAGCTCAACGCCCAGTTCGACGCGTCGCGCGTGCAGGGCGGGATGCCGCCGGGTCCGCCACCGGGCGGGACGCCGTCCGATGCCCCATCCGACGACGGCAGTGCGGATGTGACCGGTGCGACCGGTGCGACCGCCGGCGTGGCGGCGGGCGGCATGCCTCGCGCCGGTGGAGCGGGCGGCGCGGGCGGTCCACGCGGTGCCGGCGGCACCGAGGACACGGACGGCACCGACAGTACCGACTACGTCGCCGCGGCCGACACCGACGGCGACGGCACCGTCAGCGACGCCGAGCAGGCGGCCTACGACAAGAAGCTGGCCAGCGGCGAGATCGACAAGAACGGCAACGAGACCGGCAACGCCGGCGGCACCGGATCGGCGCGCCAGCAGGACCCGGCGCACGAACTGGCACAGGCGCTGCACATGCTCAAGGCGTATGCGGAGAATGGCGGCGACAGCGATGCCTCGGCCGCATCGACCGGCAACGTCAGCGTCACTGCGTAAAATGCGTAAGGCTATGGATCAGGATGTGATCAATCCGTGCTCGTCGAGCACGTCATGCAGCAATTCGAGCCGGATCATCGGATTGTCCAGCATCAGCATGTTCTGCTTCTGCTGATTGGGCAGCGGCAGCAGTTCGCACCAGCGGTTGGCCACCCAGCCGCAATCATCGAGGCGGAACGGCGGCTGCACCGGCCAGCGGCTCTGCGGCACGTCGTGCAGCGAGGCCAGCACGCGGTCGAGGGCATCGGCCGCGCCCTTCAGGTCGGACGGGATGCGCACCGTGTGGTCTTCCTCCACCAGCTCGGCTTCGGCCATCCACAAGCCGTTGGCACGGCGTTCGGTGTCGACGACGTGGAAACGCGCGCCGCCGCGGCATACCACCTGCAGCAAGCCGGGCGTGGACGCGGTGGTGTCCTGCACCGACGCCAGCGTGCCGGCGCCGGCGAAGCGCTCGATCCCCTCCGGCGTGCGCACCTCCTGACCCTGCGTGAGCAGCACCACGCCGAAGGGTTCGTCCTCGGTCAGGCAGTGACTGATCATGTCGAGATAGCGCACCTCGAAGATCTGCAAAGGCAGCACGCCATCCGGAAACAGGACCGTGCTGAGTGGGAACAATGGTAAGGAGATCGTCGCCATGGGCGCATCATGACAGTTCGCCGTGCGGGACGGAGCACGATTGCGACGCTGTCGCATTCCATGCACGGCGGGTGGAATCAGCCCTCTTCCGGCCCCTGCACCGGCAGCGCGCGCACCGCGTCGAACAGCGCATGCAGGCGCCAGCGCAAGCGCCGCCAGCCGGGATCGGGCTGGGCCAGCACGCGCACCAGCACCCAGGCGCCGGGCGCGCGGTCGCAAGCGAACGCGAACTCGCCGGCCTGCTCGAAGGGCAGCCGGAACGCGCGGCCCGGCAGCACCCGTACCTGGCCGAACACGTGCGGTACCCGGTCGCGGTTGCGCAGCAACAGGACGTCGCGCACGCCCAGGGTCAGCCACACCTGCGCCGGCACGCGGCCATCCGGCCCACCCGGGAAATCGAAGCCGAGTTCGCGGGTCGGATAACGCAGCGGCGCCAGCGCGGCCCAGGCCAGCGTGGCCAGCAGCAGCGCCGCCAGCGTCCATTGCAGCCGGCGTACCAGGCTCATGCGGCCCCCAGAGGGGGAAGAAGATGGAAAGTCATGACTGGAATGGACATCGTCCTCGATTGTAGCTGGAGAAATTATTCCTTAGGAAATTCGGAGGTTTTGTGCGCCTGTTAATACAATAGATGCGTATGCTGTGCGAGCCCATCGCACATACCGCGCGCGCACCGCGCACATAACGAGTTGATGCAGTCTTCCGATCCTTCGCACGCCGCTGCTTCCGCCGGCGCCGGCCCGCGCAGCCTTGCGCCGCTCCCGCTGCTGCTGGCCGCGCTGGTCTTCCTCGCCTCCCTGATGGTGACCTACATCGTGGCGCAGAATGCCGAGCGGGCAGCCGAAAGCGAACTGGAAAGCACCTTCAACTACCGCGCGCGCGACCTGGAAACGGTGCTCGAGCGCCGCCTGGCGATCTACGAACAGGTATTGCGCGGCGCACGCGGCTTCCTGCGCGGCTCGGTCGACCTGAGCCGCGCCGAGTTCGCCGACTATTACGCGCTGCTGCGCCTGAACGAGCGTTTCCCCGGCATCGAGGCGCTGGGCGTCGCGGCAATCGTCCCGCCGGCCCAGCGCGACGTCCACGTGGCGGCGGTGCGTGCCGAGGGCTTCCGCGACTATGCCATCAGGCCGGGCGGCGAGCGCGCGCTCTACACCGCGATCACCCATATCGAACCCTTCACCCAGCGCAACCGGCGCGCCTTCGGCTACGACATGTTCAGCGAGCCAGTGCGGCGCGCCGCGATGGAAGCCGCGCGCGACACCGGCCGCGCCGCCGCCACCGGCAAGGTCACGCTGGTGCAGGAAGGTGGCCTGGCCGCGCAGTCGGGCTTCCTGATGTACGTGCCGGTCTACCGCCACGGCATGCCGCAAGCCACCGTGCCCGAGCGGCGCGCGGCCATCGTCGGCTGGGTCTATGCCCCATTCCGCATGAGCGACCTGATGCAGGGCCTGGGTGGCGAGCATGCGGGCGACCTCGAAGTCGAGGCCTACGACGGCAACCAGCCAGGCGCCGCCGGGCTGCTGTACCGCTCGCACGGCACCAGGCCGTCCACCGGCCGCCAGCGGGCCTGGACCTACACCGCCCACCTCGACAACGCCGGCCGGCCCTGGACCCTGGTGATCGGCGCCTCCCCCGCCTTCGAAGCGGCCCTCGACCGCCGTTCCACGCTGGCGATCGCGCTGACCGGCACCGGCCTCGGCCTGCTGCTCGGCATCGTGATCTGGCTGCTGGCCAGCGAGCGCCGCCGCGCCCTGCAACTGGCCGACGCCATGACGCTGGAACTGCGCGCCTCGCGCGACCGCATCGACACCGACCGCCGCCGCATCCGCCTGATCCTGCAGACCGCCTACGACGCCTTTGTCGCCATCGACGCCGACGGCCGCGTGACCGACTGGAACGCGCGCGCCTGCAAGCTGTTCGGCTGGCGGGAAGAAGAAGCGCTCGGCCGCGACCTCATCGAGCTGCTGGTCCCGCCCGAGCGCCGCGAGCACGAACGCGCCTGCCTGGCGCGCTTTGCCGGCAGCGGCGAATGCGCGATGCTGTCCGGCCCCGCCGAAACCACCGCGGTCGACCGCCACGGGCACGCCATCCCGGTGGAGATCGCGATCACGCCGCTGCCGACCGCGCACGGCTACGGCTTGACCGCCTTCGTGCGCGACATCCGTCCGCGCAGGGAGGCGCAGCAGCGCCTGGACGAGGCCCGCGGCGCATTGCTGCGCTCGCAGAAGCTGGAGGCGGTGGGCAAGCTGACCGGCGGCGTGGCGCACGACTTCAACAACATCCTGCACATCATCAGCGCCAACGTGCAGCTCATGCTGCGCAACGAAGAGGCCAGCCGCAAGCGCCTGGTCAGCATCATGGATGCGGTGGAACGCGGCAAGAAGCTGGCGGCGCAGTTGCTGGCCTTCGCCCGGCGCCAGCCGCTGCACCCGAGCGTGGTCGACCTGGCCCAGATGATCGAACGCATGGACACCCTGCTGCACCGTGCCGCCGGCGACGCCATCCAGATCCGCTTTTCGATGCCGCACCAGCTGTGGAACGCGCTGGTCGACCCCAACCAGCTGGAAAACGTGCTGCTCAATTTGGTGATCAACGCACGCGACGCGATGGACCGCCAGGGCACGATCACGATCGCGCTGGCCAACCTGACGGTGCGGCCGGCCGACGCGCTGGCCAACACCGGCATCCGCCCCGGCGAATTCGAGACCGACGCGGTGAACGACACCGGCAGCGGCATGCCGCCGGAAGTGATGGAACGCGCCTTCGAACCCTTCTTCACCACCAAGCCCGAGGGCGAAGGCACGGGCCTGGGGCTATCGATGGCGCACGGCTTCGCCAAGCAGAGCGGCGGCCATATCCGCATCGCCAGCACGCCCGGCAAGGGCACCATCGTCACCCTCTACCTGCCGCGCGCGCTGCAGGATACGCCGGACCCGCTGTTCGCGCCGGTGCCGCACTGAACTCATCCAGGCAGCACCGCGCAGCCGGCATGGCGAACGTGCGCCGGCCAGGCGCCCCGCGCGGCTACACTGGCCCCATGCGGCGCCCATGACGCCGCCGGATCTCATGGAACGGAAACGATTTGCGTATTACTGAAGGCTCCCCATCGCCGGCCGACGCGCGCGACGCTGTCCCGCGCGCACCCGGCTTCGACAACACCCTGGCCTTGCTGGCCGAAGGCTACCGCTTCCTGCCCACGCGCTGCGAGGCGCTCGGTTCGGATGCGTTCACGACCCGGCTGATGCTGCGCAGGACGCTGTGCGTGCGCGGCGAGGATGCCGCGCGCATGTTCTACCAGCCCGGCCGCTTCACCCGCCGGCGCGCCCTGCCCCCCACCACGCTGGCGCTGCTGCAGGATTTCGGCAGCGCGCTGGTGATGGACGGCGAGGCGCACCGCAAGCGCAAGGGCATGCTGATGTCGCTGCTGGGTCCCCTCGAACGCCAGCGCCTGGTGGGCCTGGCGGCGGCGCAGTGGCGCGCCCAGTTCGCGCGCTGGACCCAGGCGTCGCCGGGGAACGTGCACCGCGCCGCCGAGGAAGTGCTGTGCCGCGCGGCCTGCCAGTGGGCGGGCATCCCCATCAGCGGCGATGAAGCGCGCCGGCGTACGGCGGAGTTCTCGGCGATGATCGACGCGGCCGGATCGGCCGGGCCGCGCAGCTGGCGCGCGATGCTGGTCCGCAGCCGCACCGAACACTGGGCGCGCGCCCTGGTCGACGCGGTCCGCTCGGGCCAGGTGCAGACACCCTTCGACAGCGCGCTCAACGTGATTGCGCGCCATCGCGACGCCGACGGCCAACTCATCCACCGCAAGCATGCGGCGGTGGAACTGATCAACGTGCTGCGCCCGACCGTGGCGGTGGCGCGCTTCATCGCCTTTGCCATACTGGCCTTGCACCAGCACCCGCAGGCGCGCGAACGCATCGCGCAGGACGACGTCTATCTTGAATGGTTTGCGCAGGAAGTGCGGCGCTACTATCCGTTCTTTCCGGCGGTGGGCGGCCGCGCCACCCACGACTTCGACTGGCACGGCATGCGCATCGCGAAAGGCACCTGGGTGCTGCTCGACCTGTACGGCACCGACCACCACCCCGCCATCTGGGGCGATCCGGGCGTGTTCCGGCCCGAGCGCTTCGAGCGCTGGCAGAGCAGCGGCGCCGACTTGATCCCGCAAGGCGGCGGCGACCCGTACTCGGGCCACCGCTGTCCCGGCGAACAGGCGACGGTCGACC
>Ga0308169_10000890_pt1 | contig 38532 bp, 36 predicted proteins | sample PhyBR1_2_FD_202139 | JGI IMG/M metagenome (GOLD analysis project Ga0308169, IMG submission 202139) | Phyllosphere microbial communities from UC Gill Tract Community Farm, Albany, California, United States - DLSLSB.R1 | ecosystem: Host-associated > Plants > Phyllosphere > Unclassified | place...
TCGGGCGGGCATAGCCGTTGAGGGCGGGGTGGGGGAGGGTGCCGGGCGGCGGAGGGTACGACTGCATCCGCCTCCTTGGGGCTGCTCGCCGTCGGGTTGGTCGCCGTGATAGAGGTGCTCTGGGTTGCTGACGAGCGTGCTTGCAGCAGCTGTGGTCCGTGGGCGAGTGTCGGGCTGGGTTGTTGTGGCCGAGGAGATGAAGGAGGTGGGGGGCCGCGCGGTCGTCGGGAGGACCGGCAGGACTGGTAGGGCGGGCTGGGTCGGGCGTACGACGGGCTGTAGGCGGTCGGCGAGCCTGCTCGCAGTCGAGAGCGAGATGGGCGAGGAGCGAGAGGTCGCGTCGTCGTCGTCTCGCTCGTCTCGCTCTCGACCCGTCGTCTCTCGCCGCTCTGGACGGTCAAGCAGCTCGGGCATAGCCTCGACAGGCTCTCTGACGCCACGCCCTCACCGCAAGAGCGCGCCCCCAGCCAATCGACCTTCCTCCTCCCGCTCCCCTCTCCCTCGCCCGACTCCGACCTCGCTCCACCATGGCCTCGCCGAGCACGCACGACACGGCCATCTGCGACGAGGGCGGCTCGCACGACTTTCGCCTGCCTCACAAGAGCTCGTCAGGCCTGTGTGCGTCCCTTCTCATTGTCCAACCTCGGGTCGAGCGGCACTGACCTCCTCTGCTCGCCCCTCTCGCTCTCTCTTGCTCGCAGGGAAGTGCCTATGCTGTCCTTGCTACTTGATCTGCGGCGTCGCCCTCAGCCGAGGTGCGTCGAGCTCCATCAAACGCCCTTCCCCTTCCTCGAGCTGTCGGAGCTGACCTCCCGTTCGTCGTGCAGGCGCAGCTCTCGGCCCAGCTCCGATCGGCTTCAGCGCTGGCGACGACCGACCCGACGAGGTGCGCAGCTTCCTGCTCTCGCTGTGACCCTTCTGCATCTGCAGCTTGACTGACTCTCCTCCTCCTCCCTCCGTCTCTCCTCCCCGCAACGCCCGCAGCTCACCTGCATCAAGTGCGGCCTCAACCCGTCCGAGGCGTCGGCCTTGTCTCAAGCTCGCGACGCAGAAGCGCACGGCCTCTCGACCTCGTCCGTTCCATCTCTCCCTCCCCCCTTCCCTTCAGAGCACCTCGCCGACCCTCTCCTCGCACGCTTCCTCGCGCGCAGCAAGGGCCCCGGCTACTTCTCGAACGCGGGCATGAGCGTCCCCGAGCCCGTTGCGTCGTCGCACACGCGCTCGTACTCGCACGCCGGCGCACCGGGTTACCCGCCCGCGCAGCCGCACCGCCAGCCTTGAGCTCCGCCTCGACCCGCCCCGTCGCCAGCCACCGCCGCCGCCCTCTCGTCCTCTCTCGACAGCGCAGCACTCGCTTCCTCGCCCTCCCCCGCCGGCCACGACCTCGTCGTCGCGCTCAACCTCGAGTCGGGCAAGCGCACGGACCGCGCTCCTCCGACGAGCGCCAGCCAGGGCACGCGCAGCAGGCACGGCCTCGCAGCGCGCAGCGCCTTCGCCCGGTCGAGCCTCGCTCGATGCGCACTGGGCAGCAGGAGCCGGTGTGCTCGTCGTCGGCGCTCTCGAGCTCTCGAGGTGCGGCAAGCTCTCGAGGTGCGGCAAGGGGCAGCGCGTGCGCGAGAGGAGGGTATGGGCGTGTTGCACGCTGCACGTACGGGTGCCGCCGCAGTCGAGGTGGAGAGGGAGGAGGACAGAGCGAGGAGGGACGGAGGGGATAGAGTAGGGGTATCGGCAGGAACGAGCTCGAGGGGATGGCGCAGTGATACACAGTACGAGGAGAGAGAGCGAGAGAGACAAGGAGGGAGAGCATCGAGAGGACAGGGTACTGCTTGGGCACAGAGGAGAGGAGGAGGAATGACAAGGTCGACGAGAACTAGATGATGCCCGAGTCGCGCAGGGCGTTCTGCAAGATCGTCTCCTTGACGGCGGCGAACACGAGGCGGATCTGCGAGCAAGAGTCGAGCATCAGCGCTGCACCGTTGAGGGCGAGAGCGAGGAGGGAGAGAGGAGAGAGAGCGAGACGCACGTTCGACGTGTCGGTCGCCTGCGTCAGGTGCGGGTAGATGCTCAGGCGCTGCCGGTTGAGCTGCGTGAAGCGCCACAGGATGTACTTGGCGGCCTTGTTGACGTCGGGCCCGCCTTGGTACTCGGGGAAGTAGCGCTCGAGCGGCACCTTGGTTACCTTGGTGCGGAACAGGTCGATCTTGTTGAGGAACAGGATGATGGACGTGCGCTGCGGGCGCGACGGTGAGAGAGCGTCAGCTAGGTCGACTTGATGAAGCTGAGAGAGAGGACCAGGGACGCACGATGAACCACCGCGAGTTGATGACGCTCTCGAACAGGACGAGCGACTCGTTCATCCGGTTCTGGCCGTTCTCCTCGAGCAGGACCTGGTCGTACTCGGACAAGGCGACGCAAAAGATGATGGACGTGACGGCCTCGAAGCAGTGGATCCTGCGAGCAGGCGAGGGAGCGAGGTCAGCTCTCGAGCCGCGGTGCGAGGAGAGAGGACGAGGGGACGCACCACTTCTTGCGCTCAGACCGCTGCCCGCCGACGTCAAACATGCTGCGAGGGGGTCATAGAGTCAGCTCGAGGTCCAAAGAGCGAGCGAGATGGGAGACGAGGGACGCACTGGATGCTGAGCTGCCCGGCCTTGAACTTGGTCTCGCTGATGCCGGTCGTCTTTGTCCGGGCGTGGAGGACGTCGGCCTCGCTCGGCACGTACCCGCTCGCGCCTATCCGCTTGACCTCGTCGAAGAAGCTGCGCACGCGGAGGGACGAGGGAGTCAGCGTCGGGTGCTGCGCGGGGTGCGAGCGAAAGCGGAAGGGGGACGCACTAAGGTGCCGAGTCCATGAGGTAGAACTCGCTCTGCCGGTCGAGCACGCTCGGGATGATCGGATCGTGCCACAAGCTGTCGATGGCGCGCACGATCTCGGCGCTCAGGCCGCCGTCGATGCCGCCGCCGCCGGATGCGCCTGCAGCCGACGTCGTCGGCAACGTCGGGCTCGACGTCGAGTACGTGTCGGCCTCGAGGCGGTGGTCCATGATCTTGTCGGCGTAGGCGCGATTGACGTCCTCGACGGGCTCGAGCTTGAACCGGCGCATGGCAAGGACAAGGCCCTGGGCCGAGTCGAGGATGTTCTTGTGGATCGACAGGCGGAAGAGGAGCATCTCGTCGCGGGCGTAGCCGCCCTGGTACATGATCTTCATCTGCTTGACGATCGTGCTCTTGCCCGACTCGCCCGAACCTGCAGCAGAGGGACAGCGCCGCGAGTCAGCCGTGCTCTCGCACCTCGGGGAGGACGAGGAGGAGGACGAGGACGCACCGAGCAGGAGGATCTTGCATTCTCGCCGCAGCTTCTTGGCGTCCTCCTCGAGCTGCTTGTCGATGGCGGCGTTGCGCGCCTTCTCGCCGTTGGGCTCGCGACCCGCGCCGCCGTCGGCGTCTTTGAGCGACGACGAGCCGCAACCCATGGCTGGCGCTGTGTGTGGACGTGGGCGGGGTCGTGCGGCGAGGGGATGTGCTCGGTCGAGAGGGGAGTGCGCTTGGAGATGCGCTCGGCGGGCGGGCGCGTTGCGGCGGATGAGGCGAAGGCGAGGACGAGGACGAGGCGAGGAGGGTAGGGCGGTGCGCGGCTCGGCTGGGACTGGTGGTGCTGTTGCTGCGTTGCTCAGTGACTCCCGAGCGTCACGAGCGACTCTGGCTCGAGTGCGAACGAGGGCGGGCGAGTCGCGGGACGCCGTGGGGCGATGAGGGTTGGCGGCGACGGCGAGCGCTTCGGCGGCGTGTGCGGCTGGTATGGGCGTCTTGCGAGGCCCTCGAGGCGGCTCGGCGGGGCGTAGGCTTCTCGCAGAGGGCTGGCGTGGCGGTGAAGGCGGACCGCGGGGAGGGCGCAGGCGGGGGGCGGTGAAGCTGGCGCGGCGAGCGCGGGCGGAGCGAGGTGCGCTCGGTGCTGGGTGCGCTCGTGCTGGAGCGTGCGCCGTGCGAGTCCCACTGGCGAGCGAGGGAGAGCGCGGTGGAGGACGGACCCTCGCTCTCGCCGCCCGGGACCTGGCGCCTTCGCTCCCGCGAGAGACTGAGGCTCGGGTCGCGGCACCTGCCTGTTCCCTGCTTCCCTTTCATCGAGATCCTATCCTTCTCTCTCCCAAGGTAGAAGCCCCGCTCCCGAGACCAAGCTCGCATCGACCGGAGCCCGAGCGAGAGGGACGAGCGCACGAGCAGCGTCGTCCGCCGCGCAGAGGGGTGGAACAGGGTATCTCGACGTGCGCAAAGCCTCGTCTGTCTACGGCTCAACATAGTCGCACAAGGTGGAGGAAGGGAGGAGAGGAAGGAGGGAGCAAGACCGAGGAGAGAGGGCGCAGGAGGGTATGAGGGAGGGCGGCGACGAACGGCACCGACGACGACGACGAAAGATGCGAGGAGAGGAACGACACGAAGAGGGTAGGGGCACGGCGAGATGTAGGGGCGAGGGTGATGCAACAGAACGAGGAGGACGCCGAGGAAGGGGGAGGGAGCGTGAGCGAGGCGGAGGACGGCCAGCGTCGGCGCCTCGAGGTGCGGCCGGCTCGACCAGGTCGGCCAGGCGGGCGCAAACGAGGGCGACCGACGATCATGCGCGCTTGGGAGGCGGCTCGACGCCACCGGCCGCAGCAATGTAGCGCGCCGCCGTCGTGCTGAAGCCCTTGATCTTCTTGCACTCGATGGCGAGGTTCTGCGAGGGACGGCGGCGGCGTCAGCGCACTTCCACCAATCACATGTAGATCCCGGAGCACGAGGCGGCGCGAGTGGGGACGACGGGCGGAGAGAGCGCGCACGCACCTTTGCCCTCGGGCTCTCGATCTGGTCGAGGAACAGGTTGAGGTACCGGAAGCACAGCTCCTCGCGGAAGTCGGTGTACAGCTTGCGGTTGTACTTGCGCTCGTGCTTACGCGCCTTCTCGGCGTAGGCGTGCGACTGGTGGATGAGAAAGTCGTCGGGCAGAACGTAGAACGAGACGCCCGAGAGGTACAGCTCGAACAGGCACGCCGCCTTGTTGCCGCCGTAGCCGATGAAGCGCTCGTCGCACCTGCAAACACGTCGAAGGGCGAGAATCAGCTCGTCGGTCGTGCAGGGCGGGAGGCGCGAGGAGGAGGAGACAGGGACGAGGAGGACCCACCAGGGCGTCCCCTCCTTCTTGAAGATGACGTAGGGCTCGTACGAGTGCGTGTAGCCGTGCACGCGGTACACCTCGCCCGGCTTGGCGTCGTAGTAGCGCGTGTAGTTGGTCGAGCCGTGCCCGGGCGCCCACGACTTGTGGAACATGCCGATCTTGTCGTCGCGCACGAGCTGGACGAGGTCCTGCAGATCGTCGACGAGGGAGCTCGTCAGCTCTCGTTCGGTGGCTGGAGAGAGACAGGGCGAGGAGGGAGAGGAGGGACGTACCTCCTTGGTCGAGGGGAACGTGAGCGGGTCGACGCCGTCGCTCTGCTTGTGGAACTCGAACGCCGGGACGACGAACGCCGCCATGCCGCCCTTGAGGCGCTGCATGATCTCGGGCGAGTCGAGCATGCGCGAGCGGAAGTCGGTGCACAGCCAGAAGTCGACGTCGAGCATCATGACGTACTGCAGGAGGTCCGAGGGGGTCAGGGTCTGTGCGAGGGACGTGCTCGAGGGAGAGAAGGGGGAGAGGAGGGGACGCACCTCGGTGCGAGCGAAGAACTTGGCGACGTTGCGCCACATGTTGAACTGGCGGTCGAACGGGTCGTACACGAGGTGCACGTCGACGTACTGCTTCATGAGCGGGCTCGACGTGTACAGCTTGTCGAGCGCGGCGAGGAGCTCGGTCGGGTTCTTGCCCTGCGTCACGTGGACGGTCGCCGAGACGGGGCCTGCGCGTGAGAGAGAGAGAGAGGGCGAGTCAGCTCTGGAGGTCGCTCACGACGACGAAGAGGGGAGGGGACGAGGACGCACCTCGGTACCGCTCGACGAGGCGCTCAAAGACGGTGAACCGGTTGCTCGTGACGAGGGTCGTGATGGTGATGTCGTCCTTGTTGAAGTCGACGCGGTCCGGGTCCGACGCGCGGTAGTAGTATGGGATGACCTTGCTCGGCTGGAGGCTCGAGCCGAACGACAGGCTCAGGAACTCGTCCTCGCTCAAGGTGCGGTGCTCGCCCGGTGTCGAGCCGTACGCGGCGAGGGCCGCCTCGTCGGCTTGCGGGCCCGAGTGGGCGAGGTCGGACGCCGGCGGGTGCCAGACCATCTGGTCCTTGTCCCAGTCGACGCCGTCGAAGCCGTGCATGCGCTTGTGGACGAGGTCGGCGCTGTCGGTGACGACGTCGGGGCGGCGGTAGGTGCTCTTGGACTTTTTGCCCTTGCGCTCTGCGACCTCGGCGGCGGCCCACACCGGGTCGGAGCTGTCCTCCTGGCGGATGTCGGCGGCGCGGACGCCGGCCGTCTCGAGGGCGGCGTGCTTGAGCTTGGTCGTCCTTGTCGACGCCGACGAGGGCCCGGTCGCGCTCGCGTCGGCGGCGGACCCAGCGAGCGACTGGTCGCCGGCGGGCGCGACGACGAGGTTGGCGAGGTCGGGGGCGGTGCCGTCGAGGACGACCTGGGACCTCGGTGCGAGGATGCGGCCGCCGGAGAGGAACGAGACGGAGGGTGCGAGGACGAGGGTGCAGGCGGTGTAGAGGATGGCGGCGAGGAGGTAGAGCGAGAGGGAGAACTTGGCGATGCGGGTGACCGCGGACGAGGCGGTGGTGGCCTTGGCGGGGCGCTGTCGGGGCATGGCGGGGCTGGTCGAGCGGACGGCGTGGCCCTGGTGGTGGTGCGCGAGGGAGGAGAGGCAAGGCTGGATGAGGAGAGGAGAGGGGGCCGGACAAGGGGAGCGGGAGGAGGGTGCGCGCAGGCTGAGTCGGGGCGCGGGATGGGGTCGAGCCGGGTGGCGGTGTGTGGAGCGAGTGTAGAGGTCTCTGGCCCGCAGTACAGTAGCTCTGGCTGGGTGCGCTTGGCCGAGGACGAGAGCGAGGCGACGACGCGTCCGGGTCGCGCTCTCGAGATGAGACCGTCGAGGCGACTACCGCCACCACGACCTCCTGGGACCCTGCACTGCTGCTAGGAAAGACCCAGCCACTCTCAACAGGGCCCGTCCGCGACCACACCCGCCCTCGTCGCCTGCTCGCCCACTTGTCTCCCCACTCCGCTTGACGTCGCTTAAGGTGCGCCTCTCTCCCTCCTCCTCCAGCCCTGGTGCACAGCTGACCCTCTCGAGACACCCGCAGAAGCCATGCTCGCCCGTGTGGCACCATCCCTGCGCGCCTCGAGGAGCATCACCCCTCGACCACCTCGACCTCGTCCTCGCCCCTTCTCCCGATCCGCCCTCGTCCTCTCGACCCACCCGCCCGACATCTTCCGCGCCGACAATGCCGCCGTCTACCCTTTCGGCGTCCCCTCGAACGACCCGGCCCACTCCCTCTTGCCCTCCCTCTCCCTCACCATCCGCGACGCCGACTGTTGGGCCATCCTCGCCCCGACCTCGTCCTCGCCGACCCGAGCCGCCCTCGTCGCCGCCCTGCGACACCAAGTGCGCTTCGACCCGACCTCGAGCGCGTCGCACCCGATCCTCGCTTCGCTCCCGCCGGTCGACCGGCCCCTCGACCAAGGCGGCCCGCGCGACCGCGACGTCGACGACCTGATCCAGTTCGTCAGCTTCAAGACGCGCCTCGGCCACTCGGGCGGGTTCGACGACTACACGGCGCGCTACTACTCGATCCGCGACGAGGACAAGCTCACCGTGCGGCGGCACCTGCGCGACGCGACCAGCGCCGACGACGCCGCCGTCGAGGACAAGGCGGCGCTCCTCCACATGGACACGCTCCTCGACCTGCCCCTCATCACGCTCAGCAACGGCCAGACTCGAAGAGCGAGGATCCTGCGGGCGCTGCTCGCCAAGCCCGAGCTCGTCATCCTCGAGGAGCCTTTCAGTGCGTTTTCTTCCCTCTCTACCCCTCCTTCTTCGCCCTCGAAACACCTCCGACTGACTCTCTAACTCCTCTCGCAGCCGGTCTCGACGTCGCCTCTCGAGCGCACCTCGCGACCCTCCTCGCCTCGCTCCACGCCGCCCGCTCGCCCCGAGTCCTCCTCGTCCTTCGCCCGCAAGACGTCCTCCCGCCCTTCGTCACGCACCTCGCCCTCGCCGACGCGACCGGGCCCCGCACGCTCGCCCTCGGGCCGCGCGACGACGTCCTCGCCGGCGACGAGGCCCGTGCGCTGCTCGCTGCGGGAGAGCAGCTGCGCGCTGCGAGCGCACGGCGCGCCGAGGAGCGCCGCGCAGCAGGAGAGCGCGCAGTGCAGGAAGATGAGCAGGGTCAGTCGAGGAGGAAGCTCGTCGAGCTGAGGGCGGTCAACGTGAGCTACGGCCGGCCGGACGAGGGGCAGGTCGAGAGGAGGATCTTGCGCGACGTCGACTGGACGGTCAGGGAGGGCGAGCGGTGGCTGCTCGCGGGACACAACGGTGCGCCGCCTCTGCCTCTTTCCTCGCTCGTCGCGCAGGGACCCGAGCTGACGTCTGCCGAAACAGGTTCGGGCAAGAGCACCCTGCTCGCCCTCGTCCTCGGCGACCATCCTCGGGCCTTCAACGAGAACGTCACGCTCTTCGACAAGCCTCGGTACCGGCAGGCGACCGCAACGTGTGCGTGCCGTCCTCCCTTAAGCGCCTTCTCATCGTCGCCGACTTCCTGACGCTCTCGAGAGAGCGCTGTGCGCAGTGCAGCAGAACATCGGGCACGTCTCGCCCGAGATTTTCAACGCTTTCCCTCGCAAGCACGGGCCCGACGCGCTCACGGCCTACGAGGTGCGTGCTCCCTTTCGTCCCGCCGTCTCATCGCCGCGCGGCAGGGAGCAGACGGCTCACCCTCCTCTTCTCCCTCTCGCCCTCTCGTGCTTCTCTCCCTCCCTCCCCGTCGATCTCCCACAGGCCATCGTCACGGGTTTCGAGTCGGTCTACTCGTACCGACGAGCGACGCCTGAGCAAGCCGGCGCCATCGATGCCGTCCTCGCCGAGCTCGACCACCCCCTCCTCACGCCCGACTTCCTCTCTCAGCCGTTCGCCGCCCTCACCGCCGGCGAGCAGTCGCTCATCCTCCTCCTGCGGGCCCTCGTCAAGCGTCCGCCGCTCCTCGTCCTCGACGAGCCCTTCTCGGGCATGGACAAGCTCACGGTCGACAAGGCGCAGCGCTTCCTCGACAAGCTCGACTCGACGCAGGCCGTCATCCTCATCACGCACTTCGAGGAGGAGGTCCCGAGGAGCGTCAATCGAGTTCTCAGACTAGACGAGGGAGCTGTCGTAGAGCGCATCTAGATCCTTCTCATTTGCAACTCGCTCTTTGCTACGCCCATACTTCCTGCCTCGCGAGCCATGCCCGCCTCGTCGTCCCATACCTGCGAGCCGTCCTCTCCGAGATGTCTGCACCGCCGAGGTGGAACTGCGCGCTTAAGGGCCCGAGTCAGCTGCGAGCGAGAGCGCGAGGAGGGCGAGAGGCTCGAGCACCATGAAGCTGTCGGCGAGTCCTTGTGCGCCTCGCTGGTGCAGCATGAGCATGTCGACGATGCCGAGGAGAACGGTCGCTGTCTGCGGCTGCGAGCTCTCAGGGTACGTCAGCTTGGAGCGCTCGGACCTCGAGGAAGCGAGAGAGACGCACAAGCCGGTCTGCTGGGAACGCCGTGCCCGTTCTCTGCTCCCACTCTCGCACGCCCTCCTCGAGCGCTAGGAGGACCTGCGAGAGCACCTTGCGCTGGTTTGCCGACCGTCGAGCGCAGTCGGTCGAGGAGAAGCCCGCCTCGATGGCTGGCGCCCACTCGCCCGCGGGCGAGACGACATTCGAGATGCGTGCGAGGTGCTCCACGATCGAGTCGTACGACGGCGCTCGTGCTGGCCAAACGATGCTGTGCTGCGGTCGAACCGCCGACAGGAAAGGAGGACGAAGTCAGGGACGTCGGCAGCCTTTCCTGCGTCACGTCGACGTCCGGCTCGGTGCAAAGAAGTCAGACGCACATCTGTGATGAGCGTCGAGATGGGCGCAGGTGTGTTGAGGTGCGGCGGCTGCGGATGCTGCGCGCGCAGGAGGATGAGCGAGGTCCGAGCGTCCATAGTCGGCTTCCTTGCGATGGTCAGGAGCGACGCACGGCCATTGCCTTCTCCAGCTGGCTCGGCCGCGACCGTGAGAAGCAAAGCAAGAAGCCTAGGCAAGAGCACTGCGCGAGCTCGCGCAAGCAAGCGGGAACAGACGAAGGAGGAGCTCGGTCTTGCGCCGCGCCGTCGTCAAAAGACGACCGCGGCCGTAATCGTACGGACGACTTCGGGTCGTTCTGGCACTCCTGAGCGAGACAGGAGGCACGGACCGCTGAAGCGGCCGTCTGTTCAAGCCAGCCGCAACCGCGGAGTTTCCGGGACGCGCTCCCTCCTGCCAGCCTTTGTGATGCTCCTGCTCCTGTGGACAGCGAGACAAATGCGCTGTTCTGCGCCACTAGAGATTGACCAGCAAGCACTACTGAAGGTGCGAGAGGCGGAAGAGCTCGACGAAGTGTGACCTTCTCAAGCCGCACTTCCCGCTCGTCCCGAGAGTGTGCGCGGCTTTGCTCACGAAGCAAGACGGAACGAGAGGCTCCGTGTCCGACCTCGCTCTCCAGCTCGTCAGCAGCCTCGCCTCGGCAAAATGGTCACCGTCGTCGCAGGGCTTGCTGAGGCGATTCCTCGTCCGAGCCGCGGTCAAGTCGCCCCGCTCATGCATGCCGCTCTCCGAGCGGCGTTTTGCGAGGAGCCCTGGCGCAGCCGCAGAACGCTCGCGCTTCCCGGCCGCACGAGAAGCGAGACGGAAGCGGGGTTCCGTCTCGGACTGCGACGCCGCTCAGGCGGTCTGTGCGCTCTCGCGCGGTGCTCTCAAGCGACTCGCGCGGCAAGAGCAAGCTCGCTCTGGGAACCGCTCTACGCACCTCAAACGGCGAGAGCTTGCGCAGCACAGTGCGCACAAAAAGGCGGCGGAAGCGCGACCGCAAGGTGGCCTTCCGCGAAGAGGCGCGATCGCCGGGCCGAGCGAACCGAGGCGACGCTCACTTTGCCCCCCGGTCGCCGGTGCGGGGTCGAGTCGTCCTCGTCCGGACTCCGTGCGCGCGTGCCCTTTGGCGCTTTCGCTCGGCTCGAGCGGGCTCACCTCAGCTCGCCCGACGGACCCTTCGTCGCCGTCGCACTCGCTCGACTCAGGCTCCCGCCAGTCGACTCGCCGCGGCCCTCGCCCAGTCGACCCTCGCCTCACCCTCAGGCGCAGCAGCAGCACCGCGCCTTTCGCCGCGTTCTCCTCGCCGTCGCCAGCCTTTTCCACCGCTCCACCTCCACTTCGCCTCTCTCGCCCTCGCTCTTCTCCCTCGCACGACCAACCACCAGCAGAGCACGCACAGCACGATGCAGGCTGTCCCTGTCGGCGCAGTCGGCGCCACCGGCGTCATCCCCCAGCACGAGATGATGCAGGTCGAGGAGAACCGCATCCAGCACGACGCCGGCTCGACCGACACGCTCGCCGCCGGGTCCAGCTCGCGCGACGAGGGCCATGTCAACGTCAAGAATGCAGAGGCCGATTTCCAGGTGCGTGTCGTCCCCTCCCCCGAGCAGAGCTGCCGAGCGAGAAGAGCGAGCTGGTCGCCGCCGCCGGTGGATTCCCCTTGTGCGGTCCCTCGCTGATCGTTTCCCCGCTCTGACCCTGCAGAACATCCGCCGCGAGCTGTCACGCCGCTCGTCGCTGCACCGCACGCAGACGGGCGCCAAGGACCGCGAGAAGGAGGGCTCGGACTCGAGCGAGGACTTCGACCTCCTCGACTACCTGCGCGGCGAGACGGACCAGTACGATGCGGCCGGCTTCAAGCGCAAGGTCGTCGGCGTCTCGTGGACCAAGCACAACGTGCAGGGCGCTGGCGGCATGAAGGTGCGTCTCTCGCTCGCCGCCCCTCGTGCTTAAGGCCTTCGCTGACCTCTCCTCCTCCTCCCTCTCCTCCCCCCCCTGCCCTACATCTCTCCGTTCTCTTCGTACTACTCTTCGACGTCTTGCTCCTCTCGCCTCGACCCTCGCATGCTCGCCCTCGCCCTCTCTCGCTCGCGCGCGCGCAGATCTTCATCCGCACGTTCCCCGACGCCGTCAAGGAGGCCCTCCTCTGGCCCGTCATCAAGTACATGAAGCTCACGGGCAAGTTCGCCGGCGAGCCGAAGAACCTCCTGCACGAGTTCGACGGCTGCCTCAAGCCCGGCGAGATGTGCCTCGTCCTTGGTCGGCCTGGCTCCGGGTGCGTCCAGTTCTCGAGCCTCATCGTCCCTCTCTCCCGCACAGAAGCAGCATCTGACGCACCTCGCCCTCCTCGCTTACAGCTGCTCGACGTTCCTCAAGACGATCGCCAACCAGCGTCACGGCTACATGGCCATCAACGGCGACGTCTCGTACGGCGGCATCCCCGCCGACGAGATGGCCAAGCGCTACCGCGGCGAGGTCGTCTACAACCAGGAGGACGACGACCATGCGGCGACGCTCACGGTCGCCCAGACGCTCCTCTTCGCCCTGCGCGTCAAGACGCCGGGCAAGCTCCTCCCCGGCAAGACCAAGAAGCAGTTCAACGAGGAGGTCATGGAGCTCTTCCTGCGCATGCTCGGCATCCCGCACACGCGCAACACCAAGGTCGGCAACGCCTTCGTGCGCGGCGTCTCGGGCGGCGAGCGCAAGCGCGTCTCGATCGCCGAGATGATGGCGACCCGGGCGTGCGTCGCCTCGTGGGACAACTCGACTCGCGGTCTCGACGCCTCGACCGCTCTCGACTACGCCAAGGCGCTGCGCGTCCTCACCGACGTCCACCAGATGGCGACGTTCGTCTCGCTCTACCAGGCCGGCGAGGGCATCTACGAGCAGTTCGACAAGGTCCTCGTCATCGACGAGGGTCGGCAAGTCTTCTTCGGCCCTGCGCGCGAGGCGAGGCAGTACATGGTGCGTCGCACTCTCCCCCTTTCGACGGCGTCTGAGCGAGCGAGGAAGCTGACGCCCTGCGCCCTCCCGCTCGCAGATGTCGCTCGGCTACGCCGACCTGCCTCGACAGACGTCGGCCGACTACCTCACCGGCTGCACCGACCCGAACGAGCGCAAGCTCGCACCGGGCCTCACCGAGGCCGACGTGCCGGCGACGCCCGAGGCGCTCGAGGCGGCGTTCAAGAAGTCCGAGATCCACGCCCGGATGCTCGCCGAGCGCGACGCCTTCCAGGCCGCCTCGAACGACGACGAGAAGGCTCGCAACGACTTCCGCGAGGCCGTCGCGGCCGACAAGCGCCGCGGCGTCAGCAAGAAGAGCAAGTACACGGCGTCGTTCCCCGCGCAGGTCCAAGCGCTCGTCGTCCGCCAGTTCCAGCTCAAGGCGCAGGACAAGGTCGACCTCGTCGTCTCGTGGGTTACCTCGATCGTCGTCGCCATCATCTCGGGCGCCGTCTACCTCAACATGCCGCAGACCGCCGCCGGCGCCTTCACTCGCGGCGGCGCCATCTTCATCGCCCTCCTCTTCAACTCGTGCGTCCCTTTCTCCCTCTTTACGGCTCTCCTGCGCCAAGCTGACTCTATTTCTCTCTCGCTACAGGTTCCAGGCCTTCAACGAGCTCCCGACGCAGATGCTCGGCCGCGCCATCGCTCACCGGCACAAGCAGTTCGCCTTCTACCGCCCTGCCGCTACGACCATCGCCATGACGCTCGCCGACGCGCCGAACAACATGGCCCAGATCCTCATCTTCTCGATCATCATCTACTTCATGGGCGGCTTGGCGAGAACCGCCGGCGCGTTCTTCTCGGTGCGTTTCACCTTCTCCTTCAGCGCTTCCCCTTCTCCTTCCTCCTGCTTCCTCCCTCTCCCTCACTCAGCACCTCTGCTCCTGCTCTTTTCGAGGACGCGAGCTGACGCCGACTCGCACACGCAGTTCTACATCATCGTGCTCGGGGGCTACTTCGCCCTCGCCGGCTTCTTCCGCCTGCTCGGGACTCTGTGCCAGAACTACGATCAGGCCTCGCGCCTCGCCTCAGTCATCGTCACGATCATGATCTGGTGCGTCCACCTTCAGCTTCGCCCCTCGCGCGAGGTGCGCTCGCTGACGTTGTGGACCTTCTCAACTGCAGCTACTCGGGCTACCTCATCCCGATCTTCGCCCAGCAGCGCTGGCTGTTCTGGCTCAGCTACATCAACCCGCTCAACTTCGCCTTCTCGGCCGCCATGGAGAACGAGGTGCGTCCGGTTGAGCCGCTCCTGTCGCTCGAGGTCGTTGAGTCGGAGCGAGCTGACCTCCCTCGTCGCCCTCTTCCCTCGCAGTTCAAGCGCATCGACCTCCTGTGCGACGGCAACTACATCACGCCCAACAGTCTCGGCGGCGCGCTGCCGCAGTACCCGACCGCGCTCGGCGCCAACCAGGTCTGCACCCTCGCCGGCGCGACGGCGGGCAACCCGATCGTCCCCGGCCGCGCCTACATCTCGGCCGCCTTCGACTACAACGTCAGCGAGCAATGGCGCAACTGGGGCATCACGATCGTCTTCTGGTTCGGCTTCTCGTGCATCCAGGCCTTCCTCGCCGAGGCGCTCGACCATGGCGCCGGCGCGCCCGCCATCAACGTCTTCGCCAAGGAGAACAAGGAGCGCAAGAAGCTCAACGAGGCGCTCGAGAGGAATAAGCAGGCCTTCCGCAAGGGCGAGATGGAGCAGGACCTGTCGGGCCTCGTCCAGACCAAGAAGCCGTTCACCTGGGAGGACCTCACGTGCGTCCCTTTCCTTCTCTCCCTCGGTCTCCATCCACATCCACCTCCTCTTCTCCTTCCTCATCGTCCTCTGCATCGCCGGCATCACCGTCGCCGTTTCAGCTCATCCTGCCGACCACTGACGCGCTCGGACCCCTCCCTCGCAGCTACACCGTCCCTGTCCCGGGCGGCCATCGTCAGCTCCTCGACCATGTCTGCGGTTACGTCCGTCCCGGCGAGCTCACCGCCCTCATGGGCTCGTCCGGCGCCGGCAAGACGACGCTCCTCGACGTCCTTGCGAACCGCAAGACGGTCGGCGTCATCGGCGGCGAGCGCCTCGTCGCAGGTCGCCCTCCCGGGCGCGAGTTCCAGCGCGGTACGGCGTACGTCGAGCAGCAGGACGTCCACGAGCACACGACGACGGTGCGCGAGGCGCTGCGCTACTCGGCCTACCTGCGCCAGCCGGCGCACGTCCCCAAGGCCGAGAAAGACGCCTACGTCGAGGAGGTCATCCAGCTCCTTGAGCTCGAGGACATGGCCGATGCCATGATCGGATTCCCCGGCTTCGGCCTGTCGGTCGAGGGCCGCAAGCGCGTTACGATCGGCGTCGAGCTCGCGTCCAAGCCTCAGCTCCTCCTCTTCCTCGACGAGCCGACCTCGGGCCTCGACGGCCAGTCGGCGTACAACATCGTTCGCTTCCTCCGCAAACTCGCCGCCGGCGGGATTCCGATCCTGTGCACGATCCACCAGCCCAACGCCCTCCTTTTCGAGAACTTCGACCGCCTCCTCCTCCTCAAGGCCGGCGGGCGCACCGTGTACAACGGCGCAATCGGCAAGGACTCGCACGTCCTGCGCAACTACCTCGCCAGGAACGGCGCCCAGTGCCCCGAGAACGCCAACCCCGCCGAGTGTGCGTCCTCCTCCCTCCCTCTCTCGCCCTCTCCCTCCTCTTCTTCCCTCCTCCCTCGCTCCTTCACCTCTCCCACCTCGACCCACTCCTTCTCTGCACACATCCTGACGCTCGACGTACCCCGCAGACATGCTCGAGGCCATCGGCGCCGGCTCGAGCAAGCAGATCGGCGACAAGGACTGGGCCGACATCTGGAACGATTCCGAGGAGCACGCCGCCGTCAAGCAGCGCATCCAGGAGCTCAAGGCCGAGGGGCTCGCCATGCCCGAGGACACGGACCCGTCTCTCAAGAACGAGTACTCGACGCCGTTCCTCACCCAGCTCAAGGTCGTCTCGGGCCGCACCTTCATGGCGTTCTGGAGGTCTCCTGACTACGGATGGACGCGCTGCGTAAACCATATCAGCATCGCGCTCGTCGTCGGCCTCACGGTGCGTCCCCTTCTGCGAGCGGGAGCGTCTCGGGGTCGTCCGGCTCACTCGCCCTTCCTCTCGCAGTTCCTCAACCTCGAGAACTCTGTGGCGGCGCTCCAATACCGCGTGTTCGTAATTTTTTTCTTCTCGGTAATTCCTGCCAGTACGTCCCTCTCTCTGTCCAGAGCTCGTACGCGCCGTCGAGAGCTAACTCCCTCCTTCCGACGCACAGTCATCATGTCGCAGATCGAGCCCATGTTCATCATGTCGCGCATGACCTACATCCGCGAGGCGTCGAGCAAGATGTACAGCCCCGTCGTCTTCGCCCTGAGCCAGCTCGCAGCCGAGATGCCCTACTCGATCCTGTGCTCGGTCATGTTCTTCCTCCTTATCTGTACGTCCTTCCACTCACTCGGGCATCTGGCTCGTGCCATCCTCGTCTCCTCGAAGTACTTCATGCCTGTCGCGAGCGACGAGGAGAGGTGCACGGCCGAGCACGATGCTGACGCTCGACGACTTGCTGCCCCGCCCGCAGACTACCCGGTCGGCTTCAACATGGACTCGAGCCGTGCGGGGTACGGTTTCGCCATGAGCCTCCTCACCGAACTCTTTGCTGTCACCATGTGCGTCCTTGTTCGTCTAGAACTCGTCCTTCGAGAGCGATAACTGACCTTCTCAAACTGGCTCTCCTCCTCTCTCGCAGGGGACAAGCCGTCGCCGCACTCGCCCCGACCATCTACGCCGCCGCCATGACAAACCCTTTCCTCCTTGTCATCTTCTCGCTCTTCTGCGGGTGCGTCTTCAGCTCTCCTCGGCGAGAACGAGCTCGCCGCCGCCGGTCGGGCCGTCTCGCGGTCTCTCAACAGCCGACTGACGCTCTCTATGCGCCTCGCTCGCAGCGTCACCATCCCCAAGCCCGACATGCCGGGCTTCTTCAGGGCCTGGCTCTACTACCTCAACCCGATCACCTGGCTCATCGCCGGCCTCGTCACGAACGAGCTCCACGACCTCGAGATCACCTGCCTCGACAGCGAGTACCGCACGATCGAGCCTCCTGGCAGCCAGACGTGCGAGCAGTGGATGGGCGCCTACGTCTCGGCGGCCGGAGGCTACCTCCGCAACCCGAACGACTCGGCGGCGTGCCAGTACTGCCAGTACTCGGTCGGCGACCAGTTCACCAACGGGCTCGACATTACGTACAGCGACCGGGGCCTGTACCTTGTCTACTTCCTCGTCTACTCGATCGTGCGTCCTGCTCTCCTTCTCGCACTCGCCGGACGTCGTCGTCGCCGCAGCGCACTGACCCCTCGCGCCTTCCTCCCTCGCAGTTCAACTGCCTGCTCACCATCTTCGGCGCGCGCTTCCTCACCAGCCGCTACTCGAAGCGCTAGGCAGGTGAGCTCGAGCCGACTCGTCGTCGTCGTCGACCGCGTCGTCGCCGCTTTCGCGCCTCGCCTCCTCGTCGTCGACTTCTCCCTCTCTCTCTCTCTCCTCGCCTTTGCATACACCTTCCCCTCGTTCCTCTTGCAAAGAGCTTTTTCGTCGTACAGTAGATACTCGCCTCTCCCATCTGTTCCTTTCTCGAGGTCCGACCGTGCAACCTCGAGCGACGCTTCCTTCTCGCACGTCTCGTCGCCCGGCTGGTCTCATTTCGCTCGAGTCGACTCGCCGCAAGCTCATGTACATAGCGGGTTACTCGTGCCTGCCGCTCGCTCGACGCTATAAAAAAGGCGAGGAGAGGGAGCGAGCTCAACTCGAAGCGGACGACCCCGCAGCGCGAGCGAGCGGGCGCTTCTCTCTTCCTCAAGTTTTGACACCGCTCTCCTCGCGCCCGCACGCTCTGCGTGCGGGTTGCCCTCGCTCGCACCGTGCCCTCGGGTGCATCGCGGCGAGGCGCGTCGAGTTCGGGAGACGCACAGCTTCCCTAAGACGAGGCCGGGCAAACTCTTCCAGAGTCGGGCTCGTCCGTTTGGGAGCGACATTCTCTTGCAACGAGGCCTTCATTGAGCACAGTCGCACAGCTACACCATAAAGACGGCCAAAAGAGAGAGCGAAAAGTCTACTGCTCGTGCCCGGGCCCGTGCGCCTCGTCGCCCGTCTCCTCGCCGACACCAGCATCCACCTCGTCCCGCCCGTCCTGCTCCGACTCGCCGTGCGACGTCGCCTCCTGCTCGACGTCGGCGTGCGCCTCGACCTGCGGCGGCGTCGGCTCACCCTGAGCGGCGTCGCCGGGCCCTGCGCCGGCAGGAGCGTCGGCGAGCTCGACCGCGGCCACCTCGCCCTGCTCGACCTCGGCCGCAGCATGCTCCTGCTCTGCTGCATCATCCGAGGTGGCCCGCGCGCTGCCCTCGGCGGCGCCCTGCTCGTGCTCCTGCTCGACGACGACCGCCGCCGGCTCGTCGCCGCTCTTGGCCTCGACGTCGCGCTCCTTCTCCTCGACGACGGCCTCGCCCTGTACCATGGACGGGCTCGTGACGGCCGACGTCGTGCCGAGGCGCGGCGTGCGGCGCGGCGGGACGGGTGGCTTGTCGCCGCCGACGCTGCGCCTCGAGCCTTGGCGCGCCATCGTCTCGCCCTGCGCGACCGTCGGCGTCTGCTCGACGTCGCCGCCGTCGCCGTCGGTGCGAGGACGCTGCGCGCCGGGCGAGTCGGGCGGGTGCTCGACCTCGTCGCTGAGGAGGCCGCTGCCCGGACTCGTCGTGAGGTCGGGCGTCGCCGTGCCCGTCCTGCCCGTCGTCGCCGTCTCGTCGGCCGCCTCGGGGTCGCCCTCGAGCTCGTCTTTGACGCCGGCGGAGCGCGGCTCGACGATCAGGAGCGGGTCCTCGGCGCGCGAGCGCGCGTTGACGTCCGAGTCCTCGATCCCGAACGACCGCATCGCCTCCTCCATCTCGCGCCGCGCGGCGAGGTCGTCGTCGTCGAGGTCCTCTTTCGGGAGGCGACGTTGCTGCCCGGGCGAGACGGGCGAGGTGGCCGTCGACTGCGACGAGTGCGACGAGGCGGCCGACGCTGAGCGGGAGAAGTAGGAAAGGAAGGACGGTGCGGGCGAGATGCGGGTCGGGGAGGGCGTCGTCGTGCTGAGGGTGGTGCGGGGCGGTAGGGGAGGGGCCGAGCTGTCGGGGTTGGCCTCGGCGGGAGAGGCGTCGGCCGAGCGACGCGGCTCGCAGTGGCACTCGCTCGGGCTCGGGCCCTGCGGGATCGAGTAGGGCTCGAAGTCGAGACCTGCGAGCGTGAGAAGAGTTAGAGAAGCCCTCGTGGTAGTAGTAGAAGTGGGAAGGGAGCAGAGGACGCACCCTCGGCGGCGAAGGCAGTCTGGAAGAGCGGGTCGGCCCAGTCGGGCTTGGGCACCTCGCCGCGCAGGATGTGCGACGCCGACGCCTTGATGCGGTAGCTGCGACTGCAAGCGACATGTAAGAGTCAGAGACAATGCGGCCGACAGGAAGGGCGAAGCGAAGCGGATGCACTCGTTCTCCTCGTTGCGCTCGAGGACGACACGCCCCTCGAGGCTGACGCCGCCGTGCTGAGTCCTGCTCTTGACGTACGACCAGATGGGGGCGTCCTGCATGCCGGCCTCGAGCTTCATGCCGTTGCCGAGAGGTCCTGCGTGCACGTTCATCGTCAGCTTCGGTACTTCGTGCGCGGGATCGCAGGAAGCGAGGTTGGGGAGGCGAAGAGAGGACTCACCGTCGCTCAGAGCCAGCTCCTTGCCGAGCACAACGCTAGATCGTGAGAAGGCGGCGATGCTGGCGTCGGTGCGGAGGACGAGGACGGCGTCGTAGATCTGCGAGCGAGGTGGGGCGAGTCAGCAACTCGAGCTGGAGAGGAGGTCAGGGAGAGGAGGGAACGCACATCTTTCTCGGGCGGCTCATCGTCGGCTGCGACGGTGTGCAAAAGGATGCCGCTCGGCGCCGACCATGCTGTTTCGGTGGAAAAGCCATCAGCGAGAGCACAAGGAGCAGAGGGAGCAGGAAGTGGACGCACTGCCGTCTTTGAGCCTCGCGAGGACGACGCCGCTCCCGCTCGAGCCGCCGCGAGAGACGCCCTTCTTGACGACGGTGAGGATGACGAGACCTTGAGCTGCGGCGAGCGCTTCTTGCGGGATGCGCGACAGGACGAGCTGGCTCTTGCGGCGGTCGGCGATCGACACCTCGGCGGGCAGGTCGGCAGCGTCGAGGGTGAAGGTGCGCAGGATGCGCGCTGCTCGAGAGGCCTCCGTGCGGAGGGGCGCAGGCGCGAAGGGGTTGTCGTCCGTGTCGAGCTGCGAGTGCTGCAGGCGAGCAGGACGTCAGCGGAGAGTCGGCGCACAAAGGGGGTGAGAGCGCGAGCGCACCTGTGCAGGCTTGGACGTGAAGATGGCACCTTTGGCGGCAGCGTCGATGGCGCCGACGGTCGACGAGCGCGCTCGCTCCCAGAACGAGGCCTTGGCCGGCGCGGCGAGGGACGATGAGGCGGGAGGAGGGGGAGGAGAGGCGGGAAGGGGTGCGCGGCGCCGTGGCGGTGGTGGAGGCGGTGTCGGCGAGTCCTGGGTGCTCATGGCGGCGTGCGTGGCTCCTGGCGCAGCTGCAGAGGCGAGTTGGCGACGGCCGGGCTTGTGGGGCGGGAACACGTCGAGGTGAGGCGCGTCGACGGCGGCGCAGGGCTTGGGCGGGTAGTGCGGTCCGCGCAGATGGACAGCTGGAGCTGTGTAGTCGGGTGCAGCTCGTCGTAGCACGAGTGCGAGCTGGTGGGAGGGACAGCGGGCCCGCCTCCCCCTCCTGGGAGCTCGCTCGCGATGACGGCTCGACACCGCTCGCCTCCCTCCACCAGCGCGGCTATGCTCAGCCTCGAGCAGCTCAGCGTGCTCTCGCAATCCAGCCAGAGCCCGCCGCACCGCTGCACTGTCGTCGCGCTCCCTCCTCCTCCTCCTCGAGCTCGGCGGAGCTCCGCGCGCACAACTCTCGCTCACCGTCTCGGTGCACGACGTCGCTCAGCGCGAGCCAGGGCAGGGCTGGTTCGCACACGGCACGACTCGCCGCCCGGCCTCTCCCTGTCCCCGAGCCACTCGCGCGTCGTCTTCGTCGCTCGCCGTCGCGCTCGCTGCTTGCTCTCGGTTCTCACTCGCCGACTCCGCCCTGTTGCACTCCGGATGCCCGGCCGCGGCACGGTGCGGGCGCGCGCTCGCTCTCCGAATTGGGATCCGCAGTGCTGGGCTCCGAGGTCGGCCGGCTCGCCGTCCTGCGCTACGACGACGACTCACGAGAAAGGAGGACAACCTGGACGCTCGCATTGCTCTCGAGGCGTTGCAGAATGGGAGCTCGCGGATGAGGTGCGAGCGGCTGAGCTAGCGCGGTCGGCTGCGGCGCAGGACGAGCGCGCGAGCGGAAAGTGTTGCGCTCGCGGGGTGAGTCGGGGGACGGACCCTTGGCACCGAGCCGGCGATCGCGCTAAAGTTCTGATGGCGCGGGCTCCGAGACCTCTCCGCGGTATCTGACAAGGGCTGCCCATCTCGCTTTTCCCTTCCCTCTCCTCCTCTCCCACCACTCGCGGCCGCCTTCTCGCCCTTCCCTCCACCACACCTCGCCGCTTGCCCCTCTTCGTCGCACGGCCGCCATGTCTGCCGCAGCTGCTCCTCCACCTCTGAGCCGGTCACCGAGCGAGGTCGACCATGAGAAGGCCGACAGCTCGTCCACCTCGCCGTCGTCGACGGCCGCTCCCGAGTACGAGGTCGGGCATGGCGCCGTTGTCACGGCCAAGTCGCGCGGTGTGCAGCAGATGGAGGCCATGCACTCGCGCCTGTCGACCAAGTGGCGCATCCTGCTCTACTCGGGCTTCACGCTCCTCGCCTATGTCATGTCTCTGAGTGCGTCGACCTTTCCCTCTTTCGCGCCCGTCGGACGATCCTCTCTCTCGACGTCGACACTGACTCTGTGCACCTCGCAGACCAGTACACGGCGAGCAGCTACTTGACCGCCGCGACGAGCGTGTCATTCTCGGCGCACTCGACCTTGACGACCATCTCGTCGATCAAGTCGGTCTTCCAGGTGCGTTCCTTCTCCTGCAGTTCGTGCTCCTCCTCACTTCGACGACGCTGACGCACAGCTCCCGTCCTGCAGGCCGTCTCGCAGCCGCCCATCGCCAAGATTGCGGACGGCGCCGGTCGCCTCGAGGCCTACTCGCTCTGCGTCTTCCTCTACGCGCTCGGCTACATCGTCGTCGCCTCGGCCCAGTCGGTCTACGCCTACGCCGTCGGCAACTCGATCTACATCCTAGGGATAACCGGCTTGTTCCTGCTCCAGAACATCATCATCTCGGACATCTCGAGCACGCGCAACCGCCTCTTCTTCTCGATCCTCCCCTCTGTGCCCGGCGTGAGTCCATCTAGAACGTATTCTCGACGAGCGAGAGCTCTTCGAGGCGGTCGCACCTTTGTACTCGTCAGGACGGCCTTCTGACCCTCGTCGCCCTCCCTCTCCTCCTTCTCTATCTCCCTCTCTCTCTCTCTCTTCCTCGCCTTGCAGGTCATCAATGTTTGGGTCTCGGGCAACATTACGCAGTCGCTGCTCGGCTCCAAGAACGAGAACGCCAACATGTGGCGCTGGGGCATCGGTGCGTCGTCCTTGTCGTCGCTGTGCGCTCGAGCCTCTCGGATCGTCGCTGACTTGCTCTCCTCGCCCCTTCGCCTCGTCCCTCGTCCCTCCTCTCTCCTCGACCGTCACTCCCTCGCACTCCTTTCGCCTCGGCCTCTCCCCTACCTACTTTCCCTCGCACGACCTCGCTCACGCCGACCCTCTCTCAGGCATGTTCGCCATCCTCACGCCCGTCCTCGCCCTCCCGATCATGTTCATCCTCGGCTACACCATGCGCCAGACCAAGCAGCAGAAGGCCGACGAGGTCGCCGCTCGCGCTGCGCCCGCTCCCGCCGGTCCTCGGCGCACCGTCGCCCAGAAGGCGCTCTCGATCTTCTGGCAGCTCGACGTGATCGGCCTCCTCCTCCTTGTCGCTGGCTTCGGCATGGTCCTCGTTACGGTCACGATCGCCAACGGCAAGGGCTCGCACTGGAGCGACGGTGCGTCTCCTTTTCCTCGTCGCGCAACTTGAGAAGGTCGTGCCCGACTCGTCGCTGACTCGTGCCTCTTCGCTCGCAGCTCACTGCATCGCTCTCCTCACCGTCGGCGGCATCTGCATTGTTGCGTTCGGCCTCTGGGAGCGCTTCGGTGCCCGTCACCCGCTCATCCCCTTCCGCCTCCTCACCAACCGCACCGTCATCATCTGCGCCCTCATCGCCGTCCTGTACCCGGCCGCCGGCGGCGTCATCGGCTCGTACTTGTGCGTCCAGCTCTCCAGCTTTCGAGACGAGCCTCGCTGACGAACTGGACGTCGTCCTGCAGCTACACCTACCTCCTCGTCGCCGGCGAGCAGTCCACCCTCTCGGCGACCCGCATCGGCTCGATCGCGTCGTTCACGTCGACCCTCACCGCCGCCGCCATGGGCATCGTCGTGCGCTACATGCGCTACCTCAAGCCCATCATCATCGCCGGCTTCTGCATCGACGTGTGCGTCTCCTCCTCGCTCCAGCCCGCTCGCGCTCGAGCCCTCTCGCTGACGCCTTCCCTTCCTCATACAGTCTCGCCTTCGGCCTCATGATCCGGTACCGCGGTGCCGGTGCGACTCGCGGCGACCTCATCGCCGTCCAGATCGTGCGCGGCCTCGGCGGCGGCTGCATCTCGTTCCCGGTCCAGGCCGCCATCCAGGTCGTTTCGAAGCACGAGCACCTCGCCGCCATCACGGCCGGCTACCTCACCGTCTTCTACCTCTCGCAAGGTGTCGGCTCTGCCATCGGCGGCGGCATCTGGACCAACACGGTCCCGAACCGCCTCAACGAGCTCATCAGCAACTCGACGATCGCCAAGCAGGCCTACACCAACCCGATCGGCCTCATCGCCAAGTACCCTCCCGGCACCGAGATCCGTCAGGCCATGGCGACGGCGCAGGGCGACGCGCAGCGCATCCTGTCCATCACGGGCACGTGCCTCGCCGCCGTCGGCCTCGTCCTCGCGTGCTTCCTCCAGAACGTCCGCCTCACCGACGAGCAGTCGCTCGAGCAGGTCGAGAAGGCCGAGGACGGCAAGATGACCCAGCTCGAGACCAAGTAGACGGTCTCGGTCGTCGGCGCCGGCGCGCGCACGCACCCCTTCCTTCGTTTCCCCTTTCCCTCGTCGTTCCCTCCTTCTTTACCTTCTGTGCACCCCTCTCCCTCTCTCCTTCGTAATATGGCATCCTTAGACGCACATACAAAAGCTGGTACAGCTCGTTGACCTGCAACCTCGAGGCATTCCCTCGTTCTCGACCTTCTCAAGTTCGCTGCTTTCCTCTCCTCGAGCGCGACAGGCGCGAGCTGCACAAAGCGAGAGAAAGTTCGTTGCGACGAGACGAAGAGCTACGGCAGAGCCAAAAGTGGATGCGGTCGATAAGGGCAGGGCTAAGGAGGACGGCACGGATCTAGAAAGGCGAAATGAGGAGGACGAGGAGGAAGGACGAGGAGGAAGGACGAGGAGGAAGGACGAGGGGGAGAGAAGCACGCTCGGCAGCTCGAGTGCTCGTCGTCTCGAGCGCACTCAGCGCCACGGGTTCGTCGCGCCGGGCGCCGCCTCCTTCTTGACCGCCGCGAGCCCGCCGCTTAGCAAGCTCGACCCGCTCCCGCTGTTGTTGGCGCTCCCACCGCTGAGCCTCGCCTCCTTCCTCGCGGCGAGACGTGCGGCGCTCTTCTGCCCAAAGGCGAAAGGCGCAGGCGCCGTCGGCTGCATGCCTGCGAGGGCTGCTGCTGCGCCGGGTGCCGAGGAGAGCGTCGAGAGGCGGCGGGCTGAAGGGGCGAGGGACGGGCGCGACAGCTTGCGGGGCGACTTGCGGGCGGAAGGAGGAGGGTGGAGGGAGCCGGTGCCGGGCACGGTGAGGCTACCGCCGGTGCCGGGGATACGGACGGGCCGACGAGGCGGTGCGGCGGAGGAGAGGGAGGTGTCGGCTGCGGCGGCGCCGGCGGTCGACGGCGCCGACATGGAGAGCGACGGGCGACCTCGGCCACCACTGAGCGACGCGCGGCGGATCGCCTTGTCCGAGCGCAGCGGGCCGATGTGCGAGGCGCGGCGAGCTCGGAAAGTCGGCGTCGGCGGTGGTGCTCCAGCGTCGCCCGACGACGAGGCCGAGGCTGCGAGCGGTTTGGCGGCGACGAGAGGTGCGACGAGGCCCGACGAGCCGGGAGCCATCGAGAAGGAGGCCTCGCCGAGGGCGGCGCTCGAGGTGTTGCCGAGGTCGTGGAAGGGCGAGCGAGAGGTGTAGGGCGACGGCGGGGCCATGGACGTGTCGCCGCCGCTGTCGGAGAGGAACGAGAAGGGTGCAGGCGACTCGGAGACGGAGGGGAGGAGGGGCAGGCGTTGGGCGACCGGGCGGTGCGCTCGGGCCTTCGACGCCATGATCTCGGCGGCGGTCGACGCGTCGCTCGACGTCGAGAACGTCGACGGCACCGTCCACGACTGCGACGAGAGCGTCCTCGGACTCGTGACGGCGATGGCGGGGAACGAGTCGAGCCCGCTCGAGGGGGTCGAAGCCGACGACGCCGAGGAGGGTGCGGGCGAGTTGAACTTGACGGCCTCAAGCTCCTCGCCGACGTCGTCCGCCCACTGAACGCCCTTGCCCTTCCTGACCGCCGCGCTGCTGACCGGGCTCGGCAGCGGCTTGCCGACGACGCCCGGGCTCCTCCTCGCCCGCATCGGCGACGGCTGGTACGGCGCGTACAGGCCCGTCGGCGCCGACCCGACGCCCGACAGCGCCGAGCGCGGCACCTTGCCGAGCTGCGAGGGTGCCTCGAGGCCCGCACCCGAGCTCGAGAAGGGCGAGCGCGCGCCCTGGTCGCGCTTGACGCCTCCCGCCGCCGCGCCGCCCCACCCTACGCTCGCCGGCGGCGCCGACGACGCCTCGCCCGCGAGCCCTGCGAGCGCCTCGAGCGTCGCCTTGTCGACGCCGTGCGCGAGCCGTGCGAGCGCGCCCGCCGCCGCCTCGTCGCCGGCCATGTCGAGCGCGGCGCTGACCCTCGCGCGCGCGTCGAGCATGCGCTTCGCCGCCTGCGCCTGGGTCGCGGAGCCCGAGCGCACGCCCTGCGCGCGGGCGTCGGCGGCGGCCGACTCGGCGCGGGCGTCGAGCACGCGCAGCTCGGCGGCGAGGAGCGGGACGGCCGAGGGCCGGTCGCGCGCGAGGGACGACCTGGCGGCGAGGACGGCGCGCGCGAAGCCGTCCATGGCCGAGTCGGCGCCGAGGGCGTCGATGCGGAGGGACGAGGTGCGGGCGAGGAGGTCGGCGACGAGGCTCTGGCAGTCCTGCTTGATCATGCTCGCCGTCGACGATGCGTCGCCGCCGCCGCTCGAGTCGACGCCTGCGAGCGCGGCGAGCTGCCACCGCTGGAGCGAGCGCACGACGCCGTCGACGATGTCCTTCTCGGCCTCGGCGCGAGCGGCCGCGGCGCGCTTGGACCGCCCGGCGTCCCACGCCGCCTGGACCTGCCGCAGCGCGCCCTGCACCGCGCGCTCGTCGGCGGCGACGTCGGCGCTCGACGACGCGGTCGACTTGTCGCCGAGCTCGCGCCGCAGGCGCTCGATGACCTGGGCCTGCTCCATGATCTGCTGGCAGTACTGGGCGACGTGACGGTCGACCGAGATGACGTTGCGGATCGCCTTGGTCTTGATCTCCTTGGCGCGGTTGGCGTACTGGAGCGTGTTGTGCGTCTCGTCGTAGTGGGCGCTCGACGGGCTGACGCAGACGATCATGACCGTCTTGCAGTTGCCGCCGAGCGACTGCTTGAGGAGGCGCGTGAGCTTCGAGTCGCGGTACGGGACGTGGCCGCGCTTGCGCGGGTCGCACAGGGCGTTGATGCAGTTGCCGAGGGCGAGGAGCGACCGGTTGATGTTGGCGCCCTCGTTGAGGCGCTCGCCGCGGTTCTTGGTGACGCTCGCGCGCTCCGAGCCGGCGAGGTCGATGACCGACAGGCACGCCGACGTCGACGTGTCGGTGAGGCCGCCCGCCTTGGGCTTCTGCGTGACGGTGACGCGCAGGACGGCGTGCGACCGGGACGAGGTCGCGTTGGCCTCGGTAAAGTTGACGGTGCGGTTCGTGTTGCCGAGCGTGATCCACTCGACGACGTCGTGGGCGCAGGTCGGCTCCTTGGTGCTGAGGTTGGCCGGCGTCGCCATGCCGTCCTGGCTGTCGCGCAGCTGGAGCACGCCGCTCTCGGGCGCGAGGAGGTCGCGGATGGTCTCGTTGTACACCTCGAGGTACGACACGGTGAGCGAGAAGTCGACCTCGTCCGACTTGGCCGTGATGCGCGCGAAGAGGTCCTTCATGATGAGGAAGACGATGCCGGGCTGCGTCGGCGAGCCCGAGATCGTGTGCGTCTTGCCGCAGCCGGTCGCCTGCGAGCGGGAGTGGGAGAGCGAGTCAGCGCCGGCGTTCTCGCGCTCGCCTCGTCTCTCCACGTGGAAGGTAAGGTAAGGGAGAGGGAGACGCACGCCGTACGCAAACACGGTCGAGTGGAAGCCGTCCATGACGTGCGAGACGAGCGCTTTGGCGCTGCCGTCGTAGACCTCCTCCTGGCCGCAGTCGTCGTCGAACACACGGTCGAAGCAGAAGCGGATGTCCTTGGTCTTCTTGCCCTGCATGGGGAGGATCTGGCGCTGGAACGACGCGACGGCGTTGGTCTCGGGCGGGTCGAAGACGAGGATGCGGTCGTCGAGGACCTTGAGGACCTTGCGCAGGTTGCCGGCGCCGCCTCGAGACGGCTGCGGGGTCGTGTAGGTCGGCGTAGCCAAGGTCGAGGCGGTCCCGTCGGCGTTGAACAGGGCTGGGCCGGCGTCGTACTGCGAGTTGACGAGGAGCCGCTCCTTGTCCGAGAAGGGCCGCACGCGAACTGTGTGGGGGGAGGGTGTGCATGGGTCAGCGGCAGTCAACCAATTCGCAGGACTATAGCGAGCGGGAGTGGACGCACCGGCGACCGAGATGGAGCTCGACATCGCGTGGACGGACGGCGATGGTTGTTGAACGACGAGGCGAGGGAGGGGGCTGGGCGGGCTGGCCAGGCGGTGGGGGGTGCACTCTGCGCGGTGTGTGGCTCTACTGAGGGCTGGTCGGTGGTGCAGGCCTGCTCAGGGCGCGAGGTGGGTGTGCGAGCTGGAGGAAGAGGACGAGACGCGGCGGCCGAGGAGAGCGAGCGCGAGACAACCCGTCCGCTCGTGCGGCACTGCTCAGTAGTGGCTGCAGACCGTGCAGTAGTGCTCTACGCAGCTTCTACAGAGCCGGTACACGCAGCAGAGCCGCTTCGAGCCGTCGTCGAGATGCCGCACCTGCGCCGTCTCGAGCTCGCTGTGCGCGCGGTCTCTCTTGACCGGACAAGTCGTACGAATGCTTCGTAAGACTCAGGGTAGCACTGGAAGTCCGCCTGGAGGGCGGGCGAGGGAGCGACAGCGAGGCCATCTCGAGCGTGACCTTGGTCCGCCCTTTCTCTTCCACACGAGCTCGTCGCCAGCTCTTGCACCGCTCCCAGGCTCGCGACAAGCCTCGAGCAAGACACATCACCGAGCACACCCACCCGCCGACCGTCCCCTCGCCCTCGCGACCCGGCTTGAGCCGCCCCTCCTCCTCTCCTTCGACCCTCCCTCAGCCGCACCGCCTCCCTCGCACCCGCGCCAAGCCACCCCGCCCACCACACACAACATGCCCTCTGGCGCAGCCGCCGCCCTCCTCGCCAAGGCCCTGCCCAAGGCGTCTGGCAGCGGGACCCCGAACGGCGGCGGCGGCGGCTCGGGACGCTCGCCGCGCTCCGCCGCGCGCGGCAAGGGCGTCAGGGGCGCGGGCTCGGCCCACATGGACGAGGACGTTGGCATGTCGGACAGCAGCGACGCCGCAGCGGCGCGCAGGAGGGGCAGGCAGGGCAGGAGCGGACCCATGGGCGAGCGGGTGAGCCTTCTCTCTCTCTTCTCTGCTCTGCGCGACCCAGGCGCGGTCGCCGAGGGTCGAGGAACTCGAGCTCGAGCGTGGTACTGGCTGAGCGCGCGGCGCGCGAGCATGCTTCCCGGTCGCAAGCCTGCGCGAGAAGGAGGCGGTGCTGACTCGGCTCTCTCCCCCTCGCCCGCAGCCAAACCGCAACGGCGGTCGGAACGCGCCAGGTCTGCTCTCCGACAAGCCGGGACGAGCCTCTTCCGCCCCGACCTCGAGCAAGAGCGGCAAGGCCCCCGACGCTCCGACCCAGTCGACCATCGACACCCTCCGCCTCTTCCTCCTGTCGCGGTATCAGCACGACGTCCAGCTCCTCAACCTCGAGAACATGGCGGGCGACCCGATCCTCAAGCAGCACAAGCTCCTCGCGCCCGGGCAGCCCGGCGCGCCCACCAACATGGCCGGCGCCCTGTGGAAGCTCTCGAAGGAGCTCTTCCCCAACGTGCGTCGCCTGTCCCGCTTGTCACTGTCTCGTCTCCTCCCTCGAGCTGTCAGCTGACTCTGCCTGCTCCTCGGCGCGACAGATCGTCTCGCTCTCGCTCGCCAACAACGACCTCACCTCGCTCCTCCCCCTCTCGCCCTGGCTCCTCACCTCGAACCTGCCCAACATCGAGAACGTCTCGTTCGCCGGCAACGGCATCAAGTCGTTCCGCGACATGGACCCGTTCAGCCCGCTCGTCGGCAAGGAGCGCAAGGACAAGCAGCCCAAGGGCTGGCGCAACCTCAAGGAGCTCGTCCTCACGGGCAACCCGATCACCGCCTCGGGCGGACAGCCCGACACCTACGCCAAGTGCGTCGTCGTCTCTCGCTCTACGTCGTCTGCACCTTGTCGAGCGAGTGCTGACCCTGCTTTACCCTCGACGCCCGCAGAGAGATGGCTCGCCGCTTCGCCACGCTCCGCGTCCTCGACCAGAACCCGATCGACCCGTCCATAGCGTTCGCCGTCGGCCAAGAGCGCTCGACGTTTGGCGCAGAAGGGCCCGGCCTGTCGTCCAAGGTCAAGAGCGAGAAGGCCAAGGCGACCAAGCGCGAGCCGGTCGTCTTCCCGGTCGACATCACGCGCGGCGGCTTCTGCGACCCTGAACCGCTGCAAGGCTTCGTCGGCGAGTTCCTCGTCAAGTGCGTCTTCCCTCTCTCGCCTGTCTCGTCGCGTTGCCGCCGTCGGCTCGCCGCTCACACCTCGTCTCGCGCTGCAGGTTCTTCAAGGCGTTCGACGACGACCGCCCCTCGCTTCTCTCGGCCTATGCGCCCCTCTGCACCTTCTCGTTCTTCGCCGACACGGCTAACCCGGTCCGGGCGCGCGCCAAGAAGGTCGGCGCCAAGGGCGACCGGCGCTTCCCGAGCCAGCACAAGCTCGACTGGAGCTCGTACCTCACGCCCGACGGCAGCAGGAACCTCGCACGCGTGCGCAGCCCCGGTGCGTGTTCTTCCTCTCCTCCTCGATGTTGCGCGCCGAGCGAGCTTGCTGACGCCGTCGCACCGCTCGCCCCCCTCGCAGAGAAGCTCGTCGCGACCCTCAAGACGACGCCGTCGGCCGTCATCACGTCGATCGTGTCGCTCCCCAAGACGCAGCACCCGCTCGACAAGGGAGACAAGTTCGTGTTCGACACGTGGACGATGCCGGGCCTGCTCCCGCCGGCGCAACCGGGCGCCGAGGGCGACACGGTCATCTTTGCGAGCGTGCACGGCGAGTTCACCGAGTGTGCGTCGCCTCTCTCTCTCTCCCCCCCTCTCGTGCATGTCGTCTCGGCCTGTGAGCGCTAAGCTGACTCGAGATCCCTGTCCTGCAGTCCCGAGCAAGGGCGTGCGCTCGTTCGACCGCAACTTCATCCTCGCCCCGACGCCGGCCGGCTCTCCGTGCGTACCCTGTCCTCCTCTCGCAGCCCTCGTCTTCCTCGAGCCATCCCTGATGACGCTTCCTCTCCTCCTGCAGCGCCGCCGCCGCCGGGTGGGAGTGCATCATCCTCTCGGACGTCCTCACCCTGCGCGGCTACTCGGACCTCGCCTTCTCTAAGCCGCGCGTGCCGCGCCCGCCCAAGCAGCCCAACGTACCAGCGGCAACGGGCGTCGGCGTCGACCCGAACATCGCGGCGGGCGGCGCGGCGGTGCCGGGTGCGGCGGGCGGAGCGGTGCCGGGCATGGTGCAGGAGCGCGCCGAGGGGATCGTGCGTCCAGCTCTCTCTCTCCCTCGCTTCTACTCTTCCCTCTCGGACCCTCGCTGACGTTGACATTCGCCCTCTCTCGCCCGCAGACGGACGAGCAGCAGTCGCTCGTGCTGCAGCTGCAGGCCGTGACGCGCCTCACGTACACGTTCGCGCACCTGTGCCTATCGCAGAACGCGTGGGACCCGCACCAGGCGCTCGCCCAGTTCCAGGCGCTCCAGGCGCAGGGCAGCATCCCCGCCGAGGCGTTCCTGCCCGTCTGAGCGCGGGCGAGGAGGGAGGGAGGGGAGGAGCTGGAGGAGGGGCGAGTCGATGAGGTAGCATGCGTTCTCTTTTGCATTCTCTACGCGCTTGCTAGTGCTATCTCCATAACGTGGCCCTACTGTGCGAGTGAACGAGAGCGAGCACGAGCTGCGTTGCGGAGACGTCGAGGCGAGGGAGGTCGGCCTCCTCCTCGTCGAGCTACGAGGGCAAGGGGGACCTCTCGCACGCATGCTCGCGTGGCAAGAAGCTTGCGAGCAGGGACAAAGGCAGTACCGGCTGTCCGGGGCCGCCGCTGAGCGCGAGCGACGCCGTCGTCCCTTTGTCCGGGCGAAGGAGGAGCTGACGCTGCTCGGCGCGAGGGCACGGCGCAGGGGGCAGCGCAGGGCAGCTCTACCTGCATCTACTCGAGCTCGCCTAGCTGCACACCGAGCTACAGCCGCAACGAGCGCGTCGCGAGCGAGCACGCGCATCTCGTCCGGAGTCCGCTCCTCCCCGCACCACTCGCGCCGACCCAGGTGCGTCGCTTGCCTCGAGCACCCGCGCAGCTCGGCGCAGAGCTGACCCAGCGCGTGCACGGCCGCTCGCAGCCTCGCCTCCAGCCCGCCCTGGGAGTGCGCCCCCTCGTCGCCGTCGTCCAACTCGCCCTTCCTCTCGCCTCCTCATCCCGCCCGCGCCTCGTCGCTCGCGCTCAAGCCTTGAGCAGCCGACGATCGCCAGCATGGGCCTCTTCTCGCACCGCCGCCGCAACTCGACCAACCTCGCGAGCTGGCCCATGACGCCGTCGTCGTCGAGCGACTCGCAGCTGTCGCCTCTCGCCGGCTCGCCGTCGCCGTCGTTCCAGCCGCGGGCCAGCTCGTCCGGCCCAGCAGACCCGGCGCTAGAGCGGAACGGGCCCCCGCCCCCGGCGTTCACGGCACGCGCCCCTCTGTCCTTCTCCGCCTCGTCGCCGTCCGCCTCGGCGACTCGCTCCCTCTCCATCAGCACGACCTCGTCCTCGTCCGCCTCGACCGGCCGCCACCCTGCACCGCTCCTCGCCACTCCCCCTCCCTCGCCGCCAGCCACCCGCCGCGCCGCCCCCATGTCGGCGTCCGTCCTCGACGACCGCCAGGACGAGGACTCGTGCCCGATCTGCCTCGAGCTCCTCTCGCTGCGACTCGCCGGCGAGAAGCCTCACGTTGTGCCAGTCTGCGGTCACCGTCTTCGTGCGTCCCCTTCCTCTCCCCCTCTCGCGCTGAGCTGCGCGGCATCGGCGAACGGTGCACTGATCCCTCGCGACCTTTTGCTTCTGCAGACCACTCGTGCTTCGAGGCCGTCTACGGCGATGTGCAGCGTGCCAAGAGCAAGACGGCCGGCAGCCTCGGCCTGTGCGGCGTGTGCAGGCGCGACATGAAGGTCGGCGACGGCGGCGACGGGCCGAGCAAGACTAACAGTGCGTCCCGCTCTCTCGCTCCTCCTCGCAAGAGCACTCGAACATGTGGAGCTGACGGTAGCCTGTGCGCGCAGAGTTCGCCAAGCTGAGCGGCTTACCCTCGGCGACCGAGCCGGCGCCGTCGTTCAAGATGCGCTCGTCGAGCCGCGGCACCCACCTCGACCAGCGCCCGCCCGTTCCAGACGCCTCGCAGGACGACGAGCTGTACCAGGTCCCGCTCGGCTACTCGAGCCATCCCGCCGGCGTACGAGCGAGCACGAGCACGGGCGGGACGGGCAGCACCTTGACGGCCGGGCGGCGAGGGAGCGGCGAGACGTGGGCCGGCGGCAGCAGCACCGTCTCGGGCGGCTCGCGCGCAGGAACGATGAGCAGCGGCGGCGGCGGCGGCGGCGTCGCCGAGCTCGTCAAGCCCGTCGTGACGGTGCGCGCCGAGCACTCGTCGGTCGAGCGCAGCTACGAGCGCGACAAGAAGCAGCACCTCACCTGCATGGTCAGCGTCATAATGCCGTCACGCTACGCCCCTCCCGCCCAGTTCGCCGATCTCTTCGCCGGCGCCGCTCCCGAATCACTCCCACCAAGCCGAGCACCGCCGCCCGCCCCTCTCCCCTCGTCCACCCGAGCGCCTTCCTCCTCCTCGCTCCGATCCGGCGACCGGTCCCCGACGTCGTCCGTCTACTCGGCCTACGCTTACGGCGCGACTGGCGTCGCGTCGTCCTCGTTCGCGCCCGTCGTCCAGGACCTCCAGGCCCGGATGGCCGACTGGAAGGGCCACTCGCCCGAGGAGTTCGGCCAGCTCAAGCTCTTCGACACGATCCACGTGCGCAAGGACACGGCGACGCGCGAGTTCACCGTCTACCTGTTCGACGAGGCGATCCTGTGCGTCACGGACGACCGGCGGCGGGCGGCGAGCAAGGCCATCTCGCCGACGACTACGAGCAGCGGCGGCGACGGCGGCGGCGACAAGCTGCGCCTCAAGGGCCGCGTCTACGTGCGGCACATCCGCTCGGTCGCCGACACGTCGCGCGGCGGCGACGACCTGTCGCTCACGATCCTCATGAACGACGACGCCGTCGCCGAATTCGTCATGCTCTTCAAGGAGCGCACGAGCCTCGAGGTGTGGCGCGGCCAGATCGAGCACCTCGTCGCGCACAACCGCCGCGCCATGTCGCCGCCGTCGTCGGCCGCCTTCCCCGAGACGCCAATGTCGGCGTCGATGCACCACCTCCAGCTGCGCGACCGCAAGGACGTCGTGAGCGACATCTCGAGCTCCGACCAGAGCAACCTCACGGCCTTCTCGGGCTACTCGCGCACGACGGCGACGAGCGTCGGGCCGTCGGCGTCGGTCATCCTCGAGGAGGACGAGGGCGCCATGGACGAGTTCGGCCGCTTCGCCGAGATGAGCGCGCCCGGGTACGGCGACGCCAACCTGTCGCCCTACGGCTCGTCGTCGTCGTTCCCGCAGCAGCAGCGAGGTACACACGCCGGCGCCGCGTCGTCGCTCGACTCGTCGAGGTCGTTCACGCCGCTCGACCTCATGCTCATCCTGTCGGTCCCGCCTCCCGGCACCGGCACGCTCAAGCTCGACATCCTCAAGAACGCGCTCGAGTTCGTCGTCGCGCACGTCGGGCCTCGCACCCGCCTCAGCATCGTCACGTACTCGTCGGGCGAGGGCGCTCGGGCCTCCTTGCGCAAGACGCCCTTCATCGCCGTCGGCAAGCTCGACGGCCGCGCGCGCCTCGACCAGGTCGTGCGCGAGCTCGGGTGCGCGCCCGAGGGCCTCACGAGCATGCTCGAGCACCAGGAGGAGCGCGTCAACGTCGTCACGGCGTGCAACCTCGCGCTCGACATCGTCCTCCAGCGCAAGGTCAAGTCGGCCCTCACCGGCATGGTCCTCCTCAACGATGGGCGCGACGGCGCGCAGAAGCAGCAGATGGACCTCGTCATGGCTCGGTGCGAGGCCGCAAAGTGCGTCGCCTTCCTTCGCCTCTCACGCCTCTGTTCCTTCCGCTCGCGGTGCTGATGCTCTCTTTCTCTCTCTCTTGCTCGCAGCGTCCCGATTCACGCTCTCGGCTGGGGCCGCTCGCACGACCCGAGCAGCCTCTGGCTCTTGTCGAACCACTCGGCCGGCTCGTACACGTTCGTCAAGGACTTCTGTGCGTCGACCTTTCCCTCGCTCCTCCTGCCGCCTCTCTACATGTCGAGGCTGACCCTACTCCTGTCACAGACGACCTGCGCGACGCTCTCGCCGGCTGCATCGGCGGCATCCTCTCGATCGCGGCGACCAACGTCCGGCTGCACATCAAGGTCCCCGAGAAGCGCTGGTTCCGAATCCGCAAGGTGTCGGGCTCGCCGGGCGCCATCGTCTCGAAGACGGGCACCGACGTCGACGTCGAGATCGGCTCGCTGTCGTTCGGCGAGCGCCGCGACCTCATCGTCGAGGTCGAGCTGTCGCTCGGCGCGGCGGGTGAATCGGGCCGGCAGCGCGAGCGCAGCAGCGACGGCGCCGCTCTGCCGCCTCGTGCGGCCGAGTACAGCTCGGCGACCGACGCCTTCTTCCTCTCTCGGGCGGGCGTCAACCCGTCGGCGCTGGACGACTTTGCCGCGTCGACCTCGAACCTGTACGAGGACGCGTACGACGACATGCCCGACGAGGCGCCCGCCTTCGAGGTCAACGCGGCGTACCGCGACCCGGCGGCGGGCAAGACGATCTCGCGCCTCAACCACTCGCCGTGCCTCCTCACGATCACGATCAACCCGCCCTCGTCGTCGGCGTCGTTCGGCCGCCTGCCCGCACCCGCCTCGGCGCCCGAGATCGTCCGCCGCAGGATGGAGCTCCTCGTGAGCGACATGCTGTCGCGCGCGCTCCTCCTCATGACGCGCCGCAACGACGCCCAGGCGGCGCGCCTCCTCGAGGAGACCAAGCGCATCATCTCGACCATCTCGACAACGCTCGTCCCGGCGTCGCCCCTCTCCGGCGGCGTCGGTGCAGCAGCAGCAGCAGCAGCGCTCGCGCGCAGCCAATCGGCGCGCCGCCGCTCGTCGGTCGCAGGCGCAGCGACGACGCAGCGCACGCTCCTCGCGCTCGCCGACGACGTCGACCAGGCGCACGAGGCGTGCCTCGACCGCGAGCTGTTCGACACGTGCGGCAGGTACCTTGCGGCGCAGCAGGCCGTCGTGCTGCGGGACCAGCGGGCGTGGACGGGCAAGACGCCGAGCGAGAGGCTCGTGTGGAGGGCCGACAACAGCTTGTGGCTCGTCGCCAAGAGCCAGGCGTGGCTCAGCTCGAGCAGCTCGTGATGACGCTCTCTCGTACCTTCCCTTTCCTCTCGGTGCAGTCTTTCCCTCGTTCGTTGCATCCCTCCGTCCTTCGCCCTCGTCCTCGCGCCCTCCCTTCGTCCTCTCTCTCTCTCTCTCTCGCTCTCGGCGTCTCGCCCTCTCGCTGCCAGGAGCTCTAGGTGTACTTTGTGAGCTACTTTGCAATCTCGTAATTATACAACAGACACGCTGCGCGCGAGAGAGCGAGCGGGAGTCAGCTCGAGGAGCGAGAAGAGGCCTGTGCGCAGAGCTTGAGAGGACGCACATGCAGCGATGAGATGCGGTAGGAGCCTATGCTCGGTCGACTTTGTGGAACGTCGTGTTGAGCCAGTCGGGATTGGGCCATACCTGTGGCGAGAGGAGAGGGTAAAGAGAGGAGGAGGAGCTGTCAGGGAAAGGGAGGAGGAGAGAGCGAGGAGGAGGACGACGGACGCACCCGCGCGACGATCTTGCCCCTGATGAGGCCCATCGGCACCGGTCCATAGTCCCTCGAGTCGGTCGAGTTGCTCTGGTTGTCGCCGGCGAGCCACACATGGCCCGCCGGGACGGTGCACCACTCGACGTCGGCGAGGCGCCGCTCGCCCGTCGGGTCGACGCACACGACGTCGCCGGGGAGGCCCATGACGCGCTTGAGGACCTGGTGCGCCGGGTCGAGCGGCGAGACGGCCGTGACGAGGTTGCCGCGCGCGAGGGGCGAGAGACGTAGGGCGAGGCGCGAGTGCAGGACGAGGGTGCCAGAGTCGGCGAGGGTCGGGTACATGGATGCGCCGGCGCACTGTGAGGTCGATCGAGGTCAGCTTGGGCAGGTCGAGCACGTCTGGGCTGACGCAGGCAAGCTGGGGGAGAGTCGAGGGCGGCCGGTGGGGAGCGGGTCGGCGAGTCTCGCTCGCTGGACCGTCTGGGTACCACGCAGGGGAGCGGGAAGAGCTGAGGAAGTGGACGAACCGGTCGGATTTCGGCCACGTGCTCGTTGAAGAGATGAACGCCGCAGAGAACCTGGCGGGTAGATGAGGACAGGCGATGAGCGACCTCCACAGCGAGAGACCAGGGGAAGGAGGACGCACCTGGACTGTGCCAACGAGGTATCTGCCAGCCTTGCGGAGCCGCTGCATGGCCCTTTGACGGCGAGGACGAGCGTGGGGAGGAGCATCGAGCCGATCCCGCTCGCTCTGGCACGAGATCCTCCTCGCCCGCTCTCCTCCACGCCCAGGATGACATGAACACCGCTGCACAGCTACCTCAAGAGCTCCTCAAGGCCGTCCGGCAAGCGCTGCCTCGCTCCCAGCATCGTGCCGTCGCTGCTCTCTCGCTCGACCTCCTCGGCGCCTGGCTCGACCTGCGGTGCGTCCTTCTCTGTCCCATGCGCACGGTGAGGCTATCTGACACCTCTCCCGCAACAGCACTGCGGTCCTTGTCGATTCGTGTCTGCTCTCGGTCAAGGAGGCGCGAGCGCTCGCGCATGCTCTCGAGGTGCGTCTCGTCCCGCTCGCTCAGCTCTCGCACTCCAGGCTGACCTGCGTGCCTTCCAGCAGAGCACGCAACCGCATCTGTTCGTCCTGCACGAGTCCGTATCGGGCCAGACGCTCGTCGTCAACCGCGACCTGCTGCACGAGCGGCTGCGCGACCAGGTCACGCTCGTCGATGTCGGCGGCCGAGAGCCTCTCCTGGTGCGTCTTGCTCTCTGCGACTGTACGAAGGACCTTCTGACGCCCTTTCGGTACAGATCTCGACCCTGCCGCCCTCGCTGTCTTCCCTCCTCGCCTCGCTCTCCTCCTCGAACCCGACCTCGTTCCTCTCGCTCGACCTCCCCGATCCAGACCGGCCGCACGACCTCATCCCGCTCGTCGGCATCCTCCTCGACTACACGATCGCGTACACGCTCGGCGAGTCGGACGGGCGCAACTGCCTCGGCGGGCGGGACCTCGTCGTGGTCGAAGCGGTGCTCGTGGACAAGATCGGCAGCAGGTGCGCTCGTCCCTCTTGACCCCCTCAGTGAGGCACAGCCTGAGCTCTTTTTCGTTTGCAGGCAGCGCCTTCTCTCGTTCTCGTACCCGTCCAGCCTCTCGACCGACGACCCTGCGCTCGAGCCCTCGACGGTTGTCCGCCTCCTCCAGCTCAAGCTCGACGCCCGCCTCTCGACCGCCCAAGCGCGGCACCGAGAGCTCGAGCGAGTGCACATCGAGGTCGACTCTCGGACGGTCGTGCTGGATCAGGTGGCGTTGTAGACGAGGGACGAGTTGCAAAGCGAGAGGTGGACGAGCA
>Ga0308169_10000891_pt1 | contig 38531 bp, 39 predicted proteins | sample PhyBR1_2_FD_202139 | JGI IMG/M metagenome (GOLD analysis project Ga0308169, IMG submission 202139) | Phyllosphere microbial communities from UC Gill Tract Community Farm, Albany, California, United States - DLSLSB.R1 | ecosystem: Host-associated > Plants > Phyllosphere > Unclassified | place...
TGCGTGTCGGTGACGCTCACGCTGACCACCGCGCCGCTGTCGAGGGTCGCCAGCGACAACGGCTCGTCGTCGGATGCCGCCATCTTGAACGCGACGGCGGAGGTCTGGCCCGCCCCGGCATCCGCCGCCTTCTTGACGAACGCGGCGCGACTGTCCCGGACCGACTTCGCGAACTCCTTGGACGCCTCGTCGAAGTCGGTGGCGTACTGGCTCTTGTCATCGGCGTCCACGAAATCGGAGAACGCACCGGCGAGCTCCGACGGGGGCAGCGACAGGAACGCCGACTCGGCCGGGACGCGGGTGGTGCCCAGCCAGGCGGGCGCCACATTCGGGAAGGTGCTCTTGGCCAGCATGTCAGCCATCGAGGTGACCCGGTAGTTGGCCCACGGGTCGCTCTGCACCATGGTCAGGAGCACCGGTGGCTTCTTGGCATCCTTCTCGTCCACGGTCAGCGCGAGCACGGTGCGCGGCCACCCCTCAGTCGCCTCGGGGAGCAGGATCTTCACCTTGCCCAGCGGCGTCATGAGGGCGCCTTCGCGACCCTCGATCTTCCCGCGCAGCTGGTACTCCAGCCGGCGAGCGTCGAGCGCGGCTCCGGTCAGGCGCGTCTCCGCGAGCTTGTCGTCCAGGTCGGTGTCGGCCTTGGCCAGCGTCGAGGCGACGTCGGCGACGATCCGCTGGCCCTGCTTGTCGGTGACGACGGGCTGCTTCTGGTTCTCCGGCGCGACCACACTGGGCGACGGCGTCGGCGAGGGGGCGTCACCGCCGAACTGGGGCCAGGAGTCGGCCGTGCAACCGGTGGCGAGCAGCCCGGTCAGCGCGAGAGCCGGCAGAGCGATCGCCAGACGGCGACGCGCCGTCGTCATGGTCCGCTGAGCAGTGCTCGCGTCTCCCGGCTGATCGATCTCGGCGCGCTCCGGCATCGTGATCGGCTGCGTCTCGGGCAGCGGTCCCGGACCCTTTCGGCGCGGGCCGCGCCCGCGGCGCTGGTGACGGATGCCGAGGATGTACAGCACGATGCCGACGGCCAGCAGCAGTCCGCCGGCGGCCATCAGCGGACCCGCCCAGGGTGTGCGCGTGTCCAGCGCCCAGGAGACGAGGATGTCGGTCGGCGCCGGCTTGACGCCGTCGCGGGCGATCAGCACGCTGTTGCCCTTGGTCAATTGCAGATTCGCGACCAGCGAGTCCTTGTCGGCGAACGAATCGAGCCAGAGGTCCGATCCGACCGGCGAGCGGCCGGACGTCTCACCGCCGTCGGCGGGCGGCTGCTCCGCCTCGACGCGCGCCGTCTTCGGCTTCCCCGACTTGGTCAGGGACACGTGGTCGTAGGCGGTGTCGGACAGCCAGGACTTCATGTCGTCGGTGCGGGCGTAGGCCACGAAGACATCGCCCTTGCCGCGCACCAGCAGCGTCTGCAGACCGGTGTGGGCACGCAGCACGTCGGCATCGACGAGCACGTACGGAGTGGGCTGATCGACTGTCAGCTCCATCCGCTGCTCGGTCGGTCCCATGAAGATGGTCCGCTGAGCGATTCCCGCTCCGATGAGAACCGTGGCCAGCACGAAGGCCACGACGGCCCATACGAATCGCACGAATCAACTCCTTACGTGACCCCGGACGCGTTCCAGGGGTCCCCGCTCGACGTTCCAGACTATCGAAAGCACCTGAGCATTGCCCACGAGCGCATCGGCCCGTCGTGGACGGCTTGAGGATCGCAGGCGATTAGGCTTGCTCGCATCCGACCGGGAGAACGATGAAGATCCACAGCCCTTTCCGCACCGCTCTGGTGGCCACGCTCGGCGTGGGCCTGGGAATCATGCTGCTCACCAGCGTGCAGATGCTCTCGACGGTGCTGCTGTACATCGGCACGGCCCTGTTCCTCAGCCTGGGCCTGGACCCGTTGGTGTCGTTCCTGGAGCGCAGGGGCATGCCCCGCTGGGCATCCGTCCTCACCACGATCGTCGCCGTGCTCGGGGTGTTCACCGCGATCGTGCTGATCATCCTGCCCGTCGTCATCGAGCAGATCTCCCAGCTGGTCACGAAGATCACCGACCTGATCGTGAACGGCGACCAGACGATCCAGAACCTCAAGGACTGGATGACGGACACGTTCCCGAACCTGCGTGTGAACGACGTCTTCGCCTACGTGGAGGACTGGTTCTCCAAAGAGGACTGGGCCAAGACCGTCACCGAATGGGGCGGCTCGATCGGACAGGGCGTGCTGATCGTCGGCGGCGCCGTGCTGACCGGTCTCTTCGGCGCGTTCATCGTGCTCGTGCTCACGATCTACCTGACCGCGTCCACCCCGTCGCTCAAGCGCGCGGTGTACCAGCTCGTCCCGGCGTCGCGCCGGGAGCGGTTCATCGACATCGCCGACCAGATCACCGACTCCGTCGGGCACTACGTGATGGGTCAGGTCACGCTCGGCGTGATCAACGGCATCCTGAGCTCGATCTACCTCTCGATCATCAATGCGCCCTTCACGGCTGTGCTCGCCGTGGTGGCGTTCTTCTTCTCGCTGATCCCGCTGGTGGGCACGCTCACGGGCTCGACTCTGATCGTGCTCGCCTGCCTGATCCCCGGGGTCGGCTCCCCGGCCACGGCGCTGGCGGCGGCGATCTACTACCTCATCTACATGCAGATCGAGGCGTACTTCATCGCCCCGCGCATCATGAGCCGCGCCGTGGCCGTGCCCGGCGCCGTCGTCGTCATCGCGGCGCTGTCCGGTGGTGCGCTGCTGGGACTGCTCGGCGCGCTCATCGCGATCCCCGTCGCGGCCAGCATCCTGATCATCTACCGGCAGGTGCTGATCCCGCGCATGAACGAGCGCTGACTCTCAGGCGTCCCAGACCGTCGCCAGCGGCAGCGCATCGGGGTTCACTGCTGCGACGATCTCGGTCAGCACCCGCCTGGTCTGGCTCTCGCCGACCCACAGGTGCCGTCCGCCGTCGACAGCGATGAGCCGGGCGTGCGGCACCAGCCCGAACCGCGCGCGGGCCTCATCGGGACGCAGGTAGTCGTCCAGCTCGGGGACGAGCACGACCAGCTCGCGCTCGTCACCCCGCCACGCGGACAGGTCGGCGTCGGTCGCACGGTGCAGGGGCGGGGAGAGGAGGATCGCGCCCTCGACCTCGTGGTCGCGGCCGTACTTGAGTGCCAGCTCCGTGCCGAACGACCAGCCGACCAGCCAGGGGCGGGGAAGCCCGCGCTCACGGACGAAGTCCATCGCCGCGGCCACGTCGAACTGCTCGGCCTCTCCCCCGTCGAATGCGCCCTCGCTTCTGCCACGAGGCGACGAGGTTCCGCGGGTGTTGAAGCGCAGCACGGCCATCCCCGCCTGGGCGGGCAGCCGGGCGGCCGCCTTGCGCAGGATGTGGGTGTCCATGCATCCGCCGGCCGTGGGCAGCGGATGCAGCGTCACCAGCGTCGCCGTCGGTTCCCTGTCCGACGGCATCGACAGCTCGCCGACCAGTGTCAGTCCATCCGCCGTGGACAGCTCGACGTCAGTGCGCTCAGCAGGCAGCAGGACGGGCCCGCGGATCTCGAAGGTCATCCGATCCTCCAGCAGTGCGTGTGCCAGTGGCGACGTGCGGCGAGATCGGCCGAGTCGCCCATCACGCCGTCGGCGCGCCAGGCGACCAGATGCGCCGTGCCCGGCGCGATGCTGCGACCGCAGCCCGGGCAGATGTACTCCTTGACGGCCGATGCACCCGACACGGGCTGCACCGTCCATTCCTGGCCACGACGACTCTCGGTGCGCTTCCAGCCCGCCAGGAGGCGGTCGAAGGACTCGTCTGCGCGGGAGCGGTCAGGACGCCGCCGGTGGGATCGTGCCATTCCTCCGGTCTACCACCAGTGGTTGCGGGTCCAGAACGCGTACGCGCCCGCCCAGCTGCCGTAACGACCCGTCGCGTAGCCGGTGCCCCAGCGCAGGTTGTCCACCGGGTTGTAGCCGTTTCCGGGGACCTTGCTGCAGGGCAGCGCCTGCACGAGACCGCAGGCCCCAGAGGACTTGTTGGTCGCGTTCGGGTTCCAGCCGCTCTCCCGCGAGACGATGTAGTCGACGTACGGGTAGTCGCTCGGAGCGATACCCGCCGCGGCCATCCACTCCTCCTTGGTGCCGCCGCCGGTGTACTTCGGGCGTGCTGCACCGCCACCGCCGCCGCTCTTCGCGGGCGCCGAGGCGACCGTGGGCTTGGGGGTCGGCTTCGGCTTGACGTAGACCTCGAACGCGCCGCGATCGACGGCCTGGATGGTCGCGCCCTCGACCGTGACGGTGATGTTCTGCGTGTCCTCGGAGGCGAGGGAGAACGTGGTCACCGCCTTGTCGGCCGCGGTGCTCGGATCGGCGATGGCCGTCCCTGTGGGCGCCAGCAGTGCGGCGGAGACGCCGACGACCGCGAGACCCGCGCCGACGGCACTGAGCCGCCGTCGCCAGGGAGTCTTCTGCGTCGAACCGGACGCGTTCGGGCGCGTCGGGTTCGATATCGATTCGTTATCGGGAGTCACGATGGTGGTCAGTCTACGCAGAACTCGCTGGGACGTCCATGAGAGTCCGCCGCGTGGCGGCAGATCAGCGGACCGCAAGCATCACTTCCACGGTGGCGTCGAGCAGTGCGTCCACCTGCTCCTCGCGGTATCCCCCGCGCTGCATCCGGAACGCCGCGCCGCGCACCTGCTCCACCGTGAGGGGGTCGCCGTCGCGCAGGAAACCGCTGATGCGGTCGGCGACATGATCGACCTCGTCGACGCGGTACCCGAAGGTGAGGCGCCCCGTGCGGGCGAACCGGTGGTGGGCAGGACGCGCGAGATGGTCGAGGATGCGCTGCGCGTCCTCGCGGGCCCTCGCGACCCACTCGGTGACCCCCAGCGAGCGCACGGCGCGCTCCCTGGTGCGTGCGGCGAACGCATCCTCGACGCGTCCCAGCGCGGCATCCACCGCGGCGATGTCGTAGCCGTGCCGGACCAGCGGGAAGGAGGCATCGCGCACGTCCTCGGCTCCGAAGTCGTTCCGGTCGTCCTCGAACGCGCCGCGGGCGGCGTCGAGGAACGTGTCCACGGCTGCGCGGTGATAGCCGCGGGTGCGCCCCGACGTGAGCGGGAACGCCGGAGGGGCGGCCTCGTCATCGCCGTCGAACACATCGAGATCAGAATCAGACATCACGAGACCATCCACGGAGCGAGCAGGTATGAGAGGGCGAGGGCGGGGATCGTCGACGGCAGGATGCTGTCCAGACGATCGAGCAGACCGCCGTGACCGGGCAGCCAGGAGCTCATGTCCTTGATGCCGAGATCGCGCTTGAGCATCGACTCCCCGAGATCGCCGAGCGTGGCGGAGAGCAGGATCACGGCGCCCAGGACGAGACCGCACCACCACTGCAGGTGCAGAAGATAGGTCGCCAGCAGCACACCGGCGACCAGGGATCCGAGCACCGCCCCGCCGAAGCCCTCCCAGGTCTTCTTGGGGCTGATCCTCGGCGCCATCGGATGCTTCCCGAAGGCGAGACCGGCCGCGTAGGCGCAGGTGTCGGCAGCAACGGCGATGGCCACGAAGGAGAGCACCCACCACTGACCGTTCTCACGGAACAGCAGCATGATCGCGATCGAGGTGAGGAACGGCACATAGACCTGCACGAACGCGCCGACCATGACATCGGAGAGCACGTCACCGTAGGTGCGGCCGTCCTTCACGACCATCTGCGCGATCATCCGCCACACGGCGATGAACGACACGGCGACGATGAGCACCACCCAGCTGATCCAGAACTCGCCGGATGCTCCGGCCAGCAGCACGCCCGTCGCCGCGATCAGCTGCGGAACGACGTCGACCCGCCGGCCGCCGGCGCGCAGCGCGCGGGAGAGCTCATAGGTGCCCAGCAGGCCGGCGGCCAGCGCGATCGGCACGAAGAGCCACTTGATGAACAGCAGCGATGCCACCAGTGCGGCGCCGAAGGCCACGCCGATCACGATCGCGAGGATCAGATCGCGCCCGGTGCGCTGCTTGATGCGCTCGTTCGCCTGGTCGAAGTGGTCACGCGCCTGGGAGACGTGCGTCTCCAACTGGTCTCGCGCCTGCGACACGTGCGACTCGATCTCATCGCGCCTGGCCCGCCACTGCTCGCGGATCGCGCTGTGATCAGCGGTCGACAGCGGACCCGTGTGCGGATCGGGCTCCGCCGCCGGCAGCGGGGGACGCGGCGGCACGCGGGCCGCGTCGAACTCCGGGAAGGCTGCATCCGACAGCGGACGGGCCGTCACCGGCACATCGCCGTCCACCCGGCGCGTGCCGCGCGCGGGGGTTGCGGCATCCTCGTTCCCGGATGCCGCAGGCCGCCCTGCGGACGATGCCGCATCCGGGTCCTGCGACCCGGGACTCCCGGTCCGCGGTTCCTCGGAGTGATTCTCGCCGGACATGACGATCAGACCTCGAGGAGCTCTGCCTCTTTGCGCTTGAGGGCCTCGTCGATGGCGTCGACGTACTGGCGAGTCAGAGCGTCCAGCTCCTTCTCGCCGCGAGCGATCTCGTCCTCGCCGACCTCGGCCTTGAGCGCATCCAGCTCGTCCTTCGCCTTGCGGCGGATGCCGCGCACGTGCACCTTCGCGTCCTCGCCCTTCGAGCGCACCAGCTTCACGTACTCCTTGCGGCGCTCCTGTGTGAGCTCAGGCATGGTGACGCGGACGATGTTGCCGTCGTTGCTGGGGTTCGCGCCCAGGTTCGGCATGTCGCGGATCGCCTGCTCGATGGCCTTGAGCGCGGACTTGTCGTACGGAGTGATGATCAGCGAGCGAGCCTCGGGGTTCGCGAGCGACGCGAGCTGCGCCAGCGGCGTCGGCGTGCCGTAGTAGTCGACGAGCACCTTCTGGAACATCTGCGGGTTGGCACGCCCGGTGCGGACCGTGGCGAAGTCCTCCTTGGCGGCATCGACCGCGCGGGTCATGCGTCCGGTGGTTTCAGCGAGGACATCCGCGATCACGGGGGCTCCTTAGGTTCGGGGGTTTCAGAAGATTCTATCCGGCACGCCTCGGCGGACCGTGGAGGAGAGGCCTCAGGCCGTGACGAGCGTGCCGATCGGCTCGCCCAGCAGGGCGCGGGTGACGTTGCCGGCCGGCTCCATGCCGAACACGCGCATGTCCATGGCGTTGTCCATGCACAGGCTGAACGCGGTGGAGTCGACGACCTTCAGGCCGCGCTGCAGGGCATCGCGGTAGGTCACGCGCTCGATCCGCTCCGCGTCGGGGTCCTTGTTCGGGTCGGCGGTGTAGATGGCATCCACGCCGTTCTTCGCGACCAGGACCTCCTGCGCGCCGATCTCGAGAGCGCGCTGCGCGGCGACCGTGTCGGTGGAGAAGTACGGGAGGCCCGCGCCTGCCCCGAAGATCACGACGCGGCCCTTCTCCATGTGGCGCTCCGCGCGCAGCGGGATGTAGGGCTCGGCGACCTGAGTCATCTGGATCGCGGACTGCACACGCGTGGGGGCGCCGGCCTGCTCGAGGAAGTCCTGCAGGGCGAGGGCGTTCATGACGGTGCCCAGCATGCCCATGTAGTCGGCGCGACCGCGGTCCATGCCGCGCTGGCTCAGCTCCGCACCGCGGAAGAAGTTGCCGCCGCCGACGACGACGGCGATCTCGACCCGGTCGACCGCCGCTGCGATGTCGCGCGCGATGGCGCTGACGACGTCGGGGTTCACACCCAGCGATCCGCCGCCGAAGGCCTCGCCGGAGAGCTTGAGAAGGACGCGACGGCGTCCGGTGCGTTCAGTCATGGGGTGGGTCCTCTCGTCCGGATTCAAGATAGTGCCTTCTGGGCATGAAGAAGGGGTTCGGATCGTGTGGATCCGAACCCCTTCCGAGGTGTTACGCGCCGACCTTGAACCGGGCGAAGTCGGTGACGGTGATACCGGCATCCTTCGCGACCTGGCTCACGGACAGCTTGTTGTCCTTCGCGTAGTCCTGCTCGAGCAGGGCGACCTGCTTGAAGTACGCGGTCACGCGGCCCTCGACGATCTTCGGCAGGGCGGCCTCGGGCTTGCCCTCATTGCGGGAGATCTCGGTGACGATCTCGCGCTCCTTCTCCACGTCGGCTGCGGGGACATCCTCGCGCGTCAGGTAGGAGGGGTTCGCGAACGAGATGTGCTGAGCGATCGAGCGAGCGGTCTCCGCATCGGTACCGGAGTACGCGACGGCGACGCCGATCTGCGGGGGCAGGTCCTTGCTGGTGCGGTGCATGTACACCGACAGGTTCTCGCCCTTGACGGTGCGGACCTTGCGCAGCTCGACCTTCTCGCCGATGATCGCGGCCTCGTCGGAGATGAGCTGCTCGACGGTCTGAGCGCCCGCGGGGGCGGCCAGAGCGGCCTCGACCGAGTCGGCGCCGACAGCCGCGACGGCGTCGGCGACCTTGTCGGCCAGAGCGATGAAGCGCTCGTTCTTGGCGACGAAGTCGGTCTCGCAGGCGAGCTCGATCAGCGTCACGGCACCGGCGGACTCACGAGCGGCGATCAGGCCCTCGCTGGTCGAGCGGTCAGCGCGCTTGGCGTTGCCCTTGGCACCCTTCAGACGCAGGATCTCGGTGGCCTTCTCGACGTCGCCGTCAGCCTCCTCGAGCGCCTTCTTGGTGTCGACCATTCCCGTTCCGAGCTGCTCGCGCAGCGCCTTGATGTCGGCGATGGTGAAGTTGGCCATGTGTGGTGGCTCCTTGCTTCGTGTCTGTGCGTGGTGTGCTGGTTGCTTACTTGGCGTCTGCGTCGGCAGCGGCCTCGGCGGCCGGAGCCTCGTCAGCGGCCGGAGCCTCGACGACCTCAGCGGCCGGCGCCTCGTCAGCGGCCGGAGCCTCGACGACCTCAGCGGCCTCGGCGGCCTCGGCGGCGGGAGCCTCGGCGTCACCCTGCAGGAGCTCCTGCTCCCACTCGGCGAGCGGCTCGGCGTCACCCTCGGGGTTGTGCTTCTGCTGCAGGCCCTCGGCGGCGGCGTCGGCGATGATGCGCGTCAGCAGCGAGACCGAGCGGATGGCGTCGTCGTTGCCGGGGATCGGGTACTGGAAGTCGTCCGGGTCGGCGTTGGTGTCGAGGATGCCGATCACCGGGATGCCGAGCTTCTTGGCCTCGTCGATGGCGAGGTGCTCGCGCTTGGCGTCGACGACCCACAGGGCCGACGGGGTCTTCGACAGGTTGCGGATGCCGCCCAGCGACTTGTGCAGCTTGTCGAGCTCGCGCTTCTTGAGCAGCAGCTCCTTCTTGGTGAAGCCCGATGCGGCCGGGTTCTCGTAGTCGAGCTCCTCGAGCTCCTTCATACGGGCGAGGCGCTTCGCGATGGTCGAGAAGTTGGTCAGCAGACCGCCCAGCCAGCGCTGGTTGACGAAGGGCTGACCGACGCGGGCAGCCTGCTCCGCGAGGACCTCCTGCGCCTGCTTCTTGGTGCCGACGAAGAGGATCGTGCCACCACGGGCGACGGTCTCCTTGACGAAGTCGTAGGCCTTGTCGATGTACGACAGCGACTGCTGCAGGTCGATGATGTGGATGCCGGAGCGCTCGGTGAGGATGAAGCGCTTCACCTTCGGGTTCCACCGACGGGTCTGGTGTCCGAAGTGCACGCCGCTGTCGAGCAGCTGGCGGATGGTGACCACAGCCATGGTCGTCTCCTTGTTCTGACGCTCTCGCGTCGTTGAGGTTGTTGCGCCGATCAGCTGATCGACTGTCCTGGTGCCCGGCGCACACCCGCCCTCGATGAGGAGGGACCTGTGGGAGTGGATGCCGCGACCTCCGCCTTTCGACGATGTCGCTCTGGGCACGCGTAGTCATCCCGATTGCGGGATGCTCCTCCAGCATACAGGATGCCGCGCGGGACGAACGGCGCAGACCGGTGTGCTCTCCCTGCACAGTGGCACTGATCCGGCGGTTGTGCACGGATGCCGGGGATCGGGCGCGACGCCGTCGGGCTCGCGTGCCAGGGTGGGCGGATGGTCAGCGGGAATCTGGAGGTGAAGAGGCGCCGCCGTCGCGTCATTGCGACGCGGTGCACGGTCATGCTCGCGGTCCTCATGGGCCTGAGCGACATCCCGGCGGCGCCGGGGGCGATGGCGTCCATCGGCACGCCGTCCGCCCCTTCCGTGTCCGGTTCGGTGAACGCGGGCGGCACGGCGCAGCCGGGCGCTTCCGTGGCACTGGCAGGAGCGGCTCGCAAAGCGATCAGCGCGTCGGCGGAGGAGGCTCCCGGGTACCCGTGGCGGTGGCCGGTCGCGGGCCCGCGGACAGTGATCGCCCCGTTCCGCGCACCTGTGCACGACTACGGTCCCGGCCACCGCGGCATGGATGTCACAGCGGCGCCGGGCGCCGAAGTGCTCTCCCCTGCGGCGGGCGTGGTCGCGTTCCGCGGGACGGTGGCGGACCGAGAGCTGATCACGATCGATCACGGCGACGGCTACATCAGCACGCTGGAGCCCGTGTCGTCGGATCTCGCACCGGGTGACGCCGTGCTGGCCGGCGACGTGGTCGGAGCCCTCGTCTCGGGTGGGCACGCCGCCCCGGGGACGCTGCATGTGGGCGTCCGGATCGACAAGCGGTACGTGAATCCGCGAGGACTGTTCGGCCTGCCGCCCCGTGCTGTACTGCTCCCCTGTTGCGAGGGCTGAGCCTCTCGCCGACATCCGGTTCCTGCGTCAGGCCCGAGGATGCGCGAGGCGGTAGGTGGCGGTGAGCCGCTCGGCGGAGACGTGCGTGTAGATCTGGGTGGTGCCGAGGCTCGCATGTCCGAGGATCTCCTGCACGGCGCGCAGATCGGCCCCGCCGTCGAGCAGGTGCGTTGCAGCCGAGTGCCGGAGGGCGTGCGGACCGACATGCTCCGCACCGACGATGGGCCCGAGCACTCGGGCGACGAGTGCGTACACCGTGCGCGGGCCGATGCGCGCGCCGCGTGCGCCGAGGAAGAGAGCGGCACCGGGCGACTCGGTGCGGGCGAGCAGTACAGGGCGTCCGCGTGTGAGGAACGCGCCGAGCGCTGTCGCAGCGGGTGCGCCGAACGGCACGACCCGTTCCTTGGAACCCTTGCCGAGCACCCGCACGACCCGCCTCTGCAGGTCAAGGTCGTCGATGTCGACGCCGCAGAGCTCGGAGACGCGGATGCCCGCGGCATAGAGCAGTTCGAGGATGGCATGGTCCCGCAGCGCGATCGGGTCCCCGGCGGACGCGGCGATGCGCTGCGTGTCCAGGAGCTCACGCATGCCGTCGGCGGATGCGACGACGGGGAGGGTCTTGGCCCGCCGGGGCGTGACCAGGCGCAGGCTCGGGTCCGCGGTCACGAGCTGGGCGTCATGGGCCCACCCGAAGAACGACCGCACGGCGGCCGCGCGACGCGCGAGCGTGGATCGGGCGTCCCCCCGCTGGGTCGCCTGCCACAGCCAGTCGCGGAGCGCCTCCAGATCTATCTCGGTGATGTCGGCGTCTCCGACCGCCCTGCCCAGGTCGGCGAGATCCGAACGGTACGCGCGCACGGTCGCCGGGGAGAGCCTGCGCACCTGCGCGAGGTGCGCAATGAATGCCTCCACCGCCTGCGCGTACCTCATCGCTCCAGCATGCCGCGCCGCAGCCTCATCGACGCGCTCCCTCGCCGATGTGCGGGCCTCAGGAGGTCCGCTTCCATCCATCCGGCCCCTGCTCCACGCTCCCCTCGAGAGCGAGGAGTCCCAGAAGGCTCCGCACCCGCTCCGCCGACAGTCCGCTGCGGCGCGCGAGGTCATCGGCGTCGCGGGCGGTCCGGCTGCTCATCGCGTCGGTCAGGCGGATCTGCTCCGGATCGGCCCGCGCCGCCTGCTGCTCGGTGGGAGTCCGGTCGTCCCAGAGCTCGCGCACCTCCCGCGCGCTGGTCACGCAGATCGCGTCGAACTCCCGGAGCAGCCGGTGGCAGCCTGCCGACGCGGCGGAGGAGATCGGTCCGGGCACTGCGCCGAGTGGACGTCCGAGCGCTGCCGCGTGCCCGGCGGTGTTCAGCGTGCCACTGCGCCAGCCGGCTTCCACGACGACGGTCGCCAGTCCGGCGGCGGCGATCAGGCGGTTCCGCTGCAGGAACCTCCACTTGGTGGGTGCGCCTCCGCAGGGCACCTCGCTGACCACAGCCCCGCCCCGCCGGATGCGATCGAACAGCTGCTGATGACCGATCGGATAGGCGCGGTCCACTCCCCCGGCGAGGAACGCGATCGTGGTCCCTCCCACGCCGAGGGCTGCGCGATGCGACGCGCCGTCGATGCCGTATGCCCCTCCCGAGACGACCACGACGCCGGAACCTGCCAGATCCCCCGCCAGCTCACCGGCCACCGCCTCCCCGTAGGGTGTCGCCGCCCGGGCCCCCACCATCGCGACGGCGGGCTGCGCCGCCAGTGCGCCGGTGTCTCCGCGCACCCAGAGCAGCAGCGGCGCATGCGGGCCCAGATCGTCGAGCCCGCCGGGCCATTCGGGATCGCCGGGAAGGAGGAGCCGGCCGCCGACCTCGGCGCAGGAGGTCAGCGCGTCCAGCACCGCCTGAGACCGGGCTCGCGGGTGCCACCGCGCCTGCGCCTCGGCGAACTCCCTCGGTTCCAGCAGGCCGGGTGTCAGCATCCGGTCCTCGCTCAGCGCGCGATCGAGCGCGTCCGATGCCCCGTGCGCCGCCACGAGCGCACCGGCCGCTCCGTCGCCCGGCTCGACGAGAACCGCCCACGCCGCACGTGCCAGGACCTCGTGCGGGTCCGCATCCGGCCGCAGTCGCTCGGCGGCGGGCAGCAGCCTCGCATCCTCCAGCATCCGGTTCGTCGTCGTCCTCATGCCAGCAAACCCTTCTTCAGGAACAGGGCCCGACCCAGTTCGTCGATGCCCGGAGTCGTCGCGCCGGCGAGGTCGGCGATGGTCCACGCCACACGGAGCACCCGGTCGTACGCGCGCAGCGTGACCGTCCCGCGCTCCAGCGCCCGATCCAGTGGTGCGCGCACCTTCGCCGGAAGGCGCAGCGCCCCGACCCGCAACCGCTCCCCCGGAACCTCGCCGTTCACGCGCCAGGGAGTGCCGCGGAGTCGCTCGGCCGCCGCCTCCCTCGCCGCCACCACCCTGGCCCGTGCCAGAGCGGAGGTGAGCTCCGACGCCTCTCCGGAGGTCGCCCGCGAGGCAGCGACGCGGGCGACCTGCAGATCGATGTCGATGCGATCGCGGAGCGGTCCGGAGAGCCTCCCCGCGTAGCGCCGGATCGCCATGGGCGGGCAGGTGCACTCCGCACCACGGACCCCGTAGTTTCCGCACGGGCAGGGGTTCATCGCCAGCACCAGCTGGAACCGCGCCGGATAACTCGCGGTGAAGCCGGCGCGGTGCACCTCGATCCGGCCGGATTCCAGAGGCTGCCGCAGCGCGTCCAGCGCGACCCGCTGGAACTCGGGGGTCTCGTCCAGGAACAGCACGCCGCGGTGGGCGCGGACGATGGCGCCTGGCCGTGCCACGCGCGTGCCGCCGCCCACGAGCGCCGCCGGGGACGCGCTGTGGTGCGGCGCGACGAATGGGACGACGGGATCGAGGTGCGTGATCGGCTCCCCCGCCAGCGAGCGGATCGCCGCGACCTCCAGCGCCTCCTCCTCCCGCAGCAGGGGCAGAATGCCGGGCAGCCGCCGGGCGAGCATGGTCTTGCCCGCGCCAGGGGGCCCGCTGAGCATGAGGTGATGGCCGCCGGCGGCGGCGGTGACGAGCGCATCGACCGCCTCGTCCTGCCCGATCACGTCGGCGAGATCCAGACGGTCTGCATCGGCCGGCGTGGACACCGGCATCTCGACGGCGTCGACGTCGGGCACCTCGACCTCGGCTCCATGCATCGCCGCCACCTCGGCCAGGGAGGCCGCCGCCCGCACCTCGATGTCGGGGACGAGTGCCGCTTCGGCCGCGTTGGCGTGCGGCACGACGACGCGGCCGAAGCCCGCGCGCGCCGCCGCGTACACCGATGGAAGCACTCCGGGAACCGGGCGCAGCCTGCCGTCCAGACCCAGCTCGCCGATGTGCACGGTCGAGCGGATCGCCTCGGCGGGAAGGGCGCCGCCGGCTGCCGCGGTGGCGACAGCGATGCTGAGATCGAAGCCCGAGCCGTGCTTCGGCAGGCTGGCGGGTGACAGATTCACGGTGAGCCGGCGTCTCGGCACGTCGAGTCCTGCGTTGCTCGAGGCATTGCGCACCCGCTGGACCGCCTCACCGAGCGCCTTGTCCGGCAGCCCGATGATCCGGAACTCGGGCGTCTGCGCGGTGAAGTCGGCCTCGACCTCGACCATGTGCCCGTCCACGCCCGTCAGGGCGACGGCCCAGGTGCGCGCCGTGCTCACAGGATGTCCACGAGGTGCTCGAGCCGGGCGGTCGAAGCATCCGCTCCCACCAGGCCGATGGCCTCCAGGCGGATCTCGCGACGTCGTGCGGCATCCGGATGCGCTGCGGCCCAGGCGAACGCCAGCCGCCACAGCCGTCGCCGCTTGCGCTCGTCGATCGCATCGAACGGATGCCCGTAGAGCTCGGATCGGCGAGTCTTCACCTCGACGATGCACAGCCGATCGTCACGGAACGCGACGATGTCGATCTCGCCCTGTTCGCACCGCCAGTTGCGGTCGAGGATGGCGTATCCCCGTGAGCGGAGATGCTGCGTCGCCCGCTCTTCGCCCGCGCGCCCGAGTTCGTCTTTCGCTGCCATGACGACAGCCTGACGGGGCGCGCCGACGCCGGGCGCAGCGGATCACGGCATCTGTGAAGAACCCGTCCGCGTCAGCGGAATGTGGAAACCAGTGGGCTCACTTGCCGTCGAGCGAGAGCTCGTCCGGCAGCTCGAACTCGCGGCGCTGCAGTTCCTCGACGTTGACGTCCTTGAACGTCAGCACTCGCACGGCCTTCACGAAGCGGTCGGCGCGGTAGATGTCCCACACCCACACGTCGGTCATCGAGATCTCGAAGTAGAAGTCGTTCTCGGTGTCGCGACGTACGACGTTCACCTCGTTGGCGAGGTAGAAGCGCCGCTCGGTCTCCACGACGTACTGGAACTGCGCGACGACGTCACGGTACTCGCGGAACAGCGCGAGCTCGAGCTCGCGGTCGTAGTCGTCGAAGGCATCCTCATCCATGATGCTTCCATCCTAGGAGAGAGTGCGCGTCAGAAGAGCGTCGGGGCGTCGGCGATCGCCCACGACGACCTGTGCAGCGGCGAAAGGCCCTGGTCCCGGATCGCGGCGCGGTGCTCGGGGCTCGCGTAGCCCTTGTTGCGGTCCCACTGGTAGGCGGGATGCTCGGGATGCAGATCCGTCATCAGCGCGTCGCGGGCGACCTTCGCGATCACGGATGCCGCAGAGACCGATGCGCAGTCGCGATCGCCCTTCACGATGGTGCGCACGGACAGCCGCGCCGGGTGCACTCGGGAGACGTAGTCGTGGTTCCCGTCCAGGATCACCAGGGCGCGCTCCAGCGCAGCGCCCTGGTCGACGACACCCTGCACTGCGCGCGAGGCGGCCAGCCCCAGGGCGCGCATGATCCCGACCTCGTCGATCTCGGAGGCGCTCGCCCACCCGACGGCGGAGGCCTGCACCCACTCGGCGGCGCGCGATGCCATGCCGGGCCGCCGCCTCTCGGTGATCAGCTTGGAGTCGCGCAGCCCCTCGGGAACGCGCCGGCGCGAGCCGGCGGCATCCATCACCGCCGCGCCGACCGCGACGGGACCCGCCAGCGCGCCGCGCCCGACCTCGTCGAGCGCGATGATCAGATCGAACTCCTCCTCGCGCAGCAGCCGGCGCTCCAGCCGGAGGGTGGGCGCGACGACGGTCACTTCTTCGGCTCCGGGATCGAGCGGAACACCTCATCGTGGGTGTCGATGAGGCCGAAGCGGTCCAGCGGCCACGTCGTCAGGAACGCACGGCCCACGACATCGCCGAGCGGCACGAACCCGCCACCGGGAAGATCCTGGTGCGCGCGGGAGTCCTGCGAGCGGTCGCGGTTGTCGCCCATCACCCACAGCGAGTTCGCCGGCACGGTGACGTCGAAATCGACGTCGGATGCCGCGGTGTCGCCCCCGGGGAGGTTGAGGTAGGACAGTTCGTCGATCGGTGAGCCGTTGATCGTGATCTGGCCGAGTGCGTTGCAGCACACCACGTGATCGCCGGGGAGGCCGATGACGCGCTTGACGAGGTGGTCCTGTGCGTCGGTGGTCGACAGGCCCACGAAGGTGAGCACCCAGTCCGCCGCCTCGACGAGGAACGGGCGCGCCGGCGTCTGCGGGGCCGGCGGGAGCCATCCACCCGGATCCTTGAACACCACCACGTCGCCGTGGTCGTAGCCGCTCCAGCGCGGGGTCAGCTCGTCGACGAGGATCCGGTCGTTGATCAGCAGCGTGCGCTCCATCGACCCGGACGGGATGTAGAACGAGCGCACCACGAAGGTCTTGACGACGAACGACACCAGCGCGGCGATGATGATGATCACGAGCACGTCGCGAAGGAAGACCCAGGGTCCTCGCCGCCGCGTCGGCTTCTCCGCGGATTCGGCGGCGTCGGATGTCATATGGACTCTCTTCGTCTGATTCGCCGCACGACGGCGGCATCTACAAGGTTCGCACACGGACGTGCAGACGACAGAACCCCGAGACGGGAGTGTCTCGGGGTTCTGCAGAAGAGCTGCGCGTCAGTTGTCGCGCTTCTCCTTGATCTTCGCCTTCTTGCCGCGCAGGTTGCGCAGGTAGTACAGCTTGGCGCGACGCACGTCACCGCGGGTGACGACCTCGATGTGGTCGATCACCGGCGAGTGCACCGGGAAGGTGCGCTCCACGCCCACCTGGAAGCTGATCTTGCGAACGGTGAACGTCTCGCGCACACCATCGCCCTGGCGGCCGATGACGACGCCCTGGAAGACCTGGATACGCGAACGCGAACCCTCGGTGATGTTCACGTGCACCTTGACGGTGTCACCGGGGTGGAAGACAGGGATGTCGGAACGGAGCGAAGCCGCGTCGACGGCGTCGAGGATCTGCATGATCGTCTCTCTCTGCACTCGCCACAGGTCGGATGCATGATTCAAAGGAATAAGAACGGGTGTGTGCCGAGCGGCGCGCGAGGCGTCCGCGGGTTCCCCTGAGGCAGAACCGGTTCACGGCACAAACATCTATTCTGCCATGAACCGGAGCCCGCTCAAAACCGGCCGGCTCAGTCCTTCGTGCGGCTCTCCTCGATCACGATCACGTCAGGGGCGGGCTGAGATGCCGAGTCGTCGACGCGCGGTGCGGTGCTCCAGCTGACGGTCTCGCGGATGCGGATGCCCGTTCCCCTCGCCTCGTTCCAGAGCTGCCAGAGCTGCAGCCAGAACAGCGCGATCGCGGCGAGGATCGCGCCGGTCAAGAGCCATCCGAAGCCGCCGTCCACGAACAGGCCGACGGCGATCGTGAGTACATGCCAGACCGTGAAGCCGGCGACGTCCCACCAGGACACCGCGCGCTCTGCCCGCACCGAGGGACGCGAGCGGGTGAGCAGGGTGAGGATCAGCTGCCCGACGAAGACCGTCGGCATCGCCATCAGCAGCACCCACAGCAGACTCCACGCGTTCTGGCCGAAGATCGCCCAGCCCACGAAGAGCCACAGCGGCAGGAGGAAGGCCGCCGGCACGAGCCAGCGGAAGAACGCCTCACGCAACCACATGCTCCGATCGTACGCACCCGCCCGTATCCAGCGGCAGGTGTTCGCTGTGAGCTTGCTGCGTCCGCGGATCGGGGAGAATGGAAGCTGACGAGAGGATCCTTCCCATGATCGAACTGCGCACACCTGCCGAAATCGACGAGATGCGCGCCGCCGGCCGCTTCGTCGCGGAGACACTGGCGACGCTGCGCGCGGAGACGAAGGTGGGCACCAACCTGCTGGCCATCGACCGTCACGCACACGATCTGATCCGCAAGGCCGGAGCCGAGTCCTGCTACATCGACTACGCCCCCTCGTTCGGCAACGGCCCGTTCGGCAAGGTCATCTGCACGTCGATCAACGACGCCGTGCTGCACGGCCTCCCCCACGACTACACGCTGCGCGACGGCGACCTCGTGTCGCTGGACTTCGCCGTGTCCGTCGACGGCTGGGTGGCGGACTCCGCCGTGTCGTTCGTGGTGGGGACGCCGCGGGATGAGGACCTGCGCCTGATCGACACCACCGAGCGCGCGCTCGATGCCGCGATCGCCGCCGCGGTGGTCGGCAACCGGATCGGCGACATCTCGGCCGCGATCGCCGAGGTCTCGCACGGCGAGGGCTATTCGATCAACACGGAGTTCGGCGGACACGGCGTCGGCCGCATCATGCACGGCGATCCGCACGTTCCCAACGACGGGCGCGCGGGTCGCGGCTTCCCGCTCCGCGAGGGCCTCGTCTTCGCCCTGGAGCCGTGGCTGCTCGCCACCACGGATGAGCTGCGGACGGATGCCGACGGCTGGACCCTGCGCAGCGCGGACGGTTCTCGCGGCTCGCACTCCGAGCACACCGTCGCGGTGACCAAGGACGGCCCGATCGTCCTCACCGACCGGTCATTCCTGGGCGTCGACTGAGGCTCAGCTCGCGCGGTAGACGTAGACGTCGGTGATCTGCGGCAGGTCGAACGCATCGCGCCCGGCCGTCTCCGGGTCATCGTCGATGATGCGCTCGAGTTCGGCGACCATGTTCGCGCGGTCATCATCGGATGCCGCGAGGAACGAGCTGACGGTCAGCCACCGGGAGATGTAGTCGGCCCTGGTGATCCGCTCCTGCCACGGCACCTGCACGAACCGCGGCTCGTCGAAGCCGGGCAGCGTCGCAGTCACTGAGTCGTCGGCCTTCAGTCCGTCTGTCAGGCCGGGATGAGCGACACGGGTGCATGCGCGGTCCCAGGCGCACGCCGGGTCCGAATGGTTCCACAGCAGTCCCAGTGTGCCGCCGGGAACGAGCACGCGACGGATCTCGGCGCACGCCACCTCGCGATCGAACCAGTGGAACGCCTGCGCGACCGTCACGACATCGACCGACGAATCGGATGCCGGGATCGACTCGGCGGCGCCGACGTGCGCCTCGACGTCGGGCAGCTTCGCGCGCAGCACCGCCAGCATCTGCTCGGACGGCTCCACGGCGACGACGCGGTCGGCCCTCGGCACGAGCAGCGCCGTGAACTTGCCGGTGCCCGCTCCCAGGTCCAGGACTGTGCTCATGTGCGCCGGGAGGACGGCGTCCGCCGCCGGCTCGGGGAATCCGGGGCGGAAACGGTCGTAGTCCTCCCCTGCGTTCAGGAAGGACTTCGCCAGCGTCTGATCGGCCATGCCTCCACGCTAGCGGCCGGCGCTCAGTCCCCGAGCAGGTCGGGGCGGCGGGCCCGGGTGCGCTCGACCTGCTGCTCGCGGCGCCAGGCCGCAATGGCGCCGTGGTTGCCGCTGAGAAGGATCGGCGGCACCTCCCTGTCGCGCCACACCGACGGCTTCGTGTAGGACGCGTACTCGAGCAGGCCGTCCTCGTGCGATTCCTCGACGAGGCTCTCCGGGTTGCCCACGACACCGGGGATGAGCCGGCCGATGGCTTCGACCATCGCCATCACGGCGACCTCTCCCCCGTTGAGCACATAGTCGCCCAGGCTGATCAGGCGTACCTCGCCCAACTCGGCGGCGTACTCGAAGACGCGCTCGTCGATGCCCTCGTAGCGGCCGCAGCCGAAGATCAGGTGCTCACGGGTCGCGAGTTCCCGCGCCGTCGCCTGGGTGAAGACCTCGCCTGCGGGCGAGGGGAAGATGATGGTCGGCCGGCCCTTCGACGGGCTTCCATCCGAACTCGGGGAGCCCGCTGCAAGGGAGTCCAGCGCCTCACCCCACGGCTCGGGCTTCATGACCATGCCGGCGCCGCCGCCGTAAGGGGTGTCGTCGACCGTGCGGTGCCGGTCGTGCGTCCACTCGCGCAGATCGTGCACGGTGAGGTCGAGGATGCCCGAGTCCTGCGCCTTCCCGAGCAGGGACAGCGTCAGTCCGTCGAAGTACGACGGGAAGATCGAGACGACGTCGATGCGCATGGCGCCGTCACTCCGATGCGGTCTCGTCCGCAGCATCCGCTTCATCGGCGGCATCCGCGGCCGACGGCAGCTCCTCGAAGAGCCCGGCAGGCGGGGTGACGATCACTCGGCCGGCCGCGATGTCCACGGTCGGCACGATCGCGGAGACGAACGGGACCATGACCTCGGCGGAGTCGGTCTTCACGATCAGCAGGTCCTGCGCGGGCAGGTGCTCGACGCGCAGCACGCGGCCGATGACCTGATCGTCGCGGACGACGTCGAGACCGGCGAGCTGATGCGCGTACCAGGCGTCGTCCTCGACCTCGTCGTCCTCATCCATCCAGAGGATGGCCTTGACGAGGGACTCCGCAGCCGTGCGGTCCTCGACTCCCTCGAGGAAGACCACGGAGCTGCCGTTCATGACGCGGTAATCGCGGATCGTGATCGACTTGCCGTGCCACGCGGATGCCTCCGGCACCTGCAGCGTGAACTCGGCGCCCGGGACGAAGCGACGCTCCGGGTTGTCGGTGTAGAGCTCGAGCTTCAACGCGCCCTTGAGACCGTGTGCCTTGAGCAGGCGGCCGACGCGGAGCTGGTTCTTGTCGCCAGCCACGTCAGTCGTCCGCGACATCGACGCGGACGCGGCGTCCGTCGGCGAGGGCGGAGATGAGCGTGCGCAGCGCCTTGGCGGTGCGGCCGCCGCGCCCGATCACGCGACCACGGTCATCCGGGTGCACGTGCACCTCGAGGAGGTCGCCCCGGGGCGACGCGGATGCGGTGATGCGGACATCGTCCGGGTGATCGACGATCCCCTTGACGACGTGTTCGAGCGCGGCGGCGAGCACAGCGATTACTCTGCGTCGGCGGCGGGAGCCTCGGCGGCCTCCGCGTCAGCGGCGGGAGCCTCGACGGGCTCGGACTTCTTCTCGGCCTTGGGCTTGACCACGGACTTCTTGGCCGAGTCGACCTCGAAGGCCGCCTTGGGCTCAGCGACCTGAACGGTGGACTTCGCGTTCTTGTCGCCCTTGAACTTGCCCCAGTCGCCGGTGAGCTTCAGCAGCGCGGTGACCTGCTCGGTCGGCTGGGCGCCGACGGACAGCCAGTACTGCGCGCGCTCGGAGTCGACCTCGATGAACGAGGGCTGCTCGGTGGGGTGGTACTTGCCGATCTCCTCGATCACGCGACCGTCGCGCTTGGTGCGCGAGTCGGCGACGACGATGCGGTAGTAGGGGGCGCGGATCTTACCGAAGCGCTTGAGACGGATCTTGACAGCCACGATTCTCCTGAATGGTGTGGAAAGGAAGATGAACGACGCCTGGAGAGTGGGGTGCACAACCCGGCGGAAGCTCTGAAAGGGGGAACGGATGCTGGATAGAGGGTCGAGCAGCCGTCCGACCCTCTATTCTGCCAGATCCTCACGCGGACCGCGAAACCGGGAGACACGGCGTGTGCGGTGGGCCCGGGCTGCGTGTCAGACTGTGCGCGTGCCGATCGAATTCGCGCCCTCAGCCCGCTCCACGGTCGGTCTGGAATGGGAGATCATGCTGGCCGATCCCGCCACCGGGGACCTGGTCGGGCGCGCGCCCGAGCTGCTGGCTCAGCTGGAGGCGCAGAGCGCGGCTGAGCGGCACACGGTCACCGGCGAGCTCCTCACCAACACCATCGAGGTCACCAGCGGCGTCGGGGCGACGGTCAAGGATGCCGTCGCCGACATCGCCGCCGCGATCAGTGCGGTGCGGGGTGCGACCGATCCGGCGGGGATCGAACTCCTCTCGGCGGGCAGCCACCCGTTCGCGCAGTGGTTCAACCAGCGCGTCACCGAGAAGACCCGCTACCACCAGCTCATCGAGCGCACGCAGTGGTGGGGCCGGAACATGATGATCTGGGGCATCCACGTGCACGTCGGCGTGGAGGACCGCAGCAAGGTGCTGCCCATCGTCGGCGCGCTGTCCGCGTTCCTCCCCCACCTTCAGGCGCTGTCGGCGTCGAGCCCTTTCTGGGCGGGCGAGCGCACCGGTTACGCCTCGAACCGGTCGCTCGTGTTCCAGCAGCTCCCCACGGCGGGCCTGCCGTGGCCGATCCGGACCTGGCAGGACTTCGAGGGCTACCTCGACGACATGATCCGCACCGGAGTGATGCGGGATGTGTCCGAGGTGCGCTGGGACATCCGCCCGGCGCCCCGCTGGGGGACGATCGAGGTGCGAGCCTGCGACGGGATGTCGACCCTCACCGAGCTCGCCTCGGTCGCCGCGCTCACCCAGACCCTGGTCGAGTTCTTCTCGCGCGAGCTCGACGAGGGCAGGGAGCTGCCGGCCCTGCAGCCGTGGTTCCACCGCGAGAACAAGTGGCGCACCGCGCGCTACGGCCTGGACGCGCGGGTCATCGTGGACTCCGCGGGCTCCCAGGTGCCCGTTCGCGAGCACCTCTCCGCCGTGCTCGACGATCTGCGACCGATCGCGGACGATCTCTCCTGCACCCGCGAGCTCGACGGGGTGCGGACGATCCTGCAGAACGGCGCCAGCTACGCGCGCCAGCTCGAGGCGGCGGATGCTGCGGGCGGCGATCTGCACGAAGTCGTGCACCACCTCATCCGAGAGTTCCGCGCGGGCCCCGAGCACTCCGCAGCCGACTGAGCGGACCGCCGGGCTCGACGTCAGTCGTCCTCGACCAGCAGCCGCGCCAGGGTCTCGTCCAGCACCACGTCGGTGACGATCCCCGCGGCGATCGCCGCTCGGAGCGTGCCGAGCTTCGCCGCACCGGAGACCACGCACACCCGGCGGGGCACACGGCGCAGCCGGTCCAGTCCCAGTCCGGTGGACCGCGCGTTCAGGCGGATGTCCTTCCAGCTGCCGTCAGCGCGGAAGAAGACCGTCGCCACGTCGCCGATCGCCTCGTCCTCCCGCAGGCTGCGGTAGTCGTCCCGGTTGAGGTAGCCGCCGACGTACACCCGGCTGGGCACCTCGGACTGCGGTGAGCCGAGCCCGAACACGGCGATGTCGGTCTTGGCCTGGAACGCCAGCACACGACGTGTGCTGCGCTCCCGCCACATCGCGGCTCTGGTGTCGGGGTCGTCGAAGAACGCCGGCACGGGGAACTGCTCGACCTGCGCGCCGAACGCGTGACCGAAGCGCTGCAGGATGTCGCTGGAGTACTCCAGCCCGCTGGTCTGGATGTTGCCCGCGCCGTTCAGCTGCACGATGGTCGTGCCGTGCGTCTCCTTCTGCACGAGGGCGCGGCTGACCATGGATATCGTCGATCCCCAGGCGATGCCCACCACCATGTTCGAGTCGATGAACTGCGAGAGCAGGCGTCCGGCTGTCAGCGCCACGCGCTCCAGCCGCTCCACCTCGCTGACGATGCCCGACATCGGGACGATGTGCGCCGCGATCCGGAACCGCCGGCGCAGCTGCTCCTCGAGCTGCCCGACGCGCTCGAAGGGCGAATTGATCCGGATGTCGACCAGCCCGGTGTCCCGCGCGTGCGCCAGGAGCCTGGACACGGAGGAGCGCGAGGTGCCCAGCTCCGACGCGATCGCGTCCATGGTCATGTCCTGAAGGTAGTAGAGCTTCGCCGCGGTGAGCGCCGCGGTCACCTTGGCATCCTGTCGTCCCTGATCCGCAGCCATCCGAGCCACCTCCGCAGCCAGCTTTGCACATTCGTGCAGAACGTTTGCATGATCCTGCCAGAGGTCGGATGCTGGAGACAGGGACGAAGGGGACACCATGGTCGAGAAGACGCGAAGCACACGACGCGCGGCGGAGCTGGCATCCGTGCGCGAGGCCGGACGGACCACCGTCCTGATCATCGGCGCCGGCATCAACGGCATCTCGCTGTTCCGCGATCTCGCGCTGCAGGGCGTCGACGCGGTCATCGTGGATCGAGGCGATTTCGCCGGCGGCGCATCGTCGGCATCCAGCCACATGATCCATGGCGGTATCCGCTATCTGGAGAACGGCGAGTTCCGGCTGGTCCGTGAATCCGTGCAGGAGCGCAACGGTCTGCTGCGCATCGCACCGCACTACGTGAAGCCGCTGGAGACCACGATCCCGATCTACTCCACCTTCTCCGGCATCCTGTCCGCGCCGCTCCGCTTCCTCACTCACCGCAGCGGCAGGCCCCAGGAGCGCGGCGCCGTGCTCATCAAGCTCGGCCTGACCATCTACGACACGTTCTCCCGTGACGGCGGCTCCGTGCCGCGGCACCGCTTCCTCGGCCGCACGTCGTCGCTGGCGGAACTCCCCCACCTGGATCCGCGGATCAAGTACACCGCGACCTATTACGACGCCTCGATGCACGATCCCGAGCGCCTGGCGCTCGACGTGCTGCAGGACGGCCGGTCGGCGAACCCGCGCTCGCACGCGCTGAACTACGTCGACGCCGTCGGCCGTGACGGCGACGGCGTGGTGCTGCGCGATCGTGAGAGCGCCGAGGAGTTCACCGTCCGGGCGGACGTGATCGTGAACGCATCGGGACCGTGGACCGACCTGACCAACGACGCCCTCGGCGACGCGACCCGGTTCATGGGCGGCACCAAGGGCTCGCACATCGTGCTGGATCATCCCGAGCTGCTCGCCGCGACGCAGGGCCGTGAGATCTTCTTCGAGCACTCCGACGGCCGCATCGTGCTGATCTACCCGCTCAATGACCGCGTGATGGTCGGCACCACCGACATCGACGCCGATCCGCGGGAGCCCGCACGCTGCACCGAGGAGGAGATCGACTACTTCTTCGACCTCATCCACCACGTCTTCCCCGCGATCGAGGTGGACCGCGAACAGATCGTCTACCGGTTCGCGGGCATCCGCCCGCTCCCCCGTCACGAGGACACTGCTCCCGGCTTCGTCTCCCGTGACTACCGGATCGAACTCGACGAGAGCGGCCCGACGCCGATGCTCAGCCTGGTCGGCGGCAAGTGGACGACGTTCCGCGCACTCGGCGAGCACCTCTCGAACCGCGTACTCGAGCTGCTGGGACGGCCCCGCTCCGTGTCGACCGCCGGCCTGCCGATCGGCGGCGGGCACGGCTTCCCCCGCACCACGAGGGCTCGTGCAGCCTGGAAGCAGGCGAACCTGCCCGGAGCGGACGCCGCGCGCGGCGATGCGCTGCTCACCCGCTACGGCACCCGCGCAGCCGAGGTCTGGTCGCACATCGAGCAGGAGGACGACCGCCCCCTGGCCGGCGGCGCACTGTCCGTGCGCGAGCTGGAGTGGATGGTCGAGCACGAGCTCGTCGTCCGGCTCGCCGACGTCGTGCTGCGCCGTTCGAACATCGCCTTCGTCGGCGACGTCACGGGTGAGCTGCTCGTCGAACTGGCGGACGCGCTGGCGCCGCTGATGGGATGGGACGAGGACCGCAGGGACGCTGAGGTCGAGGCGACGGTGCAGCTGCTGAACGACGCGCACGGCCTGTCGATCGCCGTCCCGGCGCGCAGCTGACCACACTGGTGAGGACGCGGATCGCCGGAGATCCGCTGAAGGAGGGCCGCATGGCCGAGTACGTTCTGTCGATCGATCAGGGCACCACCTCGAGCAGGGCGATCGTCTTCGACCGCGCAGGCCGGGTGGTGGCATCCGGCCAGAAGGAGCACGAGCAGATCCTGCCGCGTGCGGGCTGGGTGGAACACGATCCCGCCGAGATCTGGCAGAACGTGCAGGAGGTCATCGGTCTCGCCCTCACCCGGGCGCACCTCACCAGGCACGACATCGCCGCGGTGGGTATCACGAATCAGCGCGAGACCGCCGTCGTGTGGGACCGGCACACGGGTGAGCCCGTGTACAACGCGATCGTGTGGCAGGACACCCGCACGCAGGAGATCGTCGACCGGCTCGCGGCCGACGAGGGCATCGACCGATTCAAGCCCGTCGTCGGTCTGCCCCTGGCCACCTACTTCTCCGGCACCAAGGTCGCCTGGATCCTGGAGAACGTCGACGGCGCCAGGGAGAGGGCCGAGGCCGGCGACCTGATCTTCGGCACCACCGACTGCTGGGTGCTGTGGAACCTCACCGGAGGAACGGACGGCGGCGTCCATGCCACCGACGTGACGAACGCCTCCCGCACGCTCTTCATGGATCTGAACACGCTGGAGTGGCGCGACGACATCCTGGAGGCCTTCGGCGTTCCCCGATCGATGATGCCGGAGATCAGATCGTCGTCGGAGGTGTACGGCTACGCGGAGAGCCGATCCCTGCTGCGCGAGGCGCCCATCGCCGGAATCCTCGGCGATCAGCAGGCGGCCACGTTCGGTCAGGCGGCGTTCCAGGCCGGCGAGAGCAAGAACACCTACGGGACCGGCTGCTTCCTGATCTTCAACACGGGCGAGCAGATCGTGCACTCGAAGAACGGCCTGCTGACCACCGTCGGCTACAAACTCGGCGACGCGCCCGCGCACTACGCGCTGGAGGGGTCGATCGCGGTCGCCGGCTCGCTGATCCAGTGGCTGAGGGATCAACTGGGACTGATCTCGTCCGCACCCGAGGTGGAGAAGCTCGCCGCGCAGGTGAAGGACAACGGGGGCGTGTACATCGTGCCGGCGTTCTCGGGCCTCTTCACGCCGTACTGGCGCCCGGACGCCCGCGGCGCCATCGTTGGGCTCACCCGCTTCGCGAACCGGAGCCACATCGCGCGGGCGGCGCTCGAGGCGGTCGCGTTCCAGACGCGTGACGTGCTCGACGCCGTCAACGCCGACGCCGGGGTCGCGCTGAGCGAGCTGAAGGTGGACGGCGGCATGGTGGCCAACGACGCGCTGATGCAGTTCCAGGCCGACGTGCTGGGCGTCCCGGTGGTCCGCCCCGTCGTCGCGGAGACCACCGCGCTCGGCGCGGCGTACGCAGCGGGCCTCGCGGTCGGGTTCTGGAAGGACCTCGACGAGCTGGCCGCGAACTGGCAGCAGGACCGCTGCTGGGAGCCGGCGATGGATGCTGCGGAGCGGGACCGTCAGCTGCGGCTGTGGCGCAAGGCCGTCACGAAGTCCATGGACTGGGTCGACGACGACGTGCGCTGAGCGTCGGCTGCGCCGCCCTCCCGAGCGGCGCAGCCGACGCGGCGATCACTGCAGCGTGGTCCTGGCGGGTGCGCTGCGGTGCGCATCGGCACCGAACGCCACCAGCTGGAACGCGCGGCCGGCGGAGAGGTCGACGGACTCCGCGAAGAAGGCCCCGCGGTGCACACGACCGAGCCAGGTGGCACCGGCGGCGCCCACCTGAAGCACGTCGTATCCGGCGGCGTCCTCTCGCACGGCCCACTCGAACGCGAGGTGACGGCGGCCGTCCCCGCCGTCCCCGGCATCCTTCACACGGAACCCGGAGGGCGTCGCCGGCCGGAGCGGCTTGCCCGCCTCTCGCAGCGACACCCGTCCGAGGCGCCCGTCACCCGCTGTGCGCAGCGAGATCCGGGCGATGCGGCGATCGTTCAGGTCCACCTCGCCGCGCCACTCCGTCCAGGTCCCGCCGCCGGCGTTCTCCAGCGGTCGCCAGTCGATCGCCCCCGGCGCGTCCTGCCAGGTGATCCCGATCTCGACGGATGTCAGCTGCTGAGCGCGCAGCGAGACCGCCATGGCCGCGGCAGCGGTGAGATCGGTCTTGAACAGATGGACGACGCCGTCGCCGCGCAACCGGAGACAGTGCGCGCTGCCGAAGCTGGTGGACTCGTCCAGCGTCACGCTCAGATCGCCCTCGGTCCAGTACTGCCAGGTGAGCGCGCGGTCGGCGCAGCCCATGTTGTCCCATCCGCCGGTGCGGACCTGCACCCCGTCCAGGTGGAACGACGAGCCGACGCCCACGTTGAAGTCGGTGACGATCGGCAGCGCCCCGTAGGGCGAGCGCTCCGTGATCCAGTGCGCGATCCCGTCCCACTGCCGGTAGTTCAGCGTGTCTGTCCGGTACGGGGGCGTCCGCGGCTCGAGCCGCCCTGACGTCACCGGGTTGCCGGTGGGTCCGGACCAGAACCTCTGCTCCAGATCGCGGTAGGTGCTGCGCCCCTCCGGCGACGAGGTCTCGCCGCGCCAGGAGCCGTCCAGCCAGATCTGCGAGTCCACGAACAGCGCCACCGAGGTGGGCGCCGGCTTTCCGGGGCCTGCGACGCTGCCGAAGTCCTCCTCGGGACGGAAGCCGCCCTTCTGGTGCTCGACGCCGGCGAACCCGACCACGCGCGGGTCGTATCCGGCCTCCCTCGCGGAGGCGGCGCTCTTGGTGAGGTCCCGATCCGCCCCGCCCGTGGTCGCCTGCCACCAGTAGTTCATGAAGATCGAGTCGTACATCGGCGCGTCCGGCGTGCCCAGCCAGCGCAGGTTGTTCTCGCTGAGGCGGTTCTCGTAGGTCACGAACCCGCGGTCGAAGTCGGCCGAGTCGTAGCCCTGCAGGTAGAAGTCCGGGTCGGTGCGCTTGAGGTAGCGCAGGAAGTCCTTGAACTTCGTGATCTGCGCGGTGGTGACCGTCGCCTCCTGGTTGATGAACAGCCCGTCGAAGCCGAAGTACTTCCGGATCTCGATCAGCTTGTCCGCCACGGGGAACGACCCGTCCGCACGCTGTACGAGGAACGCGTCGAAGTCCACAGGGCGGGGCCAGAACCAGCCGCCGATGGACAGAGCTCCGTTCTTGTGCGCCGCCTCGGTCCAACCGGGATTCGGGATGTCGATGACGCCGTACGGACGGCCGGGCACGCGCTCACCGTCGACCATCTCGATGGGCGCGGGCCCGTCGACCTGGCCGTGCCAGGTGCCCCAGATGTCGATGTACGCCCAGTACCGCTGCGTGTACACCTGCGCCTCGAGTCCGATCGCCTGGTTGTGACCCTCGTAGATGCTCCCCGCATCGTCGATCGTGAGCGTGGAGAGCTGCACGGCCGGGTCGAGGTCCGGGTGCGCCTGCGTGGCGGCGAACGGCGCGATGCGCTTCGCCCGAGGGATCAGGCACTGCAGATGCCTCCCCCACGGCGTGCTCGCGGGGTCGAAGTCGAGCAGATCGTCCGCCGTCCAGCCGAAGGTATACGGCCCGGGCGGGGTGCCTCCCGATGCGGGCACGGGTGCCCCCTTCGCGCTCGCGGCGGCGGCCCTTCCCGTAGCCGCGTTCGCGGCCGTGCTCGCGTTGCCGACGAGCAGGGTCGCCAGCCCGACGCCTCCGACGGTCAGGAACGTTCTCCGGTTGATCTCGGTCATGTGCACTCTCTCCGGTCTCGCATCTTCGCGGTTGGCGAGCGCGCGGCCGAGGGGTGGGCAGCGCTGCTCGTGGGAACGACTATAGCGCTTTAGTAGATCGGTGCCATGCAATACGGCACCGGATGTCGCATCCTCGGCCCGTGCGGAGCGTGCGGAGCTCCCGCGCGCTCCTGACGGACTGATCCACAGCGGTCTTCGAGCGGGTGCCCATCCCGGGGGCGTACCGTCATGCGCGTGTTCCGGCCCTCTCGTGCCCCCGGCCTCATCCTGCTCTGCGCTGCACTGTCCGGCGCGATGCTGACCGGCTGCGCGGCCGCGACGGCCGCGACGGGATCGTCAGGCGCGGAATCTCAGCGGAACCCCGTCATCGTCACGATCGGCGACTCGATCATGTCCGGTCACGGTCTCGACGACGGCGAGGACTGGCCGAGCATGCTCTCCCAGCGCACCGGCGTCAGCATCGACAACCTCGCCTGCAGCGGGGCGGGTTTCCTCGCGGTCGGCACCTGCGGCCAGGACTTCCGGGGCCTCGTGGATGCTGCCGTGAAGGATGATCCGGCCCTCGTCATCGTGCAGGGGTCGGACAACGACGTCGGCCGGTCGGATGCCGACATCACCGCCGCGACGAAGCGCACGGTCGACGCGATCCATCGCGCCATGCCCCGCGCGGAGCTGGTGGGGCTGAGCACGCTCTGGGATCCGTCGGAGCCGAAACCAGCCGAGATCGACGTCAGCTCCGCCGCGGTGCGCGCCGCCGTGACAGCCCTCGGCGGCAGGTACATCGACATCGGCCAGCCGCTGCGGGGCGATCCCTCACTGCTGCAGGACGACGACGAGCATCCGACCGTCGCGGGACAGCAGCGGCTCGTGCACGTGATCCGCGTCGAGCTGGAGCACGCCGGCTATCGGCTCTGAGGCCAGGCGCTCAGCTCTTGCCGAAGAGCTTCTGGATCTCGGCCATGTCCGCCTCGGTCGGCGCCTTCTGCCCGCCGAGCCCGAAACCGGAGCCGGTGGGAGTCGAGTTCGACATCGCGATGCCCGCGTTCTCGGCCGCCCGCTTCGCCGGGTTGCCCGACCGGGATCCGCCCTTGTTCTTGGCGCCCTTCTTGCCGCGCTTGGCGGAAGCCCCCGGCTTGCCCATCGGGCCCATGCCGGGGATCTGCGGCGTGCCGCCGCGGGCGACCGTCTTCATCATCTTGGCCGCCTGCTCGAAGCGCTGCACGAGCTGGTTCACGTCGGTCACGGTCATACCGGAACCCCGCGCGATGCGGAGCCGCCGCGAGCCGTTCAGGATCTTGGTGTTGCGGCGCTCGGCGGGGGTCATCGAGCGGATGATGGCCTCGGTGCGGTCGACCTCGCGCTCGTCGAAGTCCTCGAGCTGCTGCTTCATCTGGCCCATGCCCGGCAGCATGCCGAGCATCTTCTTCATCGAGCCCATCTTGCGCATCTGCTGCATCTGCTCGAGGAAGTCCTCGAGGGTGAAGGCCTCGTTGGCGAGCTTCTCGGCCATCTTCATGGCCTCTTCCTCATCGAAGGCCTGCTGGGCCTGCTCGATGAGGGTCAGGATGTCGCCGAGGTCGAGGATGCGGCTCGCCATGCGGTCGGGGTGGAACGGCTCGAGGTCCTCGAGGTTCTCGCCCGTGGAGGCGAAGATGATCGGGCGTCCGGTGACGGACGCCACCGACAGGGCGGCGCCACCACGCGCGTCGCCGTCGAGCTTGGACAGCACGACGCCGGTGAAGTCGACGCCCTCCTGGAAGGCCTTGGCCGTGTTCACGGCATCCTGACCGATCATCGCGTCGATGACGAACAGCACTTCGTCGGGGTCCGTCGCCTTGCGGATGTCGGCAGCCTGCTTCATCAGCTCGGCGTCGACGCCGAGACGTCCCGCGGTGTCGATGATGACGACATCGTGCTGCTGGCGGCGGGCGTGCTCGACGCCGGCCTTGGACACCTGCACGGGGTCGCCGACGCCGTTGCCGGGCTCGGGGGCGAAGATCGCAGCTCCTGCGCGCTCAGCGACGACCTGCAGCTGCGTGACGGCGTTCGGGCGCTGCAGGTCGGCGGCGACCAGCAGCGGGGTGTGCCCTTCGGCCTCGAGCTGCTTGGCGAGCTTTCCGGCGAAGGTCGTCTTGCCCGAGCCCTGCAGGCCGGCGAGCATGATCACGGTCGGCGGGGTCTTCGCGAACTCCAGACGGCGCTGCTCGCCGCCGAGGATCGCGACGAGCTCCTCGTTGACGATCTGGACGACCTGCTGGGCCGGGTTCAGCGCCTTGCTGACCTCATCGCTCAGGGCGCGCTCGCGCACCTTCGCAGTGAAGTCCTTGACGACGACGAGCGCGACATCCGCGTCGAGCAGGGCGCGACGGATCTCGCGGACGGTGCCGTCGACGTCGGCTGGGCTCAGCTTTCCCTTCGTGCGGAGGTTGCGGAAGGTCTCGGTGAGCCGATCGGAGAGCGTGCCAAAGGTTGCCATGGTGCCTCTGATTCTACGGGAGCGGAGCCTCCTGTCTGAGCGCGGCCCTCAGCCGATCCTTCGCACGCTGGTAACGACCGCGGGCGGTGGATGCCGGGATGCCGAGCAGGTCTGCGGCATCCGCGACGCTCAGATGCTCCCAGTGCACCAGCCGGACGAGCTCCGCGAGGTCGGGCTCGAGCCGGTCGATGGCGTCGCGCACCTCGACGCCTTCATCCGCGGGCGGCGCCGTGGCGGACTCCCGCATCTGCAGCCGGATGCGATCGGCCAGCGCCCAGCGCCGGCGCTGCCCTCGGGAGTGATTCAGCAGGGTGCCACGGGCGATGCCGAACAGCCACATGCGTGCGCGTTCGTCGTCGGGCGGGAGCTCCTTCACCCGGCGCCAGGCGACGACCATGGTCTCGCCGAGCAGATCCGGCGCGTCATCCGCGCCGACGCGGCGCTCGAGGTAGGCGAGAAGATCGGATGCCGAGGACTCGAGCGCGCGCGTGAGCGGCTCGTCGCGGGACGTCACTCGCCGCCCTCGCCGCCCCAGTCCTCGCCCTCGCAATGGAGCTGGCTGTGACTCTCCGTTCCGGCGAGGTCCCCTGCTCCGCCGTCGTAGCCGTGCGCCTTGAGCTCTTCTTGCAGCGCCGTGGAGAGTGCCTGCTCGTGGGCCTGCCAGGCATTGAGGTCGGCGAGCCGCGGGTCAGGGTCGGGGTCTGCGGCGGCCTTCTGATCCGCCTCGATCTGCTCCAGGTGCTTCGCCACATACGGATCCGCGGCGGCTTCCACATCGGTGTTCGCGAACCACTCGTCGATGATCCGGTCGACGTCCGCCTGGATCAGCGGGTTGTGGGTGTCGAACCCGCTGTGCCGGATCTCGCACTGTCCCCACGTCGGCGACGTGTACGTGTAGCTCCGGTCCGGATTCTCCAGTCCCTGGATCCAGAGCCAATCCGAGTTGGCCGTCGCGATTCCCGCGCCGCCCACCAGCACCACCGCGAGCGCGCCGCTCAGCAGCGCGATCCGCCGCCGGGGGCGCTTCTGCCGGCGACCGGTGTCGCGGGCGTCGCGCACCATCTGCGACAGCGCGGCGTCGCGACCGCTCCCCCGGTCGGCGAGATGCGGAGCGGAGCGGTCGAGCAGGACATCCATCGGATCGGACATGAGCGCCTCCTTCAGCGGCTTGTACTCATGACCTGTCCGGCGGACCGCGAAACGTCCGCTCAGCCCCAGGGAAGATCGTGGATGCTGCGCAGCGCCTCGTCGAACTGGGCCTCGAGCGATGCCTGTCCGGCGCCCTGCTCCGCCCACACCCGCAGCGACGACAGCACGGCGGTGGCCAGGGCGGAGCCCAGGATGTCCGCGCGGATCTCGTCGATCCCCGCGCTCCGCGCCGCGGCGGCGACCGCAGATGCGATGCGCGCGTGGCGCAGTCCGGTGTCGCGCAGCAGCTCCTGCTCGAGTCCCATCGCCGCCGCGTTGCGCAGCGCGAGCGCGAGCGGGTCGGGCGCGAAGCCGTGCACGATCGGCAGCACGGCCGCGCGCACGGACGGGCCGTCGGCGCTCCGGCCGAGCGCGGCCAGCGCGACGGAGGCCGCGGCGATCCGGGCATCCAGGCCCGACCAGAGCACATCGCTCTTCGAGGAGAAGTAGTTGAAGAAGCTCGACCGGCTGACGCCGGCACGCTGCGCGATGTCGACGACCGAGGTCGCCTCGTACCCCTGCTCGAGGAAGAGCTCGCATGCCGCCTCGGCCAGCGTCTCACGCGACGACGCCCTCGGCCTGCCTGCTCGCGACTCGGTTGCCATGTCCGTCAGCGTAGCGTCATGCCGATGCGCGACAAGCCCTGCAGACAGGCGTAGGCTGTACCGAGCTGCTTTCTTGCACTGCATCCAACAACCATTGGGAGCGATCATGCTCGACATCCGGATCGCCGGTATCGCACCGGACTTCGTCCCCTACCTGGACGGGTGGGAGCTGCAGCGCAGCATCCACCGCGACGTCGTCGCGGGCGACCGGCCCGACACGCTCCTGCTGCTCGAGCACGAGGCCGTCTACACGGCCGGCAAGCGCACCGAGCCGCAGGAGCGCCCCCAGGACGGCACGCCCGTGGTCGATGTCGACCGCGGTGGCAAGATCACCTGGCACGGCCCCGGCCAGCTCGTCGGCTACCCGATCGTCCGCCTGCCCGAGCCCATGGACGTCGTCGCGCACGTGCGCCGCATGGAGCGCCTGCTGATCAGCATCCTGAAGCCCCTCGGTGTCGACGGGTACCAGGTCGAGGGCCGCAGCGGCGTGTGGGTGCGCAGGCCGCTGTCCGAGGACAAGGTCGCCGCGATCGGGGTGCGCGTGCAGCAGGGCGTGACCATGCACGGCTTCGCCATCAACTGCGACAACTCGCTGGCCGGATTCCGTGGCATCATCCCGTGCGGCATCACGGATGCCGGGGTCACCACCGTCAGCGAGATCGTCGGTGCCGACATCTCCCCCGCCGACATCGTGCAGGCCGTCTCCGACGCCTTCGCTGCTGAGTACGCCACCGAGACCCGCAAGGAGGTGGCCGCATGAGCGCCGCCCACCCCGACGGACGCAGGCTGCTGCGCCTGGAGATCCGCAACTCCGAGACCCCGATCGAGCGCAAGCCCGAGTGGATCCGCACCAAGGCGAAGATGGGCCCCGAGTACAAGGCACTGCACTCGCTGGTGAAGGACGAGGGTCTGCACACGGTCTGTCAGGAGGCCGGCTGCCCCAACATCTTCGAATGCTGGGAGGACAAGGAGGCGACGTTCCTGATCGGCGGCTCGCAGTGCACCCGCCGCTGCGACTTCTGCCAGATCGACACCGGCAAGCCCGCCGACTACGACACCGACGAGCCGCGTCGCGTGGCGGAGAGCGTCACCCGGATGGGCCTGCGCTACGCCACGGTCACCAGCGTCGCACGAGACGATCTGCCCGACACGGGCGCGTGGCTGAACGCCGAGACGGTGCGCCAGATCCACGCGCAGAACCCGAACACCGGGGTCGAGCTCCTCGCCAACGACCACGGCGGCAAGCCGGAGAACCTGAACCAGATCTTCGAGGCCCGCCCGGAGGTCTTCGCGCACAACGTCGAGACGGTGCCGCGCATCTTCCGCCGCATCCGCCCCGCGTTCACCTACGAGCGCTCGCTGAACGTCATCACGCAGGGCCACGACGCGGGCCTGATCACGAAGTCCAACCTCATCCTCGGCATGGGCGAAGAGCCCGAGGAGGTCGTGCAGGCACTGCAGGACCTGCACGACGCCGGCTGCGACATCATCACCATCACGCAGTACCTGCGGCCGTCGCCGCGGCACCTTCCCGTGGCGCGCTGGGTCAAGCCCGACGAGTTCGTGGAGTTCAAGGCCGAGGCCGAGCGGATCGGCTTCCTCGGCGTGCTCGCCGGCCCGCTGGTCCGGTCGTCCTACCGGGCCGGGCGGCTGTGGGCGCAGTCGATGATCTCGAAGGGCCGCCCGATCCCCGCACATCTCGCGCACATCGCGGAGAGCGCAGACCTGGGCTTCGCTCAGGCGGTCTGACGCTTCGACAGGCTCAGGGGCCCATGGGTCCCTGAGCCTGTCGAAGGCTAGTCGGCGCTCATCACCGAGATGACCGAGCCGTCGTCGGCGAGGTTCACGAGCAGCACATCGTCGGTGGCATCCGCGTCCAGCGCGTACTCCATGACGGCGAACGGATCGGTCCCACCGTGCTCGTCGGCGAGGATCGTCATGCTCATCAGGCACAGCGAGCGGATGATGTCGACCGCGGCGTCGCCGCTGATGTCGACCAGCACCTCCTCGAGCTGATCACCGTAGGCCTCCTGCTGCTGCAGGATGTACTCGGTGACCTCGCTGGTGCGATCGTCGACTTCGGTCAGCATGGCGCGGCGCACCGTGGCATCCAGGTCCTCGATGCCGGAGATCAGAGCAGCGGCGACATCGAGCGCCTCCTGGGAGACGTCCTCCTGGTCGGGGGCGGTCAGATCGACGGTCACGGACTGGTCGCCGAACTCGACCCGCTCGGTCCAGAAGATGGCGCCGTCGGGCCCCGAGGAGAGGACTCCGAAGTAATCGTGTTCGATCGCCATATCGCTATGAAACCAGCCTCTCCGCCCGTGCGGTAGTCCTACGCGCCGACAAGGGCCGACACGAAGACGTGCGGGGTGAAACCGGTGAGATCGTCGATGCCCTCGCCCTGCCCGAGGAGCTTCACCGGGATGCCGGTGCGCTCCTGCACGGCCAGGATGAAGCCGCCCTTCGCGGAGCCGTCGAGCTTCGTGATCACGAGCCCCGTGACGCCCGCGTGCTGGAGGAACGCCTCCGCCTGCATGACGCCGTTCTGGCCCGTTGTGGCGTCCAGCACGAGGAGCACCTCGCTGATGGGGGCGAGCTTCTCCACGACTCGGCGCACCTTCGACAGCTCGTCCATCAGGCCGCCCTTGGTGTGCAGACGGCCGGCGGTGTCGATGATCGCGATCTCGGTGCCGTGCTGCTTGGCGTACTCCACCGTCTGGAAGGCGACGGATGCAGGATCCTGACCCTCGTGCTGGGGACGGACCATCGCCGCACCGCCGCGCTGCGCCCAGGTCGCCAGCTGCTCGACGGCAGCCGCGCGGAAGGTGTCGGCTCCGCCGACCACCACGCTGCGCTCGAAGCCGCGCAGGAACTTGGTGAACTTGCCGATGGTCGTGGTCTTGCCGACGCCGTTTACCCCGACGACCAGCACCACGGCCGGACGCTCGGTGAGCTTGAGCGTGGTGTCGAACTTCGCGAACCGCTCCTCGAGCGTCTCCCGCAGCATCCGCTGCAGATCCTTCGGATCTGTCGTGCGGTACCTGTCGACCTTCTCGTGCAGCTCCTCCAGCAGGGCCTCGGTGATGTCGGGGCCGAAGTCCGCCGTGATCAGCGCGGTCTCCAGGTCCTCCCACGTCGTCTCATCGATCGTGGGTTTGACGAACATGCCGCGCAGCGCGCGACCGAGGGACCAGGACTTCTCCGCCATGCCTCCACCCTATCCAGGCGACGGCCGACCGGTTCTCAGGCGGATGCCGCGGCGCGGTCGCCCACGCGCTGGCCGACCACCGCGGAGACGCCGTCCTGGCGCATCGAGACGCCGTACAGGGCATCGGCGATCTCCATCGTGCGCTTCTGATGGGTGATCACGAGCAGCTGCGAGTTCTCGCGCAGCTGCTCGAACACCGTCAGCAGCCGTCCGAGGTTGGCGTCATCGAGCGCCGCCTCCACCTCGTCGAGGATGTAGAACGGGCTGGGCCGCGCCTTGAAGATCGCGACCAGCAGCGCGACCGCGGCCAGGGACCGCTCTCCGCCCGAGAGCAGGGAGAGCCGCTCGATCTTCTTGCCGACCGGACGCACCGCGACCTCGATGCCGGTGGTGAGCATGTCGTCGGGGTCGGTCAGCGAGATGCTCCCGGATCCGCCGGGGAAGAGCAGCGGGAACACCTCCCCGAAGGCCTGCTTGGTGTCCTCGAACGCGCTGGCGAAGATCACCTGCATCCGCTCGTCGAGGTCGGCGATGATCGCCAGCAGGTCCTGCCTGGTCTTCGTCAGATCGGCGAGCTGCTCGGTGAGGAACGCATGCCGCTGCTCGAGCGCGGCGAACTCCTCCAGAGCGAGAGGATTGACCCGGCCGAGCTGAGCGAGCTTGCGTTCGGCGTCCTTCAGCCGTCGCTCCTGAATGCGCCGGTCGAACGGGATCGCGGCGTCCTGGTCCTGTTCCTCCACGCTTCTGCCATCAAGATCGCGATCGCGCGGGACGGGCTGATCCGGCCCATATTCCGCGATCAGAATATCTTCGTCGAGGGCGAGCTCGGAGGCCACGCGCTCGAGCAGGCTCGAGAGGTGGAGCTTCTTCTCATGGATCTGCAACTCGAGGCCGTGCACGCTCTCGGTGAGCCCCGCCAGGCGCTCGCGCAGCGAACCCTCCTGCGCCCGCAGGCCGGTCAGCTCCTCGTTGTGCGCGGAGCGCTCGGCCTCAGCGGCGGCGAGGGCCAGGCGCGCCTCGGTGACGGAGCGGTCGATGGAGTCGAGCACCCGTGGCACCTCGTCGGCGACAGCGGATGCCGCTTCGCGCTGCGCCCGGCGGATCACCGCGCGGCGGGCCGCCTCGGCTGCGGCGTCGCGCTCCTGTTCGCGCTGCCGCTCCAGAGACACGACCCGGGCCTGCGCGGCGCGGACGCGCTCACGCAGCGTCTCGATCTCGAGGCGGGCGCGCACCTCGCCCTCACGAGCGGACTCCAGCGCCTCGAGGAGCCCGTCGCGCGCGGACGCGTCGAGCACCGGCCGCGGCTCGGACTCGGATGCCTCGAGCTCGGCCTTGGCGCGCTCGGCCGACGCCTCGGCATCCGCCACCGTGCCCTGCACCTGGGCGAGCCCTGCCTCGAGGCGCTCGCACTCGGCGACCGCGGCCTCGTGCCGCACCGTCACGCGGTTCACCTGCTCGGCGTGCGTGGCGAGGGCCGCGTCGTGCTCGCGGAGCGCGCGCAGCGCATCCTTCGCGCGGCGCCGCGCGTCCTCGACGGCTTCGGTCGCGCCCTCGCGGGCCTCGCGCAGTTCGGCGACGGTCTCCCGCACCTCGGCGAGCCGCTCCGTGGCCGCGTCCCGTTCGGCCGCCAGCTCCAGCCGCGAGGCCTCCCCCGTGCCTGCCCGCATCGTGTGCGCCGTGATGACCTCGCCGGTGCGGGTGACGATCGTCGTGCGCGTGTCCGCGAGCGCGTCGAGCGCCAGCCGTGCCGCTCGAGCGGCATCGAGGTCGTCGGCGACGAGCACGGCGGCGAGGATCCCGCGGATGCCGGCCGGCGCGTCCACGACCTCGGCGGCCGAGACCACGCCCGGCACCTCCAGGGCGACGGGGGTCACAGCGAGCGTGACGTCGGCGATGACGAAGT
>Ga0308169_10000893_pt1 | contig 38495 bp, 40 predicted proteins | sample PhyBR1_2_FD_202139 | JGI IMG/M metagenome (GOLD analysis project Ga0308169, IMG submission 202139) | Phyllosphere microbial communities from UC Gill Tract Community Farm, Albany, California, United States - DLSLSB.R1 | ecosystem: Host-associated > Plants > Phyllosphere > Unclassified | place...
GATTTAATTCTGAGCAGGGATTTGAATCTGACAAGAAAAACAGTAAAATCAATTAAACAAAAACTTTGTGACCATGGTTTAATTATGTTTGAAACCAGAAACGGACATCCAAGTTTTTACCGTTTGCTGTTGAATTATTCGATTGATGAGTTTGAAAAAAAAGTTGTAACGGAAGATCGCATCGCTGAATATTCCTTTTTTACAGACGAAACAGATAATCTCTACGCAAATGATCCGTCAATACAAAATGAAAAAGATTTCCTATCTGCTCCTAATGATAATCCGGTTGAAACTGTGACAGCAAATCAAAATATTAACGACTTCAAACGACCTACATTGGAAGAATTTATAGACCATGCAAAAACATTCAAAATCTATACATCTTATTTGGACGAAGCCATTACTCTTAAGTACAAAGACTGGCTGGAAAATGCCGCAGACCGGCCGATCGCAGACTGGAAGCTTTCGTTAAAAAGCATACTTCCATTTCTCGCAATTAAAATCAATAACAATGAGCTTTCGGCGAAAATTATCTCTTTCACTGAAGTCCAGAAAAAAGATTAAAACCGTGATGTACATCGTAAATAATTTCCGGCGACATAAATAGGGTAACGCATATCCCAAAATTTAAAGATGGTCAACAAGCAGAAATTAATTGAGAAAAATCAAATTTATACACTATGTCTTTTTATGATAAAGATCTGAGACTCATCAGGAAAAAGTTTGAAAGCAAGAATGATCGTCTTCCTGAACAAATAAGGTTAGGCAATCATTTTGTAGATGATTTTATTTTGGGAGATTCTGAAGCTGCAGATATTCCTATTAATGCCCTGAGAGTAATCTTCAATATTATCATCATCATAGCAAACGAACAGTTTCGTCCCGAAGACAGACCCAGGCAACTGTCTCTATTTGATGAAGAATTTGAAACGGACAACAATGTTTTTGCATGCATAAAAATAAGGAATAATAAAATTTCCCCGAGTGGTTCTACCAAACAGGTTATCGATGCCTATGAATTCTTGACCAAATTTAAAATGGGCTGGTATAAATCTACGAATTCGAAAGGAAGGGAAATCAAGACCTTCGGAGGTCTTATATCTTCACCGAGTTATGATGAGCGAGGGTACACCACATTTCTGATAAGCAGTTATTGGCTGAAAAAATTACTGGTGATACCCGAATACAATTATATACTCTACAACCTGGTGTATAATATTCGTAACAACAAACACGTCATTTTTGCAATTTGGCTTGCAAAAATACCCGATCACGGAACAACGGTCAGACTTTCCACACTGAATAAAAGATTTGGACTCAATTACAAATCTGCAAATGATTTTTGTTTTAAATTTTTGAAACCTGCAAAGACAAGTCTTCACAATTTTAACAATCTGTCATTCAATTTCAAATATTCAAATGATTTGATTTCCATCATTCCTTATCAGATCAGATTACCCGCAGATCATACTCGGGTAGTGGAGGATTCGGTAAAGCAGTCTGATATTACCAACAGATTGCGTTATCTGCGGAAGAGATATAATCTTCTTGAACAGGAAATACAGCAATTCGAATATCAATACAAAATGATACCTCAAACAAGAGAAATGATTGAGAAAGCTTTTTCAGAGTTTAAAAGAACGTCACGAGCAGGGAAGGAGAAAACGACAGATTATGAGGGGATCAAATTCTTATACAAAATTCAGGAACTGATTATTATGTTGTATCGAGGAACAAAAATGGGGAAGCTGCTGCCCAATGGTTATCCGGTTATTATGTAGTCGGATTTGCGCTCATTCCCACTTCGGAATTGCACTGATCTCAATTTCGGATTTGCACTCGTTTAACTAACAAATATGAATGAGATATACACTCAACGAATCTCTTTTCGGAATTGCGCTGATCTTTCAGTGATAATAATAGAAGTTGTGGATAAGTATTGCCTTTATTACATCATAATTCGGAATTGTTGTCATGTGAAAGAGACTGTTTTTTCGGAAAGGCACTCATGTTTTTGTCGGATTTTCGCTCATGTCGATTTCGGAATTACACTCGGTCAAAAATGGTAACTAAGCCCTCTTTAACTTAGGTTTGGGCAATTTGTAAAACATAACTAAAAAAAAGAATAAAGTCTTTTCTATTTTAAAGAAACAGCAGATTGAGTAATTGCTTAAAAAGAAAAAAAATGAATTGTGAAGAAGCCAAACAAAGAATTTCCATTAGAATGCTTTTGGAGTCGTTTAGTCTTTACCCGGCCAAGGAAAAAGGCAGATCTGCATTTTATTTTGCCCTGGAAAGAGAAGAAAGAACACCGAGCCTTTTCGTAGATTATGTGAAAAATACTGCATTTGATTTTGGAACAAGGGTAAGCTACGACATTATTTCTATAGTGAGACAAATCAACAAATGTTCTGTGTCCGATGCTTTGAATTTTCTGGAAAATATAAATAGAATTATGATAAGTGAAAAGCATTCAGGTTCGGAAAAACAGGTAGCACATCGTTACAATATTACTAAAGTTTCTGAGATTCAGCATCCCGCATTAATCCGGTATTTAAAATCCAGGAAGGTGTCGGAGCAGAGTCATTGGGTCAGAGAAGTGCATTATCAAATTAAAAGTAGAGCATACTTCGGTATAGGTTTTCAAAACAATTCCGGAGGTTTCGAAATCCGAAATCAATATGCAAAAATATGTCTTGGAAAAAAAGATATAACGCTGCATAAAAATATTTTGAACAGTGAAAATGAAATTGTAATCTTCGAAGGCTTGTTTGATTTTCTGACCTACAAAAACATGATGACAGATCAGTTGGATTATTCCGATTGCCTCATTTTGAATTCAGTAGCCATGCTTTTCAAAGCCCAAAATTTATTATCGGATTACAGTAAAATTTCACTTTTTCTAGATAATGATACCGCAGGTGAAAAAGCCAAGAATATCATTAAAAACACTTATGAAAATGTTGAAGACTGCTCTTTTATTTACAGAAATGTTAATGATCTCAATGAGTGGATCTGTAGTGAATAAACTATTAGAATTTATATTGCTTACTTATTATGAACATTAAAACGTCTGTAACTTGTTGATTTATGTAGTAAGAAGATCAAGATTGTAACATTTCAATTACATACTGATTAGTATGATAAGTGTCATAAAAGAAATAGATAAAACCAACCAGTACGTATGTAAATTGTTATAATTTTGTATCAATAATTTGGGCATATGATTGAAAACTGTTTTCACTGCGGGCTGGATATTCAAAAGATACGCATACCTTTTGATGAAAAGATTTTCTGCTGCAACGGCTGCAGATCGGTCTACGAAATATTGAACACCAATAATCTCACAAATTTTTACGAGTTAAACAAAAAAGCGGGAATTCGTCCGAGCGATGAAAATACTTCTCAATTTGATTATCTTGATACTCCCGAAATATTATGGTTATTGGAAAGCCTTCATATTTTGAATAAGGATGTAAGATATTCTCAGGTAAACTTTACCCGTAAAACCGTCAAGGTTTCATTCAATCACAATAATTTGAAATTAAGTGAATTGGCAAAGTTTTTAACCAATTTGGGCTATAAGCCGGCAATAACCCTTGAAACCGCCGATAAAAATGAAGATCATTTGGACAAATCACTGCTCGTAAAGTTGGCAATTGCGGGATTCGGTTTTGGAAACGGAATGTTTCTAGCATTTCCCGAATATATCGGGGGAGAAGATTTTTGGATGGAGCATTACAAAGGCTTATTTAGATTCCTGATGTTTTTGTTAGCGCTTCCGGTAGTATTTTATTCGGCTTCAGATTATTATAAATCCGCGTGGTACGGTTTGAAAAATAAGATCGTCAATATTGACGTTCCCATTGTTCTCGGGATTTTTGTGTTATTTGGACGAAGTGTCTATGAGGTTTTGACAGATTACGGTGCAGGATACTTTGATACTTTATGTGGACTTCTCTTCTTCATGCTTATGGGGAAAATGTTTCAGAAAAGAACATATAGTTCTCTGTCTTATGATCGAGACTATAAATCATTTTATCCGATTGCTGTCACTAAGGTTGATTTTGGAGGAAAACAGGAAAATATTTTGCTGTCTGAGGTTAAAGTAGGAGACAGAATTCTGGTCAGAAATCAGGAAATCATACCGGTTGACGCCGTATTGATCAAAGGAGACGGTAATATTGACAACAGTTTTATTACCGGAGAAAGTGAAAGCGTCAGCAAGCAACCCGGTGATAAAATTTATGCGGGTGGAAAGCAGATCGGATCGTCTTTGGAATTGGAGGTGATTAAAAATGTAGACCAGAGTTATCTGACTCAGCTCTGGAACAAAGAAGCTTTTAAAAAGCATGAAATCGGATTGGACACTTTGATCAACGAAATCAGCAAATATTTTACTTTCATCATTGTAGCTATCGCAATTATTGCCGGAATTTACTGGTATTTTATCGATCTGGAGAAAATGTATCAGGTAGTATCTGCAATTTTGATTATAGCCTGTCCATGTGCATTGGCTCTTTCTTCACCTTTTACTTTCGGACATGTAATGAGAATCTTGGGCAGGAATAAATTTTACGTAAAAGATACACTTACCATAGAGAAAATTGCAAAATTGGATGCTGTTGTTTTTGACAAAACGGGCACTATTACCGAAAGAAAAAAAAACATTATTAAGTTTGAAGGTGATGAAATGAATGAATTTGATTTGCTGAATATAAAGACTTTACTTAAAAATTCAAATCACCCTCTATCAAAATCTCTTTATGAATTTATTGATTGTGATGATAATTATTTTCCTGTCGAAAATTTTTCTGAAATCTCAGGAAAGGGTTATCAGGCTAATGTGCGCGGGAACTTATACAAGATAGGGTCTACTAAATATATTGGACAACCGTCAAAAAATCATGAGACAGCAGTCTATATAAGTAAGAACGGAACATTCATAGGGAATTACGTATTTAAAAACGAATACCGTGCAAATCTTAAAGACTTGTTCGCCAAATTAAACCTTTACAAGATATTCATCTTGAGCGGAGACAACTCTTCCGAAAACAGTCAGCTGAAAACAATTATCCCGAATGTTAGTTCCATGGCTTTTAATCAAAGTCCCGAAGATAAACTCAATTATATTCAAAAACTTCAGAATGACGGAATGAGAGTAGCAATGCTCGGAGACGGGCTGAACGATGCCGGAGCTTTGAAGCAAAGTAATGTCGGCATTGCAGTTTCTGACGATACCAACAGTTTCACACCTTCTTCGGATGTGATCATGAACGGAGATAAGGTTTCCAGGCTTGATGATTATCTTAATGTTTGCAAAGGTTCGATCACTGTTGTAAAAATGACTTTCGGTATTAGTATTCTTTATAATATTGTGGGTCTTAGTTTTGCGGTGACAGGAAATATTTCACCTCTCGTTGCGGCTATTCTGATGCCTATGAGTTCGATCACGGTTATTTCTTTTACAACTCTTTCGACTTGGATTCTGGGGAGGAAATATTTTAATAAAAAGCAGGCGAGAAAGTATGAAGACAATAACTTTAGTGAAACTGAAATTGTTCACAAAACTTCCGAAGCAGTTATCTTATAATCAAAATGATCGATATAAGTTAGTTGAAGATTTTAAAAAAAATTATACAGTATGGATATTTTATATTTGATGATCTTGTGCAGTGTCTCTTTAGCTGTTGTTTTCCTGATTATCTTTATTGTCAATGCACGGCGTGGACAGTTTGAAGATGATGAGTCTCCTGCAGTGCGGATACTTTTTGATGACGAAATGAAAGATTAGATCTTTTTAGTGAGGATATGTTGATTTGTCTAAACAAAACGTTGCCATCGTAGTTTACGACATGAAGGAAAATTGTTCGACTCTTATCAAACCTATTTTGACGGTCTTTTTAAATTACAGTTTTAAATTTTAAATTATGAAAAATTTCACTTGGGGACACGCTATTGTTTTAGCCCTTGCCTCTTTTATTATATTTATTTTATCAATGTTGTTCTTATTTCCAAACGGGCAAAAAAATTCCGAACTGGTAACTGAACATTATTACGAAGAAGAACTTCAGTACCAGGATGTGATTGATGCTAAAGAACGTGCAGACAATCTAGCAGAAAAGCCGGTTTATTCTCAGTCTGCGGACGGAATTACTCTGAGATTTCCTCAGGACATTAACAATACAAATTCTATGTTCAGTTTTGTTTTAAACAGATCAGACGACCAGAATTTAGACATTAAAAAAGCGATAAAATTAGATGGTAATCAGTCATTCACTATTCCTAAAGCAGTATTAAAAGTCGGAGGTTATACTTTAAGACTGAGCTGGACAAAAAATAAAACTGACTATAGAGTCGACTATGATGTGATATGGAAATAGCATTGATCATATCTGCAATTGGTTTAGGCTTGCATCCGGTTTTCACAGTATTGGAATGTTAGGTTCTTATTATTAAAAAAAAAATATTTCAATAAGCAGTTTTGCAATAGACTATGTTATTTTTTACCAATTGTTAATTGCTGAGTATTAATTGATTGGGAACTTTGTAAAAAGTTTTAGGATATGAGTAATAAAAAAGTATTATTAACAGGTGTCACAGGATTCTTAGGTTCTCACACAACTATTCAACTTTTAAATAAAGATTTCGATGTAATTGGAACATTGAGAAGCAAGGATCGAATTAGTTCTATTAGAGAAACAATAGTAAAGTACTCACCCAACATTAACAATCTAACTTTTGCAGAAGCGGATTGCAGGTGTCAACGTAGTGGTTGCTGATACTGATGAAGAAGCACAAAGACTATTTACATCTTTGATCAGAATGTTTTTTGGTGTTTTGACCGGAAATTCGCAACCTTTGCACGAACCTACAGAAATGACGGATGATTTGAAAGACATTTTCCATCATCCCAGTTTGCATCAGATGCTTAAATATTCTTTCGTTGGGACAAAGGAAACAGTAAAAGAACAGACGAAAGCCTTTCTGGAAGAAACTCAAGTTGACGAACTTATTATGGTATCGACGATTTATGATATCGCTGACAGAATAAGATCTGCAAAACTTTTTGCTGAAGTTATGAGAGAAATCAACGAAGTTAAAATCGCTGGGCAAAATTAATACCCCAATAAATACTTAACAATTAAAGTTATGGCACAAAAAAAAGTTCACTGTGACTGTCTGGACACCATAAAACCGGTGAGAGATACGCTGGATGTTATCAATGGAAAGTGGAAAGTTCCCATCATCATATCAGTGGGTGTAGGTAATGACCGTTTTACAGATATACAGGAAAGTATCCCCGGAATTACCCCAAAAGTATTAGCCAAAGAGCTTAAGGATCTCGAACAGCATAAGCTGCTAAAAAGAGTAATCATAGACGAATATCCAATAAAAATATCGTATCAACTTGAGCCTTATGCCGATACGTTGACACCACTTATTTACGCACTTAAAGATTGGGGTGTTAATCACAAGAGAAAAGTGACTGAATAAACTATTTTATATTAGTAAAAATAGCTCTTAGGATAACTGCTGTTATATAGTTTTAAAAGCGTTCAAAAATATCAGAAATTCTCGTAGATGGTTGGTTCTGATTCCCAACACTTCACAAATCTCAGTATTGAAAAATTAAAACCCTGCAATTCAAAGTTTGCAGGGTGTTAGTAATGCTTGTGTATTTCTTGATAGAGGAGGAGTAAAAGAAGTCACTTTCTCAAAATAAACGAAGATGATTTTCAGTTTCTAATGCCTTTACAAATTATCTATTTTTAGATTTTTGATGATCCTGAGCGCATTAGAGCAACTGCTTGTTCGTGAGAAAGCGGTGGATCGGCTTTCATCAATTGGTCTATCGTATAATCCCTTATGGCGGGAGCCGTTCCTTTGTCAGCTTCGTTCAAAGCCTCCTTAAGTTCCTCCACATTTAGTTCCGTACAAAAAGCCGGAGTTCCCGGTTCCTGCCTCCACGATAAACTGAGACTTCCCCCATCTACACTATCAAAGCCTGTTTGATCAACCAGTTCAGCGGCTAATCTTTTATGCTCATCATTATCGGAAACTATCGATATCGCTATCCTTCCTTTTTCCCCGGCAGATTTACCTTGATGCTTGAGCGTGTACGCCCAGGCCATATTAAAAACTTTTACAACCGGTCTTCCCAATGTTTCCGAAATATATTCACTTTCCGTTTTGCCTTCCAAGCCAGGAATCTCGCCATCACGTAAAGGACTATAATTAGAAGTATCCATAATCACAACCTTCTGGGGCAGATCCCGGAATAAATCTTTAGGCAGATCTTTATATGCACTGAAAGGTATGGACAATATAATTGCCTCCACATCTTTAACAACGTCTTCGATAGTGGCAGCTTTTGCTCCAAGCTGTTCTGCAATGTTGCTGAGCTCCGCGAAATCCTGTGTGTTGTTTACTTTTATCTGGTGTCCTGCATTGGACAATTTTTCTGCAAGTGTGCTGCCAATAGACCCTGTTCCAATAATTCCTATATTCATTTTTTAAATTTTAACTTTTGTTGTAAACTGTTTTATTTACTGTATACGAGTATAAAGTAAAGTGCTTAAGTATCGGTTGTTTGTTTCCTATAAAAACGGACGAATCGCCTCGTCAGCCATTTCAAGATATTGAGTACGTTTGCCCGGGTCAGCTTCCTGTAATGCCGCTGCTAAGGCTTCCTTATCAAGATCCTGACAATAGGCAGGAGTACCGGGCTGCTGTCTCCAGGACTCGGAAAGTGATCCGCCATCAATAGCGTCAAAACCCATTTCGTTAATAAGTGCCTGAACAATCTGTTTATGCTCTTCCTGATCACCTGCAACAGAGATAGCGATACGGTCAGGACTTCCTTCAGGCATTGATTTTGAAGCCAAACTTGTCGAAAGAATATTGTTGAACGCTTTGATCACAGGGTGACCTAACACTTTTTCAGCCCATTCACTGTCCGTCAATCCGTCTTCAAGTTCAGGATTTTCTCCATCACGGGATGGATAGTAATTACATGCATCTATAATGATTGCCTGGGATGCTGACAAGATTTGAACTGGAAGCTTTTCCATCGCCGTGGGAGGTACAGCAACTATTACGATATCTTTAGCGGATGCCGCCTGCTCTACTGCTACAGCTGTTGCCCCGGTTTTTTCAGCAATTTCTGCTAATGATTCCGGTCCCCTTGAATTTGCAATGATTACTTTATGCCCCAAGGCGGTGAAATGTCCGGCAAGTGTACTTCCAACGTAACCGGATCCGATAATTCCTATTTCCATTTTAATTTAAATTTTGTTTAATTGTTATTTTGATATAATTGCATAACGATACAGTCCACTGTTCATTTCGTCCAGCGTTTATGATAAAAATTACAGAATGGCTTCCGTATTTTTAAAAAGTATATTTATTAATTTAAGCTGTTGCTGTTGCCTTTATATTGGTTTGGCGTAATGCCCACTTCCTTCCTGAACAGGCGCGAAAAGTAGGTTACATTTTCAAAGCCAAGCGAATGTGAAATTTGAGTTACATTCAGTTCGCCTTCTGTCAACAGATTTTTTGCCTCAGCAATCAAAAAAAGATGAATGAGTTCCAAAGCCGTCTTTCCTGTTTCCTGCTTCAGCAGATCGGATAAATAGCGCGAAGAGATGTGTAACTTCTCAGCCATCAGTGACACGGTTGGCAATCCAATGTTTATCGTTTTTCTTTCTTCAAAATGAGCAGTCAGGAGCGCATTAAACTTTGTAACGGTAGAGCCGGTAAGTTCTTTTCTGTTTATAAACTGTCTTTTGTAAAAGCGCTGCGCATATTTAAGCATCGAATCCAGATGGCTGATGATGATGGATTTGCTCAGTTCGTCGGTATTGTTATGGTATTCTTTTTCAATGCTGAAATACAAATTCCAGATGATATCCTCTTCCGATGGCGATAGATGCAGTGCTTCATTAATCTCATAATCAAAATAACCGTATTTCCTGACTTCGTTGTAAAGTACTGTTCCCGGTAAAAAATCTTCGTGAATAATAAGCAGGAATCCCTTTTCTTCCAACTGAACATTTTCAAAAACCACTTTCTGTTGAGGCTTTACAAAAGACATTGAACCACGGTCGTGATCGTATTTTGTTTTTCCGTAATGCATGCTGCCGGATCTCAATTTTTTAAATCCGATGATGTAAAAATCAGACGTGAATTCAACAATAATTTTACTGTCGCATGCTTTAGCCTCCCCATAAGCCGCACTGAAAAGTGGGTTTTCCGGAGGTGCCAGTCCAAGTGCTTCGTGAAGATCGCTGATTTTTTTAAAATGTTTCATTGGTTTGAATTCGGATTATTTCAACTTTAAACTTTTATTAACCGTGTGCTGCTACAGAAACATCCTGCCATGATTCCCAGGTTTTGAGCCTTTCTTCGTACGTGTGTTTTGTCCAGGGCAATGCAGTTTTACCCAATATCAACCTTAAAGGTGGATTTTCTGAATCAACCAAGCTGAAAATAGCTTTTGCAGTTGCCTCAGGATTACCTGAATCCTGCTCATTTGCATTTTCAAAAAAATCTTTTCTGATACTTTCGTAAGCTGTCATTGGTTCGCTGGATGCGAGAGATGTCGGTCCAAAAAAGTCTGTAGAAAAACCACCTGGCTCCAGGATAGTCGTTTTAATGCCAAACCCCGCAACTTCACCAGCCAAAGTTTCAGTGAGTCCTTCAATAGCAAACTTCGTTGCGCTGTAAAGTCCCATTAAGGGAACGGTATTAAGTCCCAACGCACTGGAAAGTTGGATGATATGCCCCGAATTTTGTTCACGCATAATGGGTAAAATAGCTTGAATCAGCCAGAGAGAACCCAGTACATTGGTTTCAAATTGTGATCTGACGTCTTGTTCACTTAGCTCCTCAACTGCGCCAATGTGTCCAAAACCAGCATTGTTTATCAACACATCAATCTTGCCGAAGTGTTTTTTAGCCGTTTCAACTGCTTTGAAACTTTCGTTTCTGTCAGTAACATCAAGCTTCAGCACCAATAGATTTGCTGGAAATTCTTTTGAAAGATCGGCTAATGTTTCAGGACTGCGAACAGCTGTAATCACATTATCGAAACGCTGTAAGAATGCTTCTGCCCAAATTCTGCCAAATCCGCGGGATGCTCCTGTTATAAAAATTGTTTTTGCCATTATTTAATTTTAAATATTTATAAGGACAAAGTTCTGATAATGAGTACTAACTATTGTGATACAAAAGTAGGCAATATTGAAACGTTTTAACGGTGAGCCTTGATTATTTCTGAAATTTCGCAGCAATTGGCTGTACTTTTTCACATCTAAGCCGATAAGATTGATATCGTGAGCAACATTTATAAAACTGATTAGAGGCCATTAGTAAAATGGTAATTCTTTACCGGAATCTTTATTTTTAGCATTCGAATTACTAATGTTAAATTCTTTCATTTAGAAGTTGTAATGCCTGCAAAAATCCCTGCTATGACCCTTCCACACATTATAATTACTGATAGATGACCAAATTTTAATAATTTTGTTATTTCGTTCAATCTTGAGTTTAATACTTGAAACCCACCAGAATCCAGATTCAACTTTTCTATTGAGACATTTTAAACTCTTTATTAAGGAATTCGTCTTTAGTACTCACATGTTGTTCACTTTTTGAATTTTTAATTTCCAAAAGTCTATTTGCACTACTAATGCAATTTTTGTAGAGTTGATGCGCGGATTTTTCTACTTCAACATTTTTCAAAGATGGGTTTATTCTCCAACATTCTAATAGTTCTTTTAGAACCAAATCAAAATTTTATCTGATTCTAATTGCCGGAATGCTCTTAACCTTTTTCTTTCAAATCGCAATATAATAAATATTTGTCATCATAAATATTAATCCTAACAAGATTGAATATGAATGTATCGTTTTGTGAGATTTTATCAGAATCAAAGGTTTCATGCTCAAGTGATCGATCTTCATTTTCCAAGATCCCACTCCTAGAATAAAAACCAAAAATAAGATTTATCGTCGCTATTGATGCTAAAATATAAATTTCTTTTTCATCTTTTAAAAAGTATGGTTACTAAGAATTAGTAATTATTAAACAATAGAGTGATCATAAATTGATCAATCCATCTTGATAGTAATTATCTTCTATCCACGCTTTTCTTTTTCTAAGAACTTCAAAAAGGCCTTCCTTAATATGTATCACATCTTTCTTGTTTTGTATAATTGGCAGAGAAGCACATCTCCTAATTTTGTTTCATAATTTAATAAGTAAAATTATGAATAATATGAAAAAAACAATAGCAGTAATCGGAGCATCAGGCTCACAGGGTTCAGGTGTGGTTAATACGCTTTTACAGGAAGGTACTTTCAACGTAAGAGCTACAACCCGTGATCCCAAAAATTATTCAGGTAAGGCACATGAAGCAGTTTACGCTGACTTAACTGATTTGGAGTCGTTAAAGGAAGCGTTTAAGGATGTTTATGGTGTATTCGTAGTAACCAACTATTGGGGCGGTGCAGACGAAATTGGCCAAGGCAAAAATGCTGTTGAAGCAGCAAAGGGAGCAGGAGTAGAGCATTTTGTATGGTCAACACTTCCTGACGTTGAATCAATAAGTAACGGTGAATTCGATGTTCCCTTCTTTACAAATAAATCAAAGCTAGATGATACAGTGAAAAATGCAGGATTTAAGTACACATCATTTGTCGAAGCTCCATTCTATTTCCAAAATCTTGCCGCATGGCTTGCACCACAGGAACAAGAAGATGGTACAATCGGTTGGGCACTTCCACTAGATCCGACAAAACAAGTAGTGCATTGGTCAGACATTAACGATATGGGGAAAGTTGTGGCAGGCGCATTTCTGCAGCCTGAAAAAGCAGGGAATGGTGATTATCTTACATTGGCAACGGAGCTTTTTAGTTTTAACGATATTATCGCAGCTTATAAAAGACAAGGTAAAGAGTACAGCTATACACAAGTCGAAGGTGCAGTATTTTCCAGTCTGATGGAAGGAGGAAAGGGTGTAACGGATATGTTTGGATTTTGTGAAAAATACACTTATATGGGATCTGGTTGTTTATTCGGAATTCACATTGGGTTTTTACAAAATTGCTTTAAAAAAGGTGAAATCCGGCAGACTTATGTACGGAAAGACCAAGTATGACAGCGATACAGGTTCTATGTTTTTCATGAAGCCCAATCAGATCATACAGATGAACGACCTGGATTTAGAAGAAAATGGATTTATCATTTTTATAGATGAAGATTATTTGGTTAATCATGCACTTCATGCTTCAATTAAAAAATATGGTTACTTTGATTATGAGACAAATGATGCACTGCATCTATCACCTAAAGAAGAAGAAACCATTTGGGATCTATTTCATAAAATACGTGAGGAATATTACAACAACCAAGATAAACTCAGTAAAGAGATCATGATAGGTCATATTGAATCAATTCTGAAATATTCTTTACGGTTTTACAATCGGCAGTTCTTAAACCGGACTGTATCGTCCGGCACCATAATTTCTAAGTTTACAGAAATCCTGAAGGAATATTTTGAGAACGGAAATCTTCAAAAGTATGGATTACCAACAGTACATTACATGGCTTAAAAGTTATCATTATCAGCAGGGTATCTTAGCGACTTACTGAAACAGGAAACCGGCAAAACTGCCTTGGATCACATTCATTTAGCTTTAATTATTGAAGCAAAAAACATATTGATGAGTACCGACAGTACTATTGCTGAAACTGCATTTCAACTCGGTTTTGAAAATCCACCTTATTTTTCACGTTTATTTAAAAAATCTGTAGGAATCACTCCAACTGAATATAGAAACCAGTTTTTAAACTAATGATATAAATACTTTATTCATTAAAATAAAAAGTGAAGTATATAATTGAACTAAAATTATAACACACCAACCATCCTACAATTATTAAGCAATTGAAGTGATCCTATTGATCGTTTTTTGAGACAAATATTGTTTAAAAGTTTTCCGGTATTAAATACTTCGGGTTTTGAGGAAGATTGTTGTATGTTCATCTAAAATTTCAATAGCAATTATTATACGCGTGAAAGTACAGACGTTCTATGCTCTATACCCCATTCAATCATTTTATCCAAAACTTCTGTGATTAGTTTTCCTGATTCAGAAAGTTCATATTCCACAGCCACTGGTGTGGAATCATAAACATTTCGGACAATCATTCCGTTCAACTCTAATTCTTTCAGCTCTTTACTTAACATGCGAGGCGTAATCTTAGAAATATTACGTTGTATTTCTGTGAATCGCTTTTTGCCGAAAAGAATTGAACCGATTATAGGTAGTTTCCACTTTCCACTAATTACATTTAATGTATCATTAATATGCAGCACGTATTGCACAGGACAGGATTTGAAATTCTTTATACTTTCCATTTTTTAATAATAAACATTGGTTACTATACTTTAGTATACTACTATATTTTAAGAAGCAAATGTACTATATCTTTGCTTAATAATTTAAAAATTTAAAAAATATGATTTTAGTAACAGGAGCATCAGGAAATTATGGTAATGCGACCATTAACTTTTTATTGAACAAAGGTATTTCTGCCAAAAGCATTTCGGGTTTAGTAAGGAACGAGGACAAAGTAGAAGATTTGAAAGAAAAAGGAATAAACTTAAGAATAGGCGATTATAATAACTACGAAGGATTGGTAAATGCATTTAAGGATGTTGAAAAATTACTGTTGATATCAAGCTCAGATATCGTTAAACGTGGTCAACAACACGAAAATGTAGTGAACGCAGCCAAAGTAGCAGGTGTTAAACATATATTATACACCAGCTTTGAGCGAAAAAATGACACTCAAACTTCACCTATTTATTCTCTTGCAAAATCACATATCGCAACAGAAAAATTAATTAAGGAAAGTGGAATGATTTATACCATTTTTAGAAACAATCTTTATCTGGATGTTTTGCCAATGTTTTTTGGAGAAAAAGTCTTAACAACCGGAATATTTTTACCAGCTGGAGAATCAAAATCTGCATATGCCTTACGTAAGGATATGAGTGAGGCCACTGCCAATGTGTTGGCAAGCAATGGTCACGACAATAAAGTGTATTCGTTAAATAATACAGAAAATGTATCACTACAAGAAATTGCTCAGGACTTAAGTGAAATAGTTGGTAAAGAAATCAATTATGTTAGCCCTCCACAAGATGTTTATGTAGAAACTTTAACGAAAGCAGGTGTCCCGGCTCAATACATAGGAATGTTTGCAGGTTTTGCAGAGGCTATGAAACAAGGAGAATTTACAGTTGAAACAACAGATTTGGAAAATCTATTGGGTAGAAAGCCCACTACAGCAAAAACATTTTTAAAAGAAGTTTACGCTTCTAAGTAGCATTATAGCTGTACAAATACAAAGAGCGAATCATTATAAAATTGTTCGCTCTTTTTGTATCGTTTTTTGAGACTATCTATTGGAATTCAATCTACATCACTGCTTGGCTTTCGTAATAGGAACAGTTTAAAATCAGTTTTTAATGAATTATAGTTAGAAAAGTAATATCAGCAATGTCAAATTTTTGATTTTTTTTGCCGTTATAGACAACTATATCTTGCGTTTTTGATGAGAATAAACCACTTAATATTTTTAGAGCAAAATACTGTAAATAACGTTACGATGCTTCTCGTCAGTTGCGAATTATAGAACAAATTATTTTTCACAACACTTTCAGTTTCTTTTTATTTTCTGAGTAAAAATTCTACGCAAAACTATTTCTAGAGAGTTTTTTTTATTATAACTTAATAAATGTTGTCTTAGGAATCCACCAAACGTTAAAAACGAAATTACAAATATAAGCCTGTTAGGATAAAAACTCGACGATTTATTTGTCAAAGCAAGTGTCAAAATTATAAAGTTTGCGATTGTAACTAACAGTAAAAAGACTAAAATTATTTTTCTCATAATAAATTTCTAAATATTTTTTAACTCTTAAATAAAGTTCAATTTCTATTAAAAACGTTCGTTTAAAACTATCACATAACTTTAAAATTTATGCATAGCGTCAATCTGCATTATACAACTCTCGTAAAGCTATTTATCCCACTAATATAAGATTTATTTTGATGATTTGATCATTAAGTGCTTACAAGTCTTTTTCATCTTAAATTTCCTTTGGATTGACAAATCTTTTGTTAGATAACAATTAATGCAGAAAAATAAACTCCGATTCTCAGATTTAAACTTGAATAGGCATGTTCCACCAGTCGATAATCAAAACTTATGATTTAATCGTTTTTTGAAATTTTGTTTTATATATAAATAACTTTCCGGCGCTTGAATATGTTGTGAACTTAAGAACTTATTATTTTAGATAAAGATAAATTTCTTGCGAAACGCACACGTGATTTCACCACAAAATTCGCAATCTCACTAAACGCATGTTACTACCTGCCAGCATTATTTTTCCTTTTAAATTCTTGTGTACATAAACTGCCTGTAGCTCCACTAACATAATTCAAGACAATATTTTCTTTATAAAACATACTCATACAATCATCTGAATATTCTTTTTGTTGCTCAACGGTCAAATTTTTGTCAAATACCATAAAACTTAATAGTGCCATTCCACTAAAACCGTATTCGATCTCCAATGGTTTTCTATTGCAGATTCCAATGCAGTTTGCTTTCTCAAGCTTATCATATAATTTGCTGAATGTATCTCTAGTCCAGTTCAGTTTACTTTTAACCACCTCTAAAGATTTGGTCTTTCCACCATATTGCTTTTCATAGTCGGTTTGAGAAGTTTCTTTATAATTATCTATACTGACATCCCATTGTCCAAATAAAATTTCTCGTTCTGTTGAATCACGGACTATTTCATAAACAAATAAGTCAACATTATTTGAAGAATTATACTGAATCCTTACAATATAGTTTTCAGGAACTATTTTGTCAAAATAGTTTTTTAAGTCAATTATTTCACTTGATTTCTCATCAATATTGTCTTTCATTCTCTCTATTGAATTCATTCCGCAACTTGAAAACAATATTGAAATGATTAGAATGCTTATAAGATGTCTTGTTTTCATTGGTTTATGCTGCAGGTCACGTCAGTCTGTGAAAAAAACTCCGTTTAGTTAATCAAAAATAGGAGAAATATTTCAATTGGAGATGAAATTCGTATATTTAATGATGTAGCACATCTTACAGAGATAGCCCGCAATCAGATTGTTTTTAAGACTCGCTGATTACTGATGTTAAAAATATTCCGAACGTTCAGCATTCATTAATAAAAGATAAAGACATTATAAATCGTTTTCTGAAGCTTATTAATGATCGAGATGATTACCTTTGGCGCTGATATATTTTTTTAGTATTTCCAAAAGATCCGCCTGCCTGATAGGTTTAGGGAGGAAGTCATTCATGCCGGATTCTATGCATTTTTCTTTTTCACCCAGTACATTTCCAGCCGTTACCCCAATGATGGGTATATTTTCGTATCCCGGCAACATACGAATCTTTTGTGTTGCTTCCATACCGCTCATTACAGGCATCTGTACATCCATGAGTATAAGGGAAAACTGTTTTTTTCGGCACTCTTCCAAAGCTTCCAGCCCATTTACAGCTTCTGTTAAATGTGCATCAGGAGCAAGGGATTTCATCATCCTGTTATTCAATATCATATTCACTGGATTATCATCCACTAATAGAACTTCAAGCGCTGGAGCCAATGAATAGAAAGCTTTTTTAGACTGATCCTGAATATTTCCGGCAACATTGCTTTGGGTTAGTTTTCGCAAGGATTTATATAAATCATCTGATTTAATGGGTTTCAACAGTAAATGCATATTTTCTTTTTCGCGAATTGACGTAAGTACATCAGATTCTTCTGAAGAGGAAGAAAGTATCATCAATGGAGGAATTTCTTTTCGCTGATGAAACAGTTCTCTGATTTTATGTATGGTGTCCAATCCGGACATCACGGGCATATGATAATCCATCAGGACGATGTCAAACTGTCCGCCTTTCATCAGGATCTGCAGAGCTTCCATTCCATTGGCAGCTAATGTAGATTCGATATTTTTATAGGCAAGCATATGCTGAAGAATGATTCTGTTGTTTTGGTTATCATCCACCACCAAAGCGGTTTTAAGGGGTATATCATGTTCTTTATCCACTTCAGATATTTCGTAAGGGATCTCGATGTCAAAGAAAAATAGGGAACCTTTTTCCGGTGCGCTGATCAGAGAAAGATGGGTACCCATATATCTCAGGATATTATTTGAAATAGTAAGCCCAAGCCCCGTTCCTCCGTATTGCTTGCTGATTGAGCTATTCTCTTGGGTGAAAGCATTAAAAATATATTTCTGTTTTTCCACAGGAATACCGATTCCAGTATCTCTTACAGAGAAGCTTAGGACAATATTTTTATCATCCATCCGCAATTTCTTCACTTTGAGTTCAATCTCTCCTTTTTCTGTGAATTTCACAGCATTACCCAGAAGATTGATCAGGATCTGTTTTAATCTTGATTCATCAATGAAAAGGGTTTTCGGAAGCCCCGGTTCAACATTGAGAAGGAGCTCAATATTTTTTTTCTGAGACTGATACAGAATGACATTAATGACTTGGTTCAGCATATCGTAGAGGTCACTTTTCTCAATCAATAGTTCCATTTTTCCTGATTCGATCTTAGAAAAATCCAGAATATCGTTAATGATGTTGAGCAGGTTCTCACCGGATTCATTGATGTAATTCAGATATTGTACCTGTATTTCATTCAGCGGTGTCCTGAGGAGGAGATCTGAAAACCCTATGACTCCATTCAGAGGAGTACGGATTTCGTGACTCATATTGGCTAGAAATTCAGATTTTGCCTTGCTTGCTGTATCAGCTGTTTTTTTTGCATTTTTCAATTCCTCATTTATTCGCATAGCAGGAGTAATATTCTGTATGGAAATAATCAAACCTCCTACTTCATGTTCGGTAAGATACCATGGTCCCACTTTAAGGTCGTAATGCTGAATTTCCTGCTGACCGTCTAGCTTTAGCTTAAAGTCACCATCGATGTAGGTTTTACCCAGGAGGGCATTTTCATATATTTTTTTTCTTTCAGGAATATCCGGAGATATAGTAAAAAGATTATTTCCGATAAGATCTTCATCATTTCTATTAAATTCTTCTTTCCATTTGTTGCTTACAGAAACATAGTTAAGCTCTTTATCAAACATGGCGAGAGGAATCGGAACGTCGGTTACAAAAGACTGCATCATCGCTTCCTTTCTGGTCACTTCCAGAAACATTTTCTTGAAGGCATCAATATCTTGAATGATTCCGAAAACCCTGTTGCAGACCTCACCTTCAAATTCCGGAATTCCCTTTACTCTCACCCAGATCGTAACGCCGTCATAACGCACAAGCTGAAACTCTTCGTCAAAGGGAATGCCTTCTCTTATGGCCTTGTCAAAAAGATTTTTTATTCTTTCCTTACTGTCATCTTCAAAGAATGCGATGGTATTTTCGAAGTCCGGCTGGAAATTATTTTTTATTTTATGAATTTCTTTTGTACTCTCAGACCAGAAAACGGTGCCGGTTTTCATGTTGACTTCCCAGCCCCCCACTTGTGCTACAGCGCTCGTTTCCTCAAGAATTGCTTTAGTATAAAACAAATCGTTTTCTAATTTATCCCTGCGGATAAGGTCAGATTTTAGTTGTTTGTAGAAAAAAATGGTAACAACAATGGCTGCAAGCGCAGAGAAAATGATGAATAATTCTGTTGATTGGGAAGACCGGCTCAGATTTCTATTTTTAATAGCCAATTGTACTTCCTCATATTTTACAAATTCCTCCACCAGTATGCGACACCGGTCCATAGAGGTCTTGTTTTGTACAAGTTCTTGTGGGGTCATCAGTATTCCCTTTCTACGCTTCTCAATGAGCAAGACATCTCCTTCCGTCATCAGATCAGAAATACGCAAGAGTTCATTGATGCGTTCAATTTGATGTTGATCTTTGATATCCAGCCTGTTTTTCTGAGCAATAAGCTCCGGATATTTCCTCAGGCTTTTATGGAAGGGGGCAAGAAAATTTTCCTCACCTGTAAGCTGGTATCCTCTATTAGCTGTTTCTGCATCCAGAAGAAAGTTTAATACATCCTTTACCAGACTTATAGATTCCTTACTTTTTAAAAGACTTTCTCTGTTCTCCTTCTGCTTCTGTATACTTATATAGGAGGCTATAGAACTCACAATTAGCAGTAATAAACACAGCACGACTCCAACCTGAAGATTTCTTATAATTTTTTTCGGCATCAAAAATTAGTTTAACGGTAATGTAAAATAAAGGTAAATTGTTCATCTACTTGACTGAAAACACCAATATTTCCCACAAGTTGTTTCATAATTTCTGAACAGATAAAAACCGGGTGAACATTTCTTGAAAGAGAAATTCCTCACGTGGTAAAACTATGGAAAATATCTTCATTTAAAAAATCCAGAATACCAATAGGCAAATAAAAGGTTAGGGGTAATAGATGGTACGTGTAGCTATGGTATACGGCTTTTGAAATTATTTTGATGATCAATATTGGTGGTAGTCCAAAGTTGGCATCCGCTTGTAGTCTAAAGTCATCATTGGGTTGTATAAAGTTTAAAATCGTACATTTTTCACAATTTATTAGGTCATTTTAAAAAAAACTTTTGAGAAAAATAATCTTATTTTTCTGCCGTTTAATCATATTCTGCCATAATATCATCTACATAACAATACATCCATTGCTCACCGGCCTCTGATGAAATGACCACAGGGTGTAATTCTTTTTTACAGTGGTGAGACATATGCTGCATAGGAGATGAATCACAGCATAATGTTACGCCGCACGTTTGGCAGGTACGTAGATGTACCCATTGAGTACCTTCTTCTATACAGATACTACATACATTTTTTTGAGCGGTCTTCAGCTTTTCTATTGCTGAGATATGATTGCATAAATTATTATTTCCCATAATTATAATTTTGATAAGTATTGGTGCACTTGTGTTACGGCCATTGCCCCTTCACCTACAGCAGAAGCAACCCTTTTTACTGAATTAAACCGTACATCACCCGCTGCAAAAGATCCCGCAACGCTGGTCTCCAGATGATAAGGATGCCTGTCTTCTTTCCAGCAACGGGTAAACTGATCAAGACCGATAAGATCACTGCCGGTATAAAGATAACCATTTTGATCTCTGCAGATAGTCGTTTCTGAGGCCCACTCTGTATTGGGTTTGCCTCCGATACAGATAAATAATTTGGAAGTTTCATGCCACAGCTCTGTTTCTTCTTTAGAATTGGCAATTTTGATGCGCTGCAGATGATCGTCACCGTCCAGTTCAGTAACTTCAGAGTGATATAAAACAGAGATATTACCAATATTCGAAATTCTCTGAATAAGGTAGTCGGATAAGGTGTCTGAAAGATTGCCTTTTCTGATGACCATGAATACACGTCTTGCAAAACCTGAGAAATAAACGGCAGCCTGACCTGCAGAATTGCCCCCTCCTACAATATACAGGTCTTTATCCTGACAAAAAAAGGCTTCGCTCGCACCAGCGCCGTAATAAACACCTTTATGAAAAAATCGTTCTTCATCCTCGAGATGTAGTCGGGCGTATTCCACTCCCGTAGCACATATATTGGTCTTGGCAACAAGCTTTTCACCTGTAGCAAAATCAACATGGATTTTCTTATCGTAAAATGATCCTTTCACTCCTTCTTTCAGAAGCAGTATTTCTACGCCGAACTTTAACGCCTGCTGCCTTGCCCGTTCAGCTAAATTGGCTCCTGATATGCCTTCGGGGAAACCTAAATAATTTTCAATCATCGAACTGGTACCTGCCTGTCCGCCCACCGCTTCCCGCTCTATTAAAATCGTTTTAAGTCCTTCGGAAGCGGCATAAACGGCAGCACTTAAACCGGCAGGTCCTGCACCGTAAATAGAAAGGTCATATTCTTTGTGTTTTGGTTGGGTAATCCATCCCAGAATATTGGCAATCTCCTCCAGCGAAGGGTCTGCAATCACTTTTCCATCAGGAAATTCGATCATTGTGTGCGACTCAGGATGTAAATCGTTTAGTTTTACTTGCCCTGAATGATCGGCTCTCACGTCAATCCACTCAAAGTCGACCACACTTCGGTTTAAAAAGTCTCTTATTGTAAAAATTTCCGATGAATCTGGCAGACCGTACAATTTTAATTTTTTCATAAGTTAATTTATTTTAACAAGCTCGAATACCGTCAATTATAAAAACTAAACGAATGTAAGATATTTATACCGATAAATAAACACAATAGGATCATTGGCATGACACCCCTGAAGACGTTGCTTATTGATTATGTTGGGTTTTTTATTGAGCTTAGATTGAATGTAGGGTTAATAAATTGTTTTTCCTGGCGATAAAAATGCAAGGCAATACAAAGAATTGAAAAAAATGCGGATACAGAGCTAACAAACCCGTTTTTACTGATTGTCGAAAGGAAATGTTTGAAAATATACAACAGATTGACATGAATATCGGTACTAATGTAGTAATGGTCCGCTTTATGCTATAACATACGTAGTCCTATAGACGCTACATTAAATAGATGAACAATTCCAACAACTTAGAAAACAAATCGGGTATTACAAAAGAAATAGAACGTCAGAAAGCACTTAAAACGTTGGCAAAAGCAAAATTGTTAAACCGCAAAGTTGTTTTTCTTGATAAAGGCGCTTCTGGACATGTAAATCCGAATATTCTGTTTTAAATAATCAGAAATTATTTTTCAATCATTATCTCAAAACGAATACTACCATCGCTTCGACTTCGATTTTGAAAAACCATATCGAGAAGTTCATGATTCATGACTACCTTCCCTTCCCTCATTCCTGATACATTGTTCTACACTCCGCTCCGAAAAACAATCACATTAACGAAAACCCTCAATCTCTCAAAACGAATGCTACCGTCACTTCGAGTAGATTTTGAAAAAATCGTATCGAGAAGTTCCCGATTAATGGCTGCCATCTTTTCTCTCATTTCCGATTCATATATCTATGGCAAGCACTCTCTTTCGGAACATCTGAAACTGAATATAATTAAAAACCAAATAGACCAGCGATAAAATAAGCATGGTCATAAAAACAGAACTTTCGGAAGAAAACACATCAATACATGCAGCCAATAGATAAACGGAAACTGCAGCCGGAACTCCGGTAAATGTGAGGAGCGATAAGTAGAAATTACTTCTTATGGAACCAAATAAATTCAGGAAAAAAGTCAGCGAGCAGACCGGCAATAAAACGAGGAAGATCAGTGAGAATCCAAGATTGATGAGGATGTCAGTGATATTGATGAGAAATTCCAACCAGGTATCGTCAGCATACTCTTTTTGAGAAAGAAGAATTCGGTGAATGACAAACAGCGTCAGACTGAAAAGGATATTGACGATCCAATATTTTAAAAGTAGTTTTCTCATCCCAAATTAGATTGCGTATTAATAATGGTACATCGAATTACATTTCCTTACTGACTACAAACTGATCATAGGTTCAATACATTTACCTTTTTTGTAAAGATGGTTGTCCTCGTCCCTAAGGTTGAGCAAGGTTTGTGTTGTAGGCTTTTTGACGAGTTGGAAACGGCGGGTTTCAAAAGTATCCTTTTTGTCGGGTATCATGGTCAGGATTCCGTTTTGTAGCGTATACTTCCCTTCAATGAACTGCATTTTTTGGGTCAGTGCATATCGGTCTCCAGCTAGGTCGGTCTGTTGTTTTATTTTGGGATCGTATTGATACGTCGTAATGACCATTCGTGCATTGTTTCCGGATGGGAAGTATTCCAGCAGATTTTCGGTTACGGCAACCAGGGAGTCTTTTGGGATTTCGCTGATATACACAAAACATTGTTTCGAATGGTCCTGTATCAAAGGGCTTTGTGGCTTTTTAGCTTCTGGAGCCATCACGATGGGAGGGGGAGCGGGCACTTTGGTGGGTTTCTTTTTCTGACCATACATAAAACTGCTGCTTACAATGGCGATAACGAATAATACATTTTTCATAAGGTTGTTTTTGGTGCTTGATGTGGATGATTCAGCAAAATTACAGCCAATCATTCTGGAAATGAATCCAATTCACTAAAAATAAATTAATATCTTATCTTTTTGTGTTCACTTCCGAAAATAACATATTCCAAATATCCCATAAAAGTGGGCGTAACAATTAAGAAGGTCTGCGTCTATGTTTGCTCTCTGCCTGAGCTCGAAAATAAATAGCGAAATAAGCATGTAGAAATCTTATGTATTGCTGGTTTAGATGAGAGTTCAAATCCCTCCAACTCCACGCAAAACCCTGTAAATTGTTAATTTACAGGGTTTTTATTCCAAGGTGCTAGTTTAGGTGCTAGTTTTAAATAATTTCTTTTTGAAAAAAACTTTAAACCAATAATTATTACTACTTCTTAAAGTATTTCTACCTAATAGCAACATCACTCAAAAGCCATTCTCAATGGCATCTTAAAAGTAGAACGAACATAACCCCCATCCATTTTACCTGGAATCCATTTCATTTTAATTGATTTAACTGCAGCTATAACCGAAGAATTAAATTGTGCATTTTTTCCTTCAGCTTTTAGATCAGTCACTGTTCCATCTTTTTCAATAGTAAAACTCAGTTCACTTGATACTACTCCTTTAGCTTCGATTTTAGAAAGATCCAGATTCTCAGTAAACTTCTTCCTGAATGCATTAATTCCTCCTGGAAACTCCGGCGCTTGTTCTACCTCAGTGTAAATTTTGTTGTTATCCGTTTTTGATTCTTTTGTATTTTGGGGATATGTTTGAACTCCAGTTGTTGGCACTTCCTGAGAATAGGAAATGATTGATAAAAGCAATCCTATAAGTGTTATTTTTATTTTCATTTAAATAATTTTTACAAGTAATTGATCGTTTTTTGAGATTTAGTTTTATCTATCGCTAACGTCCTGTGGCTTTGCGACGGTTGCGGAAATTATACCTGAGTTCACTCGGCTTTACTGAACGAAAATATGAAAAATAAAATTCCTTTTATAACAGAAACAGCAATTGCACAAAACCGCTGTTATTCCTTTTCGATTTTATAATAATCACACCAGTCTATTATTCTACCTACAAACATTTTTAGATAATTTTCTGTTAGAAATATATTGGACCAATCAAATCTTTGAGCCTGAACACCAAGATAAAAAATAAAAATTGCCGCACCAGCTTCTGGTATTAAGTCTATCTCTTTATCCGATAATTCTCTTAATTCTCTGTAATCTTCAAGAAAACTTTTGACTTTTAATTCGTATTGATTTTTGTCTTGTTCGATGAAAAATAATTGTTTACAAAAATACCCAACATCCAAAACAAGTAATCCGTTTCCACAATTATCAAAGTCGAATATTGTTATTTCATTTTCTGCAGTTATGCTGAAATTGTCATACCAAATATCAAGATGAACAATTCCCTTTGGGCTATCTTTCAAATTGTTTTCTTGAAAGGATTTTGATATTTTTTCACCAATTTCTTTTAAGAATTTCATTTCATTCAAATCTTCAGTGAAAAATTGTTTTAAATAATTATACGATTTTTTTAAAAGTATTTCAGAATCATAATTCACTCTATCAATTTTATTGCCAGCCGTTATATTATGAATTTTCGCAATAAGAGAGCCAATCGCAAAACAATTCTCATTTGTCATAAATCTTTTTTTTTTTTTTTCACCATTTGCAAATGAAAAAAGCACAACATAACGTATTCCTTCAGGAGCATTAACTTCATGAATTAATTCACCGTTTTAATCAGAAATTGGGATCGAAACAGAAAGATTGTTGCTTTTGAGTGTTTTTAAGAGCTTTAATTCTTCTGTAATTTCAGTTTTATTTCGCCAATTATGGCAGTAAACTCTAACAATATATTTTGTATTTGAATCTGAGATAAAATAAGTGTGATTTATTCCTGTCCTAAATAATTTACATTCAAAATTGCTATTTAGATTGTATTTTCTATTATAAAGTTACTTAAATCCTTTTCTGATAATGTTGAAGCAATTACTGGGAAAGTTGTCATTGGGTTTCGTTCTGGTTTAATTGTGGCTAACTTATATATATACTAAACAAAGTTACGCCAATCTTACCGTATTTGTTGAATATTAGATTTGTGAACTAAGATCTGAAAATCTTAAAGAGTTTAATATGTTATGGTTTTTGTAATCGTTGTTTGAGATTTTACTAGCAATCGCATTGCTGAATGTGTTTAAATCAATTATTTTTTTCGCTTTAATATCTTTTCACGCTCTTCTGAAAAATAACTGTAAAAGCTTCTGAAGAAAAAAGTGATCAAGAAAAAAATAACAAACATGATTGCCGATAATAACCAATCTATTTCTTTTTTCGATTCAAATAGATAAAATATTAAAAAACAAAGTGTTGATACAAGAAGTGATTGTATTAAATTCTGGATAGTAAATTTCTTTTTCATAAGTTTTCTTTCAATTGACCATAAATTGTAATCTATTTAGAAAATTTGCATTTGCACATGAAAGATCTTTTTGAGATTTTAATAGCAATTTATAACGTTTTGGGGCTTTGCGTTCGGGCGGAAAATCGATGCACAAAAGCTGGTTTTAATACTAATGTTTAATTGAAAAACTGCCATTGAATTTTGCACTTCAGCCCGCCTGACGCAAAACCATTGTTGTGCGTTCGTTATTTATTCAAATTGTTCTTTCGAAATAATCCAAACATAGATTTTTTCTTTAAATTTTATAAACTTTGAATAGTTTTTTTCAAAATAATCAGGTGCTGACATATAATTATCTTTAAATGATATATTAATATTTTTCCCGGTCTTTGGCAATTCAATTGTAAACTGTGATGTTACCAATTCCTCTTTTGTACTTTGACTAACAGACGTTTTACAGAATTCACCAACAAGATTATTCATAAATACGTCAAAATTATTTGTGTAACTTTTTAAATATCCTGTTTTCACTTCTGTAAGTATTTTATTTCTATACTCAAAGAATTTGAAATTATTTTGAGAAAAGCCACCATTGCTTCCACCAATAGAAGAAATAGCAATTAATTTTTTGTTTTTACTATTCCAATATGTAATTTCAAATATTTGATAACCAGATTGTCCTTCTGTATATGATTGCTCTAATCTTAAATATCCATTTTTCTTATCAATATTCAAAGAATAGTACATGTCATCATTTGTCAATGAGCCATTTGAAACTAGGTTTTTTCGTTCAATATAGCTTAGATCGTCTAAATATTCAGCTGGAATTGAATAGAAAAAATCAACAATGTTTTGTGCAGATAAATACTGTATTGAGATAAAAAGAATAATAAATATAGAAGTTTTTTTCATTATTAGGTTTTTAGTTTTTTCGTTTTTGTACATGTTTCATTTTGAATGACGCACAACTTATTTATATCCGTTATATAATAGCGCATATCCACCCAAATTGGTAGTGATATCGCTAAATATAAGCAATCGTTTTTTGAGATTTTGTAATGACTTATTAATTGTCTATTTGAATTTGATAAGTTTTTCCCTCTTCACCGTAAACATTTGCATTTCCATCATCGTCAATAACTTTTGACTTATTTCGGTGGTTTTAAATCCTTTTGAAAGGTATTCAATAATTAAAAGATCTCGTTTTTCCATATTTTAAAAATAAGGTTTTTAAATTATGTAACGGAATTTTTTAAGATTTAAAAAATAGAAGATAGGAATTTTTATTTTGAGAATATTTGAATGAACATCCATATCACATAAATAAAAAATAGTAGGATTATACACAGAACAATATTAAATACAATTTTAAAGATCTTATCACTCTTTTTTTGCTTTTCAGTCAGTGCGCCTGGTGATATTATTTTGAAGTGTATTGCCGTATGATAATGTATTTTAATATCAGGACGAAATAGTTGTACTCCTCTCAGGAAATGTTGATAAAGCTCGTAATTATTTTTTAATGCATAAAAGTCCTTCTGAAACCTGAGATTGTATTTTGTGACTTCATTTGACTCTGTTTTTTTATAAATGATAAGCCATTGTTTGTTTAATTTCCTGTTGAATTCTAAACTAATATCTGAATCATACTTTTCTGTTGTGGCGTGTAAATCAGTATAAAGAACCTGTTCTGAAATTTTACCATAGAGATCAAATATAAAAGCTCCCTGGTCATTTACCGATACAGTATATTTATTGTACTTTTTGGTTAAAAGATAACGTGCAAGAAAGAAACTCGTTGCTGCTGATAAAAATATGATGATAACTGATGCTGAAAAATCTAAAATGTTGTTACTGTAATATTCAAGAAAATCGGGGCGTATTAATTGGTCTACCCAGATCATAGCAAGACCAGCAAATAATGCGACAATAATCCATACCAAAACAGCTGCAAAATTACTAGCTCTGAGATTGATCTCCGATTCCAATGCTGAAAATTTTTCTTTAGCTATTGTCATAAATTAAGATGATGATATATTACTTCTATTAGTTGCAAATGGAACTACAAGTAATAAAATAAGATTTTAATTTCAATTGATTTTTTGTAAGAATTTTTTGTTGATTTCTTCTTTTATGTATTTTTCATCATTTTCGCTTAAAAATCCTAAAGGAGCGTAATCTGTATACTTTCTTTTAAAATCTTCAACCATTTTATAGTATATGTTATCCTTCTGGACGTATGGGGAATTATATCGATTGATTTCTTCAAATTCCCGTGCAATATCGTTGAAGAATATTTTAAAGTAGACTCTGTCGTTGATTTCCCTTTTCCACATTAGGAGCCAATTAATTTGGCTGGCGATGGTGTTTGTATTTTCAGGATATCTTAATTCCTGTTTTAGAAAAAAACGGGTATTCTCATTCGTAAATTTGCATATGAGATCATAGTTTGTACCCATTCTTTCATTAAAATCTGAGAGATTAAGCTGAGCAATATTCAGGTTTTCTGCATTTTTGTTGATGGTTTCCTGAGAAACATCTTTGTCAAATAAAATAATATTCACATTTCTGTATTTTAAATATTCCATTTAAGATTCCTGATTTTCAGTCATCTTTATTATATGTTTTTTTCTGCATTAGAGATTATTGCTCTTGCAATTCTTTTACGATAAGTTTAGGTGAACTGGTTACCAACTGCGTACCAATTTGAAAGACAATTGAAAAAGTCATTATTACATTTAGATATTTGAAAGAGCTATCTTCCAACTCTATTACTACTCGGACTAACGTATAGTTTGCATCATCTTTGTACTAACAATAATAATTAATGAGTTAATATGAAAAATGAAATTTTAGAAAAAAAACATCAGATTGGATTGGGAGGGGTCGCTATAGGAACAGCTTTTAATGATATTTCGGATAATGAAGCGCGGGATATCTTATCATCTGCCTGGGATGAAGGTATTAGATATTTTGATACATCGCCATGGTATGGATTGACCAAAAGTGAAAAGAGGTTTGGGGAATATCTCAGGTCTCAAAAAAGGGAAGATTTTGTATTCTCCACAAAAGTTGGTCGCCTGTTCAAGGAGGTTCCAAAGGATCAGGTGCCGCCTACCATGTGGAAAAATCCGTTTCATTATGATTTTAAACACGATTATACCGCTGATGGTATCAAAAGATCTATTGAGGACAGTCTGGAAAGAACAGGCTTACCATATTTTGATATCATTTACGTTCATGACCTGTCGGAAGATCAAGTGGGAGACCGTTATCCATATTTTTTAAAACAAGCTCAAAACGGTGCATTCAAAGTTCTATCCGCTTTGCGGGATGAAGGTGTCATCAAAGCATGGGGAATGGGGGTCAATAAAATTGAACCAATTTTAGACTGCCTTGATTCTGCAGATCCGGATATATGTCTCTCTGCAACACAATATTCCATAGTGGAGCACGAAGATGCTGTCGACAGGCTTCTTCCCGCAGTAAAAAAAGCGGGTGTCCAATTGGTATCAGGTGCCGGTTTTAATTCAGGATATATAGCCGGAAGAAAACGATATAATTATAAGGATCAGATACCGAAAGATATTGCTGAGAAATATAAAAAGTTACAAATTATTGCTGAAAGGCATCAGGTCAATCTTGTAGATGCTTCAATTCAATTTATTTTGGCTGCAGAAGAGTTTGTATCGATCATTCCCGGAGCTGGAAAACCAGAGCAAGCTATTGCTAATGCCAAAGCTTTAGAGGTTGATATATCTTCGGAGTTCTGGAACGAATTAAAGAACGAATCAATAATCTATGATAAGGCAGCCACCCCAAAATAACAAATTAGTGATTGAAATAAAGGAGAGCTCTGAATGAAGCTCTCTTTTTATTTCATCATATATTAATTTAATCAATGTAAAAGTAGATTGGAAATAAATATATTTTGAATGGCGTAGTTATTGAACCAACGACATAAATCATTGATCAATGGAAAATAAAATTGGTATTATAGTAGGCAGTCTTCGTAAAGAATCTTTTTCTAAAAAAATTGCGAATGCTGTGGCAGATATCCAGCTCGGAGGATTTGAATTTGAAATCGTGTCCATCGATAACCTTCCTGTTTATAATCAGGATTTTGACGACTTTAACAATGTTCCTGAAGAATACACCGTTTTCAGAAATAAAATTAAAGGATTAAACGCATTTATTTTTATTACCCCGGAATATAACCGATCGATACCGGGATGCTTAAAAAATGCGGTAGATATTGGCTCAAGACCATCTGATCAAAATGTATGGGATAATAAGCCGGCTGCAGTATTCAGCAGTTCACCCGGAAATATTGCTGCATTTGGAGCTAATCATCATCTCCGCCAGTGTTTTGTTTTTCTAAATTTATTAGTGATGCAGCAACCTGAAGTTTATATTGCAAATATATCTGAATGGTTTGATGACGAAGATAAAATCAAAAAAGAAGAAAACAGAAAGTTTATACAATCAGCCGTTGAAGCTTTCACTCAATGGATTGCAAGGATTAATAAGGATTAAATTGACTTGTTTGAAATGACCGTAATGGTGCAAACTATATCATGAAAAAATATAAAAAAGTAAATTATCCTATCGAAGATGTTCGTCATTATCTGGAACCAAGTCCTACGGTTCTTTTAACATCTGCATTCAAAGAGAAAAGAAATGTAATGACTTTAGGATGGTACACTATTATGGAATTTGTTCCCTCATTAATTGGATGCATGATCTCTGGTGGAAATCATAGTTTCGAATTAATAAGAAAAAGTAAAGAATGCGTAATCAACCTACCAACATTGGAGTTGTCCAAGACAGTGGTTTCAATAGGAAATTGCAGTGGTTCGGAAATCGATAAATTTGAAGAGTTTAACTTGAATACTGCCGAAGGAGAAATGGTAAATGCACCATTGTTGGTTAACTGTTATGCCAATTTCGAATGTCGTTTATATGACAGTAAGCTGGTCAATGATTATAATTTTTTTATTTTTGAGATTGTAAAAGCTCATGTGGCAAAAGTTCCAAAATATCCTAAAACAATCCACTACCGAGGAAACAGTCACTTTGTACAATCCGGGAAAAATATTATCATTCGATCCGCTAAATAATTCATTAAATAGTTCTGGTCGAAAATATAATTCTGGTTACAAACTATCTGACTGTGATCTTATCAGATGATGAGTGGAACTAGCGAATGAGTAGTATTAAGATTTATCCTTAAAAATAATTGTACCTTTTTATTATTGCCTGTTGTTTTTTATCTAATTTTAAAGAAGTTAGGAGATAATATTTAGTTTTAAGATTGATACCAATTCAATACTATGCAACAACGTCTGAATCCAATAGTTTCTTTCCCATTTATTTTATGTTTAGGATTATTGATTCTGAATGATTTTTATCTTAAAACAACTTATCATAATCACGTTACCGGAAAACTGTCAGATTTGTGCGGGCTTTTTATATTTCCTATTTTTTGGTCTGTTTTGCTTCCGAGATACAGATCTGCAATTTTCATTGCAACGGCATTACTTTTTGTTTATTGGAAAAGTACTTATTCCCAGCCGTTTATCCATTTTTTTAGTGAAACATTTTTTGTTATTGAAAGAACGGTTGATCTGACGGATCTTTTTGTTCTACCCGTTTTATTTGCAGCATGGATTAGTCTGAACAAAAATCAGCAGAGATCTGAACTTTCATTATGGCAGAAGAAAACTAATCCTTACATCATCGGAGCAATTGCGATTTTCTCATTTTATTCTACAAGCAAACCTAGATATACACAAAGATTTGATCAGCCGCAATATGTACTTTTGAAGTCTAACAAACTTATTGACATCATTGATTACGAGCATTTGCAGTACTACAGATTTGATTCATTACTGGTCGTCAAAATCGAAGAGCTTGATTTGTCAAAACAGCCAATAAAATATGATGACTACAATAAGAACGATGCCATTAAAAATTTGGATTATTCCGTCTCGCTGATGCTTGGCAATGGAGTAAAAGTAGTTAAGCCTGGAACAATCACTTATTTAAACATAAGAACACCTGAAGGAGTGGATTCTGTACAATTCAATGGTGGGCGTTTGGATGGAAAATTTATTAGGAAAAAGGATGGGAGAGTAGTGATTACAGGATTATATAAAAAGGGTATTGAAGATTCTGTCTGGACTTTTCAAAATAACAATGGTAAGTTTTCAAGTAAAGTAACGTTTGTTAACGGTGAGCGTACAAAAAAACAGCTGTTTGAAAATGAAAGCGTTATAAAAACGGATTATGTTAATACGAGGGAAGATGTTGCTCGATACAAATTGATCCAGATTGCAATACTTATTCTGTTATTTATTGTGATTGAATTTTTGCTTATCAAAAATTATCGTCAGGTAGCAGAAAAACTGCAGATGAAAAAACTTTGGAAGTGGATTTTATGCATCGTACTGCCGTTGGTTGTTTGGTGTATACACTTTGCAATTACACTATTATTGGGCGATTATTACTATGATATTTTTGTTGTCTTTGGTACAGCTATTCTAACTTATCTCATAACCTGCCCTCTTTTCGTTATTGCCGTTTTTGGAATACAGCTAAGGAAACAGATTGATCTGCTATGGTACACTTTATTGTTTGCATTAGCATTCAGTATCTGGATTGAAATTGATATCTACCTTGAGCTTGCCGTCTGAATTCTAATTGGTAATAACGTGAGGAGAAAGTAGCGAACGCTCATTGATTAACCGGATGGAGACTTTAATTGAAGAATAAATATTTTTTTATACACTGCTTCAACTCATATTTACTATGTAAAAAAGATTGTGCGATTTCTTTATTTAAGAAAACTTTAGCATTTGAGGTGGTACCACATGGTACAGTCATTGTAAATACATGAGTACACTAATCAAAAAATATTATTATGGACAACAGTAAAACAGTATCGACACTGAATGATTTATTAAACATTACAAATGACAGAATCCAAGGATTTGCTAAGGTAGAAGAAAAAGTATGGGACTCATACAGCGGACTAAAAAATGATTATGACCAGATGGTACGTGAATCTCAAACGATGAAATCGGATCTGATGGGATTAATTACCGAAAGAGGAGGTAATCCGGATGACAGCTCAACAACTGCAGGAGCATTGCACAGAACATGGATCGATATCAAAAATTCTTTTGGAGGTGATCATGCAGAATCTACTTTGGAGAATGTTGTTTTTGGTGAAAAAGCTGCAATTGATGCTTATCAGGAAGCTTTGCAAAGTGAAGATTTATGTCCGCAAAGTACAGTAGTTGTAGCAGATCAATTGGTTAAATTGAGAGCTTCTTATGGTAAATTCGAAACTCTGGAAAGAATTACGGAATAATTTACTTTATTGATACATTAAAGAACTCCTAAAATTACGTTTTTAGGAGTTCTTTTAATTTTAATGATCGTATTTTGAATTGATAGTGACTCAGCTCTATGTACGCTGAAGTGCATAATTTTTGAAAACCTTGCAAATCAAATTATTTTCTCCTGCCAAATATAATTTGTCGTAGATTAATTAAATGAAGTGCGAAATTCCAAAGGAGTAAGACCGGTTGCTGTTTTGAACATTTTGCTGAAAGACTGTGGATGTTCAAAACCCAGTTCATACGCTATTTGGGATACAGTAAAATTGGTATTGGTAAGTCTCTCTTTTCCTTTTTCAGTAAGTTTCTCCCGTATGTATTGCTGTGTGTTTTTTCCTATGAGTGAACGTAAGACGTCGCTGAGGTATCCGGGTGAAATATTCAGCTTATCAGAAATATATTGGACAGTTGGTAGTCCTTGATTTAAAGTTTCCTGACTGTTAAAGTAATCATCAAGAATTGTCTCGGTCTTCTGAAGAATGTCATTGTTGGGTATTGTTCTGGTAATAAACTGACGTTTGTAAAATCTATTAACATAGCTCAGCAACAATTCAATTTGAGCAATTACCACCTCTTCGCTAAATTCATCAATACGTTGGCTGAGTTCCTGTTCCATGATTTTGTAAATGGATAGTATAATCTCTTTTTCAGAGTCCGAAAGATGCAATGCTTCGTTGGATGAGTATAAAAAGTAGCTATAATCTTTTATTTTCCTTGCTATGGGATGACCAAGCAGAAAATCTGGGTGAATCAGCAAAATATAACAGTGAGTTTCACTGTTGTAATCAGTGCTTCCCACCAATTGGTTGGGTGCCAAAAACAGCATACTACCTTCATCGTAATCGTAGTAATCACGGCCATATTTCAGCCTTCCTCTATTCCTGGTAATGAAGGTGATTTTATAGAAACTCAGAACATCATATATAGGTGCCATTGCCATATTGAAAGGATTGTCTTGATTGAAATGAACAAGACTTATCATTGGATGTTGCGGGGTAGGCAATCCAAAGGCTTGATGACTTTCTGATATTGATATGAAGCGTATCAGTTTATCGTCTTTGCTTTTCATAATAATAAATGTAAAAAAAACCTACGATATTTGATCATAGGTTTTTGTTTTAAAAATTACCACGCAAGATTATTATCCTTTCCGCTGAAATTTTCAGGGCCTGTAAAACTACCTGTCGGAAGATCTTCAGCTAAAGCCACCCTGATTGGCTCTATGGAGCCTACCTCAACGGAGTCTGTTCCCTGAAAGTTATTGAGTGCCGTCGCGGTGAATCCTGGACTTACCAAGTGAACCTTGATATCGGTTTTTTCCAGATCGATTGCCAATGAAAGAAAAATACCGTTAAGTGCAGTTTTTGAAGCACCGTAGACTGCGTCAAAACTGGAACGATATGGGTTTTCCGGATTTGAATTAATTGTCAATGACCCTAAAGCACTTGAGATGGTCACAATCCGGGCTTTTTTTGCTCTGTGCAATAATGGAATAAAAGCCTGAGTTAAAGCAAGCGTTCCAAACACATTCGTCTCCCAGACTGTTTTCAATTCAATAATAGGTACAATTGAAGCGCGTTGAGAGTCCAGAATCTCTTCCATGGTACGACCTTGTTCACCGGCATGAGAAACCGCAGCATTATTTACGAGCAGTGTCAAATATCCATATTCACGCTCAACTGTTTCTACTGCTGCTTTAATTGATTCAGGGTCGGTAATATCAAGCTGGATTGCGCGCGCATATTCCCCAAGTTGATCAGCAGCAGCTTCGCCCTTTTTTTTGTCACGGGAGCCTACATACACAATATATCCATTCTCATTGAGTGCTTTAGCAATCTGAAATCCTACACCTGTATTTGCCCCTGATATCAGAGCTACCTTGTTTTCATTTGTCTGCATAATGTTAATTGTTTTAAAATTGATGCAGCAAAGGTGACTATTTAAGAATTGATAGTTGTATCCATATTCAGACTGTTTGTATCCCAATTGAGGATAAAATTATTTTACAGATGGTTGATTTATCTAAGAAAAAATTGATCAGGGATTATTTATCGCATTTAGATTCTTACCCCCGATTACTCGTAAATTATACGCATAACCAAGCAGTATCTCCTCACTACTATGGGCGATTGATTCGTTGATAATTGATATTTTAAAAATTGTTTTTTGTTAACATATGGTAAATTGGTTTTCAATGATAAAGCTGAAATTTGTAAAATGGAAGAATTTGTGAATTATATATTACAGTTCGGTAATTTAAACAGTCAGCAGATTGAATTGATATTAAGCAAGGCGGAAACAATTGAACTTCGCAAAGATGAATATTTTTCTGAAGCCGGTAAAATTCCACGGTATGTTGGGTTTCTTCTTAAAGGAGTTACCCGATTCTGTTATTATAATAATAAGAGCGAAGAGATTACACACTCTTTTGTTGAAGAGAATAATTTTGTTTCTGATCAACAAAGATTTGAGGCACAAATGGTCGCTTCGGAGTATATCCAAGCTATAACAGATTGTGAATTACTTGTTTTTTCGAAAAAGAATTGGGACGAAATTGGAAATACTATTGTCGGCTGGAAAGATATGGAGAATCTTATTGTCAAAAACTGTCTGATGAAAGCTCTCGAACGTAGAAGTCCTTTGGTATCTGAGGATGCAACAACCCGTTATTTGTCGTTCATCAGTCAATTTCCGGGGCTTGTGAATCGTGTTCCTCTTTCACAGGTGGCTTCTTATTTGGGAATTACCCAGCAATCTCTTAGCAGAATTAGGAAAAATATCGTTAAATGATGCTTTTTACCAAATGGTAAATGTTTTCCGACTCAGTTCACCAACCTTTGCATCAGTCATTTAAAAAATAAAAAGATGAGCAAAAAAGTAGTATTGATTACAGGTACAAACAGTGGTTTTGGTTGGCTTACTGCACAAAGTGTTGCAGCATTAGGACATCAAGTTTATGCAACAATGAGAGATACCGTTGGTAAAAATGCACAAAAAGCACAAGCGCTCTCAGCAGTTGAAAATGTAACTGTTCTGGATGTTACAATTACGGACAATGATAGCGTCAATCAAGCCATACAAACTATTATCACAAAAGAAGGTTCTATTGATATATTGATCAATAACGCAGGGTTTTCAATGAATGGTGTAGCCGAAAGCTTTACAACTGCCGACGTAAAGGCAATGTTTGATGTGAATGTATTTGCACCATGGAGATTCATTAAACAGGTTTTACCGGTAATGCGTAAACAGGAAGATGGGCTGATTATTAATGTAACGAGCGGATTTGGAAGAGTTTCATTTCCTTTTGCAACGGTTTATGCCGCTTCGAAGTTTGGATTGGAAGGTCTGAGTGAAGGTTTGCATTACGAAGTTAAGCGTCTAGGAGTTGATGTTGCCATTGTCGAGCCTGGTGCTTTTCCAACTGAGATGTCGCTAAAGACAGGCTATGCTTCAGATCAATCCGTATTTGAAGGGTATGGTGCTATTGCAGAAATTCCCGAGAAGATGATGACAGCTCTTGGCGGGCTTATTCAAGCTCATCAAACCAATCCACAGGATGTTGCAGATGCCATCGTAAAACTTATTGCTACTGAAAAGGGCAAAAGACCTCTGAGAACGGTTGTTGATCCTATCACGGGAGAATATATTAATGCTGCGAATAAAGCTGTTGAAGAACAGTATGGTAAAGGTTTAACCTTATTCGGAATGGGTGAATTACTTGAGTAAATAAACACACAAATTATTATAGGGTCAATTATTGACGGCGGGGAAATAAAAATCTTCGCCGTTTCTATTATTTATCCACTGATATGAGTTTTTGTTTGTAAATTAATAGAAAATCAATCGTTCTGTGAGATTATTTTTTGTCTATTTCATCAAATCCAATTGCAAATCCTTCTGAAAAATATATTCTAACACCAACCTCATTATATACAAAACATTTTACAGGATTTCCGTCATACAAGGAATTTTTAACATCATTAGGAAAACCTAACGTATCGAAAAGAAATTGTTGATCTAAAATTTTTCGTTGAATAAATCGTTTAATATCTGCTTTTACGCCCCAATGATGCTCATTAAAAATATTTTTACCGAAATAATAAGCATAACTAGAGTTGTCTTCATTGACTTTGTTAATAAGCTCTTGGATTTTATCAGATGAAAATGACTGGTTATTTAAAGTTAATATAAAAAGAGGTGTCATTGTAAAGGATTTAAAACTTATGTCTACTTGGTCTTCAGGTAAATATGCATTCCAAATCCTTCCTAATTTTTCGAACTTTTTATTAATTTCTCCTACAGTAATATTTTTAAGACTTCCAACATTGCATTTTTCGCCAGTTGGAAGATAGCACCCAAACTCATCTTGTACATTATTTTTTTTCTTTTGAGCTACAAGAGAAAAATGCATACAAAGAATTAAAAGTAACGGTATCTTTTTCATTTGATTTTATTCTTAATAATCGTTTTTTGAGATCTTTTTATAGGTGCTAAGTTTTCGAAACTTAAATGAGGTTGCTATTCAAGCGGATCGATTTTTCTCTACCAAGCTAAAACTTTCTTTGTGAAAACAAATTTTCCTA
>Ga0308169_10000894_pt1 | contig 38490 bp, 31 predicted proteins | sample PhyBR1_2_FD_202139 | JGI IMG/M metagenome (GOLD analysis project Ga0308169, IMG submission 202139) | Phyllosphere microbial communities from UC Gill Tract Community Farm, Albany, California, United States - DLSLSB.R1 | ecosystem: Host-associated > Plants > Phyllosphere > Unclassified | place...
CCGATGAATACCTTCCCTCCCCCGACCCTCGGCGCACCGGTGATGGCCTGGCGCTTTACCGGGTCGCAAGACTGCGCGGACCACACGAGCTTGTGCGTCGTACGGCTGACGGCGAGAAGGCGACAGTAGGCGCCGATGTACACGTTGTCGCCGTCCAGCGCCAGTCCACGGTTTACATGGGTACCCCAGAACCCGGTCCACGACGTGTTTTCCGCGTATTCGAACTCCGGCGTGAAGGTCCAGAGATGCTTGCCGGTCTTCAGGTCATTCGCGTAGATCTTTCCCGGAGGGCCACCTTGATAGATCACACCGTCGGCAATCAGCGGATTGCCGACGAGGCCATTGCCGGTGTCCATCTCGGCATACCAGGCGAGGCCTAGCCTGGCGACATTGTCGACCTTGATCTGCGAGAGCGGACTGTACTGCGCCTGATCCGAACCGCCGCCGATGATGCGCCACTCCCTGGCTGCCGCGTCGTTCGAACGGGCGTGCACGAACGAGAAAATCGCGACACTCGCCGCCGTTGCCGCGACCAGCAGTTTGGCGAAGCGATGTTTTTTGGGTTTATTCATATCAGTTGTCAATTACATTGTGCGGAAATGTCAGCCTTGCGATTCGGGCAGGTGGACGACAAGACCATCCAGCTCGTCAGTGACCCGGATCTGGCAGCTCAGCCGGCTGTTCGGCGCGGCACCGTCCACGAATTCGATCATGTCCTTTTCATTGTCGCTCGCGGCATCGAGCTCGCCGAGCCATGCATCGTCGATAAAAACATGGCATGTTCCGCAGGCACAGGCACCGCCGCATTGCGCAAGGATCTCCTCGATCCCTTCGTTAACCGCCGCCTGCATGACGCTCGTCCCCGCAGCGACATGCACGCGTCGGGTGGCGCCATTCTTGGAATGAAACTCGACTACAGGCATTACATTCTCCTCTAAAATTTATTCCTATAACATCAGTTCTTGAACCGGAATCGATTCGTCGGCAAGCCGCTCCGGCGCAGGGGTACGGCCCTCCGACAGCCAGCGGCGCGCCATGAGATACTCCTTGGACCGGTTGATCGCATCGACCGCGATGAGCTTCTCGTTTTGAAAGTAAAACGCGGCAAAGCTTCGCGCCTCGCGGTGGTCACCGCGGATGACGACGCTGTCATAGCCTTGCGACAGGCCGGCAATCTGGAGCTTGGCGTCATACTGATCCGACCAGAACCAGGGAAGCGATTTGTAAGGCTCGAGCTTCCCACACAGCGTCTTCGCCGCCGCCTTGGCCTGGTCGGTCGCGTTTTGCACCGACTCCAGTCGTAGCGTGCGGTCATAGAAGGGGTTGTAGTGAGTCGTGCAGTCCCCGGCTGCCACGATGTCCGGGTCGCTCGTACGGGCAAACTCGTCGACGCAGATGCCGTTGTCCACCTTGAGCCCGGCATCTTCGGCCAAGCTGTCGGCCGGTAGGACACCGATGCCGCAAATGACCAGGTCCGCGCTGATCCGCTGTCCGTTTTGCAGCGTGACGCTCTCGACCTGCGATTTGCCGTTGATGGAAGCTGGCGCCGAGCCGGTCAATATCTCGACACCTTCTTCCTGATGGATACGGGTATAAAACTCGGAAACCTCGGGCGCGGTGACGCGCTGCAGGACCCGCGACGACGCCTCCACGACGGTCACCTCCATGCCGAGCTTGCGCAACGAGGCCGCCGTTTCCAGTCCGGTGTAACCGCCGCCGAGGATGACCGCCCGTTTTCCCGGCGCCGCGTATTCACGGATGCGCTCCGCATCCTCCATTTCGCGCAGATAGAGGACACCGTCCAGCCAGGCGCCCGAAATCGCGATCTTGCGGACTACCGCACCGGTTACCAATGCGAGCTTCTGGTATGGGAGCCGCGCGCCATTGTGCAAAGTGATGTACTTTTCAGCCCTGTTGATCGCCGTTACTCGAACCCCGAGCATGGTGTCGATGTTTGCGTTGGCATAGAAGTGCGCCGGACGGATCAGAATCTCGTCAGAATGCTGAGCGCCGGCCAGATAGGTCTTCGATAACGGTGGACGATGGTAAGGCAGAGAGGGCTCGGCGCTTACCAGGGAAACCGGGCCCGTCCAACCCTCGGACCGCAGGCTGGCGGCCAGCTGGGCTGCCGCGTGGCCCCCGCCAATAATTACGATTCGCTCGTGACTCATTAATTTTCGCCTCAGACTGTCAGCCATCCACCATCGATCGCGCAGGCATGGCCGGCGACCTCATCCGCCCTGCCCTGCCTGCCGACAGGAAGCCACTGCTTCCAGCCGCCGCCCGGCCCTTCGCCACCGATGACGATGGCGCTTTTTCCTTCAAATCTCGTCATGATCCTGATCCGCTCTGTCAGAACGCTCTGTGAATGGTGCGGAGCTTGCTCTTGTTTATAGAAAATTGTACCTATCGATGAGCCGTTATCGACCCATCGATGCTTCGCGAACTACGCGAGTTCAAATAAAGAAATCGGAAGAACCGTTGTCGACTCGCATCCGCCGGCCTTGTCTTGGACGGCAAGGCGGCGTGATGCGGAACGCGGTCGCAGGGAATGCACCATCGGCGCGAAATACGATGAGCGCTGCGCGCACCGCTCGGGCGATGCGCGTGTCCGTATCAGGGAGCGACGACAGGGCCGGACTTCGACATGAGCAGGGGCGGCTCGGACTTCCGCAGCACGATGGCGGTCAAGGTCGGCCGCGCACGGATCTGCTGCCCGACGAAATTACGACCGTCTTCGCTACGCAGCCAGAGTCCATCGAGCCCGGCGGCATAGACGGTGCCGTCAGCCTCTTGCGCGAACGACGTCACGGCACGTGGAATGGGCTGGACCACGGGCGTCCACGACGCGCCGTCGTCGTTGCTGCGCAGGACAGTGCCGCGCAATCCGCCCACGAGCAGCGCTCCGTCGCTCAGTGCGATACCCGCCCACAACGAGCCCGCATAACCGGTCTTGATGTATTGCCACGTTTCGCCGGAATCGCGGGAGCGCAGCAACCATCCGGCCTCCGCCGTGCTGAACAAATTACCTTTGCGATCCGTGAACAGGTGGAAGAGATTGCGGTCCGCCTTCGCGCCCTGTTCGGGCGCGCCGACCTGCACCGGGTTCCAGGTCTTGCCGCCGTCGACGGTGCGCAGCACCTTCGACCACAGCCCCACGGCCACGCCGGCGTTCGCATCCTTGAACCAGACGCTGTACAACGGTCGGTCGGCCGAAAGATCCTGCGCCTGGATGCTCCAGGTCTCGCCGCCATCCGCCGTATGCAGGATCAGTCCCCAATGTCCCACGGCCCAGCCGAGTTTCTCGTCGACGAAGAAGACACTCGTCAGCGCGGCCTGCACCGGCACGGTCCTCGCGCGGCGGAAATGTTTTCCGTCATCGTCTGAGATGGCCACGGTACCGCCTTCGCCAACCGCGACAATACGGGATCCTGCACGGGCAGCATCGAGCAGCAGGGTATGCGAGATGCGCGGCATCGTGGGCGCCGGCTGCAAGGTGACGAGCGCGCCGGGCACGCTGCCTTCCTGCTGGGCGACAGCCGGCACGCCGGAGGCCAGTGCCGCTGCCAGCAGGAGCGAGGACCAGATCAAGGTCCGTGTCGGAAGAACGAATTTCATAGTGTAGTTGTGCATATCAGTGAACCAGCATCGACGGGGCGTACGCAGGGCGCTTGCGCTTGACGAAGATCTCGAGCACCACAGCGACAGCGGGCAAGGCGGTGAACGCCATGACCAGGTTGACGATGAACATGAAGGCCAGCAGCATGCCCATATCGGCCTGGAACTTCAGCGCAGAGAAGCTCCACGTCCCCACCCCGATGGCCAGCGTGACCGCCGTGAAGATCGTCGCCATGCCTTCGAACTCGAGGGCCCGCTCCATCGCCTTGACGATCGGGTCGCCATCGGCCAGGTGCATCTGCAGGCGGTTGTAGATGTACAGGGCGTAGTCCACACCGATCCCGACGGCTAGCACCATGACGGGCAGCGTTGCGACCGTGAGGCCGATGCCAGTGACTTTCATGAACCAGTAGCCGATGAAGGTCGCGACGGTCAACGGCAGGCAGCAGGAGATGGCGGCGCGCACATCGCGATACACCAGCAGCACCATGACGATGATGGTCGCGTAGACATACAGAATCATAGGAATCTCGCTGTGCTCCAGCTCTTCGTTCGTCGCCGCCAGCACGCCCGCGTTGCCGGCCGCCAGGCCCAGGTGGGTCCCCTTAGGTGCCGGGTACACGTTGGCGAAATGCTTGACGTTCGCGACAACCGAATTGATCGTCGTCGCCTTGTGATCCGCGAGGAACAGATGGGTCGCGGTCATCGAACAGTCCTTGTTGCTGTACCCGCGGGTGCGGTTGATTTCGACTGCCAGGCCGCCATAGTTGACCGGATCCAGCGGCACCACATCCATCTTGGGATAGCCCTCGTTGTAGCCCGTGTTATAGGTGCGCACCTGGTTCGAGAACGCGCCGATGGAGACGACGCCCGGGGCGCCCTGCATGCTGCGCACGAAGGTATCCATGTACTGCCCCACCGCCACGGTGTCGCACGACTCGGGGGGCGCTTCCATGACGACAGTCAGCCAGTCGAGACCGACGTCGTAGTTGGATGCGATGGCCCGCGTGTCGCGGTTGTAGCGCGCATCGTCGCGCAGTTCCGGCGCACCCGGCTGTAGCGTGCCCACGATACGATCTCGGCTCTGCCAGACCGACACACCCAGGACGACGAGCGTGAGCATCGAGATCACGACGGCGTTGCGCGGCTTCGCAACGACCCCGAGCACGCGCACGACACGGATCCGCGCTTGCCGCTTTTTGAACGATTTGGCGATATAGCGCTCGTCGAACTTGATGTAGGACGCAACCAGCGGCAGCATCACCAGGTTGGTGATGATCTTGAATCCGACTCCGATCGACGCGGTGATCGCCAGTTCACGGATCATGGGAATCGGGATCAGCAGCAGCGTCACGAACGAGACGAAGGCCATCACCAGCGCGAGCGTGCCGGGGATCAGCAAGCCGGTGAAGCTGTCACGTGCCGCCTGCTCGGCGGACTTTCCGTTCGAGATTCCGCGCACGATGAAGTTGATCTGCTGGACTCCGTGGGAAACGCCGATCGCGAACACCAGGAACGGGACCAGGATCGCGAGTGGGTCCAGACCGTAACCCATGAAGTACAACAGGCCGAACTGCCAGACGAGCGACGTGAACGAACACACGACCGCCAGCAGCGAGAGGCGCCAGGAGTGACAGAACCAGTAAACAGCAAGGATGGTCAACGCCAGCGCCAGCGCAAAGAAGCGGAGCACGCTTGCAGCGCCGTCCGCGATGTCGCCCATCTGCTTGGCGAAACCGATGATCTGGATCTCGTAGTCCTTGTCCTCGAAAGGCGCACGAATCTTTTGCTCGATCAGGTGATTGAACGTGACATAGTCGAGATGTTCACCTTTCGCGTTCACTTCGTTCAGGTCGACCGTGACCATCGCGGACGTCTGGTCGCGCGACACGAGTACGCCGACATAATTGCCCTGTGTGGCGGACGCCTGGATCTTCCCGATATCCGCGGGTGTCAAATTGCCGGGAACGACAGTCCCAGGGATGATCGGATCCGCCCGGAACCCTTCCTCCGTGATCTCGTTGACGAACGTGTTCGGCGTCCACAGCGATGTGACCGAACTGCGCTCGATACTCGGAAGGAACGACACTGCCTGGGTCACGTCGTACAGCCGCTGCAGGGCCGGCTTAGTCCAGATGCTGCCATTGCGCGCCTTGACGACGACAGTCAAGCGGTTGGCGCTCGGCAGATCGCCGCGGTATTTGTGCAGCACCTTGACGTACTCATGTCCGACAGGGATCTGCTTCTCGTACCCTGCTTCGAGACGAAGCTTGTACGCAAAAAAGGCAGACACCACGGTGATCAGAAAAACCACCCCCAACACCAACGCTCTATGCGAGAACAGCCACCGCTCCGCATGCGCTACAAGTTTCTTTGTTTCCATCGTTGCTTTAAGAATAGGTGATAGTGGGACAAAAAAGATCGCAGCCCCTAACAGCGTCCGAACGGCGCCAGATACGAGGAAGCACAGGCTGGCTGGAGCAGTCGGGCCGTACCCGCCCGGAGGCCAAGGACGGAATTCGCTTGCCAGAAACTTCGACCCGTGGGTCGAATCCTGTATTCACTTTAGTCCCGCCCACTTCGCGCTGTCAAGAATAAATTGACCGTTAAGTCGATTTTTAAACTTGCCAACTTAATTTTTGAAAATCCCGTCGATTTGTATCGATGTCGCCGCGCCGGCACTGCGACGGCGCCATCCGGTCGGCAGGTCGGTATTAGCGAGTCGGGACATCATTTTTGTGCGAGAACCCACTTCACCAACGTCTTGGCGTCCGCCTCGGTGACTTGTGGATTTGCCGGCATCGGAAGGGGTCCCCAGACCCCGGCACCACCTTTGATCACCTTGGCGACCAGCTTCGCTTCGGCATCGTTGTCGCCAGCATATTTAGCAGCAACGGCCTGGAATGCCGGACCCACCAGCTTGGTCTGGACCGCATGGCATGCCAAGCAGTTCTTCGCTTTCGCGAGGTCCGGGTTTGCCATCGCGCTTGGGGATACCAGCGCATACAAGACCATACCTAACAACAAAAAACGCTTCATTTCGTCTCCATAAATTGTTTTGCGCTCCCAACATGCTCTTCATCTGTCGGGGGACGCGGGACATAAAAGTACAGTATTCTCACGCGCACTTGCCGCAGGGATCCAACAATTTATTCAAACCTCACTTTAGAATTTTTGGAATAACCCGGCCGTGGTCCTTTGGTATCTTCCGATCCAAGACAACTACACGGAGACGCAAGTGAATCTGGTTATTTCTCACGAACAAGCAATGATTCAATGCCGGGGCCTGGAAGATATCGCCACTGGTTCCATATCGGCCGGCAGCGACAATGCGCGCGTCTGGGTAAATGGCGAACTGACTGCGCAGGAACGGCGCAACGTGGCACTCGTCAACGATTTCTGGAAGTGCTGGAAGGCCCTGCCTTTCGATGCCGCCAAGCTCGGCGAGTTCTTCGCTCCCAATGTCACGGTGCGCACGGGTTGGCGCGGAGAGCATGTCGTCCAGGGGCGGGACGAAGTGCTGGCCATGTATGCATGGGAAGCCCAGCGCCAGGCCGACCACAGCGAAGTCTCGGACTTCCGGTTTCCCGTCATCGTCGCGAAAGGGCCGATCGTATTCCATACCTGGGTCTGGATCGCCCACTCGGATCGGCTCGGCTATCACATCGAACGCCCGATGGCCGCCTCCTATCTGATTACCGACGGCCTGATCGAGCGTTGGGACAGTTACTGCACTGGCAAGGAGTCCGAACCGGGCTACCAGGGCGGCAACGGCCCCGATGGGCTTTAATTTCCTCCTTCCGACGACCTGAAGGCGCGCCTGCCGACGTCCTGCCAAGTGGCGACAAAACAACAGCAGTCCGCGCGCCTGCACCAAGTTCCATCATGAATCCATCCCACACAATCACCTCCAAGGGCATGTCCCTTTCCACGAGGATCTGCCTCGTTGCCACGGGTCTCGTGATCCTCAGCCTGGGCACGGTCGCCACGGTGATCGGCATGCAGAGCACCGCCACCGCCAACCAGACTTCCATGGCGCTTGCCCATTCCGCCGCCGCGCGCGCCGCGGAATCGGTGCAGGGCCGGCTGGGCGCGGACCTCACCGTCGTGCTGTCCACCGCCAGGATGATTCAGGCGACGATGGCCACGTCCCACCGGATGACGCGCGAGCAGGTCAACGCGGCGATGAAGGCGTTCGCCATCGAGGAAAGCGACGCCTTATCGCTCGGGGTCATCTGGGAAGCCAATGCCTTCGACGGCAAGGACGCCGAGTACGCCGGCAAGGGCCCGGAGTACGACGCCACGGGCCGGTACATGACCTACTTCATGAAGGACGGCCATGGCGGCGCCACGCCGGGCGCCGCCATGGCCACGGAAGCCGGCAACGATTCCTGGTATGAACTACCGAAGACGACGGGCCGCATCGGGCTCACCGAACCCTATGGTTACAAGCTGGACGGTAAGACCCTGATGGTGGCGAGTTACCTTGTGCCGATCTTCGTCAATGGCCAGGTTCGGGGAGCCGTCGGACTGGACACCCAGCTGACCCAACTGAGCAACATCCTGGGCAGCCTGAAGACGCTCGATGGCAGCACGCTGGCCCTGGTCTCCAACGCCGGCCTGTATGTCAGCCATCCGCGCGCCGACCGTCATGGCCAGAAGGCCGACGACATTCCGCTGGTGGGCCTGGAACATGTCCGCCAGGGGAAGGCCTACGAATATGAACAGGACGGTATCGTTCATATTCTGCAGCCCGTCATTCTGCACAAGGATATCAAGCCATGGGCCGTGCGCCTGAGCTTCCCCAAGGCGGTGGCGACAGCCACGTCGCGCGAACTGCTTCGCTATACCTTCGTGGTGTCGGTGGCGTGCGCGATCGCGGCCGCCCTGCTGCTTGTGACCGTGCTGTCGCGCCTGATGCGACCGTTGCGCGAGCTGAGCGCTGCGATGACCACGCTGTCCAGCGGCGCGGCGGACCTCACCGTGCGCCTTGCAGTGCGCGGGCGCGATGAACTGGCCGCCATCGGCGCCGGATTCAACGCCTTCGTCGCCAAGATCAACGATGTGCTGGCACGCGTATCCGCGAGCTCGGGCAGTGTCGCCGACGCCAGTGCCGAAATCAGCAGGGGCAACCAGGACCTGTCGCACCGCACCGAGCTGCAGGCCAGCTCGCTGCAGCAAACCGCATCAACGATGGAGGAGCTGACCGGCGCCGTGCAGCAGAACGCCGACAATGCGCGCCTCGCCAACCAGCTGGCCGTCAGCGCGTCCGGCGTGGCGACACGCGGCGGCGAGGTCGTCTCGAAGGTGGTCGATACCATGGCTTCGATCAACGAGTCCTCCGGCAAGATAGTGGAGATCATCGCCGTGATCGACCGGATCGCCTTCCAGACGAACATCCTGGCGCTCAATGCCGCGGTCGAAGCCGCGCGGGCCGGTGAACAGGGCCGCGGTTTCGCAGTCGTGGCGGCGGAAGTTCGCAATCTCGCCCACGGTAGCGCCGCGGCCGCCAAGCAGATCAAGGCCCTGATCACGGACTCCGTCGATAAAGTCGAGCTCGGCACACAGCTGGTCGCGGAAGCGGGCAGGACGATGGAAGAGGTCGTGGCCAGCGTGCGCCGCGTGACCGATGTCGTCAGCGAGATCTCGGCATCGAGCCTCGAACAGAGCAATGGCATCGGGCACGTGAACCAGGAGATCAGCTCGATGGACGGGTCCACCCAGGAGAACGCCGCCCTGGTCGAGGAAGCCGCTGCCGCAGCGGAAAGTCTGATGCATCAGGCCGAAACACTGGTACGACTGGTCCAGCAGTTCAAGCTTGGCGCGGTCGACACATCGAATCCGCCCTTGTCCGTCCCGAACAGCGGCGAACAGGATCGCTCGAACGGGAACAGACTGGCGCTTTCGTCCGACGCCAACAAATCGCAAAGCGGTTGGCAGCCTTACGATAGCTACGCTCAACATCCTTGAGTGAATCGGTCTCGCGCTGACAGCATACTCGATAGCACGTGTCCGGCCACTGGTTGAAGCCCAGGCGGCCGGCGTCTTGAAAGGACATTATTTTGCATGCATCTTATCTTTGGCTTGCGGCGGCCATTTGCGCCGAGGTCGTTGGCAGCGCTTTCCTGGTCAAATCAGAACAGTTCTCTCAACTGATTCCAAGTACGCTATTCATCGCGTTTTATGCATTCGCGCTCTATGGGCTCAGCCAGGCGCTGAGGGGCATGCCGTTGGGGACGGCCTATGCCATCTGGGCTGGTGTGGGAATCGTTTTAACCGCCGCGGTCGGAGGTGTCGTGCTGAAGCAAAGACTCGACCTGCCTGCGGTCATAGGGATCGTGCTGATCGTTGCTGGTGTCACGGTGATGAATCTCTTTTCCAAGACCACATCACACTAGGATTTCCGAGCCATGGACCCGTCGCAACTAGCGTCGAATCGCATGGCGGTTGCGTTCCACAGCGAAGAAACCCAACACGCCATGTCAACAGGGGCTCCCTCGAGAGCTCCTTAATACGTATAAAAGCCGCGTCCAGATTTACGCCCGAGATAGCCGGCATCCACCATCTCTTTCAGCGTCAGGGCCGGGCGGTATTTTGGATCGTTGAAATCACGCTGGAGCACTTCCATGATCGCGAGGACGGTATCAAGCCCGATCAGGTCCGCCAGCGCGAGCGGCCCGATCGGTTGATTCGCGCCGAGTTTCATGCCGTCGTCGATTTCCTCCGCGGTCGCGAGACCCTCTTGCAAGGCGAGAATACTTTCATTGATCATCGGGATCAGAATCCGGTTGACCACGAAGCCCGGCGAGTTCCTGACCCTGATCGCGACTTTTCCCAGCTGGTTTGCCAGGTGCCCGGTCGCGCTGTAGGCGGCATCGGTTGTCTCCATCCCCCGGATGATTTCGACCAACGGCATTGCATGGACGGGGTTGAAGAAGTGCATGCCGATGAGACGCGCAGGCACGCGCAGGGAAGCCGCCAGCTTGGTGATCGACACCGATGACGTATTGGTGGCGATGACGGCGTCCTCGCGGACGATCCGGTCCAGGCTCCCGAGGATCGCCTGCTTGATGCCGAAGTTTTCGGTGGCGGCTTCGATCACGTAATCGCAGGGCGCGAGCAGTTGGGGATCGGCCACGGCGGAGACCCGCTTGACGGCGGCGTCGCCCTCCTCCATGCCCAGCTTGTTCTTTTCCACGAGCTTGGCAAAGCTCGCCGCGATCTTGCCGAGTCCCTTGTCCAGGGCCGCCTGGTTCTGGTCATGCAGGAGCACGGTGAATCCCGCCCGTGCGCATTCCTGGGCGATGCCGGTGCCCATGAGGCCCGCGCCCACGATGCCGATTGTCTGAATTTTCATGTCCGCTTTTCAAAAAGGTTAATGGCCGGTTCCGGGCCGCTACGCCCATGAACCAGCCGAAGGTATCGTCACCGCATCCGTCACATGTTCGGATAGTTCGGACCGCCGCCCCCTTCCGGCGCGGTCCAGACGACGTTCTGAGTCGGATCCTTGATGTCGCAGGTCTTGCAGTGCACACAGTTCTGCGCATTGATCTGCAGGCGCTCTTCGCCTTCGTCGCTTTTGACGAACTCGTAGACGCCCGCGGGACAGTAGCGCTCTTCGAGGCCGCCATACTGTTTGACATTGATCGCGACTGGGACGGTCGGGTCCTTTAGCCTGAGGTGCGCCGGTTGATTTTCCGCGTGATTGGTGTTCGACAAAAACACAGAACTCAGGCGGTCGAAACTGAGCTTTCCGTCCGGCTTGGGATACACGATCCGCCTGAACTCGTACGTCGGCCGGATGCACTCGTGGTCACTGTGCCGGTGCCTGAAGGTCCAGGGCGCGTTCCCACGGAACAACAGCTGGTCGATGCCGACGGCAAGCGCGCCCTTGACGAGGCCCTTCGCCATCAGCGGCTTGAAATTGCGGCCCTTGTACAGCTCCCGGTAAAGCCACGACTCCCGGAACTTCGCTGGATAGTCGTTCAACTCATCGTGCTGGCGGCCGCTTTCCAGTGCCGCGAACGCGGCTTCGGCGGCCAGCATGCCGGTCTTCATCGCGGCATGGCTGCCCTTGATGCGCGACGCATTCAGGAAGCCGGCGTCGCAGCCGATCAGCACACCACCCGGAAACGTCAGTTTGGGCAAGGACTGCAATCCGCCCGCCGCAAGCGCTCTGGCGCCGTAAGCTAGACGCTTACCGCCCTCCAGGAATTTCCTGATGGCTGGATGGGTCTTGTAGCGCTGGAACTCTTCGAACGGCGACAGGTAGGGATTGGCATATGCCAGGCCGACCACGTACCCCACTGCAACCTGGTTGTTCTCCAGGTGATACAGGAAGGAGCCGCCGTAGGTGTCCGCATCGAGCGGCCAGCCTGCCGTGTGAATGACGAGGCCAGGCTTGTGCTGCTTTGGATCGATTTCCCACAGTTCCTTGATACCGAGAGCGTAAGTCTGGGGATCGCGGCCGCGATCCAGATCGAATGTCGTGATCAGCTGCTTCCCGAGATGCCCACGTGCCCCTTCCGCGAAGAAGGTGTACTTCGCATGGAGCTCCATCCCGAGCTGGAAAGCGTCGGTGGGAACGCCGTACCGGTCGATGCCCACGTTACCTGTGGCGACGCCCTTGACCGAACCGTCGGCGTTATAGAGCACCTCCGCGGCCGGAAAGCCGGCGAAGATCTCCACGCCCAGGGCCTCGGCTTGATCCCCGAGCCAGCGCACGACCCTGGCGAGGGATATCACATAGTTGCCATGATTCTGGAAGCATTGCGGCAGCATCCAGTTGGGCGTCTGGTAGGACTTCTGCTCGGTCAGGAACAGGAAGCGATCCTCGGTGACTTCCGTCTCCAGCGGCGCGCCGAGCTCTTTCCAGTTCGGGAAGAGCTCGCTCATCGCGATCGGGTCCATTACGGCACCGGAAATGATGTGGGCGCCGACCTCCGAGCCCTTTTCCAGCACGCAGACGGACAACTCGCGCTTTTGCAGCACGGCCATTTGTTTTAGACGGATGGCCGCAGCCAGGCCGGCGGGCCCCGCGCCGACGATCACCACGTCGTATTCCATGGCGTCGCGGGGGCCGTATTGCTCGATAAGATCTTGGATTGGAGTCATGGATCAAGCGATGGCATCGGCAAGCTTCGGCACCACGTCGAACAAATCGCCAACGAGGCCGTAGTCGGCCACCGAGAAGATTGGCGCTTCGGGGTCCTTGTTGATGGCAACGATCGTCTTGGAGTCCTTCATGCCGGCCAAGTGCTGGATCGCACCGGAGATGCCGACCGCGATGTACAGCTCGGGCGCGACGATCTTGCCGGTCTGGCCGACCTGCCAGTCATTCGGGACGAAGCCTGCATCCACGGCGGCGCGCGACGCGCCCATGGCGGCGCCCAGCTTGTCCGCGAGCGGCTCGAGGATCTTGAAGTTTTCGGCCGAGCCCACGCCGCGGCCGCCGGCCACGATGACCCTGGCGCTGATCAGTTCGGGACGCTCGGACTTCGCCAGCTTGCGGCTGATGAAGGCCGATTTGCCGAAGTCCGGCACCGCGCCAGCGGTTTCCACCGCGGCGCTCCCCGTGGTGGTGGCGGCATCGAACGCCGTCGTACGAACGGTGATGACCTTGGTGTGATCGCCCGACTGCACGGTGGCGATCGCATTGCCGGCATAGATGGGGCGCTCGAAGGTGTCGGGCGCGACGACCTTGGTGATCTCGGAAACCTGTGCGACGTTCAGCTTGGCGGCCACGCGTGGCAGCACGCTCTTGCCGTATGCGGTTGCCGGCGCCAGGATGTGGGAATAGCCCGCGGCGAGGCTCAGCACCTGCTCGGCCACGTTCTCGGCCAGCCCGGCGCCGAAATGCGGCGCATCGACGGCGATGACCTTCGTGACGCCCGCGATCTTGCTTGCGGCCTCGACCGCAGCGCCGCAGTCGTGTCCGGCGACCAGGACGTGCACCTGTGCGCCGAACAAGGCGGCGGCGGTGACGGTGTTGAGGGTACTTCCCTTGAGCGAAGCGTTATCGTGTTCTGCAATGACGAGTGCGTTCATAAGATGGGCAATGCTTAAAATGGTTTCGTGGATGACTGGGGCCGGCGTGGACGGGTACGCGTGGAATACCCTTGGGTCCAGCCGACCTGTTCGCGGATTTCATTCAGGCCCGGCGGCGGCACGCGATCCTTGATGCGCCGTGCCAGCCAGGCCCGGACGGACTCCTTCGTCGGTTTCGCTGGCGCGTCCATGTCATGCTAGGAGACGACTTTCGCCTCGTTCTTCAGTTTCGCGACGAGCTCTTCGACCGACTGGACCATGACGCCGGAAGAGCGCTTCGACGGTTCGGCCACGCGCAGCGTCTTCAGGTGCTGGGTGATGTCGACGCCGAGGTCGCCGGCCTTCACCGTCTCGAGCGGCTTCTTCTTCGCCTTCATGATGTTTGGCAGGGTGATGTAGCGGGGCTCGTTCAGGCGCAGGTCGGTCGTCACAATGGCGGGGAGCTGCAACTCGATGACCTCGAGGCCGCCGTCGACCTCGCGGGTGACCGTCGCCTTGCCGCCGTCGATGCCGATCGCCGATGCGAACGTGGCTTGTGGCCAGCCTAGCAGCGCGGCGAGCATCTGGCCAGTCTGGTTCGAATCGTCATCGATGGCCTGCTTGCCGAGAATGATCAGCTGCGGCGCTTCCTTGTCCGCAATCACCTTGACCAGCTTGGCCACCGTCAGCGGCAGCACATCGCCCTCGGCTTCGACGAGGACGCCGCGGTCGGCGCCGATGGCCATGGCCGTACGCAGCGTCTCCTGGCTCTGGGCGGGACCGATGGAGACGGCCACGACTTCGTTCGCCTTTCCGCTTTCCTTCAGGCGCGTCGCTTCCTCGACGGCGATTTCGTCAAACGGATTCATCGACATCTTGACGTTGCTGAGATCGACACCGCTGCCGTCGGCCTTGACGCGCACTTTCACGTTGTAGTCGACCACGCGTTTGACTGGTACGAGAATCTTCATATGATTTCCTTAACGACGAAAAAATTCTGACTGCTGTCTCCAGCTCTTTGCACAAACCTCGTCCGGCCCGGCTAGTCGGGAAGAAGGCTGTGCAAAAAACAGGGAGGGATCGGGCGCCGGGTGGAACGCTGCACACCACCCGACGCCGCGATCATCGATCGGGGCGCCGCTTCCTTACGGCCGGCCGCGACGCCCCGTTCTCTCACTCATAGGACGAGAGCGGCTTGAAGCGTTCCACCGCGTCGAAGTACTCCTCGATCAGGCGGTACACGACGTCGCGCGTGCGCTCGACCTTGTTGAGGCGGCCGACGATCTGCCCGACCGGGTTGATGGTGACATTCTTCGCCTTGTCCGGATAAGCGCGTGCACGGCTCGTCGCTTCGGCCGCGACGATGTCCTGCAGCGGCAACGCGAGGGTCTTCGGCGCGCCCGGGAGCTCCCAGGCCTTGGTCCATTCGTTCTTCAACATGCGGCAGGGTTTGCCGGTCAGCGAACGGGAACGCGTCGTGTCGCGGCTGCGCGCCTCGATCAGCAGCTCGCGCTGCTGCTCAGTGAGGTCGGACTCGATCGTCGTCAGCCACAGGGAGCCGGTCCAGACACCCTGCGCACCCAGCATCAGGGCAGCCGCGATCTGGGCGCCGCTGCCCACGCCGCCGGCCGCCAGGACCGGAATCGGAGCGACCGCCTCGACCACTTCCGGCCAGAGCACCAGCGAGCCGATCTCGCCGGTATGACCGCCGCCCTCGGTGCCCTGGGCGATGATGATGTCCACGCCAGCTTCGGCGTGCTTCTTCGCTTGGCTCACCTCGCCGCACAGGCCGGCCACGATGCGGCCGCTGTCCTTGATCAGCTTCGTCACCTCCGCCGGCGGCGCGCCGAGGGCGTTCGCCACCAGACGGACCTTCGGATGCTTGAGCGCGATTTCCACGTGACGCAAGGCAGTCGCGGCCGTCGAGCGGATCAGGTAATCGCCTTCGTGCTGCGTGCCCGCGGGCAGTTCGGGAACGCCGTTGTCGGCGAGAACCTTCTTCGCGTAGGCGATCGTCTCCGGAGGGATCATCGACTTGAGGCGCTGATGCAGCTTGTCGAGATCGGGCTCGTCCGCCCACGGATCCTTCTCCGGCATCACGACGTCGATGCCGTACGGCTTGTCGCCGATGCGCGCGTCGATCCAGTCGAGCTGCACTTCCAGCTCTTCCGGGGTGAAACCGACGCAACCCAGCACGCCGATCGCGCCGGCCTTGCTGGCCTCGACGACGACGTCACGGCAGTGGCTGAAAGCGAAGATTGGCGCGTCGATCCCCAGCTTTTCGGCAAGTATGGTACGCACTTGAGTTCTCCTAAATGATGATGTGATGCAGTGATATGTTCGACGCGCCGCCGGCGCCCTGCGCGGGCGGCGCTGTCCTTGCTATGCGCGCCCTCAGGCCGGAACCGCGGCGCGCTGGAAGTTGTTCAGTTGCTTCAGTCCGTTGGGACCCATGATGAGTTCCATGTCGCGATCGGTGATCGTCGCACCGCCGGCGCGCGCCATTTCGGGCATGCGCTGGAATTTTTCGACCAGCGTCTTGAGAAAGCCGGGGCCGCGTACCCGCTTGCCCGATACGTGGTCCGTGCCGAACAGGATACGCTCGGCGCCGATCACCTGGATCGCCTTCGCCACCCGTTTCGCCAGCGCGAGTTCGGCCTCTTCGTTGTGGTCGTCCCACAGGCACACCGACAATTCCAGCGTGGCCGCCTCGGAACGCTGCGCCACGCGAAGGGCGTTCTCGAATTCGCACGGCGCACCGGCGTGACCGAGGACCGCTTTCAACTTCGGGAACGCTTCGACGACCGGCATGAAGTTCTCCAGGCGCGACCAGGATTCGTCGAGGATTGGCAGCGGGTGTCCGGTATGGAAGAGGATCGGGGCGTTATGCGCCAGGCACACCTCGTACACCTTCATCGCTTCCGGGGCGGCCGGCATCCAGCCGCAGTTCGGATAGAGCTTGAGTCCATGGACCTCGCCCGAACCGAGCCAGGCATCCACCTTCTCGGCCGCGCCGGGCCGGCGCGGATCGATGCCGCCGAACGCGACCAGGCGTCCCGGATAGCGCCGCTGGCAGGCGATCGCATGGTCGACCACTTCGTCGATGTTCTTCTCCGAATGGAAGTCCGGACCCCAGTCGATCGGCAGCACGACCGCCATGTCGACGCCCGCGCCGTCCATGTCCGCGATCATGCGCGAACCATCGGGGTCGATCAGGCCAGCTTCGATCTTGCCGCGGATCTGGTCCGGGGTCCGCCCTGGCGCCGCGTCGGCCCATCCGCGCGCGACGTAGTCCCACCACTCGGCAGGCCAGTGGCCCTCGTCCAGCAGGTGCGTGTGAAAATCGAAGATCATTTCGCTTCCTCAGAGATGACAAAGTAAGGGATGTGCTGGCCGTTTTCGGCCTTGGCGAAGGCGAGCTTGACGTCGGCGCCGATGTGCACGCGTTCGACGTCGTCGGCCGCGATGCGCGAAATGATCTTCACGCCTTCCGGCACTTCGATCACGCCGGTGGCGTAGACACCCCACTCTGCGAACTGCGGCGAGCGGTTGATCTTCACCACCGAATAGGTCCAGACCTTGCCGGTGCCTGCGATCGGCAGATCCTCGACGGCATCGGACCAGCAATGGCAGCAGAACGCGCGGTAGTGGTACTGGACCTTGCCGCAGTCGCGGCAGCGCTGCACGAGGAACTTGCCCTCGTTACAGGCGTTCCAGAAAGGTTGGGTTTCGATGACGGTGGTCGGTACGGGGCCGGTCCACACCATGGTCTCGTTGTTTTGCATGCTTAAATCTCTAAAATGTGAGCGGCGGAGCCGCGGCGTGCGAGGAAGGCGGCGCCCGTCGCGGTGCACATCGCGACTTTGGCGTTCTTGACCTGCCGGCCGGTGGCCTCGCCACGCAGCTGGCGAACCGCTTCGATGAACATGAAGATGCCGCGGCGTCCCGGGTGGTTCGAGGACAGGCCGCCGCCGTCGGGATTGACCGGCAGCGAACCGCCGTCGAGGCGCATCTCGCCGGCTGCGGCGAACGCGCCGCCTTCGCCGACGCCGCAGAAGCCCGCGCCTTCCAGGTCGATGATGACGTTCGGCGTGAACGCGTCGTAGATCATCGCGGTGTCGATGTCGCGCGGACCACGGCCGGCCATTGAGTAGGCGTCGGCGCAGGCGCGCGCGACCATCTCGCGGCTTTCCGTCGCCCAGTTGGTGTGGCCACCACCGTGCGTCATCAACGCCTCGCCCCAGCCGCGGATCCAGACCGGAGTCTTCGCGCACTCGGGGAACAGGTCAGGGTGGGCGATGACCAGAGCGCCGGCGCCGTCGCTGACGATGCAGCAGTCGAGCTTGCGCAGGGGCGTGGCGATCATCGGCGAAGCCATCACGTCGTCGATGGTGATCGGCTCGCGGCGCAGTGCATGCGGGTTCAGCTGGGCGTGCTGGCGCATGGTCACGGCGACGTGCGCCAGCTGCTCGCTCGTCAGGCCCGTCTCATGCATGTAGCGCTGGGTCAGCATGCCCATGAAGGCGGTGACCGTGGTGCCGTAGATCTGTTCGAACGCGTCGGGGATGGGGACCATTTCCTGGCCGGTCAGCTGGTTGTACGAGACCGTGCCCACGTTCACCTTGCGCGACTTGGTCGTCGCGCCGTAGCCGATCAGGGCGCACTTGAACAGGCCGGCGTGGATCCCCAGCACTGCGCGGTTGACGTAGTAGCCCAGCGACGCGCCGCCGATGTCGGTTTCGTCGATGAATTTCGGCTTCAGGTTCAGGTAGTCCGCGGCCATGGTCGAGGTGCACAGACCGAGCTGCCCGCCTTCCGGTGCGGTCGCAGCCACGAACAGGGCGTCGACGTGGGCGGGCGACAGGCCCGCGTCCTTGATGGCGCCGCGGCATGCTTCAGCGAGGAGCTGCCACTCGCTTTTCTCGGGAGCGAACCTGGTGGGGTGCTCGTATGCGCCAACGATTGCCGCTGCTTGCGCAAGTTTAGGATCGGCCACTAAAAAATCTCCATATTGAAAAATGCGAACAGGCTTGCCGAAGCGACGGATTTGACGTCTGCCCCTCCGGCGCCTGTGTTACTGGGTAGCGATGAGAAATCAGTCTCGCCTGTGTTCTACTGCGTCAACCCGCGCTGCAGGTTCAGCGCGATGCCGCGGGCGTCCGTCCGGTTCTTCTTGCCCGTGGTGCCCGCCGGGATGGCGGAAACCTGGAACAGATGGGAAGGCACCTTGAACTTGGCGATACGTTCCGCGACGAATGCGGTGACCGCGTCGAGATCGAGTGCGTCCGCCGTCCGGGACGTCACGAGCGCCGCGATGCTTTCGCCCCATACCTCGTCGGGCAGGCCGACGACGACGGCGTCGGCGATTTGCGGATGGGCGCAGATCGCGGATTCGACTTCTGCAGGCGAGATGTTCACGCCGCCCCGAATGATGATTTCGCTCTGGCGCGTGACAAAGATGTAGTAGCCGTTCTCGTCGCGGCGCAGCAGGTCGCCGGAGCGGATCCAGCCGTCCGGCGTGCGGCGGGTGGCGGTCAGCTCGGGCTCGTCGCTGTATTCCAGGAAGTCGCCCGGGCTGCGCACCCAGGCCTCACCCGGTTCGCCTTCCGGCACGTCGCGCCCGTCCTTGTCGACCAGCCTGATCTCCACGCCCGGTACCACGCGGCCGAGGCAGCCCGTAGGCGCATTGCGATCGCGTTCGGGATGGATGACGAGTGCGGGGAAGGTCTCGGTCATGGCCCATGCTTCGGACAGACGCAGATCCAGGCGCGCCTCCATCGCGGTAACGACCGTCTCATTGCGCGGCTCGCCGCCGAGGAAGGCCTTGCGCAGCGCGGACGTATCGAAGTCACGTTCCTTCAGTTTGCTGTGCATCATCGCGTACATGCTCATGGTGCCGGCGAACGCTGTGACTTCCTTGGCCTCGATGAGTTCGAGCGTCCGGGTCGGGCTGAACTTCGGCTCCAGGACGATGGTCGCGCCGGCCGCGAAAGCCGATTGCGACAGCGAGCACAGGCCATATACCCAGCTGAGCGACATCGCCACCAGCAGGCGGTCTTGCGCCTCGAATCCCCAGGCTTCGCGGTAGGCGTTGGCGCTCCAGGTTTCCGCGCCGTGCGACCTGAGTACGGGCTTGGGCAGGGACGTGGTGCCGGACGTGTAGCTGATGAGCAGCGGTTGCTCGGGCGCGAAATCCACCGGCGGATACACACTGTCTTCCACCAGCAGGTCGGAGAACTTCACATACGTGGGGAGCGCATTGGCTTTGTCAAGGATCACGATCTTCGCGGTGTGGCCGGTCGCGGCCAGGGCCTCGACGAGGGTACCGATCTGGTCGGTGGTCGTGACGATGATGCGGGGCCGCGAGTTGGAGAGCGCATAGGTCAGCTCGCGGATCTTGAACGAGACGTGGATCGGTGCGAACACCGCGCCCATGCGCGCCGCGGCGTGGTACACGGTGAGACACTCGACCGTGTTTTCCGCAAACATCACGATGCGGTCGCCCTTGCCCACGCCAGCCCGCTGGAGACCGGTCGCAAGCTTCTCGGAGGTGCGCGCGAGCTCCCCGTAGGTCAGCGTGCGCTCCCCCATGCGAACCGCGATGCGGTCCGGCGTGGTGCGTGCATGTGAAAGTACAACTTCGGCGTGATTCATCGGTTGCCCTTTTAAACGTGGTAGTTGGTTGATTTCATGTGGCCGGGCGTGGCCTCGGCGTGGCGCGAGCCGGACACGATGCCTGCCGCGGCGTAAGCGCCGGCGGCCGCAAGCCCGAGCGGAGCGAACACACCCATGGCATGGCGCAGCGCGGCGCCCGACGGCATGCCACCAGCGGCGAACAGGTCCGACAGGAAGCCGATCAGCATCGGCGCCAGGATCAGGTTGCCGAAGCTCGTCGCGAGCAGGAAGATGGCGACCGTCTTCGCGCGGATGCCGGGCGGGGCCATGTTATTGATCAGGCTGAAGGTCGGGCCGGTGTACATGTACAGCACAGGCACATACAGCCACAGGCACAGCACCGAGACGGGCAGGTGCGTGGCGGTGTAGGCCACGATCGACGCCACGGCCGCGCAGGCGATCACGGCGGCGATGGCCCAGATCTGCACGCGCATACCGCGGCGCGACAGCCAGTGCATCGCGACGGCGGCACACACGGTGGCCGTCGCGCCACCGACCAGGTGCAGCTTGCCGAGCACTGCCCCCCCCTCGCTGCCGGTCAGGCCGTAGGTACGCATCAGGAATGCCGGCGTCCACCACAACAGGCCCCAGCCCCAGGTGCAGATGGTGGCGCCACCGATCATGACGAGGCACAGTGTCTTGTCCCGCCAGATATACGCGAACGTCGCGAGTACGCCTGCCCGCTGCGCGCCGGCCGGGGTGGCGGCCTTGTCCAGGTCGCCCCGGACCGGCTCCTTGATCAAAAACATCGCCAGTAATCCCAGCGGCAAGCCCGACAGCCCGAACACGAGCATGGCCGTATGCCAGCCATACAGGTCGCTCAAGGCCCCCGCGACCGCGGTCCCGCAAAACGACCCCGCGCAAACGCCCAGGGTGAAAATGGTCATCGCGACACCACGGCGCGCGGCCGGAAAACGGTCGGCGATCAAGGTGAGCGACGGTGGCGTGCAGCCCGCCTCGCCCAGGCCCAGGCCAAGGCGGGTCGCCACGAATGCCGTGAGCGTCGTCGTCATTCCGCCGAGGGCCGTCATCGCCGAAAACAGGGTCGCGCAGATGCCCAGCAGGTAGCGGCGGCTGACACGGTCCGCGAGGACGCCGGCCGGAATCCCAAACAGCATCAGTACGAGGCCGAGCGCCAGGTTGAGACTGGCGACCCCTGTGTCCGACAGCGCAAATTCGGACTTGATGGGCTGCAGCAGTGTCGGAAAGATGAAGCGGTCGGCGACGTTGAGTGTATAGATCACGGTGGCGATGGCAAGCGTCAGCCAGGCCTGCGCTCCGGGCTTGAACGTGCCGGCGGCCTGGTCTGGAACCGTGGCAGCGGCTGGTGGTTCTGTGGGATATGCCATTCATTCACCCATTAGGACTATTTTTCGACTGGGGCGTCTAATTCTTTAACAACTCTACTCCGGCGGTGAGCTTTGTGTCAAAGAATTTTTTGCGCTTACCGGTAAGCTTATGCGCGCGATGTGGCTTGGCCGCGCGGCCGTTTGTATATGGCAGAGCAAATCACGTGAGAAGATTGACACGCCGGATAGGACGCCGCTAGACTTATCGGTATAATTTCAACCCATGTGTCGAATTTTCGACAAACGACATTTCTCGAATGACTAATGCCACCACATGATGACTGGAGGTAATGTTGAAGCTGTTCTATGAGGATCTACGACCCGGGTCCAGCTGCGCGGTCGAACCCTTCACGTTGACATCGAGGGAAATCACCGATTTCGCCCGGCAATGGGATCCTCAGCCATTCCACCTCGGCGAGGCGGACCACTCCGAGATCGGGCAAGGCCAGTCGGCGAGTGGTCTTCACTCCATGTCCGCGACCCTGCGCGAGTTCGTTCTCGCCGATATCTTCAGCGGCAACATCGTGCTCGGGGTCGGTTTCGAATCCGTGCGCTTCCGGGCACCGGTCATGGCGGGCGATGTGTTACATGCGAGCGCCCTTCTGATGGACAAAAGGCCCATGCGGACCCGCCCCCATCTCGGTTTGCTGACATGGCAGATCACCGTGCAGCGGAGGGGGCAAACGGTGCTCGATTTCAGGGTCATCAATCTCATCCGTGTTCGGCCCCAGCCTTTGCACCTTGTGCAGTTAGACAAAAATGACAAGGTTTGAGCGTTGGGCGGAGCGGGCGACGCCAGTCACCGCACCACCTCGCGCATAGCCAGGTCGAATCCCGATCAATTACCGCAAAATATTCCCATGCCAAGAAAATCATCGAAAGCGGCTGAGCAGGTTTCTCCCGACGAGGCCAGGCCAGGCGTACCGAAAACCAGCAGTATCCGCAGCCTGAAGCGCGATCTCGTGCGCGAAGAGATCGTCAAGAGCGCCGCGCAGCTGTTTGCGCATCGCGGCGTCCGCAATGTGTCGCTCGAAGAAGTCGCCAGTGGACTCGGCTACAGCAAGTCCAGTGTCTATTACTACTTCAAGAGCAAGGACGAGCTGCTGTGGGCCGTGTTCAGCTACATCTCCGGCCATTTCGTCGGCAACGCCGAACGCATCGCAAGTGTCGAGGCCGACCCGATGAACCGGCTGAAGGAGCTCATCCGGATGCACGTCCGCTTCCTCGCGGAGCACCTGGAGTGGGCGACCGTCTTCTACCGCGACGCCCAGGCGCTCCCGGAAGACCGCCAGAAGGAAGTTCGCGGCATCATCGTCAAGTACGACAGCATCTTCCGGCAGGCGGTACTGGAGGGTACGCAGAACGGCAGCATGCAGCCGATCCCGCCCGAGGTCGCCGTCAACGCCATACTGGGCGCCTGCAACTGGATGGTGAACTGGATATCGCCTAAGCATCAGCAGAACATCAATCAGATTACCGACACGTACGTTGCGTTGTTCACGGATGGCCTGGCCACACGCCGGCCGGATTGAGCGCCTCTGGACGTGCCTGCGTTTCAACGCTGACTGCCACCTGATCGCCCTTCCCTTCGCCGCAAACCTCACCAGGGTCCAATGGAAATCAGACAGCTGACTTATTTCATCGCCATCGCCGACACGCTGCACTTTTCGCGCGCTGCGGAGGCTCTCGGCCTGGCGCCGTCCGCCCTGAGCATGCAACTGCAGAGGCTGGAACGCGAGCTGGGCATTCGCCTTCTCGACCGCACCAAGCGGTCGGTATCGCTGACCTCGGCAGGCAAGCTGTTCCTCGAAGAAGCGCGGGCGGCGCTGGCGCAACTGGAACATGCCAAGCGCGTCGCAAGCCGCGCCGGACGCGGTGAAGCCGGCATCATCCGCATCGGCTACGTGATCTCGGCGTCCTGTTGCGGCATCGTCCAGGAGATCTTGTCGAAGTTCCGGACACTGGCGCCCCAGGTATCGATCTCGCTGGAGGAGCTGTCGAGTCCTGCGCAATTGCAGATGCTCGAAGAAGGCAAACTCGACGCCTGCATCGTGAGGACCCTGGTGGGCGGTCCGGACCAGGTCGATCGCTTCCTGTTGCGCACGGAGCGCATCGTGATCGCCGTATCGTCGGCGCACGCGATCCTCGCCCGGGACGAGATCCAGATCCGCGAGCTGGTCGACGAACCCTTCATCGCCCCCCAGTTTGGTCAGGACATCGGCTTCGCGTCCCACCTGTCGCGCATCGGCGAGCAGATCGGCTTCGTACCGAAGATCGGTCATCACACGCGCGACTTCATCACTGCGCTCACTCTGGTGGGCGCAGGCTTGGGGATCGCAGCCGTGCCGGAATCGATCCGGTCGGTCGCGATTCCGGGCGTGCGCTTCCTCAGCTTCGACGAGATCGGCGAGCGATCGGAACTGACCATGATGCTGCGCCGGCATGAGACGTCACCCGTGATATTGAAATTTAAACAGGCTATGACGCAGGTACTGACATCGCAAGGCCTTGCCGCCACCTGAGCTTGCCGAACTCAGCCCCGGTGCGCCGGGAGCAGATAGCTCTTGTCCAGCTGATCGACCCGGTTCACGCCCAGCATGGCCATGTTGCGGTCGACCTCTTCGCCCAGGAGCTGGATGGCACGCTGCACGCCTGCCTGGCCACCGGCCACGGCCGCATACATGAACGGGCGTCCGGCGAATACGCATGTCGCGCCCAGGGCCACGGCCTTGAGCACGTCGCTGCCCCTACGGAAGCCGCCGTCGACCATGACCGGCATCCCGGGCACCGCGTCCAGCACCCGCGGCAGCACGCGCAGGGCCGGCGCAGCACCATCGAGCTGGCGTCCGCCGTGGTTCGAGACGATGATCGCATCCGCGCCAATCTGCTTTGCCAGGCCCGCATCCGCAGCGCTCAGGATCCCCTTGATCACTACGGGCCCTTTCCACTTCTTGCGGATCCGCGCAATGTCAACCCAGTTCAGGTGGTCACGCCCCGTCGTATCGCGGATCGCGTTGCGCGACAGGATAGGCGCGCCGCGGGTCGCGAACGAATTTTCGAAGTGCGGCATACCGCGGGTCAGCAACGTGCGCATCATCGTCCCCAGCAGCCAGCTGGGCTTGATGGCGCCGTCCCACGCCAGCCGCAGGCTCGGACGCAGCGGCGTCGAAAAGCCGGCTCGGATGTTGTTTTCCCGGTTGGCCCAGACGGGAATGTCGACCGTGAGCACCAGGGTTTCGAAGCCCGCGGCCTCGACACGGTCGATGAGCGGATCGATGCGTTTCGCGTCACCCGGCAAGTAAGCCTGGAACCAGGTCCCCGGCACTTTCTCGGCAACCTCTTCCATCGAGATCAGGGAAGTCCCGCTCATGATTGCAGGAATACCCGCAACGCGTGCCGCTTTCGCCAGCACCAGGTCGCCCTCGTAGGCAAGCAGCGCGCTGATGCCGACCGGTGCGATGCCGAACGGCGACGAGTATGTCTGCCCGAAGATCGAAATGTTTTGCGAACGCCGGGATACGTCGACCAATACACGGGGCACGAAGTCGTATCCGTCGAAGGCGGAGCGATTGCCATTCAGCGAGCGATTGTCCTCCGCCGCGCCAGCGATAAACCCGAACAGGGGCCGGGGCAACTTTCGTCGCGCCAGGTCTTCGAAATCCGCGAGGCACAAGACTTTCGACAGCGATTCCGGCATGGGCACGGGCGCAGGACGCGCGACATTGGATTTGTTCAAGCCGACTTCCGCCATATACATAATTTTCTCCGCAAAACCGATATCCGAGTCCTCACTGTAAGCGGAACGCCCGGTAGAATAAAGCGAGTAAATATATCGATCAATTTCGCTTTTCCGACACAAGCAACATGACCCTCAAACAGCTCGAAGCGTTCTACTGGGCCGCGACCTGCTCGAATTTTTCATTGGCCGCGCAGCGTCTTCACTTGTCGATCTCGTCCCTGTCGAAGAGAATCGCCGAACTCGAGCAATCGCTGGACGTGCTCCTGTTCGATCGCTCTACCCACAAGGCTTCCTTGACGGATGCTGGCCATGCAATGCTGCGAAGGGCGCCCCAACTCCTCCAGGCCGCGGAAGACACGAGGCGCGCGGTCAGCAAGGACAAACGGCTTGCCGGCCGCTGTTCGCTGGGCGTAGGCGAGCTCAGCGCCCTTACTTGGCTGCCGGAGCTGAGCCGCTACCTTCGCAGCGAACTGCCGCTGATCCAGCTGGAGCTCCAGGTCGATATCGGCAGCATCCTGCACCAGCAACTCCTCAACGGCAGCATGGACTGCGCGGTCGTGGCCGGCCGCTCGCCGCATCCGTCGATTGCGTCCCATGCGATCGGACAGGCGAGATTCTCGTGGGTGGCGGCACCTCACCTTCTCCCGGTTACCCGCGCGGTCGACCGCAGCCTGCTCGAGGAACATCCCCTGGTGACGCTGCCCAGGGGTGCCGGTACAAGCAGTACGCTCGACGACTGGCTGATGGAAGCCGATATCGGGTTGACCCGGCAATTCACCTGCAACAGTTGGGGTGTCGTCGCCGGGCTGTTGGTGGACGGCTTCGGCATCGGCATCCTGCCCGAAGGCTGGGCCCGGGTATTCGAACGCCGACGGCAATTGCAGATACTGTCCAGCGCCACCGCGTTGGCGCCGTTGTCCTACGAATTCCACCACCGCCGCAACGACGACCGCAGCATCATCGCCTCGATGAAGGACGCGGTCCGCAAGACACTCGATTTTTCCATTGCGCCCAAACTGCTTTGACAAACGAGGCTCGCAACGCGAGGCGGGTCTGTTCACCAAAACTGAATTATTCGCGTCATCTTCAGCGTTGTTCCTGATCAGGGGCGGCCATAAACTTCCATTCGAACCTTTTCTCTTGGGAGCAAACATGGAAATGACCGCACCGTTCGCCGAACGCCAGACCACCCACTACCAGACTGCGGACGACTTTACCGTCGGCGCGCACCCGCACCACAAGCGCCTTTACCACATCGTGTTCGACGGCGCGAAGCTCAAGCAGTTCTTTGCCGAGACCACGGACACCAATCCACAAAATCTGGAGTACGTGCCGCACATGCGGTTCATGCTGGCCAAAAAGCTGACCTCGCTGTTCGGGACGAACCTGCAAAGCGCGCTGCGTGCGATCCTCCTGGACCGTAATTCGGGTGGCTTCACGGTGGGGGTGCAAGGTACCACCGTCAACGACTCCGACTACGTGAAATTCGGCACCGCGATCAGCCACCTGATCGGCCCAGGCAACTTCGATTCGATGTCCGGCACCTACTACGCCCGCTTCCTGGTCAAGGATACGGACAACAGCGATTCCTATCTGCGCCAGGCGTATCGCCTGTTCACGCTCCATACGGACGGCACCTTCGTCGACGAGGCCACCGACTGGCTGCTGATGATGAAATTCTCGGAGCAGAATGCCGTCGGCGGCGAGTCGCGCCTGCTGCACCTGGACGACTGGGAAGACCTGTCGCGCTTTGCCGAGAATCCGCTGGGCTCGTACGAATTCACTTACAAGTCGCCTCCGAGCAAAAACGTCGCGCAAATGGTCAAGCGCCGCACCTTCTTCAAACAGAACGAGAAGTACTGCATCTGCTTCATCGATCAATTCGTGCAGCCCGAGACGATCGCTCAGGCGGAATACCTGCACGACCTGTCGGCGTCGATGGAGAATTCGCCTGCCACCGCGGCCATTCCGCTGCCGACAGGCGACCTGGTCATGCTTAACAACCTGTTCTGGCTGCACGGTCGGGCACCGTTCGAAAAGAACGAGAAGCTGCACCGCGAACTGATGCGCCAGCGCGGCATGTTCTCGTACACCTGATCGGTTTTCACCCGGGCTTTATCGGCCCGGCGTTCCGCAATCTTGCAAGACGTTTCTCGGGGGGCACTGCCCCCCCTTGTTTGTTCTGGACCGGCCACGCCGGTCCAGAAGCTTCAGCCGCTGAACGTATAGCTGGTCTTGACGGTCGTGAAGAACTCTGCCGCGTAAGTACCTTGTTCGCGGGAGCCGTGACTCGAGCCTTTACGTCCGCCGAACGGTACGTGATAGTCGACGCCCGCAGTCGGCACGTTAACCATGATCATTCCGGCCTCCGAATGGCGCTTGAAGTGCGTGGCATGCTTGAGCGAGCTGGTGCAGATACCGGCGGACAGGCCGAATTCCGTATCGTTGGCCAGTGCCAGTGCCTCTTCATAGTTCGCGACAGGGATGGCGCAGGCGACCGGCCCGAAGATTTCTTCCTGGGCGATACGCATCCCATTATGTGCGTCCGCAAACAGCGCCGGCGACAGGTAATAGCCGTCTTTTTCGCGCGTGAGGCGCTCGCCCCCGCAGATCAGTTTCGCTCCCTCGTCCTTGCCGATGCCCACATAATGCAAGTCCTGGTCGAGCTGGTCCTGGTCCGCTACCGGGCCGATCTGCGTACCGGCGAGACGCGCGTCGTCGACGCGGAGTGCGCGGAGACGCGCGCCCATGAGCTCGACGAATTTGCCGTAGACCCCACGTTGCACGATGAACCGGCTTGCTGCGGTACAGCGCTGCCCCGTCGAGAAATAGGCGGACTGGATCGCGACGTCCACCGCCTGCTCCAGGTCGGCGTCGTCGAGAACGACCAACGGGTTCTTGCCTCCCATTTCGATCTGGGCCTTGGCGAAGCGTTGCGCCGTTGTCTGCAGAACGCGCCGGCCGGTTGAGCGCGAGCCGGTAAATGACACGGCGTTGACATGCGGGCTTTCCAGCATTGCCTGGCCAACCTCGCTACCCCGTCCCATCACGAGATTGAAGACGCCTTCGGGAATCCCCGAGCGGCTGATGATCTCGGTCAGTGCCCAGGCCGAGCCAGGAACGAGGTCCGCGGGTTTAAACACCACGGTATTACCATAGGCCAGTGCGGGCGCAATTTTCCACGCCGGTATCGCAATTGGAAAGTTCCACGGCGTGATGATGCCGACGACGCCCACCGGCTCGCGCGTGACCTCGACATCGACGCCTCCCCTTGGACTGCCGAGCTTATCGCCGCGCTGTCTGAATACCTCGCCCGCAAAATATTTGAAGATATAGCCCGCGCGCGCCACCTCGCCAATCGCTTCGGGAAGCGTCTTGCCCTCCTCGCGCGCCAACAGGTCGCCCAGCTCGGCCTTGCGGGCGAGGAGCTCGGAGCCGATCAGGTCGAGTGCATCGGCCCTTGCCTGAAGATTACCGTTGCCCCACTTGCAGCGCGCCTGATGCGCCGCCGCGATGGCTGATTCGGCCTGGGCGCGATCGGCCTTCGCGTAGAGATCGACGACATCGCCGATATTGGATGGATTGATGTTTTTGGTCGAGGATGCGCCAGCGACAAACTCACCGTTGATGAAGTTCTTTTTCAAGTGATGCCCCGTTCTGGTAAGTCATAATGAAAAAGCCGCGTCCGGAACGCGGCTCAAGACATGCTCAAGGCCGGGTTCAGCCGGCCTGAAAAGCCTGGATGCCCGTCTGGGCGCGGCCCAGGATCAGCGCATGAATGTCGTGGGTACCTTCATAGGTGTTCACGACCTCCAGGTTGACCATGTGCCTGATCACGCCGAATTCGTCCGAGATGCCATTACCGCCGAGCATATCGCGAGCGACGCGGGCGACGTCGAGCGCCTTGCCGCAAGAATTACGCTTCATCATCGACGTGATTTCCACTGCCGCGGCGCCCTGCTCTTTCAGCCTGCCCAGGCGCAGGCAGCATTGCAGGGCGAGCGTGATCTCGGTCTGCATATTGGCTAGCTTGAGCTGTACCAGCTGGTTCGCGGCAAGCGGACGTCCGAACTGCTTGCGGTCGAGGACATACTGGCGGGCCGTATGCCAGCAGGCCTCGGCAGCGCCTAGCGCGCCCCATGAGATGCCGTACCGGGCCGAATCCAGGCAGGTGAACGGTCCGCGCAGGCCACGTACTTCGGGGAACGCATTCTCTTCGGGACAGAACACCTCATCCATCACGATCTCGCCGGTAATGGATGCGCGCAGGCCGACCTTGCCGTGAATCGCCGGCGCGGTCAGTCCTTTCCAACCTTTTTCCAGGACAAAGCCCCTGATCGAACCTTCGTCGTCCTTTGCCCAGACCACGAACACATCGGCGATCGGGCTGTTGGTGATCCACATCTTTTGTCCGGACAGCTTGTAGCCGCCCTCGACCTTGCGGGCGCGCGTGATCATGCTGCCCGGGTCCGATCCGTAGTTCGGCTCGGTCAGACCGAAACAGCCGATCAGCTCACCGGTCGCCAGTCGCGGCAGATATTTCTCGCGTTGCTCGTCCGTGCCGAAACGATGGATCGGCAGCATGACGAGGGAAGACTGGACACTCATCATCGAACGGTAGCCCGAATCGACGCGTTCAATTTCACGTGCGATCAGGCCATAGCTCACATAGTCCAGGCCCGCGCCGCCATACTCGACGGGAACGGTGGCGCCCAGCAGGCCGAGCTCGCCCATTTCTCGAAAAATGCCGACGTCGGTCGTCTCGGTGCGAAATGCTTCGAGCACGCGCGGCGCCAGACGCTCTTGCGCATACGCGTTCGCCGCATCGCGGATCATCCGCTCTTCTTCGGTCAGCTGCGTCTCGATCAGTAACGGATCGTCCCATTGGAAATTTGTAGCCATAGTCGTGTTCGTGTTTTGGAGGTTGACGGGAGTCCCGGTCTTGCGACCCGGTCATTCGCTTACTGCGTCTGGATATTCCGGGCGATGTCCGCAAGCACGTCGCCGATGATGCGCAGACCTTCGTCCAGCACGTCGAACTGGATCGTCAGCGGGGTCATCAGGCGCAACACGTTGCCGTTGGTACCGCAAGTCAGCAGCAGCAAGCCGCGCTTCGCCGCTTCGGCCTTCAGCTCGTTGGCGATCTCCGGTGCGGGACGGCTCACATCGCCGCCATGGAAGAACTCCACGGCAGTCATCGCGCCGAGACCGCGGACGTCGCCAATGAACGAGTAGGCGTTGGCGAGTTCCTTGAAATGGCGGCGCATCCGCTCGCCGATTTCCAGGCTGCGCTCGCAGAGTTTTTCCTCTTCGACGATGTCGAGCACGGCGAGCGCAGTCTTGCAGGCCAGAGGATTGCCTGCGTAAGTGCTGCCGAACGACCCCGGATTGCAGTGGTCCATGATGTCGGCGCGTCCGACGACGGCGGAGATCGGCATCCCGCCGCCAAGGCCCTTGGCCATCGTCGTCAGGTCGGGCACGACACCGAAGTGCTCCATCGCGAACAGCTTGCCGGTACGTGCGACGCCGGTCTGGATCTCGTCGGCCACGAGGAGGATGCCGTGCTTGTCGCACAAGGCGCGCAGACGCTGGAAGAATTCCTTGCTACCCGGGATGTATCCGCCCTCACCCTGCACCGGCTCGACGAAAATCGCCGCGACCCGGCTCGCCTCAACGTCGTTCTTGAACAGTTTCTCAATGCCGTTGATCGCGTCGTCGACCGAGATGCCGTGCACCTCGGACGGATACGGCGCATGATAGACCTCGGCCGGCATGGGGCCAAAGCCGGCCTTGTACGGCTCCACCTTGCCGGTCAGCGCCAGCGAATACATCGTGCGGCCGTGGAATGCCCCGTTGAAGGCGATGACCGCGGAACGCTTCGTGAATGCGCGCGCCAGCTTCACTGCGTTCTCGACCGCCTCGGCGCCCGTGGACATGAAGAATGCTTTCTTGTCGTGGCTGCCTGGCGCCAGCTTGCAGAGCTTTTCAGCGAGCTCGACATACGATTCGTAAGCGACAACCTGGAAGCAGGTGTGATTGAACTCCGCAACTTGTGCAACCGCCACGTCGACCAGCTTCGGGTGGCAATGGCCAGTGTTGAGCACGGCGATACCTGCGCAGAAGTCGATGTAGCGATTGCCTTCCACATCCCAGATTTCGCTGTTGCGCGCCTTTGCGGCGAAAACCTGGTGTGCATTGCCGATACCGCGCGGGATCGCTGCAGTACGGCGGATCATCAGTTCGGTGTTCTTGTTCATTTTGGTGGTCATGCCCTTGCTCCGGATTGGTAGTGGTAGCCTGCGGACCGGACATTGCATCGATGTACGCTCGTTCGGCACACGACGATAGTAGGCGGCCTTCCCACACCGACACAGAGACAATCCCCACGATATCCGTGCGCACTGTTATGGTCGTGCAAGGCATACAGTTTCCTCAATTCAAGCAAAGCCGGATCATGCATTTCCGCTAGAATGCGGAGGTAGCGCTGGCAAGGTTGCGCGCGCCTCGATTGAACGTACATGCTGAAACTCGACCCCAAGAATGCCGTACCCCTCGTGACCCAGATCGTCGAGGGCATCAAAGAACAGATTGCCGACAACAGGATCCGGGCCGGAAGCAAGGTGCCCTCGATCCGGCAGTTCGCGGAAGCGCATGGCGTCAGTTCGTCGACGGTGGTCGAGGCCTACGATCGGCTCGTGGCCGAGGGTTTCCTCGTGCCGCGGCAAAGCTCTGGCTTCTTTGTCCGCGTCGGTAGCCGCAGCCTGTATCGCGAAGAACGTCAATCTTTGCGCAACATCCGTTTCGATCCGCTGTGGTTCGTGCGCCGGGTCTGGGAGAACAGCTCCGCGGACATCACGCCGGGATACGGCTGGGTGCCCGACGCCTGGCTGGACGCCGAACTGCTGCGCCGTGCCATGCGGACCGTGGCCGCCAAGCCGGGCGCGCATGCGGACGGTTATGGACTGCCGAAAGGCCTCACTGCATTGCGTCTCAAGATTTGCGACTGGCTGGCCGAACAGGAAATTCCCGCCGCGCCTGACCAGGTGTTGTTGACGACCGGTGCCAGCCATGCGCTGCAGCTCGTGTCGCGTTACCTGGTGCGGCCCGGCGACACCGTACTCATCGACGAGCCGGGCTACAGCGTGATGATCGCCAACCTCAGGGCTTTGGGCGCGAATGTCATCGGCGTCCCATGGACCCCGACCGGTCCGGACTTGCAGGTCCTGGAGACGCTGGCGAAGGAGCAGCGGCCGCGGGCATTCTTCACGAATCCGCGCCTGCACAATCCCACCGGGGCCAGCTACACCGCCGCCGTCAGCCACCGCATTTTGCAGCTGGCCGATCGCTACGATTTTGTCGTCGTCGAAGACGACGTGTGTGTCGATCTCGATATGGAAGGCCGGCGCAGTCTCGCCTGCCTGGATCAGCTGCGCCGGGTCATCTACGTCACGAGCTATTCGAAATCGGTGTCCCCGAAGTTGCGGGTCGGTTTCGTGGTCGCGGATCAGAGCGCCATCGAGGATATGACCCAGCTGAAGATGATGACCGGGCTGACCTCGAGCGAAATAAACGAACGGCTCGTCCTGGAAATGCTCATGGAAGGCCGCTACCGCAAGCAGATCAAGTCCCTGAAAGACAACCTGTCGGCAGCCCGCGAATCCGTTGGGCAGCGCCTGATCGAAGCCGGCATGGAGATATTCGCGGAGTCCAATTCAGGACTCTTTCTCTGGGCGAAGCACCCGAAGTTCGCCGACTCGTCGCTGCTGTGCAATGCGGCGCTCGACAGCAACCTGCTGCTGGCGCCGGGCCATCTTTTCATGGTTGATGGCGAGGTATCGCCCTGGATCCGGTTTAATGTGGGCTACTCGAACAGCACCGCGCTTTTTGAGTTTCTGGCTGCCCGGTAGCGACATGGCTTCACTTGCCAGGCGCATACCTGCGACTGGCCCCCGTCCCGACATGTCGAGATAGGCATCCGCCAGTTGCCGTATGACGTCGGGGACGGGCACCGATAAGTGGACGGTATCATCGGTACTCCAGGAAATCACACCATCAATGAGCAGCGCACGTCTTCAACGCCATGATGACGTAGGCCGTCGCCAGGTTGGTGGTATAGCCTTTGAGACGATCCGAATATGTCGATCTCGTGTACCAACGACCCGACACACGCTGGTTTTCTCGGATCCATCCAAGCCCGCGGTCGATACTATAGCGCCTGGTTCCTTCGTACCCAGCGGCACACACCCTGCCGGACCGTTGCGAGAGCCGAGTCCCGCTCGGTGTTCGGCGCAGTCAAGGCTCTGGCCATCAAGTATGGGACGCTTGTATGACAAGTGCCGCAGCCGTTCTTCCTAGCCCAGTTTAACGAAACGCCGTCGAGAAACTGGACCGCCTTCGCTTCATCCATTTTCGGAGTTTTGGTTCAGCAGGATCGGACGCCGGATAATCGTCCAGCCAAATCTTCTTGTACATTTCTAGATCGAAAGGAGGCGGCACTTCCACGACTTCGGTAAGCGTAAAACAAATAGCATCCACGCAGAATCTACCCAATACTGCGCAACCGAGAAACCGACAATGGCAACCAAGTCAAGGATGTACAGTACTTTTCGCCCATAGCGATCGGTAAACCAGCCACCAAGAAAGCCACCGAGAAACACGCCTATCAGAGCCGACGCGGCGATCAGCCCCTTCCAGAATGCGTCCAACTTCGAGCCGGCAGAAATCTGTGCCATCGCGACGCCGATAATGCTTTAGAAAGAGTATCGTTTCTAAGTCTTGCGGCCGCATATAAGAAATTGGGCAATTCTTATGATGCGCCTGCCACGGTAGAGCTGACTGGTACGACATCGACGTATTCAACTCACAGCCCGAATGTGATCCAACAAGGCCTGCAGTGGATGCCGCAGCGACCGGGACGACATGCGTTTTGCCTGGCTCCGGCAGGAGTAGCCTGTCGCCAGCGCTTCGCCATCGTGCGCAGCGACTTCGACATGTTGTTTCCAGGACAGCTGGTAAATGGTTCGGGAGTTCTCCAGATTGCGTACTTCGTGACCATATGTACCAGACATACCACAGCACCCCGTCGCTTCTACCTTAAGCCGCAAGCCACGCCTTTCGAACAGCTGCGACCACTGCCTTCCGCTATCGGGCGCATTGGTTTCCTCGGTGCAGTGTGGCAGTAGACGGTACTGCACTACGGTCGCACCGGCAGCAGCAGCTGGTAACACATCCAGAAGCCACTCTTGGAGTAACGCCACCCTAGGCATCTCAGTGATGCCTGGCACCTTGAGGTATTCCTGGCGGTACGCAATGGTCATCGCTGGGTCCAGGCCGACCAGGGGGACGCCTGAGCGGGCCAATTCACCAAGCTGGGCGGCATTGGTAATGGCTGCCTTAGCGAATGCATCGAGGAATCCTTGAACGTGCAGCGGCTTGCCATTGGGGTTGAGCGGTGCAAGCCATACTTGAAAACCCAGGCGCGAAGCCAGTTCGATGATTGTTGCCAGCTGTTCCGTTTCGAAATATCGCGTGAAGGTATCCTGCACCAGAATCACACTCATGGAACGCTGCGCCGTACCCAGTGCCGCCAGAGCGTCCAGACGTGCCGGGCGCACGTTCCAGCGCTGCAGGACGGCATCAAGGTCGAACGTGCTGATCAGTGGGCTGTCGACCATGCCGACGTACCTTGCCAGCAGCTTGCGCATCCAGCCAGCCCCCATCAGGCCGTTGTAGACGGAAGGCGCCTTGGCTAGCCACGGCATCGAATACTCCAGGGAGCCGATGAGGTAGTCGCGCACGGGGCGTAGGTAGCGTTGATGATACAGTTCGAGAAACCGCGAACGGAACTCCGGAACATTGACCTTCACGGGGCACTGGCCCGCGCAGGATTTGCACGCCAAGCAGCCAGCCATAGCGTCGTAGACCTCGTCGGAGAAATCCTTGCAGCCGCGGGCTTTGGCGCGGCTGTTGCGCCATCGTCCGGGCAGACCACGCAAAAAAGGCATGGGCTTGCGCGCCACCTCCAACACATCTACACCTGCCTGGCCTTGCTGCCGTAGCCATTCTCGCATGAGAGAAGCCCGCCCCTTGGGCGAATGAATACGCTCGCGGGTCGCCTTCCAGGATGGACACATGGCATCGTCGGGGTCGAAGTTGTAGCAGGCGCCATTGCCGTTACAATGCATTGCCGTGCCATAGCTTTGCCAGACCCGTTCGTCGATCTGGCGGTCCAGCGAACCACGCGTTGGCACCTCGTCGATCTTGAGTAGCAGTGTTTTGCTGTCTGGCGGTGTTGCGATCTTCCCTGGATTGAGCTGGTTGTGCGGATCGAACGCAGCCTTGATCTGTTGCAGCGACGGGTACAGTTCGCCGAAGAATGCCGGTGCGTACTCCGAGCGCACACCCTTGCCGTGTTCGCCCCACAGCAGGCCGCCGTACTTCTGTGTCAGCGCAGCGACCGCGTCCGACACTGGACGCACAAGCGCTTCCTGCTTGGGATCTTTCATATCGAGTGCAGGCCGGACATGCAATACGCCGGCGTCCACGTGACCGAACATGCCGTACTGCAGACCGAAGCCATCCAACAGTTGCCGGAATTCGGCAATGAAATCGGCGAGATTCTCAGGTGGCACCGCGGTGTCTTCGACGAACGGCTGAGGGCGCGCCTCGCCCTTGACATTGCCGAGCAGGCCGACCGCACGCTTGCGCATGGCATACACACGTTTGACGGCATCGTTGCCCTCGGCCAGCGTATGCCCAAGTCGTTCGGCGCCCTGATCGTCACGCATGTACGCCAGGAACGCCTGCACCTGCGCGTCGACCTCGTGCGCATCATCGCCACTAAACTCGACTAGGTTGATGCCCTGGGTCGGCCGCTGCTCGTCCTGGGGGAAGTATTCGGAAACGCTGTTCCACACGAAGTCCTCCATGGCCAACAACAAAACCTTGGAATCCACCGTTTCAATCGACAGCGGCTGGTGCGCAACCAGTGCGCGCGCATCACGGAGCGCAGCCATGAAGCTGGCATAGCGCACGTTTACCAGCACCGAATAACGTGGGATGGGAAGAACGTTCAGCTTGGCTTCGACGACGAAGCCCAGTGACCCTTCCGAGCCGCACAGCAGGCTATTGAGGTTGAAGCGGCCACCCGGCTCACGCAAGTGCGCGAGATCGTAGCCAGTCAGGCAGCGGTTCAGTTTGGGGAATTTCGCCTCGATCAAAGCAGCTTTTTCTTCGCTAATGCGACGCGCTGTACGATAGATCTTGCCGATGCGGCTCGGCTGAGCGCAAACCTCCTCTAGCTCTTCGGCTGTCATCGGTTCGCTATGCACGACCTCCCCGCCGATCAGCACCACGTCCAGGCCCAAAACGTGGTCGCGGGTCTTCCCATAGGTGCAGCTGCCCTGCCCGCTGGCGTCGGTATTGATCATGCCTCCAATGGTTGCGCGGTTGGATGTGGACAGTTCCGGTGCAAAGAACAGACCATGTTTTTTCAGCGCAGCGTTCAGCTGGTCCTTCACCACACCTGCCTGGACGCGTACCCAGCCTTCCTCGGCATTGATATCCAGGATGCGGTTCATGTTGCGCGATATATCGACGACGATGCCATCGGTCAGCGATTGGCCATTAGTGCCCGTTCCGCCCCCGCGTGGAGTCACTTTGACGTTCCGGTATTCGGATTTGCCCAACAGCCGCGCCAGGATCTGTACGTCATCCGCATCGACCGGGAACACGGCCGCTACCGGAAGTCGTTGATAGATCGAGTTATCGGTCGAAAGCACGGTACGGCTGGCGTAGTCATCGCTGATTTGGCCCACAAAACCTGCGTTGCGTAACTCAGTCAAAAATCCGGCGTATTGTTCCGATTGGAGGCGCGTTTCCAGCGGCAAGGAGGCGATGCTCATACTTGAAATAATTCTCTTTGATATGGACTGAAGTAGCCAGGCATGACGCTGACTCATGATTCCGCACAGGCGGCAAATCAAGTATCCTGCTGATGCCACAGAAGAACAAACTGATATTATGTCCGCTATCAATGCATAAAACTCATGAATTATCGTCGCCTGACCCCATCCATGTCCGTCCTGCTGGCTTTCGAAGCTGCAGCGCGCCACGAAAGCTACACGCGCGCGGCCGATGAACTTTCCTTGAGCCAGAGCGCCATCAGCCGTCAAGTGCAGACATTGGAGGAGCAACTCGGGGTACGTCTGTTCCGCCGAGAGGGCCGCGCGGTAAAGCTGACCGAGATCGGGCGCCGCTACTATGTCGAGCTGGGGGCTGCCCTGGGGCGTATCCGCAACGCTACGCTGCAGGCAATGTCGCATCAGAGCGGCGGAGGTGCCCTGCACCTTGCCACCCTACCGACCTTTGGATCGAAGTGGCTGCTGCCACACCTGCATACCTTCTATGGAGCACACCCGGGTGTCACTGTTCACGTTCATTCGCGCATTGGCCATATCGATTTCCACGCGGAAGAGATCGATGCAGCTATCACGGTCGGGACAGGCGATTGGCCAAACGCTCTGGTCGGACATCGGCTGTTCAACGAGTTCCTCATCGCGGTAGCAAGTCCCAAGGCATTTACCGAGCTACAGAAACCATCGCCTGATTGGGCAAGCCAGCAGCTCCTGTTGACAGTCGCCACAAACCAGCAGGCTTGGGCAGAGTGGTTCTCACATCACAAACTCGATCACCGCCTCATGCGGATCGGCCCCAGCTTCGAGCTCACAGCCCACCTTATTCAGGCGGTACGCGCAGGAATAGGCATCGGTCTCGTACCTCAGGTTTTGATCCAGGAGGAGCTTGAGCGAGGCGAACTCGTCAGTGTTGACGGCGCATTTACCAGTCAACGCAGTTACTATCTCATCTATCCTGCGGGTAACGAGGATTTGCCGTCATTGAGCGCATTTCGTGCATGGATGTTGCAAATTTGTAACGCAAAAATTTGACCGAGTTTAGTTCGCTCGAAGTCCGGAAATCATATCTTGGATCGTGCTCGGCAAGCTCTCTGCGGTCGATCCAGCAGCTTATTTACGGGTTATCCGTCCACAAGGATTGCGATAACATCCAATTTGGACCTAACAA